>OMLO01004188.1_pt1 | contig 12014 bp, 6 predicted proteins | sample 1674811 | NCBI WGS metagenome assembly OMLO01 (sample SAMN06265003, study PRJEB25207) | coral metagenome | isolation source: Coral host | place: Mexico:La Bocana,Puerto Morelos, Mexico | collected 2008-11-13
ATCTAGGAAGATCGAAGGGCCTCTGCTCGCAGGGTATCAATGGGGCTTTTCAGGGCCAATGGAAACAAATAATGCAAATAGAATGGAAACTTGTTAAGAATCCCAACTGGTAGGAGGCTGACCAGCTCGCTATTTACAAGCGTGGAGGAGTTGAATTCGGGACCACCAAAGACAAATGGAGCAGGATTTGAACCTGGGACCTCCGGCTTACAAATCCAGTGCCCTAACCACTAGGCCATGCTGCCTCCTCCTCCTTTCCATAACTGCCCTCACCTGGACAATGACAAACTTTACACGGGTCTTCTAATCCAATACCATCATGGCTAAACAGACCAATTAGTTTCAATGGACCAGACTTGCAACATCATTGCCTGACAAACACTATTCGCTTGACTCTGAAGATGACTTCCGCTCAGGTGTTCGAAATGTCAGTCACCAACAACAGTTCTTTTCATAACTACCCTCACCTGGACGATCACATTATATGATCTACAGTATCATTATTATTGTTTTAATTATTATTTTCCTCCTTTGCTGTTCTCCCAAACCATTGATTTTTAAGGATACAAGAGGAATGTAGGCTGCCTTGGGAGTTGCAGAGAAGTTATCTACTTTGTACTGTCTTGCTTTAAATAAAAAAGTGATTAGAATATTAAGTGCTAGTGTATTTTTATAGCCCAATTTTCCTCTTGGTGAGGCTGTGGACAAAATGGACATGAGGACTTTGATGATGACTGTGGTAGTGGTGTCTGTTGCCATTCTCTCAATCAAAGTATGTTCCAATTCACATTAGATATAATGCTAAAAAGTAGCTGCCATGTTCATAATAAAATTGGAGGGAAATTTAGATCTACTCTGTAACTTCAGATGTACAGAATTAACATACAAACATTGTGGTCTTTCCACACTAGGGCTGCAAATAATTGTTAGTCATGAGATATTTTTTGGCTTGACTGGGACTTTACTGGTCACATTTGATCATATTTGAAATATACTCAGTTTCTGTGCTGTTGTTTACTATCAGCATGCATGTCACTGTATAAATTCCCGCATTATTATTTGAGGAACTTTTATCTAAAATGATATGAATAAGAATTGTTTGTTGACAATAGGAATTTAATATGTAACAGAAAACAAACTTCGTTGCACTTTCAAAACAGTCAATTTGCTTTACCAATTTCTTTTTCAGGCCTATTTCATTGGCTGTGTTTGGTCATGCTACAAAATTCTGGTCAATTTCCGTGTGAAACAGGCCACCAGTGCATTCCTGTTTCATGTTCAGTCAGATGAAAATGAGGTAAATGTTGTTCAGTGTAATGAAGTGCTTATCACTGGACTCTTTCATTATATGATGATCTGTCTAGCAATGATTTGCTCAGTCTAATACCTTCTTTCTTCAGACACAGAATCTGTTGCCAAACTATGAAGATGCAGTGAAAGACACACCTAAGGAGTCACCACCTCCCTATACCTCCAACTAATTAATCTCCTGTAACTAGGGAACAGCCATGATATGTTGTCTGCAATCCTAAACATTAGATGATTCTATTTCAGAGATATTTGTTTTCATTTTTTTTCTTTTCTGTAGTATTGAACATATTATAACTGGTTCTAACGACCACTTGCAGGAGAGATCAGTTCTTGATTTCTCCAAAACTAGTTTGTTTAGAATAAGCAAGTGATTATGATACAGGAATGACTTAAATGCTTTGGAGAAAATCCACACATCTTAAGGGAGACCATTAAGGAGAATTTTCATAATGATATTGGTGTTTTAAGTGTTGAGTTCCAAGCTTCTTGTTGAAACATGATAAGAAAATAGAATAGTCACTTGTAGTTTTCTTTAGTCATGGACATAATGAAGCAGTTGAGTTTTATTTTGAAATAGTAGAGCACAAATTAATATTTACCTTGTAAGCTGTGTAATAAAATTAGAGTAAAATAGGTTTGGGGCAATGACAGTGCATTTGTTAGATTGTAGTTCCCTGTTAATAGAGGTGTAGTAGCACTGTTTAGTTTAAAACACATATACTCAGTATTTGATCAATGTGTCTGTAAAAAAATAGGAAGGAAAGGGTCCCAGAGCATCTCAAATTTTGAGAGTGGGTGCGGCTTACTAATAATAATGCCAGTTAAACAAGTTGTAGCAAGGGATTGATTAATTTAAAGACCATTAAAGTGTAACAATAGTACAGTTGTTCTGTGTGAGTTTTTGTTAGTGATTTTTAAATGCTTTCTGAGGATGAAATTTATTTACTCGCTTAACGTTTTGAACAAAGAATAAGAATTTCAGATATCTAGTTGTTGAAAATTTTCAGCGATCATGGTATTCACTGTGAATTCACAGTGATTGTAGCAACCTACACTTTCAATCAGTTAGCTAACAAAGCTGAGCCAAGTTAACTTTGCTTCATGCAACTCTGACACCTCTGGTTTTTTTCATGCCCTCTCACCCTACTGGCTAGGTGACCAATTAAATTGATAATTGAAGATAATTGATATCTATCAATACCAGTCGATATGTGTTAATACGTTGATGGAGTGGTTTTCAATTGAGTGTTAATAGAAATAGGGCATTTATTTTTGGTTCTGGCTTTATTAGGCTCCTTGGCGTAAAAGTCACAGGACACATTACTGTCTTACAAACTTATTGTTTTTGTTTTGTTCGTTCTTTTGTCCTTTTGTTCCCCATTGTTTTATGTCAACTTGTTCTTTCACACCAAGTAAGTGCCTTTTATCATGGTTTGATATTTTATAGAGTCTAATTCCCAAGTAATTGGACAGGGGTGCTTGTTATATGTTAAGGGATTCTAAAAGTGGTTTTAATGTCTCTTAAGATGTTTTGTGTAAGAACAGTTAAGAACGGAACTCATTAAGTGCAGAATTTAAACTGAATCCTGGTGTTGAATGTTTAAGTGTTATCTTTTTAAACAAATATGAAATAATCAAATTCATACGCAATCATTCAATTTAGATTTTAATCATGTTAAGTTATATTTATAACAAACTTGTTTATGGCATGTATTTAATATTTGTTGTTGTACACAGTTTTATTTTCTATTTGAACTTGAACTTTATTATATATACACATATATATTATTACAAAATTGCTTGCCCCCGCTACTAGTAAAATTGACTACCGTAATCAAGGCTGATGCAAGGGTTAAAATAAAGAAGGTTACGCACTTGATACAAAGAGAAAAAGAGCCCGCAACCCTTATCTCAATGTTGCTATTACAAACGCCTGTGCAGCAGTTATGTTGTTTGCTTCATTTGGGTGGACTTCCACTAAAAATATATGCAATGCAAAGAACGTAATGTTATCACGTGCAGCACATGTATTTGTACCATGGATCACGTGAAACTCATGCCCAGCAGCAGCACCGTCCACTCCATTTCACTGTTAATGTTGCAATTCAACCACTTTGTTGGCCAAAAAATAAGTCAACTGTATTGTTACAAGCCTCGCTCAAAACACTGCGCTATCATGGTGAAATCACCACAACATTTTACTTCAGGTCCCAAAATATTTCATTATTAAAAATCATCCTCAATGCAGAACTCATTACAACTTAGTACACTGCTATATTTTTATTAACTCAGAAGCACTAAGCAATCGTCCTCGCCCACATTTCCAAACCTTAGGTTACCACTAGTGTAGTAAAATGTTTAATCAGTTTGGAAACTTCAATATAGTCCTCTTCACAGTTAAAACATCAAGGAGTAGTTTTTAATTTCATTTTGATATTCTGATTTGTTTAATGATTTTAGTGATTGTGGGATCGAATTCAGATTGATACGCCAATTCTTGTAAAAGATTTTTTCAGTTTTTTTGTTCTTGAAGTGTTTACAGCAAAACACTCTTTTGAGGACGATCTGGTGTTATAGTTGTGTATTGTTCTGATTTTGGTGAATTGATTAAGGTTTACATTTGGAGCAACTTGTCTGTGGATATAATACATCCAGTGTTGAGTTGAAAAAGTATGACGGCAGATTATGTGTTGTTTTAGAATTGGTGCCTCTTCAGGGTGAAAACAAGTTCAAGCCACACCCACAAAACAGGATCTTGGCAGGTTCTTCTCAAAATTTCCCACCGGCACCCATGCCCTTTTTATATGGGAGTCCCTTCTTGTGCAGGGGAGATCCACAAGCTGGATTTAAGGTGGCCCTTCTTCTCAGGAGTAGTGGAACACTCAACAACATATACTTGCGAATGAAAATATGGTGACCTTTGACCACAGTTTACTGTACTACGGCTACTACAACTACTACGGGTAGTAGCTGTAGTATCTGTAGTAGAACTACTACAGCTAGTACAGCTACTATATTTAGATACCATAGATACTACAAATAATACAGCTACTACAGCAACTTCGGGTACTACAGCTACTACAACTATTACATAGCAAGGCTATACCCAATAGACGACACTACTAGTTAATGTGTGGGTGTATCTTGGGACGTAATACTGAAGTCTTACACCATGCCAAGTATACTATACTACTCCTCGCTCTACTAGTCTCGCTCTCCACGACGCCATCTTGGATAGCCATCGTCGGTCTACGCATGCTCAACAACCATATGCATTAGATACGGCAGAAATTTTACGTTTGAATGGGTGCCGGATACCCCGGGGCCGGATAATGCGACAAGGCCAGTCGAACGTCCAGCAGGCGATTCAGACGTCGAATTTCTGTCGAATTTAATTCGTTATAAATGCGACGTATGGGCCGGGCCTTAGTCCTATTCGCTTCTCCTAACGGCCGTAGGGCAGCAGCGCCGCGCTTGAGCCTTGAGAGACCTGGGACAACACGAGTAGACTTTGCAGGGAATAAAAGAAGCTGGCGAATTACAGTCTATATTATAAGTTCGATATTTAAAGAATTACAGGCTACTTGGGTCCATTCTTCGCAAGTGGAAAGGTCAAAGATAAAGTAATCCGACCTTGGGAAATATGAGGTAAGTCTTCGATTTTTCTGTTATAATTCGAATGGTTTCGTACCTTTTGTGTCGACGAATTCAGTTTCAGTTACATTGCTTACTGTCTTCTCACATTGTGAGGTTTGGCTGCCTGTGTATAATTAGGACAATGTCGAGCGTTTCTTTTTGTATTGCAAGTGAATGGATGGAGTGTGGGTTGAATGTCTATCAAGCACAGAGCACTACCCAAAACAGACGAACTTTTCGTCAGATAGCTAGGGAAACTTGCGGAGAATCAATGGAACCACCAGATGACAATTTAATGATGTTTGGAGAGATCTCTAACCTGAAAGGTGAGAATTTTTCTTCCTGACTTTTCTTTACATATCCTGAATCTTTTAATACTTAGGGATGAAATTGTAAGCGCCGAGTTATTGGGATAGTTTGGGCTTCCATCCAATAATGGGACCAAGGGACTAGGACACTAAAGCATTAAGGTACATGGAGTTTTCGTTTCTCAAGTTGGTGTAAGTTTACATCTTTTAGGAAAGTGTTTCAATTCAAGCTGTTATCCAGGCGTGCGAATTTGGTCTGTAAGCGTGAGTTGGCGTGAGTTGAAGTTTTCAGCTCGCAGGCGTGAGACTCGCGCCTAAGTCGTGAGAGTTGGCAGGTATATTATTGTTACCATCAGAGCTGTATGTACGTTTCAGAAAACACCTGGGTCTCCTTGTGGTACTCTTCTCTTTTTACAATATACAAGAAAAAATTACTTGATTAGCTGAGAGCAGTGCAGTTCAAGTGTAATACCAGTGCAAAAAGTATAACAACAGTGCAAATTTGCACGTCGTAATTCTGGAATATGATTGGCTGAAAGACAATTTGAACTTTTCTAAGCCAATGATGTCACATCAAATGATGACAACACTTTTTTGTTGAAGCTTTAAAAAAAGTTTTCTCGAATGGGAAAAGGCTTTAAGAAAGATCTTCTGGGACTTCCTCCACACAAATTTTTTCATGTTTATATTATTAAAAAGTAATCTTATTGGATGTTTTCAATTTGGAATCCATTTGTACTTGTGAGTTTTTCAAGAAGCCAAAATTGCACTCGCTGAAGCACCTTATTCAATTTTCATGTAAATAATTCAACTCTAAACTGAGATGGTTACCTATACAAACAAACCCAATTTGCTTGAAATGCATATGCAGATTAGCAAGCATCTTTGTCGACGACACATTAGGTGGAAGATACTTTTCATACAAGTACATTTATAATCATTAAGTACTTTTCCTTGTGGTAGAACCTAACATGTAAGAAGCATGTGTTGTAACATTGTTTGGATTATACACTCCATTTTCATCCCCAGAGCCATGCTATTTTATTCAAACCTAAGGAGATCCTATATTAAGCGATCAGCCACATTTACTGTAAAAAAAAGTGTATTCAACAGACACCAGTCTTTTAAGCGAACAAAGACTCTGTTGGCAGCCTGATGAACAAAAAAGTGATCAAATTAGTAATACATGCCCTCAATGACAAAGCATTTTTGTGGTAAACAGAAACGTCTTGTACCCAGAGACAGGTGTGTAAATATAAATTACTTCATGGTTGGTAAGTGCCTATGATTTTTATTCACGAATTGTGAAGAATTGCAAATAAACGAGTCTTTGAGCAAGTGAGTTTGTGATTCTTCAAAACAACTGAATAAAAAAGCGTACAAGCGAACCAACCATGAAGTTATTTGTTTATTTTTTAGGTACTAAGATTTCTTTCAAACAATAATAACAATTAACAGTGATTAGACTATGAAATGAGTTATATTTACTCATGCCCTCTTTAAAATTTAACATCTTTTCCAAATTTTTAGACAATGAAATGAGTTTTATTCATTTGAAAGCTTAAAAACTTCAACATTTTCTTTTCAAAATTTCAGCAATGGGAAAAGACGAAATTTTAAAGCTAGTGATATGTAACAACATTCATATCATAGCAATGTTTTTACTCATTGTTACTGTCCTCCAAAGGCCTCAGTCTCTTCCATCGTGGCAACGCTTCTGGTGGGCTAGATTCTTTTAGTGTGAGCTTTGGTGACAGCCCCACTGAACAAACCCATACATTGCTGTGATTCAGAAGTAGATGGAGAAATTGCTGGATTAACCTTGAACCACTCTTTCCTCTGAAGCGACTCTGCCTTTAAGTTGTTGTTGACAGCTAAATAAAAGGGAGAATCATCTTCATTCATTTTCTCAGTTCTCTTCTAGGTGTAGAGCTTGTACACCACTATAGGATCTTTTTCTGATCCATCAGTGGCAAACATTTTAGGTGGCATTTCCTTGATATTGTGGCAGTCTGAACCGGTTCTTGTTTTGGTTTGGCCTTTATTAAATTCCAAATATTCCTTGGCATCAGCTGTTTCCTTCAGCTTTACATCGCCCCAGCACATCTCTATGTTCTTTGCAGCCTCTGAGCCCAAAATACACAGTGCTGTTTAACAGAGTGTGTTTAACAACGCTTCAGGATTTCAGGCCTTTTTCGTAGAGTCGTAGAGTGAATACACTCGTAGAGTGTATTCAATTCATCACAGGTTAAGGCTTTCGAAGCGTTTGGCTTGTTTCCTTTTCCTTTTTTCTTTACTCTTTCTGTTTGGATAGGAGGACTTTTCTTGTTTCTTAAATAAGAGGTCATTCATGAGACTGGCAGAGTAACTGTTCTTTTTTAGATGTCATTCAAAACTTGCCAGTAGACTTCGGAGGGAAGAAGGCTCATAGTCTTTCTCATCTTTGGTTCTGATCAAAATGTTAAACTTGGAGATGTATTCACTTAACTCCAATGCTGGAATGTCTTCAACTTTCCTAAGTTCATTCCTGGTTCCTAAAAAGGTTTGCAAAAGTTTTACATCTTGTTGTGTTTTATGTAATGTGGCTTTGCTTTCTTGTTCTGCAATAAAATTGTCAACAAAACTGACATCCACAAACCTTTCCGACATCTTGAAAATAAAAAGGTAGCTTGTCAGTTTTCGGGCCAAGGATGATGTGGCTTGCCATACGATCACTTTTCACTAGTGAAAACCATTGTTCGTCCCATCAGATGCCACAAACAATGATTTTTCACTAGCGAAACTTCATCGTTCACGTTGCAGATTGGCTGCGACTAAAAACAGTATGATTTTTTCATCACTGTCCTCTCTGTGGATAAATCTCAGTACTTATAAGATAAAACTAGTCATTTAAGATCCTTCCTTCATCAATTTGTCCCAACCAGATGCACAAAAACGTGCCCCCTTGAAAAATGTAGTCACCTCTGTTGACCTTCTTTCCAGTAATTTTCAATCGCTTTCCATCCTCTAATAATGATGATGAAGATAACAGCAGTGACAATATTAAAAGTGATCACTTAAACTTGTTGTTTATGGAAATAAGGTATTTTGTAGTTATTGTACATTGGTGGGAATAGTATTTGACAGTTTTCAGGGCCTTTTATTTCTGATGACTATCAATAAGACCCAGATATTTAACTTTCCTCCATTTATCTCCAGCAGTTAAAAAAAGCACATCTTCGATGAGTTTTGGGAAAAACCAGGGTTTCATGTTACATACCTTTGCAGGAAAAACAAAAGTATCAAGCTGCAAAGCTGGCTTGAAAAATAAAATTGTTATATTTGCTGCTTCAGTGTACTGAACATGAACGAAAATCAGCATGAAACAGAAGAGTTCAGCTTAAAGGTTGTCATGGCAAACATTAATAATTGTAAGTTACTTTTTGACCTTGAATGATAATGACACACCACACTGCTAAGATTATGTCTTCTCAAGGTTTCTGGGGAAAATTCCAACCAGGAGTGAAATGGGTATGGGGTTCTGGGACCTGGGGACTACTGTCCCAGAACTATCAACTGCACTCTGCATTATCTGAGAACCAATCCTAACACACTCCCAAAAGTTTGGTCCCTTATGACTGTGGGTTCTCACTGTCATGCAATAAACAATAAAGGTTACAATTATTGTAATCATTCAATAAGTAAGTCAAGAATGATAGATGATTGATATATAAACAACAAGATTTAGTTTTGTGTGGCATTTCATTTGGGCATTATTCAGAAAAGCATTTCACCCAAATTTATAGGGTTTTGTATGAAGACACCATGCTTGCGCTCCTTGTAGGTGTGATGATATGCAGGTTGTGTAGAGCAGCCAATCAGCATTAAGTTTGACCATATACTTGAGTTGTGGTTCTGTTCACAATGTGGCAGTGTATCAGTGCTTTGTTCTCAGAATAAAGTTCTGTTGAGTTTACTGGTTATCAAGTTTATTGAACCTGATCTATACAGTAGGGGAACCAACATGGTGGCTGTAAAGTAACAGAAACGTATGCCTTAAGGTTTTAGTATTGTAATGAATAGTTATTATTAATCTAGAGCTCTGACACATTGAAATTAATATTTCTTCTAGTGTAAGGACTGTTTAGTTAGAAGAAACTTAAGGTAATGCAGTTAGTGCATCGTAATGCATCTTAATGTAAGGCAGTGTAAATTCAAATGTGCTTTATAACAAAATGAAGAACCCTGTCAGGCTTAAAAGTTGCAAAACATCAAGTTATTAGAGGATCTTACATCTAAGACCCTTAGAGTAACTGGTACCATACTTCATCCTATTTTAGATCCAGTTGTATGTGTAATCTGTGCTAAACAGGCCAAGACTGATGTTGTGGATTCAGCTAACAAGGATTTCTTCCACTGGATCAACTTTCTTTTTGTCAGAGGTGACTGCCAAGTAAGAACTGAGAGTCATTCAATTTATACATGCAAGTTCAGAAAAAAATTATACAAATTGCAAGTTACACTTAAAGAAATGTCTACCAAGTCATGAATCCACTAATAATAGAATTTTATAGTACCCAGATGAGTCTAAAATAAGGGCTTTGAATATGCATACTTCCAAAAATGTTTGGAATTCTACAGTGATGTGGAGGGTCTCCTTAGTCTCACACAAACTTAGTGGTCTCCTTAAACTGTTCTCGACTGTGAGTGGTTTCCAAAATAAATGTAATATAGGAATTCCAGGAAACATAAGACTAACAAACTGCATTGCACTCTAAAATAATACATTTATAAAACTAAATGATGCACTATATCCTTCATCAACTTGGAAGCTATGATATACTCACACAGTTGGCTTTCTTCAAGGGGTAGTAACTGTTATTAGTAGAATTCTAGTAGTGTACTAATGCAATGGCTGCAATCTGATTGGCTGAGGGCATTTACGGTTTCTTGGATTAAAGCTCGAAATTTAAAAAAACTGGTAAACGTGCAGATACAACTGCAAATGTCAAACTGACAATTCAGTCCGCGCAAATCCTCTAAAGCATGAAGTTTAATACTAAGACCAGAAAAAATTGGAATTGTTATTTGAAGCAAATTTCAGTCAGAATTCTACTAAAACAATTCGATTATTCGCTCTCAATTTCTATGAGGTGAAAGTTGATTTGGCCTTGGCCCTCATCAACTATCACCTCATAGAAACTTGAGCAGACTCAGGAGTTTGCCACTCCAAATTAAAGTAACAGGTGATATCACTTTCATGATCCGAAAAATAAAAATGTTTAACTAGTAGTTAAGTACTAGTATTAAAATGTTGCTCCCTCAGAGGCGTGGCTATGGAAGTATGATATTAGCTGCAATGGAGCAGGAGCTGAGGCTCAAAAGGCTGAGACCAGTTAGAGTGAAAAGTGCATTTAAAGCAGTGGAATTTTTTAAAGCTCAAGGCTACAGTCTAGTAGGGGAGCCAGAAGACTGTGTCTTTCCTGGTTCTGCCTTGTTTAAAACTTTACAAACAATGGAAAAATTCCCAAGAACTTAATTATTGCAAGAAGAGTCTGTGTCCTTCACTGTTGTATGTGCAGAAGATGTAGCTGGTCTCACAACTGTAACTGAACATCCCAAGACAAGCCATTGGCCGTGTTCATAAGATACTGACATAAACGTTTGTCTGCTGTTAGAAAATACGTTAACTTCTTCAGTGGGTGTGATTTATGGCAGGTCAATTGGGTAGCAAGCCACCTCCTACCCTGGGTGTCAAAAGGTTTTCTTTGTTTCTGAAGTGAAGATGCATCAGTGAGCAGCCAAGCTCTCAATCATGGCATGCAAAAAAAAGAACCACAATCACAGCTTTGCCCCTCACTTTTAGCAACTTTGCTTCAAAAACAAATTGAACCAAGCTACCCCCCTTTGGGAGAGGTAAAAAGAGTGAAAAAAAAAATAGAATTTTATAGCAGAAATAAAGACAAGCACTCCAGACAAGTACCTTATTGTAATGTCTACTTCATTGCATATCTAGTATTTCTGGTGTTACAGTGTTGGTTCCAGTTCTTAAATTGAACATTTTGGAGATCATGCACCATTGATTCTGTAACTATAATGTACCAGGCACTCTTTGTTCAAAAATCCTGGATCCTCCCCTGTTCTTTCAGACGGGAGACTTGATATGAAATGTGCCATTGAAAGGTATTTAACTGGTCTTTGAAACAGATAGCATACAAACAAATCAGATTCCAACTTAATTCGAGTGTATGACCCAGCTTTACCAAGTAAGGTGCAGGTGATCTATCATTAATCTGTTATGAATAAGCCTTTGAGAACTAGGTAATTGCAAGTTGCTTTTTAACTTATATGTGTGAAATGATGATTACAAGACACTGATGAGATGGTGAATAAATGGAATCAAACAAGGAATGTTACATACATAAATAAATACAAACTGCAGTAAAATAACAAAACAGACAGGTTATTTTCAACAGAAGCACTGGAAAAGGCTATTATTGTCACATTTCCTTCCATTGTAGGAACGTCATTCAAACGGTCAGTATATCCGACCAACAACTCTCTAACTTTTGTTGTTTAAAAACTAAAATTCATGATGTCTTATTAGATATAACTTTCTCCATCTTCCCATACATTTTCTGTTAGTAGTTTTTGCCCCCATGCAAGATGGTGTCAGCAACCATAAAAAGGTCTGTTGTGACCAGCAGATTTAAATCTGCCTGATGAGTGCGTAAGCACGAAACTCAGAGTTGCAGTGAATCATGTGTGTTTTCATTTAGT
>OMLO01004189.1_pt1 | contig 12012 bp, 3 predicted proteins | sample 1674811 | NCBI WGS metagenome assembly OMLO01 (sample SAMN06265003, study PRJEB25207) | coral metagenome | isolation source: Coral host | place: Mexico:La Bocana,Puerto Morelos, Mexico | collected 2008-11-13
ACTATACTGACAACTGAACTAATTAAAACCATGAACTTGTCGTAGTGTTCAGAGTCCTATCGCAAAACGTTACGACATAATCCAGCATTTTTCACAATCAACTTCCGCCACTTTCTATTTTTTTAAATCGTTCTTGAAAGTTTTGGGTGCGGCTTATACACGAGTTAAAAAGTAAAAATAAAGCAAATCTCTCACCCTTACCCTTGACCCTTACCCTTGACCCTTACCCTTGACCCTCACCCTTGACCCGCTACCCTTACCCTTGACCCTTTACCCTTACCCTGGACCCTTTACCCTTACCCTTGATCCTTTACCTTTACCCTTACCCTTGACCCTTACCCTTGACCCTTACCCTTGACCCTCGTTTTAGAAACGCCGGATGAAGATGTTTGTCATATCTCATCGATATCATTTATCTGTGTACATAGCACGTTCACGTTTTTTGTTAGAACCAAGAGATCACTAACCAAAGCTAACCAAGATCATAATCTCTTGTTGGAATTTATTAGCCTTTTTCAGTAGTAACAATCAAAACAACTTATGTGTTCTACTGAAACGAGCTTAATGATAAATGATCCTGGTAAATTTTATGTTATGTAAATAAAGACTTCTCAAAATCTTTTTGACCGCTCTTGTCATATATTGTACAGGTCACATGCGCAGGCGGGACACGGGACACGGGACACGGGTGCGTTTCAAAGATCACGAGTTGGCTTAAAAAGCTTTTTTGATGAGAGGTTCAGAGGCTTTTTCTAACACGGCCAAAATTTTAGAACTTGTCAAAAATCACTTCAAGTCTAAAAAATGTTGGAAGAATTTTGTTTCTTGGGAATTAAATCTGCTATCAAAATTCTAAAATGTCTACAAATTTCTGAGCAATACGAGTTATTTCCAAGGGCACTCCTTTTGTTTGAGTTTGTTTTTCAATATATACAATGGATCTACAAGCCTTGCGACTTTTGCAATACATTTCAGGTCGTTATCAGGTCGTCCCCTTCTCCCCAATTCAATGTTGTTTATCGCGATGAAGTCGTCATTGCTCGTTTCCAGCATTTTTGGGGGGGGGAGGGGGGGGGGGGGGCACCATATTATTTATCAGTCTCCAAAATACCTTGCCAACGCATTTTCGCGCTCTCAGATTCACTTGCCAAGGACATTTGTCTTGGGTTGTCTAAGATAATAAGGAATCTTGCCAACTACATCTTCAATACTTCCCTTTTGCTCATATGTTCTTTGCGCACGCTCCGTTTCCAGACACCGTCTTACCTGACAGAAATGACTTCTGTAAAAACGCTTGCGGTTGTAAAAGTTGCGTTGATTAGAATCTTGAAACAGGTTACTTTCTTTGCCAACACGCTGCTATTTAGTTAACCTGTTCATTTCTCTTGGACTATTAATTCAGTCAGACAACATTAAAATGAGGTAAATATCAAGTCCATTTCTGGATCTGTTAGTTCTAGTTAGAAAGCTGTAGCTTTTTACAGATATAGATTTCGAAGGTAACTCCTCTTTGACATGTACCACAAATGTAAGTTGCTCTGTGCTTGTTCGTGTGGGGCTTCATTACGTAATCTTCTGGAATAATAACTACACACTTTTAAATTTCCATCTCCCCTAGGTCAGCACAGGCATTCCCTGGTAGTATTAAAAATTTAATATATCATTCACCTTACGTTAAGCTACATGTTCCTTCTTCCTTCCGGATTATTTCACAGAATGCAAGTTCGTGATGGAATGTTTTATTGTTCTTTCTCTGGGGGTATTTAATATCGATAAAGCTGACAAAGCAGCCCAGCTGCAGGTTGTGGTCAAAATGAGGAAAAGGTCGACAGAAATGATTGCAGGTTGTTCTTGGGTCTACTGCAGATGCATTGTTTTGCCTGATCGTGTATTTTTATGTAATAGAGATGCTCGATTTCCGACAGGTTTTACATTAGGTTTGACAAGATATTTAGATGACCTTTAGCGGTTAAGATACAAAGCCGCAACTAAGAAGAATGAAATCTTCGTGGTGTGCCATAACAGAGCAGCATATGACTTTCACTTAATATCGGAAGAGTTTGTCGCCGGATGCATTCCCAGTTCAGTGGAATAATAATGCAACAAACGCAACGCCGGATTGTTTGCATAAACTGACTTCTAGCGAATCCGTTGGCCCCACAGAAAAGCCAAAACGTCTGTGTATTGCCCCAGGTGTATTGCATGGTTGTTTTATTACGCGAGTCGCACAACAGGACGCGTACTTCACGTTACCTTTTGAGTTACTTAAGTTGGGATTGAAAAAACATTAATGTCATAACGTAAAACCTTCCTTGGCCAAGAGGGGGAACCTATCGCTGAACAGAGATGGGGGGATGGAGGCCTCCTTTCGAAGTGGCTTGTTATCAGAACCTAACCCTAAGTTTGCACTTTAAAAACGTTGGGCTTTGATATCCGTTGGACGCCACTCATCAATGCACATCAAGCTCAAAGAGCATACATACTAAACGTTGAGTGGAGAAGGGTGCTTATAACCCGAATTTTACGATATACTTTTTCATGACAATCGCCACAGGAGGTAGGTCGAGGTAGTGTCTTTAGTTTGGTCCGGTGTCAGGTGTATTTTACATTGTGTCCTTCTGAATAAGCCTCTTTTTAAGGAAACTATTGAAGAAACACTAATCTAATGTAAGTCTTTCCATAAGTTTGCCCTAGTTTCGGCCAAAGATCATTCACGGTGTTCAGCAAACAACGTAATCTCGCAATGAAAATGACTGCGAAGACTCGACTGTAGAGTCCACTTGGCTAACAACAAACGAAGAGTTGAACTCCGAGTCCGTCAGATGCTGCGGACGTGACCCGCCGATTTAAGTTTGAGTTCAGGCACTCTTTCTCCGGCGACTAGTGCCTTATTCAGAGCAAAAGTTATTTGATGCCTGTTGAAAGTAAACTAAAAAAATACCGCGGTCCCCCTCCCCCCTCCTTTATTGACAATTGTTGTATTGAGTTACTTAGACAATAGAGAGTTTCTGTTGAGGAACTGTCGCCTGCAGATATTTGCCCCTTTGAAATTTGATGTTCTTAAAACAAATATTTGCCCGAGAAGCGAGGCGTGGAAGGCAAATATGCTAGTTTTAAGAACGTTAACATCAAATTTCAAAGGGGCAACTATTATACCGATAGTTCCAAGACATACACACTCTCTTGTCTTTATTGTTCATCCCCAAATTTTCTTCCGCGCCAGTTTAACAATCATATTAATAATGTAAAATAAAAAAATCAGACAAAAAAACCGCTTATTGCAATTTCGATTGTTTATTTTCTATAAGCCAGCTTGTTTACAGAAAAATTTTCACGGACAAGTACCATCCATCCGGGTATTTTCTCGGACGGGTGGAAAAGCGCTATCGCGTCACGTGATCAATTTAAACCAATAAGAATCAGAGAAAATTTGAAACACAGTGTACACAAAAGTAAACAATGGTTTCCTCTTTCCTCTTTCCAGTCCTCTTTCCAGTCCTTTTTTTTTAATGGAATGACTCCGAAAGTCCGAATGGTGCCTCGAATTTCTATTCGTTTCGTTCGTCGTTTTTTCAAAAGAATAAATTTGGAACACTTGTGACCACGCCAAGGTAACTTTTAGTGGCAATATTTGCTACTGGGATATCAGAATTCATAACCCACACTCTTGGGTTAGAATGTTGACGATGAAGCCAAAAGCTGACGTCTATCCCTGCTCGAGCTATATGTCAGCTTTCTTCAAAGCTTGATTGTACTAAGCTTGATTGTACTAAGTTACTCTTTAACTTGGTTACCATAGTAACTATAGTAACGTTTTATTACAACTGCTTACAACAACTGCGAACAATTCACCTCACACCTTTGAAATCACTAACAAACTGACAATTCTTTATTTCAAGTTATAACTTGCGCAGTTCGCACGTTGGGACTGTGCGCAAGACTTAGGATATTGTAACACGCGTGGATGACAACAAATATCACTCCAGCACCTCAACGGCCAACGGTTAAATTAATCAGCTCCCTACTACAAAGGTCCAATCTTCCTTATAAACCCTACATTATGAGGACATAACGCATTCAGTACTCGACACGCAACCGTCTTTTCATCTTTCAACTTGTGAACCGTCGTACTTCTTAGCTCAGGCACTTTCGTACAATCACTTCACTTTCGTTACAATATTTTCCTTAGAGGATATATGCAATGACCTAAAAGATCTTCTACTCAGATTTTAACCACTACTTCTTTCTAGTTGGTTGATCAAAATAAAGCAACGTGAGAGATATAAAAATTACATTGTTCATTTCCATTGATCAGTTAAATCCAATCTGCAATTTTTTTGTTACGCACGGAATTTTTCGCTGTGATGAAGGTGGACCATAGATGCCACCAAAAATTCAGTGAACAATAAAAAAACAAAAAACCAAGGTAGGATATTTGAATACTAAGTTTATGATTAAAGGTTGTTGCTGAACATCTCTTACAGCATAAGTGTTAGAAGCACAAGATTTCGTGGGTTGGCCTTTGTTAGATTCTGGGCCCTCCTTGCTCCATCTTATTAACAGTACGTGGTCTGATATTCCAACATTCAAGGAGTCACTATTACGTTCAAATTATTCGCAATAGAAACATTTCTATTCACATTTGTGGAAAGTGTGAACGAAATAAGAATTCTAATTTTCAAACAATCGTACTTCGAAGAGGTGGACAAAATGAAGAATGTTAAGCTCGAAAATATAACACAGCCGATAACAAAAGGGAAGCAAGAGACTTCATGTCTCTTGGGGGAAGGAATAATTTTATCAGCAATTGTAAACATAAATACCCTCAAATACTCCACGATTATACCAGAAAACCTACATTGGGCGCAAGTGTTTTTGTGAAGCTTCTGTATTCCTTCATGACGCACCCGGCTCAGCTCCAGACAAAAAAGGAAAGAATCTAAAATATAGAAGGTCCTTCCTTCCGGCTTAATTTTCGAGAAGTTTTTTTTTAATCAAAAAATTCGTGATGGAATGCTTTTATTCTTACATATGAGTTTAATTTGTAATCTTTAAACTGTAAACAAGTACATGAACAACACTGAAGCAGGTCAGTGAGTCTTGTATACATATGCTGTTGTTGGGACATCTATTCGCGTGCTGAACAGAGAGAAACATTTGTTTCAACATCGCACAAGTACAGTTCCCATAAAGTAATAAAGAAATTAGCCTTTCAGTTTTTCACATCTAACGAGAATGCGGTAAGATGCTCCTCTTGTTGTCCGTGAGGCACCAGCAATGACATTGCAATATTGTGCCAAGATGGCGTCTGTACATTGTACCACATTACCACGTGAACCGTAATGAGCCCATAAGCTACAAGGAAAGCCACTTTTTTTTCAATATTTGTCCTTGTGCTACTCATAGTAAATGCATTTTTATGAGTGTTATTGTTAAAGTTTTCGTGTGCTAATAAGAGTACGGGCGAATGTATTAGTCGCCACTTTGAAGCTAGCCTGAGAGCACGCGGTTTAGCGGGGTTGACGCGCTGTGGTCATGTATCACGAAGCTTCTCGCTCTACCCACATCTTCTGCAGCCTACACTAGCTTGTCCATTTCCATGTCTCCAACCTACTGTAGATGCATGTATAGAAGCTGAGAAATCAGACGGTTAAAGTCTTGCTGTGGCTTGATATAACTGACACAAAAAGCGACTAATCCCGCATATGACAGCCATTTATTTCGCAGTGACATGTTTTACAATTGCGATATACTTCGTTTTAATGTTTTAAGTTTGACAGTCATCATATGGGATCTTGAAAAACCTTGAAGACAAAATATTCAGATTCCTTCTTATTCTTCAAACCCTTGTTTTGTGCGCGCGTGTAAGAGCTTTCCTGTACCCCACACGTGCTGTGTGCTGGTGGAGACCAATTTATCAAGTGCTGCCACGGTGTCGGCTTGATGACTCGGTTAGTGCAGAAACTGATGCACTAAACACATTAACACTTGTTAGTAGTGACGGCACACAGTCTCTTCTTCCGATGGACGCCAGGTCGAAAAAGAATCGCAGAAGATGGGGTGTATAGCTATGCTATGCTATGTCGTAATTCGTTACATAGTAGAAATCTTATAGAATGTCTCGAATCCCAGGAGAACTTCATGAACTATATGGGATCTCACTTTTGTGGAAGAACAACCTAAGCCATCAGTACAAATTCGTTTAGAGATAAGTCTTCTCAGAACATTCTTTCAGCCTTTCTGTTTTCCAAGAACCAGCAATATTTGTCAAAATCTAGCTTCAGAAGTCCACAATGACGGGTTTTCATGAAAGCTACACAATCTGATATCTTGATGGAATATATCATTTTTAAATGAACCCCATGAAGATCAAGGTGGCTGTTTTATACGTCTTGTTAGGGCTGTAGTTCAGTAAAATAGACACCAGCCTACACAACAAATTTTACCTGTTTTGTTTTCATCTCCACCAATATTATTTCGCAAAATAAAAAAAACTAATCGCATTTATTTATGTAATTTAATTCCATAGTCTTTCAACTTTTAACTTGCTATTAGTTTCCGAATTGTATCATCAAATGTAATGCACACAGTCTGCAAATGAAAAAACAAATTAATTTGTCTCTAGAATGATATCTTTTCAAATGTTTTGCGAATTATAATTTCCCGTCCGGAAAGTGGCAGAAGCAATGCAGTAACCTTGCAACCGTTTGTTTCCTTCTCAGGATAAGCATGGAAGGACAACCGGAAATTTGCGGCATGCGCTTAGGCACGAAAGTTAAAAGACAATGAGTCTTCGCGGAGTCCACATCTCAAAAGAATTCAGCTGATCTTACACATTTACACCGTACTCTCTTTCACTGTAAACTAAATAGGTAATCGAATTGCACAAGGTTGTGGATTTTTCAGTTGTCGTAACAAGCGATGACAGAATATCCCGATGAGAGCACGGGAGTTCAAAGGGAGTGGAGATGTCTGCTTCCTGACCGCAACTATTCACAGTAACTCAACGGCCAATTAAGTTACAGTACACCTTACGCATAATTAGCCAGTTATCAAGGCGCGAGACTAGAGTCTCCAAAGTTACTTAAACTGGTGCCAAACAGCCGAGAACTTGACTGTTTGTAACAGAAAGGGTGCTCGAGAGGCAATCACTGTTGGCATCATGTCTTCACGAGTAAAATATGGCTCGGCATTTTCGCCTGTCATCCCTTCCAAAGCTATCCTAAATCATCCTTTCTCCATTAAAAACCTGCTAAATCTTGACGACCACGGAGGTGCAGACAAGGAAGATAATAAAACAACCAGTGACTTAACTACTCCATGCCAACATTTGCCAAGAAAAACACGCCCTGTGAAAGAGGACAAGAGTTTGGCAGCAGTTAAACTGAACTTAAATTGTCTTTGGCCAGCATGGGTTTACGCTACGAGATATTCAAGACACGGAATTCCTGCAGGTAGGTTTTTAAATTACAAATTATGCTGTATTTCCTCATCACAGGGAATGTAGCTTGTTATCTTGGCCACGTGTGAAGCTCTTGGTTGTCAAAGTGTTAGACTTCACTTGGAAAGCCATAAATCACATTCTAAGATCCTGGTTATTACTGATGTATTTTAGCAATCGCACCTACTTCAAAGTACTTTTTTCACAATTTGATTTTGTCCCCAGAGCTGAGTAATTAAACATAATAGTTTATTTAATAACTTATCATCCCGAGATTTATAAATGTTGATACAAAACAACATCTTCCTTTGTGCAAAAGCTCTGCTTGGAAATATGAAGACGGTTGCACCAGAGAAGCATTTCAAAAAGAAAGCGATGTAATGTATTTTTACAATTTGTACAAACGATGCGTTTTCGCCAGAGCTCAAAAAATCAAAAGAAAAACGTAGCAGACCACTGTTATATATAACTGTCTCAAATATAATGCTCGGGGCAGTTCGACGTGTCTTTAAATAACGCAATCAGTTCTTTACGGCGGAACTGCGGGAATAATCTCGTGGTTATGGTCAGGGTGTTTACAAACTGGTTAATTGTTTTTCCTCACAGGGAAAAATTTATAGACAGAGGGTTGCCCGAGTTACTAACAACCTTTCTTTACGATTCGATAATCTTTGGTTGGTTGCTTCTGTAAACATTCATTGGAAGATGACCAAAATAAAGATCCATAAGTTAAATTATGTCACTTGACCAGATAAAAATGTCACAAATGTTAAGAACTATTGTCAAAGAGATTGCGACAAGCGACCGCAGAGGTGCTAACAAAATTAGCCAATTACCAAAACATGATTGACAATTAACAATCTCACTCGGAAATAGTTTTGAAAAATTTTAACTGATTTCCTGATGCGCAAAATTTTTAGCTCAAGTGGAAAGGAGATAAAAAATGTCAACCGAAGCAGTAAATCATAGATACTGCAAGTACAACTCGCGTGTCGCGCAAAAACGCGCACGCAAACAATTCATCGATATTACACTTCGTGTACTCAATGGAAACATGCTTTCAACGAAGTCCGTTTATTTATTCTTATTTGTTGTTTAATACTGGTCATACCGTAGATAGTTCTGTCATTGCTGTAGGAGCGAAGAAAGTGCTGGGGAGCACCGTAAGCAAAGTGCGTCCGCCATGTCCACTCAGTACCTCATTCACACATTGCCTACCTTCGTGTATCTATTGTAGCATGCTACGATAGATAGAAAAAACAGAAGAATCATCAACAAGTCCTGACGTCTATGACGAATAACTAATCAAACTAATTTAGTAAAATTATTTCTTAACTTTCTTGCTGCTTTGAGTAAAATGACTCTTAAAAGGAGTTTATATACTTCTTCCAGCATCTATTGCAAGTTTGTGTCAGGGGTTAGTATGCCGGGTAGGTACCTGAACTGGCACGAAATGTGTTCGTAGAGTAGTTCAAGCATACATAGTCTACGTAGGTCATAAACAGTAAGTCCACATCATAATTTCCGGTTAACAATGAAATTCTCACTTCGATCTACTCACTTTATTGCTTTCATCCGGCTATCTGTTCTGTGTACCGAGACAAACCTGTTAAAGCAGTTGGATGGCTCTCTGGCCGTGTCGTAGCATGATCGTTCTACATTCGTTTTTATTTTGCAGCAAACTACACAAACCCAAGACGGCCTCGAAAACCCATCAAGAGACAAAAACAACGGCCACTCTTTACCCCAGACCAACTCCACAAACTCGAGGAAGAATTCGTGAACGAAAAGTATATCTCCAAGTCTCGACGGTGCAAATTAGCTATGGAAATAAGCCTCACAGAAGCACAGGTACGCACCTGGTTTCAAAATAGACGCACAAGATGGCGGAAAGAAGTACACGAGGAAGATGGAGATCACAGTTGGACCACACACTCTGGAATGGATGCTGGTGTTTTAGGTGGCAACTCTATGATAATACGCGGATACTGTTCATGATGAGATCTTCAGCTAACCGCCTGAGGAACATTTTACCCAGTTACACACTACGTTCTACCCAACATTGACATCAATTCGCTCTTTGCTTTTCAGACAAGTTTGACAAGAATAACGGCCATACAGTGAATGATAGAAATGAGGCATCTGGAACTGACCCAGCAAATTTGACTGATTAACAAGTTCAAATCATTGTTTGTATCGTTGCTAAGTAGAACAGAATAACTACGAAAGTAAATAATCATCAGAAGCACATCATGATCAGTTTTACCAGGGTGTTTCGAGCACTCAAGTCGCTCTAGACGACTTGTTTAAAATCTCTTTGTGCCAAATGGTGAAAAACGCCTCAGGTTATATTTTTTGAAGTTTTACTATCACCGTGCTCAAAACCTTTTCCCTCAAATCACTTACGGTCGGTTCGTATGCACATATTTGTTAAATCGCCTATAGACATAGATGACTACACAACAAGCATGAAAAATAGCAGTTACTGAATCAGTTGATCATGAACATTATCATACACTCCAATCGGGGTATGTTGCTGAACGTTCCATGTTTAATTGACAAACCAAGGATATGACAGCATCTTACAGTAGAGCCGTCAATTTCCAGGATGTGAATTGTAGCGTCTACAATCATTTTAGCTTGGCACTGAATTCTCAACAGAAAAATGGAGGACAGTGAGAAGTAGTTATGGTGAGCTCGTTGGCAAAATAATAGTACACTGATGCCTGTACATAGACTGGCCTGCTTTACAAGACAGATAGTTTACGGTTATACTTTATAATGATTATAGAAGCAGTACAACAACATCATGCTCCGACGACATGATGCATTTAGTTCCAGATGTCAAAAGCCTGAGCAAACCATTGAGCTAATTCATGTTTGTATAAGTAAAATTGATGCAATTTGCTTGTGTTTTGGTTGAATCTAAAATTCCGTACAAGTTCGACTTGGGATAGACTGAGAAAGCCATGATCATCTAAAGCTAATTAGTTTAAATTGAATTATTTTTGAAGCAGATTATCAAAGGTGATATTTCAACTTTTAGGTACTTTTGATTATTTTTTATTACACAAATCAGGTTTTCAAGAACAAGAACATCTAAATGTTGCTTGAAGTTTCGCTTTGGAAGACCACAGTCTTGAACTGAACATGGCATGTATGATTGACTGTCTTCATTTTATGATTTTTGTTCTCAAGGCTTCAGTTTCTGTTACTGCTTCATGAGCTTCTCAACGTAATCTCGTGTGCGCTTTTTACTCCTAAACAGAACATATAATGTCCATTTAGTTTGTTTAATTTTCACTGCGACACGGGTAATTGTTACAAAATCAGTTTGCTCGGCGGGTTTGCTCAGTTTAACCTGCTAGTTACGGACAGGAAAGGAGCTATATATGTCGCAGAAAGAAACTGACCTCAGCTGCTGCTCGAGTACTAGTCGCCATTGTATCGCCGGCGAATATAACGCAGAGTATAAAGTAAGGGAGATTAGTTCAAGCTACAATGATACATCGCTGGTAAAGACAGCGGAAAAGCTTCAGAATATAATCTGATAAAGAGTTCGAGTCTTTGAGAGAACGAACATTGATCATCTTAGGTCGAAAAACATGTCGTGAGAGAAGAACTCTCAAATCTATATTTACATATGGTGCGCATTGGGAATCAAGACTATGTTGGTCGGTATTTTAACAAGGTTGCTGTTACGTTGATTGCTCTTAACAACAATGTACTTTTAACCTAATTGCACTGAAATTATGACATCTGACCAGGGGCTCTGAGTTATTCGCGTGGGTTCTAGGCCTGAATAAATATAATTTTGATCAATTCAGTATCGAACTGGTTGTTTTGTCACAAGTGAAATACTCAAGTTCTCGCCCTTTTGATTGTTCAACGACTACATTGAAAATAAAAGCACACATGGCCCCTTCTAGTTTGAAGGGCGTTTAACTAAGGTATTACATCAAATTCTTCGGATGTGCTTTTCAGACCGATTTATGACTTAGTGAGTACTATAATATCCGGCGAAAGTATAATGTTCCGTAATCCAGTTGATCACATCTTGGAATGTAAATTCCGCATGTGACGTCATCAAGCAACAGTGGTCGTTTGAATATTCTTTGAGTCCTTGGCTCAAATGATTGAACTGCTCTCAGTATTTGGCGTGGCCGCTAATTTTTCCAGAACTAATCAAGCCTCGACAGTTTCAAGTGTTTTTGTTTAAAGAGAATTTCAGATGTATAAGATTATCTATTTTTGGATTGCTTTTGGGCAGATCTGGTACTTCCTGGTAAAACGATATTGGCAAATTACATGCAAATTTTAAACAGGCGTTCGTTTAAAGAGAAAATCAATCAAAAGCCACTGAATTAAGAACTGCTCCTTCCGGTGTATATCGCCAAAAGGGCAACACATAACACCGAAATATAGGAAGCACCAAAATGCAAACGGCACAGGATGTATGACTGCGAGAGATTGTCGACACCGCACGATATCAAGTTATTTGAGCTCCTAGGCTGGAGAAATCTATCTTGCCAGCAGCAAATACACAGAGCTACAATGGTTTTTAAGTCTCT
>OMLO01004190.1_pt1 | contig 12012 bp, 8 predicted proteins | sample 1674811 | NCBI WGS metagenome assembly OMLO01 (sample SAMN06265003, study PRJEB25207) | coral metagenome | isolation source: Coral host | place: Mexico:La Bocana,Puerto Morelos, Mexico | collected 2008-11-13
ATTTCCATGGAATATAAAATTTATTTTATAGATACTGAAATTTAAAAAGAAAAATCTTTCAACATTTATTCAGACAATGGCCGTTTTCCCATTAGAGTACAGGGAAATCGTCTGTCCACGATGTATCCGACTAATGTCTGTGAATTCTAGACGGACTACTTACCTTGTGTTGGTATTCGTAAATTCAATCTGGAAGGACGAGCAGACGCTCTTGAAAGCAAGGGTGCTAGCACTTACAGGTCTTAGTTACCTTGCTTTACATTCACCGTTTCGATTTTCCCATAAGCCACCACTTCATTTACTAATTCTATTCTTCGCTTTAGTTGAATAGAGTTAACTTTATTGTATCAACAGTGAAGGCTGATCAATTCAGTGACAGCTTGGGGAAGGAAAATTACTAAAAAGTACCTGTATGGTCCGATGCCATACATATGGAATCAGATATGTTCAGCAAAAATAAGTAGATTTAGGTTATACAAGCTTTCGTTCATTTGCAGGCCTGAAGTTGCAACTCTTCATAGAACAGTCACAGTACATTCCAGAATTGTCTCACGCGGCTGGAGCAAGAGTCGTTATTCACGATCAAGGACAGATGCCATTTCCAGACAACGAGGGAAACGATGTCTTACCAAGCCGTTCCACTTCATTTGCGATGCGAAAGGTATCACGTGATAAACGCAACTAAGATATTTTTGAGTTGTTTTTACGTCTGTTTCAAAACGAGTCTTGCTGCAAAACGGAAATAAAGTTGTTCCTTTACTGGTAGCCAGCGTAAGTCTTTTAACAAAGGGGCTACGTGATCGAAATTTTTAAGTTCTGTACTGCTTGGAGCTTGTTCAGATTAGCTTGAGTAGTAGAATAATTTAGTAACTAGTAAAAACTAGAGCATTTATAATAAAAAAGCAAGGCGCCATTATCAAAAATAAGCTTATAGCAAGTCCTTATTCATCTTTGCTATCACTTTGTGCTGATCGTGGAGTTAACATGACATAAGAAGTGATCGCCCACGTAACACTGCGATGAACAATTTTCTGGAACAGAAGGGAGGTCATTAACATTGATGGTTAATAGTGGACCAAGGATGCTCTCTTATGGTAGCGCGACTAAGTAACTGCCAAACCATAGACCCTATGCATAAATGGCTACCAATTAAAAATTATTTTGTAAGTATTAAAATTAGCCCAACTGACCTCGTGTCAAACTCAAAGGTAGCGTTAATAATAGACGTTATCGATGGCAGAATAGCAGGGTAACAGTCTGTGATGACACGGATTGGAACTCTATTGATCCCACGGCATTAAGGTTGTGCGCCAGGAATCTTCTAGTGACATAGGCAAGCAGCTCCAAAATGAAATAATATTTAGCCATTTAAGTAACTGTGTAAATAGTAATTGAAAATATTATTATATGTAAACACTGATGCGTAAATTCAACTGGGAGGAGGGGCAGAGAGATGAAATCTGTATTTAAAAAAAGTCAAAGTCAAAATATATTGTCTGCAGCACTTCAAGCATCTGATCTCAAAATTAACATGATTCTTCCCTTCATTCTAGAGTGTTATCGAGCGGGTGGACCCGTTTGGCAATGGGAGTTGCATATCAGGGGGTGACTTCAAAGATAATATCTACGTAAATAAGTTCAATGCTACGTACTCCAGACAGGTAAATATTACGGCAAAGTCTCAGTACGGTCAGTAAGTTCTTCCAAAAATGACCTAGATGTAACATTAGTAATTAGTTCACGAACCTTGTTTTAAATTTGGAGCATATAACATGCCTTAGTGGTTTTCGCTTATTATTGGTTTTCACACCATGCACCACTTATTAAAATTAGCAAGAAAATAAAGTAAGCCTTGTGCCAGTTAAAGCGCACCCTTCGTCTTAATTCTAGAAGAAAGCCACTAATTTTTTTTGATTGTTTCATTTGTTAAATATACGATTCACTTGTTTCCCACAAACAGGCTTGTTTGAATTCGTGTCTCGCTAAGAAGCAGATGAGGGACTGTGGATGTGCCGAAGCTCAATTTCCTGCTGAAGCTGATGTCTGTGATATACAAAACTCTACTACAGGTAATTATAATTACGTAATATTTGTCTTGGAAATATGCGCCTTCAGCCTAGGCTGATCTTGTTGCTTGTTGCTGTTGATTTGCTTATTTGTCTAGTTAAGTATAGTCATGTATTAGAAGAACAACTAAAAAAACACATTAGATATATTTGAGAGCTAGTTTAAGCAGTATAAATACATCAAAACTATTCGAAAGTATAAACGAATTCAAGAAATAGAACAAAACACTTCAAAGACAATGTGAAAAAGAACATGGTGAAATAATTAGAATGAGTTTCGCATTGCGATTATGTTCATTAATTTTACATTGTGGGAGTATTCCACTTGCACCGTGTGTAATGATAGTATTATTAACTTATTCTGAACATTCAAAATAAATAAATTTCTCTAATAATCCACTAATGCCATAACTCTCCATGTTATATAATTAACAGGGATGCGTGTCTGCGTTAAAGTTTAAGGAAACACAAACTAATTCATTCATGAAGTAAAAAAAAAAAAGAACATTGTTTTCCTCAGAATTTCATACTTGGCCCTAACAACTTCATTATTTCAGTCTCGGCTTGTTTAAGCAACTGGCGTCGTATTCAGTTTTACGACATTCTTAATCCTCTCTTTATTGTTAATTTATGGCCTTTTACCTTTGAACAGATTTACTAGCTTATCCTTCCCTTTCTCTCGTCCAATTTTTCTAGCAAAGTGTTTGGATATTTTACTCAGAGATCTATTATCAGGAGAACTGAAGTGTGAAGTGAATTGCCCGACCCCATGCACGTATGTTATCTCTACGTAAATTCTTAATTGCCTTCACATTGCACTAAGCTCATTTATCTGTGTTGCAAGACATATCTTTACACTGAGCCGGATCAGCATCTCTGAGATATTCTGAGATCAATGGTTGATAGTCCAACGGCTTGACAGTGTGGCTTAAAAACCACTTATCAAAAAAAAAAAAAAAAAAAAAAAAAAAAAAAAAAAAACACTTATCATGCAAACTCTAAACCGGATTGAAAGCTGTTACTGTTGTACGTTGTTTCCTTGGTGTTCCTGTGTTTACAAATGCACATTTCTTTTTGGTTCCTTGTTGCGCTAACGTTTGTTGTATTTTTGTACAGTGAAGTTATATTCAGGACTTCTCTATCGATGAGCCATTGGCCTTCATTTGGATATGAGGTAAGTGATTAGAAGCAGCATGATGATGATGATGAAGACGATGATGATTCAAACAGCATTGGGCTTTCTTCACATGAAGCAATTCTTTCTGTCTTTGGTGTGTTTTACCAAAGTGAAGCGTAGATTATAAATACACACAAATAAACACATACTAACAATCAAACATACAAGAACAATACCCATAAAAAACGACGAAATTAAAGGACCCCACACTCCCCAGCCTAGCGTTCGCTTGTATAGAAATAAGATAAGCAAAGGGGGTTTAAGGCAGACCAGCTCGGTTGAGCGTTCTCCCACGATCGAGTGTCGTTCTCTGATTGGCTACGAATAGTCTGTTGTAGATAATGAGTAGCGTAGTATTGTGCGGTTGTTAACAAAATGACGGCCGCGTCTTTGAGTTTTCAAAATGTCTGTGAAGAGGATTCAGATAAAGTTCGGAACTACTAGTAGATTTATATATTTGTTCCCGACTTATATGCGTGGTAGCTTTTTCACGGGTTCCTTTCTGCCAACTATCAGGCGATAGAAAAATCGAGGTCATAATTGCTAATTGTATCACTGGTTATATGTAACGTCCTCGCCTCAAACACATTGCTATCAAAGCGATGTCGCCAATTAAAATAAACAATGTTTTCCATTGAAATATCTAGCCATGTGAGTAATTTTATTTAGGTAATTCTAGAGCAAAAAGTCCAAGACAGAGAAGTGTACACATCAGAAGGAGATTTTGGATACTACCTCAGGCAAGTTAAAACAGGCTATTATACTTGACTTGACATCTCTTTAGAAAAATTCCAGAAAAGTAGAAACCCATACAAATAACGACCGTGTTTATTTATACTGCAAATCTTCTTTTTCAGCGAGAACTTTCTTGAAGTAAAAATATTCTTCGAACAACTCAATTTTGAAAGGGTCGTGGAGAGAGTTAGCTACAAGGTAGTTTAATGAAGTTCAGCGTTTATGATTTTTTTAGCCTGGGTGCTGGGAGGTGTACGTTTTTGATCCATTTGTATATTACTTCAGTTCTGTTCCTGCTAAATCTATCCAGATAACCAGTTACAACAATCATTTAGCAATTGTTATATATCTTGCAAATACAGTCGAATCTCGAAAACCCTCGCTAACTTGAGCCAAAATTGATCCCCCCCCCGTTAATTCGAACCCTCGATAACGTAACGTCCTCTCTATACAGCCAAATTTCATTAAATGCACACTAATGATGAGGAAAAAGTACCACAATACCTTGCAAACCTTAAAATGCGCCTAAGGTACAAGGTGAGCCAAAGTTTTGCAGTATTTGTCCCTGTGCTACCCACATTGTGTCTGCTGGATTAGAAGAAGTTAGAGCTTTTCTGTACATTTTTACGAGTTTTTAGAGTTTTCGTGCGCTAGGAATTACGAGTCTGAATGTACCAGTCACCATATCTTGTTAAACGATGGATTCCCTTGAATGTATGCGTTATCGAGAGCTGAATGAGTATTTTCTTTATTGAAACTTTTAACATTTTGCTTGGCAGGGAGTCAACCTTGTTGCAGACATCGGAGGGCAGTTAGGACTCTGGATTGGTATTTCAGTGTTGACATGCTGCGAGTTGCTGGAACTTATTCTCCTGATAATCCAAAGCGCCTTTAAAAGGATGTTCTCAGTGAACATCATACACGTTAAACCTGCTTGACAGCGATCTGATGGAGACATTGCCTGATGTTTTCCTCTTTAACACTCATAAGGCAGCTCAAGAGCTGTACAATTTGTAGTGAAGTCGAATCGTAGAGCCTGCTACATGTATCTCGCTAATGTATAACAGCAGTTTACTAAGCCTGTTTTACCAAATTTGTGATCAGTAAGTTCCTTCTAGTATTTCCAGACATAGTTTTTCTGATCCACCTTATAACTCTTCTGAAGGCGGCAAAAAAGGAAGCCGCTTTAAAGTATATATTTTTTGTATGCATGTATGTATTGTCGTGCACTATAGTTCCAGGGCTTCTAATTTTCTGTTAATGCTCTCATCTTCGTAATTTGCCAAGTTGGGGTGAATAGAATGATAGTACGTTACAGCATACCACTGGTCAAGGGTAAACAAATAATATTAATAGTCCGTTATAGTGTTCATCGATGGAGTGTGAGTGGCCATTTTATTTACTTTTTTGCAACTTGTTGGAAACCAAACAAAACTTTGTACAATATGCGTAGCTTTGCCTAGCTTCAGTCTTAATACTTTACTGATCTCTCTGTTACGCTGCTGATATCGCGCATTCGTTTTCTTAGCTTGTGTGGCGGAGACACAGCTAACAGAGAATGTGGTTTTGTTCGATTTTTTGGCTTTTTTCGTGCAGTTTGTCTTTGCCTGTGTGCTTATACTATTTGCACTCCTAATAGAAAGGAATGAAAAGTAACTAATGCAGGCGCCATACTTGAGCAAATCGAATATTTCACTAAAAAAGGGTCCAGATTACTAGCTGTCCTCGGTCATTCTCGGGTCAAAGGTAAAATATACTATGTACTAGATTCCATTGTAGTATCGCACCAATAGTGAGAACGTCAGAAACTTGTAAAATGGGACATTTAAACAAATTTACTTAAAACAATGTCCATATAACATGATTGAGTTTTTGTCATTTTTTTTTATAACGAAGAGAGTGAGGCTGTATCCGGATGTCAACACCAAAGATTTGAATTGCAGCGAGAGAGTCAGAATTATTCCAAATACGTCTGTAATTAACGTTTCTGTTAAAATATTGGAATTTGATTCGGCGCCAAAAGTTGTGTTAGTTGTGGTACACGAATTTTAACATAAAACATCACTTCATTAAAAATGAATAGATGTAAACGATGACAAACAAATTTAAATACCTTTTTTTATTATTTTGTCAAATGTCTAACCTCAACTCCAGCTTCAACTTCAACTTCTTACGGTCCAGAGACATCAAACTTTAGACGCTGGATTCCTTAATTATAAAAGGTGATTTACCTCTGTACCTGAACTCATCATTTCCACTCATCCATTTTTAATGAAGTGATGCTCCATACACTTGTTATTTCGTTTTGTTTTGCTATTCTTTTTAACAGATTAAAAAAGGGAAGAGGTAAAAATTATTGTAAAAGTTGACTTTCTCGGTTCTGCATCGATGTGAGAAAAAATTCATGTGCCAATTTACTCAAAATAAGAAAATGCTCATATTTTATTTATTCTCACGCCGAGAAGCTCAAAGTAATTTAATTGGTTTTCCAATAAGTTAAAAAACGGTTTAATATTGCATCCGTGTGATTGGCTAAATATTCTTGATTCCTGAATAGAACATTATAACGGTGACTAAGAGCTTCATTGCTCAATGCGTCTCCAAGATGGTGGCAACCCTATTTGTGTCAGACCGCGTAAGACAGGCCGTAATCGTCAGCTTTGAATCGCCTAACAAGGTACTTATCTTTTTAGTGACACTTTGGTATTCTTGACTTATTTTGTATTAACCTGTGAAATCCATCATTGGACTTATGTTTCAAAAAAGAAGCGTTGAACTATGTATTAATTATTGACACAAAAAAAGTTTTAGGTACACAGTTAAGAAAAACATGGTAAACAGCGGTGTCCTGGCAAAACGTTTTTTTTTTCTTTTGGTGGAACTGTAAGTCATAAAAGATTTTAACAAGGGCATAAACAAGGAATATCAACATACCACATAAACAGTAATAGCTTGTGTAATGCGTGGACCTGTTTATCTTCCCTTTGTTACTTCTGTGAAAACAGGCTTTGAGATAATATAAGGTACGTGCATTTCGTAGCTTAAATATTTCCAATCATTTGGAAATACCGTCACAAGTATAACTGAGAGAAATGTGGCCCAATATCAAAGTTAGACTATTTAAAGTTAGTGCATACATGGAACCAGAGCAACGTTTTTGCAAAAACTAAGAATCCCTATTCAGTACAAAATTATAATGTCGGCAAGTGACTTGAAGCGTCTAGCATTTGTCTTTCGTAAAAATAAAAAAAACAAAACAAAAATCAATGAATCGCTCGTGACGAAGAGCTCCTTAGAAACTCATCGTCAAGCTGTGAACTGAGTTGTGTTAAAACACGCTAGAAGAAATAACTCACTGTTGAGAAATTAAATCTAGACCTGGTAGTAGTCTAATATCTGTCTCGCAACAATTTAACTGGCAGTACCTAAATCACTCTACCCGGTAATAAACCGAAAAACATATGCGAGAAAAATATGTCCTTTTGTAGCTAAAGGCTTATAATCATGGACTTGGCCATCGACTCAAAAGTTCGTAGCATTTTGATTATGACAGCTGGCATTCCATGAAGGATGATATAAAATTATAATGAATTATTTAAAATAAATAATATCTACGAGGCTTTCAAAGTCTAAACGAAAGAACGTTTCTGTTTTCTATCCAATTTTTATAGTTCCCAACAATTCGTTAGCCTCGTGTTATAGAGGTTTGAATAACAAAACAAAAATCATTCAATCACGGTATCAATTGAAAGGTTCTTTATGCATACTAATGGTTGATTTTGATGCGTATAATTGCTTCGCTGGACTGCTGTTGTGGGACAGGTTTAGTTTTAGGATGATAAAGCAGTGGACCTCCTTTAAATTCTTTTTTCTTCTAATTTACTAACGTTGATCTCGAAATGACCAGAAATTACAAATTCAAAATATTTGTTACCTCGCGCAAAACCGGATACGAATATATTCACTTCTAGAAAATTCTAGCTAAAAGCTGTTTATTTCATTTTCACCAGTAATAATATCTAAAGAAAACATGGCGAAACTGGCTGCCGAAAACGTCAACCAAAAGGCGGTCGCTTCCAAGAAGCCTTCTGTCAAAGAAGTGGTGTCAACTTTCTGTGGGTACACTACTGCTCATGGCCTAGGGAGGTTGGCAGATGGCGGAGGTATTTTCCGCCGAATAGCATGGAGTCTGTTTTGTATCGGCGCCCTAACCATGTTTGTGGTACAGACCTACAACTTGTTTGCAATTTACTTACGCCGACCTGTGTCAACGGTAGTTAACGTCCAACACGATAGTGTAAGTAGTCGACACATGTTTTAAATGCACTCATTAGAAACGAATTGGGAAAAGACTCGACGATATATATACATGATCGCCCTTACAAAATAGTTCATGCTATGTTAGTTATGAATACGAGGCGAGTCTCTCCAAAATTGTAGAACACTTTTGGTATATTAAAACGAGAGAATTCCACTCAGCGTAGACAAAATAAAAGATTACTTATTGTCGGAAAATCATTCAACGGGAGATCTTTCTGTCAGAGATAAAATTTGGGGATATATGAATTATTTTAGCAACTGACCTAACACTTCCAAGGAGATCTTGCAGGGCGTCTCAAGGCGTTCTTTGTTTGTTTGTTTGCTTTTGTTTTCCGTATACTTGTTTGTTTCTTTGTTTATTTTTCGATGACATAAATGACAATGAAACAAAGAAATGATCCTCGCACTTGACTTTTGAATTTATACAATTGCAAAGAACCCTCTCGGCTGGCCATTCGGTTATTTACCCAGCCATTGCCACTCAGACAGTGGTCAGCTCCGGCCATCGACATAATTACTTAGACACGTTTGCACCTTATACAAAACTTACTTTGTTGGATATCTGAAAGTTCAGAAATATACAATATTCTTAACTATCAACTTCTCTTTGCTTAGCATGTCAAATTTCCAGCTGTGACCATATGTAATTTAAATATGATTCGAATTGACAAGCTTCCGGATAACTTCATACAAGACATTTTGGAGGAACTAAAGCTAGAAGGTAAGGATATCACTCACTTAGTGAACCATCTAAATTTAATTTAAAAGACTTTGAAGCTCTAAATCATCGTGAACACATAATTAATAAATTTATATATTGCACATAATCTGGATTTTGGTAGCTTTAGAGTGAGGGCTGTTTTAATTGTTTTTGATGACCATTTCTTACTTTAACATCTTCATATTGTTATTATTATTTATATATAATATATATTCTGGCACGTTTCCAATGTGTCAAAATACAAGCTAGATGGTAGGTATTTGGGAATGTAGTATGTCATGCTTTCAAGCGACCGTCTGGATATATGAGTGAGAACCTTCTGAAACGCCCTTACCCACCACTACCAATGGATCTTGCCTAATTTAAATACTATCGTCAGTTAGTTGACGAGTCCTTCACTTTCGTCTTTCTATTTCATTCTTACACTTCTTTTGCAAAAGCTTCTCCTTTAGTTTGCTCTTTCAATTTCAGCGCAAAAGGCAAGCAATGATTCCGACGCAGCTAGGAACACATCCAGCCCTGGTGCCACTGCCTCCACCAATCCTAACATAGCCACTCATACCCTTCCCACTGATTCGTCGACCCATGAGGCAACGCACCCTCCCTCAAATGGACCCAGCAACACAGATGACCCCACTGGTTCACCCACAGATTGGTCTACGGACCCCTCACATGACTACGACTATTACGACTATGATTACTACGATTACGATTACTATGGCATCGGTTACTGGGACTACGACTACGATTATTACTTCGGTGGGCTTGAGGAGGAAACCAAAGAAGAGGAATATGAAATTGAAGAAGCAATCCGTGCCGAGCTGGCTCTTAAAAATGATTCAATGATAGTCGAAATGGGGCATCAGTTTGAAGATCTTGTATTTGAATGCTCATTTCGGGGATATGACTGCAAGTTAGTTCATAGTACTAAAGAATAATAATTGACAATTCTAAATATGAATAAAACAAATAGACACTCGAACATCAGCATAAAAAAAATCGTTTTGCCTTGAACTGAACTAAAATGGATCCTTTGATAGATGAGGCAACAACAATGTGGATACCAAATTTCAAGTCAACCAACATATGGTTACTAATTTTTGAACCATTCAACTTTTAGGAACTATTCACGGTATTGGCACCGACTTTGGGACTTTCGCTATGGCAACTGCTTCACTTTTAATGGTGGTATAGATGACAATGGTGACAAACAAAGAGTTCTGTCATCCCACGTCACTGGGCCAACAGGCGGTAATACTTTCGGATTGTTGTTATCCTTGAAACGAGATATCGAATTACCAGCAAGTATACACACAGTACTGTGAATTTTCAAGTCCTTGTTTACAACTCACCAAAATACTCCATAATCTCCACATTTCATCTTAACTTTTTCGGTTTGTTGTAACAACCTTTTGGTGCTCTCTTGTTAATTAGTACTAACTGTTGTTTCCAATGCTTAAAAAAGTTTTTCAACGATACTTTCTACGTTTTCTTTTACTTACGTTAGGCCTTTCATCATTCTGTTACTTTATTTTCATTACTTATTAGGCCTTAAGTTGAACCTGTTTATTGAGCAGTCGCAGTACATCCCAGAACTAAGTGATACAGCTGGGGCAAGAGTTGTGGTGCATGACCAAGGACAAATGCCGTTTCCTAACAATGAAGGTTACAGTGTACTACCAAGCCGATCAACGTCATTTGGCATAAGAAGGGTAAGACGTGAAGTTTATATTAGGCAAAAACTGTGTTTAGGAACACATTCCGAGAGAGTCTTAAGACTTTAGTTTAATATCACAGACAAGGGCGCAAATTACTATTAGAACTTATGAATATTGTGCCATTTGAGTCAGATTGATCGTAAATAAAAGATAAAAATGGTCTGAGACGGAACAAGAATACCACTTTGTGTGTTGCAAGAGTCCATTAGTCGTTGACTCCTGTCTGTTTTACGTTGAGGGAGGAGTGGCTACTGCAGTTTCAGTTGCGGAAGTGTTAAAAAACTATCCCGCAACTCGGAAAGGATATATATAAATGGTTTCGCTTTCACAGTAGTTCTAACTTTCATTAACTGGATTGTTTTTATTATTCTCTATAGAGCATTATCGATAGAGTAGATCCCTTTGGTAACGGGAGCTGTGTGTCAGAGAAGGATTTAAACAATGACAACATATATGTCAAGAAATACGGTGCTTCTTATTCCAGACAGGTAATGCATATACATACAGCCGAATATATAACCGCTTCTTGGCTGTTTAGCTCAGATCTCAGTTAGTCGAGCGCCAGACTGCTGTGCGGGAGGCCGCGGTTTGGAGCCCCAGACCGAACCAACACTCAGGGTATTAAAATAAATGAGGAGAATGTGCTGCCTCTATTATAATAACTATATCTGTAAATGGTTAGACGTTCAAATCCTCTCGGATAAGGACTATAAATCCAAAACCCCGTCTCCTGTATCTTCAGTGTTAGTAGGGGAAGTTGAAGAACCGACACACTTATCGAAAAGAGTAGGGCACTTAGTTCCCGGTGTTGTGGTCTAGCCTTGTCTCACGGGTTGGTGCCTAAGTAAAGGGTACAGTTTCCGCTTGGACCGAATTTTCCGAATTTTCTAACGCTTTGTTTCTTTCTGATGCAACCCGATAGCTATCAAGGTAAACAGAATTAATAAAAGAATAATTCATCAGGGGGCTCACTTACGTTACTCTTGATGTATACTTGCAGGACAGCGGCATCGTCAACTCTCTCGAAAACCTAACTGTATACACACCAGGCATTTTTCTCCATCCATTTCTTTTCGTACTCTTCGTACTACTGGAGAGACATTTGTTTTATTTCCTCTTCTCAAAGTTCCTCAAACCTCTTATATGTTTCCCACTCTAGAGCTGCATCATCCACAAGAGCATCAGAAATTGCCGAGTTTGTCCTTTCGGCTTCACCTTGCACGCTGTCGCCATTTTTTATGGTCTGATTCCCCCCCTTCCCCCCTTATGCCTGTT
>OMLO01004191.1_pt1 | contig 12007 bp, 10 predicted proteins | sample 1674811 | NCBI WGS metagenome assembly OMLO01 (sample SAMN06265003, study PRJEB25207) | coral metagenome | isolation source: Coral host | place: Mexico:La Bocana,Puerto Morelos, Mexico | collected 2008-11-13
CTACGCGAAAACGATAACAAAAAGATATACCTTTGAAGTTTGCCGGCTTTCATAACCAGTCCCCTCTACTAACTATGAGTTTTGCTTTAAACCAAAAATATCGAGTCGCAAACTTTTTCCGTCTGATAGCAGCGAAATCAGGCCGAAAATAACCCCCCGCATAAAACGGTTCAGAAATCACCATCGCAACACAAAATAATGAGAGAACTACATAGTGATGAAGAAAAAGGCCTTTTTAATGCAATATCATTCGATAAACATCCAAAAACTGCTGAAGCGAATAAAAACATAAAGTTTAAAATATTGCATACTAAATTAGATGGAGCATTGGAGTTGATTTTAAAATAATTATTTCTCAAAAGTCCAACCCTGTTGAAAACAATCACAGTGATGAATCAGACACTGTAGGGATATACATCACATATCTGGAAAAACATTTTTCGGCCAAAGTGTATTGACCTTGTACAAAGTGTTCAAAGTTTCCGTGTTTACCGTTATTTTTCTACTTCAGCGAAACACTTCTCTGTTGCCAACTGACGGGCGTGGAGAGCATGGTAAACGCCACTTATAACCTTGCTAGACGCTCAAATCCATTCTATATAGAAGTATAAAGAATTAAAAGAAAAAGATGAAAGATACGCAGAAAAAGAAAATAGCTCGAGATTACCATCTGCTAAGGAGAGTTGAATCTTGGAAATGTTATCGTGTGACAGCGTTCATTTGTCCAAACTGCAGCGGAATCCAGACAAATGCGTGAAATATAAGTAAAACAAAAACAATTTTTCTATCACCAGAAATCGTGAAGTGAAACAGTTTTACGTGGTTCCTAATAATGACGATGAATTCAGCCTCAGCTAATCTCCAAGTGCTTTGAATTTAGGCAGCACATATTTCGTTACATACCTTCCAACGGACATTACGGGTCAGCGCATTGCAGGGGTCAGTGGACCTAAAAATAGAGATAAACAGGTTATCATGGTGGATGCCTGTTTTTTTGTCAAAAAAAGGTTTCTTGGACTGCAGATCCTTGCGTGGTCGCTCAGAGACAGTATTGTATGAATGCCGAGATGATTTAACTGCACACCTAAAAAATTGTTTTTTGTTGGATGCAGACCTCAAAGAGTACGAGGTAATCTTGCAACGGGTAGGCTTCGAACGTTAGTCACACGAACAAGTTAAAAAGTTACGCGCTTGTCCTCGCCATCGCTATGGTCTTGGAATGTACTGGAGGCCTTCAAAGTTGTGTCAGTACCCAGGACACAAAGGAACACCTACCAGTGTGAATAGTCGAGACGTGATCAACCCTGCCATAGCAAAGGAGGTGTTTCAGCTGTTTGGGATATCTGTTCCCATAGGCTCTCGTAAATAGAAGACCCATAACATTTGGAAGATTTCCTTGTCAAAAGTGCTTTCTCATTTAATAGTGCATCTCTTATAGGGTATTTTCTATTTCTTTCCTTTTATCTTTTTATTAGCCATATGTTCACCCTGTCGGAAGAAACATAAAGCAGACACGAATTCTACATCGTTAGCTCCTGAAGAGGAATGTGCAAAAACATATGCTGCTGAAAAAGCGTATACGTTAAGGTATGGTTAAATAGGAGAATAATAATTTCCAAGGAAGTACGAACTGAAAACTTATCAGTGTTTTATGACTAATTAGAACATTAATTTAATGTTCTTTTTAAGTTTTCTAGGAATTGTTAATCAGTTTTAGTGGTGTTTTTATTTTATAAAAAAAAATAATAACAACTGAATGAAATAATAAAAGTTGATAGTATATTTTTTTGTGACAGAGAGCCACTGAAGGTTATACATTATGCTGAGCCGAGTCCATTTTTTGCAGCAACACCTAAGACATTCATTGTGTCCTCAAGATCGAGCCTGGACCCTACGTGCATTGAGTGCATGAGACAGTGGTACTTCTGACGAAGAAGAGCCCTTTTCTGTAACTCCTCAAGATGCTGAAATGCTTCATTTGTACAATACAGCAACGTCAAAGCTAGCAATGAAATCAAGTTCTTCGGCAGATAACTTCTCCCCTTTGGCATTTCACCTTAAAACATCATGGGAAAATACAACCGAACTTGATCGCCAAAAATACCAGGAAAAAGCTCTTCAAGGTTGTCTGCTGGTTTGTGATGTAGCAGCACTGAATGCAAAAGATGATTTATTTCAAGCACTATCCAAGCAGAGTTCAAGGGAATCAGAAGACAATCTCAGTAAAGAACTATCTGTACTGATGACGGCATATAGAGATGTGCCTACTAAAGGTGTCAAATTACAGATTTTAAGTCTGTATGCCTACAGATTTTCTACTGAAAAACTGATGAGATACCATGAACTGTATAAGCCTCTCACGCGCTGGCAAATTAAACAAGCCAGGAAACATGCTAAAGAAAAAGGACCTTGAATCCCACAGGAAAAAACCGTCCAGCATCTAATTCACCTTCCAATGGCTAAAGTCGATCACTTTATCGATTTTGTCAACAGGCCCTATTTCTATCAATATGTGGCTTATGGTACAAGAGTAATTAAACTAGAATTGGGAGAGAAACTTGCCATGCTTAATATCGTGCACACCATAACTCAAACTATCATGATTAACCAATATTTACAGTACTGTGATGAGAGATTCTCACCCCTCAGCACCCGACTCTTTATAAGATTCTTGAGGTAAGGGAGGCGTCCCAGAGAAGGCTGCTTCAAGGCTTGGACAACATTGCTACTGATTGAGCTTCTGGATTTGAGACTCTAGAGAAAATAGTGGATGATCTGAAGTCATTGGGTGCTGACTCAAAATGGTGTGCAAAAAGCAAGGCAACTCTTAGGGCGTGCAAACGGTACTTAAAAACAGAGTATCCTATTAACTGCAGAGACGGCCAGCCAAATACCTGCCCAGACCACTGCCATAATTTTGCTCTCAGTGATAACAGCGATGATGCTTTAAAAGTTGAATGCGATCACGTCCATGTTACTGTGTGTGTAACAGTTGCGAATCCTTGAAGACCGTATTGTGGGAAGTGGAAGACCAGATAAGAAACGAGCACATTGCATTTTACAGCAAAGATCAACAAGAAGATATCTTGTACGATTTTGTGAAAGCAAAACAAAGCATTCTTGACTGGAAAGTGCACATTCTAAGGTCATGCAATCAAGAAAAGGCAAAACAAGACCTCGTACAGAACTTGACCATCCCCGAGGCAATCGTTGTAATGGATTGGGCAATGAAATTTCAGCAAATGAAGTTTAGAGAGAAACAGTCGGAGTGGTTTGGGAAACGTGGACTAAGTTGGCACATAAGCAGCGTCATCTTTAAAGACGAAAACAGCAAAGAATTAGAGGTGCAATCGTATGCTCACCTGTTAGATTCCTGTATCACAAGACTGGTACGCAGTCGCTTCCATTCTAGAAGATCTGCTTGTCAAGTTCAAGTCTAGTCATCCTTCAATTTCTCAAGTGTATTTGCGTTCAGATAAAGCGGGATTTTACCATAACAACTCTCTCATCGCAGCTCTACCAAGCATTGGTGAACGCACCGGAATTTCGGTCAGACGCTTTGATCATTCTCAGCCTCAACAGGGCTAGGACATTTGTGATTGTATTTTGTGTCCGATGAAAGCTGCCATAAGAACTTTTTGCAACGAAGGTCATGATATCCTTTCGGCCAATGATATGCACATCGCCCTGAAAGAACGGCAGGTGAAAGTGCTAAAGGAACACATCTTGAAACACCAGATTTTGTTGTTGAACCGCAACATATTAACTTAGATGTTCATCGAAATTACCTACCCTTGATTTTCAATGTTCGGTCGCAGCCGATTATTACAGTTAAAACATCGGGTTTTAACGGCTAGTAAGTGAATGTATGATCCCAATGGTAGCTAAATTGGCTCTGATACTTTTTTAACATCATGTTAAACTTACTCTGTTTTGCACCAATCATGTTAAACTTACTCCGTTTTGCCGCGAAGTCCACGCTTTTTTCCAGGAAAAAAGAGACATGTCATTCCGCTATTGAAAAGTCGTTTTCAAATGTGTTTGGTCTGTTCTGTTCTGAATTGTAGATTAAGAAAAGTGAATTTGAAGTAAACTGTATATAAAATTTACCTCTGTTGTTTTGTGTGAATGTGACCGTGTGGGCAAAAGGAAGCTGAAATCTCCTCCATACCTATTTTTGCTTTTCAATGATAAACCTCTGGTTTATCTGCCAATGCTAGAAACATGAAAAAAGATTGACCTAGATAGGATGTACCAAGCAGACTATCGTAGTTCTGCAGACTTCAAGCAACAACGGAAGGCTAAGAGAAAGTCTAAGCTAAAGCGACAGGATGCCTTTGTCCATCAGGAAGGCATCATGTATAAGTCCCAGGCATTCCATGGTGGAAAAAACCATGCCAATAAGAAGGGAAGCAAACCAAAGAGCAAGTCAACGGCAAAGAAGAAGAAAAGCAAAACACCAACCAAGAAGAAAAGCAAAACATCAACCAAGAAATGACACTGACCCTGGCAGAAAATCCTGACATCTCGGCTTATTTTCATGGTAGAATTTTTTTCCTTATAATCTTTTGAAATATGTTCAACCAAAATTACAAGGCTGTTGTCTGCTGATGTTATTGTTAACTTTTGTTGCGAATTAGTACTTTTGAGCCATCCATGATCAAAAGTGGTCAATTACTATTATTATTATTATGCTCGGGGAAACTAGACTGTATCTATGCCAGCATGGGTTCATATTCTAGTCACAGTAGCCTCTTCAAGGCTTATGACTGAGTAGGTAAAACTCACAAAACCCTTGCATAGGGGCTTGTTTTGATGCAGTGACTGCAAGAGGCAGTTCAAATGCCTGGGGCAAAATAACAGGTCATAACTAGCAAGGATGTTGTTTGTATGTTTAGACAATGTTTGTCTTATATCCTACATACCACATACAAAAGAAAGCATAATTTATTTTTGAGATGAATATGCAAGAGGTGATGTTTCAGTTTGAATTTTCCTTTATTGAAATGTTGTCAAATTTATTGGCTAGTCTCAGGCATCTCCATTGCCTCACAAAACTTCTTCATTGTAACTTGATAGGCACCCTGAAAGTCAGAAAGAAGAACACGTATTTTTACAATTTGGCAGGAAAGAATAGTTTATTAGCCAGTATTTTACTTTGATCAGCATATACTGTTTTCCAAAATGTAAAAAAATCATGAAAGCACATACCTCTCTTATTTCCCCTTTCACATCACCCGGGACCAAGTGGCGTATGTAGGCTAGCACAGGGGAAGGAAAAGAAAACTCTGCTTCTGGTGGGCCAATCTCTTTTCACTTCATAAAAAGGAAAGTAAGACATTAGGGAATGGCAACATTTCTTTCATGTTGTAACAATAAAGGGTAAAAAATTGCAGAAAAGTAACACTGTTGTGAATATAACTTTATGGAATGGGCTGCATGGGGAAGGAGGGAGTGAGGGTTACAATTGGTTCTCCTGGGTATGCTCTATGAATCGTCATTGGGCAGTAACAATTTAAATATGTGTCCATATTTCGGAACTGAGGAACATTTTCCTTGAATAATAGTTGTGGTCAAAAAAGAGAAAAGAGTTCTCTTTTTTAGGAGGGGGATATTCAATCGTAATAATGGTTTAGGCAATTATTTTAAGACGTTTCCCAGAAAAATAGATATTATTCCAATAATATCATGGGTGACAGCGAGAAATTTCACACGAGAAATGATAAAGTTCCTATGGTAATGTTTCACGTCTGTGTTTCATCCAAATATTGGGATTTGGATGAAACGCACACGAAATTATTCCGTAATTTCACTTGAACCATTTGATTTCATAAACGAATTACTCTATCTGTACTTCCATTACACGAGCAAAAGCCTGATAACCTGGATTGTACATACAAACAGTGCATGTGCCCAGTTACAAGAGTGTAGATATCGGTTCCTCCTCTGAGGTTTTCCACGTTTGATCTTCTCCTCTACGCTAATTTCAAGCGAAGTTGCGAAGTGACCGCCATCGTAACTAAAGAAAAATAAATCACGCAGACGTTGCAGAAGTTTGGCTGGTTGGTTATCACTCATTGCAAAGTAACATCGTTTGATCAGTCTTCGTCTTGGATTTGTTTCCCTCACATGTTGGCGGTGCAAAAGACATTTACAACCTACCCGGCTGATGTTATTGTTGATAGCATGTGTTCCTTTGGATCCACTGTCGTATTTTCGTTCGCATCATCCCCAATCGTATTAGTTGGCTGCCTTCTGGACTTTGCCGGTATCAGTACTGACCTGGACAGAATTCCGAAAGAAAGATGTTTCTTGTATTTCTTTTATTGTTCCTTATAAGCCTATAAAACGACAGTCTTTCTGGTCTTTGGCATCTTTACAAATCTAGTTATAATTAAAGATAAAGTCATCAAGATGTTTTCACTGCGTGTAATCTGAACTTTTTGACAAGTCAGTCAAATGAATTGACATTTACTAACCTCAACGAACCCTAACCTGTCAAACTACTATTGTTAAAGAAAACCGATACTTTCTTTTATCCATCAACACTTTATTTGCTTAACGCCTAGGTGTCGCTAATCTCATTTTATTCATTTTATTCTCGAAATGAAAATTTGGGCGAGTTGTGCATGCATTTTGAACTCCAAGTCGCCAGCCCCTGGACCAATTTCACATCACATCAAATTAGGCAATTGTCGCACTGAATTAGTTTCCGCTCATGTACGCATCGAATTTAAGAGATTTCTGCAAAAACCGGCCATAATCTTTTTTTTTCATTTGCTGTTTCCACAGTGCAACTAACTTTTACTGTACACTAATATCTCCCTACGAGTTACTCAATGTAAAAGACAACTTGAAGACGAAGAAAAGCAGGTAATTGATTTGAGCTACTTCAAACAGTCAGTCAGTAATTCACAGCATGCACTTGCTTGCATAATCTTGTTTTTCAGAACAAGTTTAGGTTCATAAGTCTTATAAATGAAATTAACTTGACCTAATTTTGGTCAAGCTTTTCTGTTTTGTCATTGCTCAGCACTTGGGTACACTGTATGAATTTCCTCTTGTTTCTGTGAGAAAATTTATGGCTAAAGTCAAAATTCCAGTAACACGCTGCAAAGCTAAGAATTTAATCGCCTGTTTGGTATTTCCATTTAAGACCTCATTTTATACCTTAACCAATCCTTTCGCTGAATAAGCTATAAAATTGGGGAGCCAACTTAGAGCCGGCTGTTCTGAGTCTGACAGCTCTGATAAATGGGGGAAAAAAGACCAAATGGGGGGAATGATGCCCTAAGCCTGCCTTCCAAAAAAGGCAAGACATCTGCAGATAACAAGAGTGGCACTACTGTCATGGCTTCATTTCCATTGGATATTACTATAGACTGTACCATCGAAGTGTACCCCTTTTGGTACACAACAAGGAGCTATCATTACAGAACTGTGGTTTCACTCAAGGACCTTTTTGACAAGGATCTACCAAGCTGCAAAAACGAGATCTGAGTGAAGTATGGAGTTCTAGCATATGCAGCGACATGTGCGATTGGAGATTTCCAGTTAGATATAGGCATTAAAACCCACAGTGTACATTTTTTTTTAATTACAACACTAACTCTATTTACATATTGCTCTAATTATTTACACTATTTAAATTACAATAACTAAACAACTTACATTACTAACAAATACAGTTACATGACTTACACAATTAAGAAATACACAGTGTACATGGTGGTACAAGGTCTACACGGCTGAACGAGAAAATCTCCTGGCTAAAATAAAAAATAATTTAGCCAACCATTCCGTTGTAGGTAATAGAACCTGAACTATGGTCTGTTATTAGGTTTGCCTAGAAAACAGTGAAGTCATACAAGGTTGTTATTTCTTCTCTCTGTTTGTAGTGCAATTGGTGGAGGTGAAGCATCATGCAGCTGGAAAAGCAACACATCCAAGCAAGATAAAGGGGCCTTACAAAAGAAATGAACACATGATTAAGGACGATCTTCTCCTGGAAAAACTTCGGCATTACACCCAGACTGGGGGCACTGAAGACATTTTCCAGTTTCCAAGAAGCCAGGACCAACAAAACTTGTTCAAGACTTTTCAAGAGGGTAATTTTCTTTTCGTTGAATGTAGCCAGGTACTTTTATTTCACTTTTCAAATCTGTAATATTAGGAAGGACGCAAACGGAGTCAAAAACGAGAGGAACACTTTACTCCAACTCAACACGATTACAACTGAACTTTCAAACTGTAACAGAATACTAAATAGTATATCGAACCGCAGGAAATGCTCCCTGGAGGCACGTGCTATGCATATTATAACATCCTCCCTTTTATAGATAGGGAAAAGAAAAATAGCGTATAAATACACAATACCAATAAGCATGAATTGATAAAGAAAGTAACTGAGCTCTGTGATAACGCGATAAAGGTCTTAGTGTTCTAAGTGTTCATGGCTTCGTGTCAAAACAAAGTCATTAAAGTGTTTTGGCGGACGTCACTGACGCAGTGATCGTCTAAGCACTGGCTTGGGTGGTGACATCACTGCAGCCGAGGGAACTTCCGAGCCACTCGGAGACGAACTTTCTTGACTCGACACGGGTAGACTAACTTCTCCAGAAGAACTTCTCTGCGACTCGCACGACTGTGCAAAAGAGGGAGCAGGCACCTCTGGTACCTCAGCAGATATCTCATCAGGTATCGAGTGTGTTAATGGTGGTGATGCCCCATTTGTCAAACGTAGGTGAACACAGTTGCGACGCACAACATTGTAAGGCGTCTCGACCTCGTACTAGGGTAATTCGAACTAGGGTGCGAGCAGGTTAGCTGTCATTGATAGTAGACTTCTAGCCCTTCTGTTGAAAAGGTGCTGTGCTGGACTAATTTGCATACTGGCAGATGGGGTGTTACGATGATCGAGTAAGGCTAGAAAAGCATCCGATCCACTGGACTTGCACTTTCTGAGAATTTTCTTAGCCTCCTTCATTGCACTCTCTGCTTTACCATTTCCTTGGCTGTGGTGTGGACTGCTGGTCAAATGTTTAAAGTCCCAGTCTTTCGAGAATTTCAGGAAATTGTGTGACGTAAATTGTGAACCGTTATTTGTCACCAGCTGCTCGGGAATACCGTGGCGTGCAAAGTGGGCCTTTAACTTTCTGATGACACACACCGACGAAGGAGACCTTAAATGGTCCAGTTCAAAGAAATTGCTGTAATAATCTGAGGTGACCAAGTAGGGTTTTTCTTCAAGCTCAAACAAATCTGCAGCCACTCGTTGCCAGGGTTGATTTGGTGTCTCAGGGGACATCATTGCTTCCTTGCTTCCAAAGCGAAAATGCTAACGATTGTGTATAATGTCCGCCTTAAATTTAAGTCGTTTTCTGGCGAATGGTCACCAACATTAATGTTAAAGTAACATGTTTAGGTTTTGTTTTGAATTGTAGCTTTAAAAGCGCTGGGATAGATATGACAGTATTTGTTATAAAGCCTTTATATAACTTTGAAGGGTGTCAAAGCGACTGTCATTGTTACTCCTTACGCATTGGAAAAAAAAATACATTAAAGGACGTTATAACAAAAAAAAAAAAAAAACATCATTGCTTCCTTGACTTGAGCCCGCTCGAACTCGCGACATGCCTCACAGGTTGACACGAAGTTCTTAATGTCAGCTGTCATCCCAGGCCAATAGAGGCACTCACGGGCTCTGTTTAGACAGCCATTAACCCCAAGATGTGAGTTGTGAATTCTTCTTAACAGCTCGCTCCTCGACGCTCATGGAACCGCGACACATTCTCCCTTAAAGATGAGACCATCTTGGATCGACATCTCATCACGCATGTTGAAGTAGGGAGAAATGACACTAGGCATGTTACTCTTATGCTCTGGCCAACCCTTCTGAATCACGGCTTTCAGCACTTGAAGAGAGTCATCTGATTCGGTATCTCGCTGAATCTGCAGAAGTCTTTCTTCCGATACGGGCAAATACTTCATCATGTTGACTGTCTCAAACTCATTCTCGTCTTGCTCACCGGCAGGGAGAAATGCTCTTGAGAGAGTATCGGCCAGAAACATCTTGCTTCCCTTCTCGTACCTCACATCTAGGTCATACTTCTGAAGACGAATCATCATGCCTTGCAAACGCTTGGGGGCACGGTGCAGGGGCTTCTTGAAAATTGATTCTAGTGGCTTGTGGTCGCTAAAAACAATAGTCTTGTTGCCAAACGTGTAGTCGTTAAACTTCTTCACGGCGAAAACAATCGCAAGCATTTCTTTTTCCATCTGAGCATAATGGGTCTCAGTCTCTGTTATTGCTCGGCTTGCATAAGCAATGGGGTGACCGCCTTGCATCAGGGCTGCACCAAGACCAGCTTGACTGCTGTCACATTGCACTGCTAACGGCTCCCCAGGCTTGTAGTAGGCTAGCACAGGAGCAGATGCGATAAGGCTCTTCACTTCACTCCAAGCATGCTCTTGCACGTTGGACCAACACCATTCAACATCCTTATGGGTAAGGTCACGTAGTGGCTTCATTACGTCAGATAGGTTTGGCAGGAAACGACTGAGGTAATTTACCATACCATTCAAACATGACACATCCTCAGGCTTTTCTGGTCGCGGCAGTTCTGTAATTGCCTTGCCTTTCTGTGGATCTGGCTTCAGGCCCTCTGATGTCAGAACATGTCCATGAAAAGGGACTTCCTTACACTTGTATTCCAATTTTACACGGTTGAGCTTTATGCCCTTCTGTTGACACCTCTTCATGAAACCCTCCAGGGAACTATCGTGGTCAGCATCATTTCTTCCATAGATTAGCACGTCATCGGCAATACACTTCACACCAGGCAGGCCTATCAACTCTTGATTCAAGACACACAGTCCAAACGGTAAACGAAGCCAGCTGTATCTCCCATGGGGAGTTGCAAACGTTGTCAACAGACTAGACTCATTATCCAGCTCCAATTGCCAGAAAGCAGATGCGAGATCAACCTTTGTAAACACACGAGCCTCAGCTAAATCGGGCAACACATCATCAATGACCGTGATCTGGTATCTTTCTCTCTTTAAAGCAGCATGCAATGGTTTTGGATCAATGCAGATGCGTAAATCACCAGACTTTTTCACTGCAACAACAAACTGGCTGACCCATTCAGTCGGCTGATCCACAGGAGCAATAACTTTTAGATCCTGCAACCTTTCGAGTTCTGCCTTGAATTTTTCCTTTACAGATACAGGTACTTTCCTTGCTGGGAGAATCACTGGTTGACAATCCCGATCAACTTGCAAATGAACCTTTCCAGGTAGCTTGCTGAGGCCATTATCAAATACATCTGGGTATTTGTTAGTAAGATTGTCTTCTAAATTCTCCACAATGCTAACAAAGTTCTCCTTGTGTACGGTTAATAAACCCATCTTCTTGGTAGCGTTTAAACCCAGGAGTGGAGTTAGATTCTCCTTGAGGACTAAGAATCTCACTTTATACCTTGTATTAGATCAGCGATTGACAACGGGCAGAGCACATGTCCCAACAGGCTTGACCTTGGTGCCATTCCACATAATGAGGGACTGAGAACAAGGCTCGAGATCCACACCTTTCACATGTTTACATGGCACAATGTTGGCACTGGCTCCACAGTCAATTTGAAATCTCACAGGTTTCTGCTGAACCAGCATCTGAGCAAACACAGCTTTATCCTTCATAGCTTGAACTCTTACAACAGTGATCTCTTTCAAGTCTTCGTCGCTCTCAAAGGCGTTAACCGCGGCATCTTTGCACCCTTTCGCAAAATGATTCTTTTTCTTGCACCACTTACACACTTTCCCCCACGCAGGACACTTCTTTCTCTCAGGAGCATGCTCATAGCCACAAAATTTGCACGAAATTTTTTTTCCCGACTGTCCGTCTGGCGTCGGAACTCGCAGCTTCTTTTTCTTAGTAATTTGGTTATATCAACTAAGTTGAAAATGTAAATTGGCCACCGTAACGAGTTATAAAGCTGACGTTTCGAGC
>OMLO01004192.1_pt1 | contig 12007 bp, 2 predicted proteins | sample 1674811 | NCBI WGS metagenome assembly OMLO01 (sample SAMN06265003, study PRJEB25207) | coral metagenome | isolation source: Coral host | place: Mexico:La Bocana,Puerto Morelos, Mexico | collected 2008-11-13
GACACATGAACAAAAAGCTGCCTTTCTTTTAGCCGTAGATAAAATATTGAACATGCTGTATATATCATAATAAATTTCATACATTTGTATTGTTGTACGTAATTCTATATACATTTGCATAGATTATCAGACAGAAGGAACCTTGCAGTCGAACGCCTGACGCGTGTGACATCACACCGAGAGTATTGGCTCCAACGAAACTTCCCCGTTTCGGTGCTCGGCTTTTGGTTGAAAGATTTGGAGGCTTCTGGGGATCTTAAAACAAAAACAGATGCAAATGATGAAAAAAAATCCTACCTGAAACAATGTTTGCAGTTGAAGATTTTTTGGGGAAAGCATGTCAGCCACTGAAATTTGCTTGTGATACTTCAGCTGAAGGCAAACAATTGCCAGAACGATAGACGCACGCTATTACCTTTTGGGAAGTGCCCCGGGTTTTCTCCAAAAAAAGCCGAAGGTTTTCTCCAGTTTGAAATCACGACCGCAATGGGCACCGAATCAACTTTCCACACACTCTTTTTTGGACAGCGAAGTTACTGGTAGGATGGCCATGGCCAGGCAGTTTTAGCCTCTGTCCTGTTGGCGACAAACCCATGGTGGTGCTTGGATGTCCCGGGATGGGTTTGTTAGGATCAAAGGTGCTCGGATCAATGGGTTATTTCACCTACTTATAAATGGGGGTATATATTCCACTTATAAATGGGGTATATCTTCCACTGCGCCATCAAATGGGGTATATTGGGGTAACAAGTTGTAACCCTCTTACTAACCTTTTAATACTAACTTCCAGCAACATCCAAGTGGTTGGACATCCTTTACATGGATGGCATCTCTCATCGTGTCTAGGTTCGGCACTTGCGAAAACTTCCCCGGAAACTCTTCACCCACAAAACGCGTTCCAAGGAGACCCATTGGGTGATGGGGTGATTTGTTTGGCAGGTATGAATCGTTCATGTTTTTCTGGAAACAAATTGTCAACATCTCCTCAAACCGAAAAAAAGGCCAGTTTTCTATCTACATCTCGTTCCGTCACTGAACATTCACAAAAAAAATTGGAAAAATGTGCACATCTGCAACCAGTTTTACTTACAGGAGGGTCATTTTCCCACTTCTATGGACCCTGAAAACACCGGAGGAAGTGTGGTCACCTGCCTATGGTATCACACAAGGATGTTATCACCTCACCGCAACGCGCCTTTTGGCACTAACGGATCGTTTTTCACGACTGCGCTGGCGAGTAGAGTGGCGCCTGCCCAAACAAATATGTTGCTTTTATAGTAGGAATCACTGGTTTTGAATGGTAAATCATATCTTTTTTGAGACTTTGAAAGTGCATCCATGGAGTGTAAAACGTTGTGAAGAAGGCAGGATTGAACAAAAGGTCTATGCAAACACAAAAGCTCCAATACCAATATCTCATCTTAGATGCTTTCCAGGCCTTGGCAAGGGGTAGTATGACACCGCGCCCCTCACCTGATTGCCAATGGTCGGGCAACGGGTCTCTCTCTGGAGAATTTTGCCTACACCTCGTGGCATGTCAACCTTAGAGTGAAACAATTTACTGAGCTGCTGGAATTTTTGTACGCCTACACAATTGAAGCTGTGAGATTCTTGTTTTGCCAGGGTCTTGTCCTCGTCAAATGCAATCACCCAATATACAACATCTTAATTGATTACTATATAGTTGATGATTGAACCACCCATATTAAAGAATATGTGCAAATCAAATTGGATCGAATTTCTCCAATTTTCGGGATGAACATATCAAAAAAATCTTTGAAACCACCACCTAGTACATATATGTACACAACTGAAGTTTGACATGGAAAATGATGCAAAAGGAAGACTCGATCCTTCCCGATGGAAACCTTGAGTTTTTTTAAACTTTGGGAGGTGGGTGCTCAAAAATTGTTTTACTTCATTTGAGAAAAGATCCGAAAAGCCACCCAAAAAAATTTAACGAACGGATACCCAACATGACACCATATTTGAAGCCGTGTCGATACATTTACCAATGCTCATCACTTTTTGTTAGGGTATCTCTTCGTTCAGTTTCCAGGGCGTAACTCCAAAAAGAATGATTGCTTTGAAAAGTTTGCAAGGAAACCAAATCTCCATTTTTGACAAACCTCATGGATTAAAATCGAGGAGACTCCGAGGAGATGATCAATTTCAAACCCATGTTTGGATTAACACCTCAATCAGCAAGAGTCACAAATAACGGTTTATAGGGATTCCCTACTAAAAATGGAATGTAATCCTGGTGGTGACTGGAATCCTGGGTGGGGGGTAGTTCCAGAATTAACAAGAGGTTTAACCAGCCTCATTCACTAAACCTCCATATTTTTTGTTGGGAACACTCGGTTCAAAATGTCAATTTCCAGTCATTTTCCAGGTGGTGGTTTTCCCCACCCGTTTGAAAAAAATATGCACAAGTCAGCTTCCAGGGGATTTTGTTTTATTTTTTTTGGGAAGGTGAAAGTTCCAAAAAACATTTGAAATAACAACCACCTATTGGTGCATCCCAATTGTGTAGGTGTATGGACCTCCTAATATTCACCAACACCTACAATAATATCTCGAAAAAACCCACCACCTTGACTCACTTAGCCAATGGTCCCTGAAATAAAAGTTTGAACGGCTTTTTTCCCTACTAAAATATATAATCCCCAAAAATGTTTAAAGTCTAGCAGTTTAGCCATTGGCCATGGTTCCTAAAGGGTGCCAATTCACCATCCCTTAGGGTTTAATTGGCACCCCTTTGAAGGTCCAGGTTGAGGTTAAATTGGATCAATTTCCTCCCCCCCAAAAAATCCTCCACCTCAAATGTCTGGAGCGTCACTTTTTTCGTCTCCTCTTTTTCCTTCACCTTCCGGAGTTGTCGGAGGTGAAAAAGTTGGAATCTGTTGGTCTTTTGTGGTCAGAGGACTCAACAATGGATTTATTTTGGGGATTTTATAGGGAGTTATAGGTTTGTTGGGATTTTTCACCAACCGTTCAACCCAGATTTGTTGGGATTTATTGGGGTTATAGGATTTATAAGTAGGGATTTTTCTGGTCAAGTAATAATAATAATAATTCACCAATCCAGATTTGCCTGAAATAAGGGCATTTCATTTCCCTTACTTTTCACCACCATGAGGTCGGTGAGGTCTGTGAGGTCCGTGAGGTCGCGAACTAATTTGACCAAAGTTATAGGCTTTATTGGGTTGTCCCCCCTCCCAAGATGCAATCGTCACACATGAAGGTTTTAGGGGTTAAGATTTTGTACTGAAAATCTAATGTAATCTTGGTGGTGGCTGGAATCCTTCGGTAGATTTACCATTAGATCTTGGTTGGATTCAATTCCTGGGAATCCTTGGTGGTAATCTTGGTGGTGAACTGTAATCTTCCCATTCTTCGGGGGATTTTGGTGGGTTCCACCAGCCAACCATTGCAATGGTGTTGAAATTGATAGACGTTTGGCATGCAAATATGCTCAACATGGAGGATCAGGGTAATATACAAAAATATGCTAAAAAAGCACCACCCAGCTCATCAGAGATTTTTGAAATTTTAGGGTTTTAAAAAGCTCTCCTCATTCATTTTTATATCTCCCACTACACCAAACTATGTATTTCTATATACTGTTGCAACGGCAAATCGCAGTGACAGCTAAAAACACTTGGGCTCTTTTCCCCTTTCCCTCTATTGCAATCCTGGGTCAATCGGCAAACTTGAGCCACCGTATTTCGGTGGAGAAATGAAATGGATGTTAAGCCAAGAAGTGATGAAAACACGGACAGCAACATTGCACCGACCCAAAATTATGTTGGCTTAACATGGAGCTATGAGAAAATGCACTGTACATGGTTGTCGCTCCAAAAGTTTCTTCTGAAGGGCGGCCCCTTCTTCTAAGAGACACCATTGGCCTGTACGTAAAATGTGCCGCAGGTAGTCTCCTTTCGTACCAGTCTTGGTTAAACTGTCAGCAATCATGGTACGTCCGTCAATCCAGCGGATCTGACCGTTGAGTTGATTCAACTCCTGTTTAATTAAAGCTATATCTATTGAGATACGCTTATCGTCACACTGCGATGCAGGGTTCATGCATTTGCGGACGACATCAAATAAAGATTTTGAATCTGTGATGCAAACAAAAGGCAACTGCTTTACAGATGACTGCCATTCCCTTGCTGAGAACTGGAGTCCTAAAGTCTCCAAAATTAAAACACGGTACCAGTGGACTGACCCTAGACCCCTCACAAGAGCTTGTGTTTCGGAGCTTAAGGTGTTAACAGTCCTTCTACGTAAACGGTACGACTTCCATGCACTAACTGTGATATGCTGCAAACTCTGAGATTCAGGAAAAGCTCGGTCATAGAAAAAGACCATCTCACCTCCTTGACTATACAAACGCTCTAGCTGCTCATATCCAGTATGAATTTCTTCATGTGAAAGACCCTTGCCTGGTAAGGCCTTTCGAAAAACGGTCTTGCCACACCAAAGTTCTTTGGAACATTCACGAATACTACCCTTCACGTGCCACTCATCATGCAGAGTAATCGGCTCACTCGATGACTCCAAAGTAGTAATCCGTTCGCCAGAAAGGAGATGTGGATCCGGACCATTCGGGGCTGCTAAGGGATGGAAACTCAAGGTTCTGGGAGTTTGATGATGCCTAGTCCAGGTATCATCCTCTTCGGTCCAGAAATCTTCTGACTTTTCACCTTCTAAAAACTGACCAAACTCTTTGCTATTTCCCCAAGAGGCGTCGGTAACAACACCAACTCGAAGCTGATCTAGCTTGATAGGCATGACTTTGATACCAACATCTTTATGTTGAATTGCTTCATCAGCTAAACTATTACCAGCAATGATATCACGAATCAATGGTCGAGGAAAAGCTTGCTGAAGAAGTGCCGTCTTGCCAGCTAAGTCACAACGAGTCTCCTTGGAGAGCCATGCTAAAGTGCCCACCAGTGCTCGGAGCTGCTCTACCTCAGATGGAGTGCAGGGAGAGAATCGTTGACGCTTTCTTTCTCGGCTGATGGGGATCTTCTGAACTTTTGCATCCACATAAAAAGCCTGGTTGATAAGAATAGAGCCGTCTGGAAGATGCTGAAAATCCTTGCCCACAAATCTACCAGAACCAGACACATCCTTACCAAGCTTATATTGTTTCCGAATTGTATCTATCTTGGATTGATGCCTCGCAGTACCAGAATGAAACATATCATCAGTTGCCAGTGCAACAATACCGTCGATCTGGGTGGAATCTTCAGAATCTAAGAAGAAGAGACATGGGTCCACAATAGATCGTCGATACCCCAATGTTTCAGTCAGTAATCGAGTGATATGTTCATACCACTGATATGGCCCGTCAGTCAATCCGTAACATGTCTTCCGGAGTCGCAAAAGTTGACCTGGAGAAGCATGTGGAAAACCTTCTTTTGGAATCTCAGCATACAGTTCACGCTTAATGGGATCACCAGAATGAAAAGCCTGAGTAAAATCCAAATACGATGGAATCCATTGCTTGCTAGCCATCACTTGTGCAGCAAAAACCACTGAATCACGATGTACTTGAGGGGTGGTGGTTTCCAGGTCCAAAATACCCGGCTCGGAAAAACCAATCATGACATGACGAGCTTTTGCCTTCTGGGGCCCATCTTCAGAGGAATCCAATACTTCATCTGATGATCGTGCATCTTCAACCGCATGATCTTCTAGAGGCTTCTTGGTAATGACATATCGAGAACGAACAATCTTGTCGGGCTTCTCTGCTCTGACATGCTTTGATTCTTCCATGCTAATCAGTTCATAGGCACCGGTTCCAAGGTTGTTGTTAACTTCTTTTTGAATGGCTCTCTGAAGCCGTTCATGGTCTCGGCCTCTGAAGTCTTTGTATGAAGATTCCTTACGTTTCCTCATCATGGCCTTCTCAGTCAACTTCAGATGGAAGATCTCTAAAAACTCTAGCCGTGCTCTCTTAGCATTTGGTTCTTCTAGAGCTTCCCATTCACCCACCATACGCTCCTCTGCACCTCGTTTCCCTGAGTTGGCCTCCGTTTCAGATGGAGCCTCTGGGATGTGCTCTTCCGTCTCATCAGGGATGACCACTGCTTCACTCGGCCGATCATCATTGATTGCCTCGGGTGCAATGGAAGGAGTATAGCTGGATGGTTTGGATCGCATAGCTATGTCAGTAGATGGTGGATTCTCAAGGACTTGATCAGCTTCCTGAGGACTTAGTGGGACAATCGTACTCTTCTCATGTAATCTTCGAGTGGGAACGCCAGTTTCCAGTCGCCTACGTTTATCCCACTGTTGTATCCAGAAAGTTGTCTTACCAGTCCAAGATTGTGAAATATCGGGAATGGTCTGTTGTTCGGCTGAGTCCCATTGGTCATCAAAAACACCTGATTCACCCTCTTCTACAATGTAAGATGTCTGTCGGTTGGAAAGCAAAGTCTCAGGGTCAATGGGGCAGTCGTCAACATCTGTGGGATTGAACAATTGCTCTCGAGCTTGTTGATGTACCCGGATCAATCGATCACCCTCAACTCTCCAAAAGTCGTCAAAACTATCTTGAGGGGGTTGTTCAGGCTCCTTGGTGAGATCTATAAATCCTCTAAGATCATCTCTTTGAAGTTGTTCTTTTACATGAGAAATGCCCTTAAGCCAACCGGAAAGACTCATCTCCTCTTCCTCTGCTGCAGGCCTAAGCTTTTCGGGGGCTGCCTTAACGAGATGTCCATTGTATGCTACCCAAACTGTCGTTGGTAGGTTTGTTTGAACAACCCTAGCAGGTCCGTGCCAGTAAGACGCTAGAGGTCGTTTTGACGCATCCATACCCTTCCTCCAGAAAAACACCAGTTGTCCTGTTTGATAATCGTGATGTGGACGTGGACCATGGGTCGCGGCAGCTCGCAAGGCTTGTTCACAATCCGACTCAAAGAATGCTTGAGCAGCGAATTTCCTAGTCAACATAGCTCTATGAACTGCCTGATCGCCAGCATTAACCCGGCTGGTTGTAGCTAGACTCTCAGAACCGTCAGATGATGCCATACCAGGAATACGCTGATTGTAACCAAACACCCTCTGAGCAGGAGAAAAACCACCCCGTGAAATCAGCCTATTCTTCATGCAGCAGGTGATATCAACCATCTCTTGAAACTCATTGATGTTGTCACAAGGCTGTTGCTCCATCACCTTATAAAGCATATCTTTGAACAATTGACCATTACGCTCAACAAAACCACGTTGTTCAGGAGTCTCCAATGACGATGGGTCGACTTCCGACCCGTCAGCTTCTGCCATGTCAGTGAATTCCCGCTTGAATTCCTTTCCCAAATCAACTAACAATCGCTTTGGTGGTCCAAACATTCGAAGCCAGTGCCTATAACCCCACCGTGCTGTAGCTGCAGTATGATCGGGAAGAAGAACAACCATCTGAAAATGTGAATGATAGTCGACAATGTTCAAAAGATATCGATTCTTCTTGGAAAAAGGTGCTTGAATGATGATGGAATCACAACCTACCACTTCATTCAAACCTACTTCACGAGGAGGTGCTGCAGTGCGAGATGACTTTGGTCTAACTGAACGTTCACAGACCGTGCACCTCATGGCCTTGGCGATGTCCATGACTTTCTTAGATGCTTTACTATATTTTAGAATCCTGAGAAACCTCTCCTTCCCAGGGTGTCCTAAGCCCTCGTGCGCTCTCTTGACTAGGGCTTCCAGAGACAACGGGTGAGTTCCAGGAAAACTCTTCTCATCCTCCTCGGCCACCTCCTCACCCTCTTCATCCTCCAAGTCGATGGGGTGTAGTTCATGAGGCTCAGGATAACCACCAAGGAGAAAATGCAAATCCAGCTTCTCATTGTCAGCTATCACCTCCTGATGAGTCACCAAATTCAAATCATTTCCTGGAAGCTTCCTTGCATAGGTCTTCAAGATGACTTGAATCAATTCATCAGGATATCGTTGGGCCAATGTGGAAAAGTTCTTGCCAGTGACCTTGTCCTTGCCGATGATCTGCTGGTGCTCGTGATCACGAGGACATAGTCGATCTAAGGCCTCTGCTATCGCCTCGTGGTTGGTCAGAAAGCCAGATCGTTTCCTCATGGGTTGGCCCTGTGGAGTTACAAGTCCAAACTGGCACTGATCAGTCTTCACCAAGTAGTTGTCAGCCCGTGCCACAAGTTTCCGGAGACATGGCTCATTCCAGGAAGTAGATGTCCATGGATGTTCAAAAACATACGAGATCTTAAGCTGGTGACACAGTTGGCAAATCCTAGCACAAAACTGTAATAGTTTCCTAGCTTTTCTAAGCTCAATGATGTGTTGATCAAACTTCTCCGGATTTTCATACCACGTCTTAAACTGAAGCGCCAGCAGGCGACAAAATTTTGTGCAAGGTGGTGCCAGGAGTACAAGTCCTGGTCTCTCACTACGGATATATTGCATCACATGACGCTGATTGCTGGTCTTCAACAAATCCCAACCCAGTGTGATATCAAAAGCGGTTCCAGATCGCAGACCAAAGGCATCCGCATGAGGAGAAAAGCGATCAGGATTACACACCTCAACAATCTTCTTGAGTTGATTAGCTTGAAGGGCATATAACTCCGAGAAATGCTTTAAATGAGGTTGCTGCTTCTGAAGGCACTGACGAATGATCTTACAAGTATCTTCTAAATGACGTTCTTGTTCATCGTCCTGACTAACACAAAAAAGTCGGTGAATCTCCATCCATTTGATCTCTGCCTTCTTGAGACTGCCGAAAATCTGTCTACGAAGGCCTATAGGACAGGATGACTCTGTCATCCGAAGAGACTTCTCAATCGATCCTTCTTCGGTGGATCGTTCTGTTGGAACTGCTTCCACATCAGAAACTCCTTGTACTCCTCGTCGTGCTGATTGGAGCGGCGTGGTGGAGTCACAGGAGGTTGATGCCTGGGTGGAGTTGCAGGTGGTGTAGAGTTGATCTCTTTCTGCAGCTCTTGAATCTTCTTTTCCGTGATGAGCTTTCCAGCATCTGTCTTCTGATTCTCGAGTAGTGCTCCACAGTCGCGGCACGTTGTCCTCCGGACAAAGTGATTGGATCCTTGATGGGTCACACGAAGATGCTTGCAAGTCTCCCGAACTCGGTTCACCAGGTACTCGATCTGAGGGTCCATACCAGTCGCTGTGTCGTGATGAAGGGTCTGATCCTTGTCCTTCAGCCACTGGAAGAAAGTGCATCTCTGGTGATGATCCTTCGGGCATCTCCAAAACATCCTTTCGTAGTTTCTTCCTGCTTTCTTGGTCACAAAGATCCGAGCTGTCATTCCGCAGCGGCACATCGGAGCTTCCTTCAAGATGTTCTGGATCGTGGGAGGAATTTCCCACATGTTGGCTGCCTGAGCTGATGGCCCTGGTTGGTATCCTCGACCACCCTGATGATCTTTTTCGGGATTCAGACTTGAGCTCGTGGCGATCGACACCAGATCCCAAGCATCGTCGGCTTCCTCTTGAACTCGTAGCTTCAGCTTCTCCTCCATCTTCTGGATCAGCTTCTCTACATCGTAGCTGTCCATCTGATCCACATTGTCCAGAGTCTGACGAGCCACCAATCCTTGAGGGCCTGGAAGATGAAGATCGTGTAGAACTCGATGTGTCAGCGCATGATTCATCACCACCAGTGACCGAAGGACCATACGCCTCCAGGCCAGGAGGAGGATCACAGAATTGGACTTTTCTGATCGACTCCTTTTGGGCCGCTGGAACATGATCGGCTGGCTCACACGATGAGAACGGGGGCTTCGGATCGTACGTCTTCTCTATCTTGCTAGAGCCCAACAGGATATGTTGAGGTTCTGAGGAAAAATTCTCAATCTTGAAGATCTCGTACTCCGAACCATCCCTAGGAACTTTGTTTGCTAACTTCTCAATCATGTGTTCGCTGAAAGACTGAATGCAAACTCGAAGTGCTCCAGTCGGTCCAAGAAAACATGGCACTGTAAAACCCTGTCGATGAAAATGCATGCATAGTCCAGTTTCTGGATCCAAATGAAGTGTTGCTCTACAATGCAAAAGAAACGGAAGTGAGAGAAGAAAAGGTGCATGTCGACTGTGTTCATCTTCAAATACTGCCGGTTTCAGAATACTTCCATTGGGTCCAAGTGAAGTTGGAATGCAAGCAACTCTGGTGGTACATGAAGTCATGTGGACGCTTCGAAACTGATGACTCTCATTCTTGAAGAAAATGGGTAATGTCTCCGGTTGTGTCCTATTCAGCATTTCCAGAGTATCTAGACCAATTGCCATACGTTGACATCCTGTATCGATGGTTGCACACATGTCATTATTCTCATTCGAACCTAAATGAAAACACTCCCACGACCACGATACGGCCGCTGGCATCATGTATGCAAACTCGGCTTCACTCATGTCAAAACGGTCTGATGCCGAAGAAACCCAGCTATTCTCGTGAAACACGCTAGGGGCAGAAGTAGACAGCTGCTGACCATCGGTGCCAATCAGGTAGTAGATCTCGTCGTCAAGAGGCCGCTCAAGAAAGTTCATCTCCTTGGGCTTGCCTGTCTCTCCAGGCTTTGCGAACTTGTCCTTGTTCTTGTGCTTGTTCGGGCATTCTTTGGAATAGTGCCCCAGCTCATCGCACTTGAAGCATCTGGTGCGACGACGAATCTCAGCCACTGACACATGGTAGTTGCCTGGTTTGATCGCTCCATTACGACCAGCTCCCCATCCTCTAGCTAGATCACGATTCTTCTTCGCCTGCTGAGATCCAGCAAACGTTCTCTGCTTGTTCTTCACCATCGTCAACAAAATCTCCTGCGCTTCACCTTCAGTAAGTTCAGCACGCTGCTCACTCTGCTCTGGCTCCATATCATTCAATGCAGTCAAGAGCACGTCGATGGACTCATCCTCCTCACCGTAGGGCTCCTCCGAGTTCTCTACGTGCTGCACTTCATGAACATCCTCCGTGTCCAGCATGTAGTTGGAAGTGACCTTCTTCTTGTCATTGCCAAGAACCGTCAAGTCCAGCTCGGTCTCATGAACTCGAAGCCACTCCTTCACGTCAGCGACCTTCAAGCTACCTTTCGTGTAGTTCATCAAGAGTTTGATGCGATCACTATCAAGCTGAAGGGAGTTGACTAAAAGGAAACCTAAGTAGTCGTCTGGAAGACGAACACCTTGTTCCCTCAGCTTGCGATCTGACGTGTCCCACTTGGTGAGGAAAGTCCTGGCATTTTCTCCTTTGGCACGTCGAAGATGATAGGTGAGTCGGGAACATGCTGATAAAAGACTTTCTCTCATCTCCTCCCCATAGTATTCTCGACTATCCATCAGATCAACCAAAGTGGATCCATTATTGGGGTCAGCTAACCACTTATCATCTGATGCCAAGTGTTTGAGGTCTTGCCAGGGTCCTTTAGTCAAAGACTTTAGCAAGAGCGGACCCCTTGCTGTTGGTGGGGTTCTTGTTGTTCTAAGCCAGATACGTGCTTTGAGTTTCCAATCCTTAAACTCCATGCTTGTCCCGTCCCACTCTGGCGGAGGGCCAGCTGTGGTCCGTTCATAATCTTCATTTCCCCCACCCCATGCTCCACCCCAGCCACCGGCATTCTGAGTCCAGTGAGTCTGCCATGGTGGTCGCCCACCATACCCTCCAGAATCCTGAGAACGCTTCCAAGCCAAGAAACGTGCAAACTCATCTTGATCTGTTTCCCGAAGAGGCGAGTGCCAAGGATCCCCCCTGGCCCATGGGTCTCGACTAGAATCCTGGGAAGCAGCATCATCAGCAGAACGTTCTTGGCGTGGCTCGGGATAGGTCTCTTCTTCCTTGCTGCCTTCTGAAGACGGCACAGGTGGATTGCTTGCCATGACGGATTGACGAGAGGGCTATCCCCTAGATCGAACCGTGGCTCCGCTACCACTGCAACGGCAAATCGCAGTGACAGCTAAAAACACTTGGGCTCTTTTCCCCTTTCCCTCTATTGCAATCCTGGGTCAA
>OMLO01004193.1_pt1 | contig 12007 bp, 12 predicted proteins | sample 1674811 | NCBI WGS metagenome assembly OMLO01 (sample SAMN06265003, study PRJEB25207) | coral metagenome | isolation source: Coral host | place: Mexico:La Bocana,Puerto Morelos, Mexico | collected 2008-11-13
TACTTATCGAAAAACACAATTCCTTGATTCTACCTTGAAATTCATCCCAAATAAAAAGCGATCGAACTGTGATTATGCTCAACGCACCTGGTTGTTTGCTCATCATTCAGTGATGAAACACAGTGAGTTATCCCTCACTACAACATATCACCCAGTAAACGCTGGTAGAAGCAAATCCAAGCATGGACAACACCCAAAACCATTCAATCTGTTCAATACATGTTGGTGATTTGTTGGTTGAGGTTGTCATTAGCAAAGGTAAAGATTTCCAAATCATTGCCAAACAACACCATCATGAATCCCAATTCCAAAAGTTAACATCTTGGCCCAAGCTGATCAGCAAATTGCTAGGAATCTAAGTGATCCTGATGGCGTTGGTACTTGAAATATGGTTCTTTTGTCCTAGGAAAATCACTGAAGATCACAGAATTTTCGGAGCTTTTGGGGAGGTCTCAAAATTCGGGAACCGTACCTGACATTTGCTGGGAATGGTGCACGTTCTACAGGACACTCCATGGATTTGAAACCATCTTCATTCATCCTGGATGCTTCCCAGCAGGAGCCGCTCCAACCAAAAGTTTGGGGACAGAAACGGTGAATTTCCAGCACCACCTTGAGTTTTTGTTGGTTCTATCATCTTAAACCCTTGGCCCCCAAAACAACGGGATTCTATGGAGAATCTAATCTTGAAAGCCAAAACACATCCAAACAATGATCAAAAACCCAAGGCGGAAAGAGGAATCTTCCCCCATTCTCAAACAATGTTGGATTTCAAGTTGATTTCAAGCCACCCATCTGGTTAAAATATGTGAAATATATTGTTTCACCAAACTGCCAAAAACATGAACTTCATAGAATTTATTGTAGACATATGAGTTTGTGTAATGACGTCGGACCATCGTGTGATGTTGCCATACATCAAGGACCCATCCTCCAAATCGGCCCCGGTTTTTCCACACAAAGACACTTCCCAACAGTGCTACTAACCTTAGTTCCCGCAGCGGTTGGGGGGGGGTCCCCTCCCAGGAATCCGTGTGGCAACCGCTGGGTCGAGGAAACATTTTCCCCCCAATCAAGAAAAAATATGAAATTTTTGGGCCTTCCTTCTGACGATGTCTATAAACAAGACATCAACAAACCTTGGAAGTGACAAACCACTTGTTTCAACCTCCCAGGTGAATGGACACCATCATTGAACTTCTCTCCCATGCTCCAACTTTTCAACCAAAAAAAAAGAGGTATAAATACAGTAGATTTTACCCAAATCAGATGAATTTGGGTCATTTTTGATCCCAACCACACCAACTTCACCGCACAATTTCTCTCCCTTCAGCACTTTGAACCCCACAGATCTCATCATCTCGTTTTGGGCTTTCGGGCCGCCTCTAACTTGTCTACCAAGATTGGCTTTCCGCTAGGGAAGGACCTGAAAACATCAACAACTTCTAGGCCAAATTGACCAACTTCGATAGATAAGATGCACTCAGGAAACCCCAACAAGCTCCATGGTCGAGCATTATCTGCGAACAGAAAACAGAAGCGAAACTGACCATTTCGTACTAAATCATTGCCATAGAATACAAACTGTCAACTCATTTTGAGGGTTGATGCTTCCTTTTCTTTCAAGAGCCTGATTGAAATTTGTTGTTGTTGGACTTGGCCTATTGTTGGTCCACATGAACATGGCTCACACCCCTGGACTCCAGGTTGAAAAAATGTTGGACCTTTTTGATCTATATATATATATATACACAACTGTTGGAGAGATTGGGGCGTGTCTCAATACAAGCGGAGTAGGTGCTTGATACACACTTTGAAAGACGCATTACAAAAAATCGACAAATACATACGCACAACAAAAACAAAAAAAAAACAAAAAACAAAACAAATCGTTCCACCTTTCAACCTAACTTATCCTAAACATCCTTTAGCACACAAATTGTGTTTTATCTCTCTCCATCTAAATCACTGCTCCCCTTACTGATGGCTGAAGCCCCTCCACCATCCGGTGTCCCAGAAGCACCCATTCCAAAGGCAGATGAACCCGAACCTCCAAATCCAAAGGCAGAAAGTGCAACCCCCGCTCCAGAAACATTGCCTGCCCCCACTCCAGCTCCCGCAGTCGAACCAGAAACGCATTTAGGCTTAGTCAAGGTAACATTACCAGGAGGAAAGGAAATCTATGTTCCTCAGGAATCCATCCAGATGCCTCCAACCCAGCCAGAAACCGGTCATAAACGCACTGCCCCATCCCTCGGCTCCCAAACCTCGGACATCAAGGAAGAAGCTGTGGAATATGGAGATATGGACCCAGCCGCCCGAGCTGCACTCACCCAAAAAGTAAAACTCTTTGACATCAAACGCTCCCGCAGGTTGGACCCATCGGAAGGGCTGATTCAAGATGTGGAAATTGCGGGTCCCAGCCGTCCAAGTTTTGAGGTTACGCCTCCGTCCCAGGAAGGTGAAACACTCACTGAGCTCAAAGCTGCAATCCAGCAATATCATGAAACGCAGCTTGCCCCAGCACTTCGCTCCATACAGGATTATATCCAACAGATTTCCCAAACTCCCGCACCAGCAGTCCTTAAGCAGCTCCAGATCCACTCACTTAGCACTAGCTTCGCTGAACGGGCACTTGTCAGACGCAGCCTTTTGATTACCCAGATCCCTCCATTCACCCGATGGCCAACTGTGGAGCACAATATGCGGTACCTTCTAGAACGTGCAGGCCTCACCTACGAGCAGGACGTCCAGAGCGTAACACAACATGTGTACAATGAAGAATCTGCATTACTCAGGGTTATTCTCCTCACAGAAGCTGCTAGCAAGTCCTTCTTTCAATCTTTGCGCGCAAAACGGCCATACTGGCATGACCGCTCCGGCGGCCAAAACAATGACTCCCCTCTCAGGTTTGAGCGTGACTTCACCACGCAAGAGCGGTTTGAGAGGCTCCCTCTCCATGTGTTAATGCACTGCCTCAATAGCTTGGACGGCTCCCCATTTGTTGGACAATCCCTCCGACCTGATTGGAACATTCTCCAAATTTGGGATCCAGACGGAGAAATTTTCCTAGCTCAGGTTTCGTACCTCCCTGCGGATGGATCTGCAACTTGTCTCCTTCATATACATCCCAGGTATGAAGCTCTAGTCCACGAAAATTTCCAGAGAGTGATGCAGATATACATGAAAGAGACTTTGAAGTTGATCCAAGCCTTGCGCAACACCTTGAGGGACTCCACCACTACAATGCGCCCACACTACCAGAAGTCTTTTGACATATCCAACCTCCCCGACCGGCAAATATTGGAAGCGTTTCCATACACCATACGCTTCCTCCCTCTTTCCGACGAAGCCGCCGCCGAGTTGGCAGATAACCCGCTGGCTCCGCTCTCCACTAGTGTAGGCCTTGCCAAAGATGTCCTCACAGCAGCCCGGAAAGCCGGTATCTCTTCCAATGACTTTGGCAAAGGCAAAGGTAATACCACCCCACCAAAGGGTAACAAAGGCAAAGGAAAAGGTAAAGGAAAGGGAAAAGGGAAAGCCAAACACTCATGGGACAATGACCCACAAGAAGTGCGCCGCCAGCCAAGGTGGGACGATGACAAGGATGACTATGACGACGTTGGTGGTAGAAAGGGGGCAGGCAAACGGACAGAAAACACTTCCCATTGGAACACTACCCATTGGTCCACTAATCGGCAAAATCGCTCCAACAAGAGTGGTGGCGGAAAAGGCTACTCCAAACACTCCTCTTGGCTTCTGTGCCAATGTTGCATGGTTCTTCTGTTCGGGTTCTTGTTTCAAAATGACAGCAGGGCCCCGGCGAGCCATGTCGACCTTAGGGCTGACATCGATGATGATATGGCTTCAATGGATTCCTTCGATTGGTTCTTGCCAGCCGCCGACGCTGCAACCGCACCAACCTTCGGACGATGGCTTCTTCTTTCCGAACTTGATCTGGACACTGTGGCTTCCCGTGGGAGGGCCATCTATCATGGAACCTTCTGGGGTACCAAGGGGGCACCCGCACCAGCCCCACCATTCAACGCAACAGCTGCTTTTTGACTTTTGCCATGCACCAGTTCGACGAGTACTGAGCGCAGCCAAACTTCAGCCGGGGTGTTTGACACAAAGTCACACCGCAATTTTCCCACCTACCGTGTAAGCCAGCCTTGTATGAAGGTGCCTCTATTGAAGTTTGTGTATTGCATGGGACGTCATAGTAGGAAAACTCTAAACAAAATGCTCCACTCCAAATATGGAAATTGTATAGCCCCATGGAATACTACAAATCCATACAAGGGATTAAAACATCCACCCATTCCCCTGCCAAATGGTATGCTGGTTTTTTGGGTTCATTGGTTTAGCCCTGACGCTTTTAGAGCGTGGTATTCGCGTAGAGGGGTTTGTAGCAGCATCACATCTGATAAGTGGTCTAGTAGAACTCTATACAAGCACCTACTCCAGGCAACTACCGCCAGACGTGGTGAGCCGGGAAGCCGCCAGCAAATTCCATGGGATGTCAGAAAATCATGGAGCAAGCATCGCAGCAGTAAGAGCGGCCACGAAAGTTGCCGTGCTGTCGGGGGAACTCCCACTGGTTTTAGACTACGTTCGGAAACAGCTAGGTCAAAAAGAAAAAAACAAGCACAAGAGCATAGAAAACAATCACGGCAAAATTATCGCAAATGGAAAAGTCAGTTAGGGGGGCATGCTGTTTGGGCCGGACAGTTGTGCCAATCCCCTCCCCCGTTTCGTCCCACACACTCGGCACAGTACCGCAACAACAAAAAGGACCAAACTTCACCATATAAAGGTTCCAGAACGGAATGGTTTCGGACGCACGTACAAGCGCCAAAGTCAACAGTACGAAACCCACGCCCAACAGCCACTCTAAAATTCAGCACGTGGAATGTAGAAGGGTTGTATGACATCACCAAGTATGACCAGATTTTCCAATATATGCATCGTAATGGCATTGATGTTTTAGCCATCCAGGAAACCAAAGCCACTAGCACCCATTCCTTTCAGAAAGATGGATATGAAATCTTTTTATCTGGTACACCAGACGCGTCTCTTATAGTACACCCCTCTAAACGGCATCTGTGCTCAAATTTTTTAGGGGACTCCTCTCGAATCTGTTCAATAGAAGTAGCAATCAGCCCTTCCCCCATAATGCTGGTTAATTGTTATGCCCCAAGCATGGTAGAAGACCCTGAGGAGGATTTGGAACGTAAGACTTTATTTTGGGACAGTTTGGATACATATTATAGTGAACTCCAGTCACATAAGACCTGGATCTTCTTAGGCGATTGGAATTCAAGACTTTCGCCGGCACAAGACCCCACCGCCCAACATATTGGGTCAGATGCGTGGGACAAACGTCAAACATTACAGGATCCTGAGCGGGATAATGCCGAATATTTTTTATCTTTTCTCCAGTCCCGTAACCTTTATCTACCTCAAACTTTTTCCCAACCCCAAGGTAGAAAACGAATTACATATCACGAACTCACCGCTGGTTCCAACGATTACTATTGTCCCAAAATTGAAGACTGGGCCGCTCTAGATTATATAGCAGTCCCCACAGGGTTCAAATCCCAGGTTCATAGTTGTGCCTCCAATTGCCAGGTTTCTCTTGCAACGCGGCATTTCCCTGTAGAGGTAGTGATTAGCGCTCCTAACTATAAAGGTAAACCATGGTTGAAAAAAAACCCAACATTGGATTTTTCTGTGGGGGCTGGGAACTACCGTAAAGCATTATGATCACATCCATATGGAATTATCCACTATAAGCGTGATCCCTCCAAGCCCTACACAAACCATGGCAATTTTCACGGATGGCAGCTGTTCTGCAGGACCCGCAGATTCTAGGAAAGGTGGCTGGGGATTCGCAGTGTCAGGTCCCGTGCCATCACATTTGGATCCCATGTATTGTACTAATTTCATAGATTTGTCCTGGGGTCCATGCGATATACCTACAGATGTTTCCATGGTCCCAACAAATAACTTAGCCGAAATACAGGCAGTCATTGAAGCCTTGGATTGGTTGATTGGGTATTTTGCAAATAATGCAGTGCATTATTATTTGTTTACAGATTCTGACTATGTTCTGGGCTTGCTAGAAGGGCGGAATCATCCTAGTACCAATTTTTTTCAAGTTGCATTACTTCTAAGCTATTGGCAGAGGGCTGAATCCCTCTTCACCATTACCGCCTTGAAAGTAGTTGCACATGTCGGTATCCCCGGCAATGAAAGGGCAGATGCCTTGGCCGCGAAGGGTCAAACTAGCCTCGGGAAATCAGGCCGTTTTTCTATCCGTCCTCCTGCCCCTTTGATTTCTCCTCAACTGCAAGGCGCCGAAATGCCTCCGCAATGGTTGTCATACACACCCGATGAAAAAACAAACATTTTGCAAACCATAGTTAACTCGGCTGCTAAAGAGGTGTTTCCACTGCGACGACCCGAAATTCGAAAACCATACCTCTCCAACACAACATTCCAGCTGGTGGAAGAATTAGCTAGCCTCACGCAACCATCCCAGGCGGAACAACGACGCCTCTTGAGAAATCGGGTTAAAAAAATGGCCAAAAGAGATAAAAAGGTCTGGTGGAACCTCAAATTTTGCCAAGACCACCGGTCACACCCCAGCCAGCAATGGAAGTCAGTCAAACAAGTTAGGTCAAACTTTGCTCCACGTCCGGTCAACATCCGAGATATACGGGGGGTACTCCGACCCAGTAGTAGTAGACCTGAAGTTTTTGCCGAGTATCTACAAACTCAAGTTTGGGCACCAAAAAATCTACCGGCTCTAGGAACACAGACGCTTCCCCAAACTTTGATCCCCTCCACCATCGGCCCAATTCAATTTTCAGAATTACAACAAGCCCTAGCTCTTTTGAAAGCGGGTAAATCCCCAGGTCCAGATGAACTATCGGCAGAACTGTTGAAATATTCTTCCATTAAATTCCAAGCCCTGTTACTTTCTTTATTCAGTGATTGTTTTTTGGGCGCTATGGTCCCCTCATCTTGGAAAATTTCCTATGTGGTGATGTTGTTGAAAAATGCATCCAAACCGGCAACAGCATTGACGAATTATCGGCCCATTTCCCTCACCACATCAATGTACAAGCTCTACGCAATGGTTTTGAGAAGCCGGCTTCAACCTTACATAGACCCGCATCTCCGTCATACCCAGTTTGGTTTTCGCCCTCGCCGTTCGGTCTCCCAACCTATTCATATTCTTAGGCAACTCATGCAAACCCATGAAAGACAAACCCACCCCTTGCATTTAATTTTCCTGGATTGGGCGAAAGCTTTTGACTCAGTGACGCATGATGCAATTCAACATGCACTACTTTTTCATGGGGTCCCAGAACCACTAGTTCAAGCCGTTCTTTCTTTATATTCAAACCCATCCTTTCAAGTAAAGGAAAGTGGGGCTGTATCTCAACCGCGGTCTCAAATGAGTGGTTTGCGGCAAGGGTGCCCTTTGTCTCCATATTTGTTTATTGCGGTAACTACTACTATGTTTAAATACGTGGAAGTAGAGCATATTGATCGCTTTGGCGAAATAGCTGCACCACTTAGCAAGCCAGAGCCAACCTGGGACCTTCAGTTTGCCGATGATACGGTACTCCTTGCAAATTCTGCTGAACTGGCATGTCGTTTGTTGCATGGCGTGCAACGTCATGGTTACCGGTTTGGTTTAGAACTAAATCCGGAAAAGTGTGAACATTTAGCTTTTAATAGTGAATCCAGGGTCTTTTTCAGAACTGGTAATCCATTATGTCAATGCTCATGTAAATTTTGTAAGGGCCAAGATGATCTAGGGTCCCTGGTGCCATCAGTACATGAAGTTAAATATTTAGGGGTCCGGTTAGAGGATACAGGTGGGGCTTCCAGGTTTTTCACAGATAGAATTACCAAAGCAAACACAGTTGCCAGGCTTCTTGCCCCCTTTTTCCGTTCCCGTGTCGTCTCCGAATCGTTTCGACTAAGGGTATACATGTCAGTTGTTCAAAATATTCTCCTGTACTCAATGGAATCCGTTGTTCCCTCGACCTCCCAAAATAGACGTTTGGATACGGTGCATTTTAGGGTTCTTCGCCAAATTTTTAACGTCAAAAGTCCTTACTATCACCGAGTTTTGACGTTCTCCGAAGAACCTTGTTCAAATCAATACCTGCAAAATTTAGCAAATGCAGATGGACGGCGCGTTCCCACCCCATCCCAACTGGCCGCAGAAAGGCGTTTGAAGTTGATGGGGCATATCTTAAGACACCCAGACACACCAGAGCATACAGTTTGTTTTAACAGTGCCCATGGATACAGATTAATTGGGTCCAAGTTCCGTACAGGACGTCCCCGGCCACACTGGGCAGAACTCACATTAACAGAGTCTTTCAGACGGATAGGTCTCCTTGAGGGGAGGGGCCCCCCAAATGTTACAGAATTGGATTCCCCCTTTTTTGCAGTACCAACGACCCAAGAAATAGAAGAATACCATGGGCAGTCTAGTTGGCAATGGCGCAATAATGTTCGACTTTTTCGACCAGTGCGGCAAACAAGTTTAAACAGGGCCAAATGGTTAGCAGTGACTGGAAGACACCCTGCTAATCGATGAACCCACTACCCATGGTTGAACTTCCCAGAGAACACTATCCATTGGTATCCCTTTAGCTGGTAACCAACAGGTTATGGTCCTATATTTTGATGTCATTCTTGCGTACCGAAATGAAAGAGGCACTTTCGCCGAGGCTGCCAGGATCGTAGTAGACGCGATCCTTTCGCTTAGAAAAAAAACTGGACGAAGAGGCGCGCACGGCACAGGGTCTTCCCCCGGACCCTCCAATTCCAGCAGGGCCACTCGGGCACGAGCATATTTCTGCAATTGTGCATCAGCCTGATATCTTTTTGCAACTTTTCGCAGTTGTTCTATTGATAACTGTCCATACTCCTTCCCATTCAAGGAGCCACCGGCCACTAGCTTGGCTCCATGCTTTTCAACTAAGGCCTGCATATCAGATCAAGTTGAATGTACTTGCGGCACCACTCTAAAACACCTTCGCTGTTTTCAGGAGGGCTCAAGACCTGCAATTCAGGATCGGTCTTTTCCAAATGATCCAGCAGGATTGGGCTAAGCAATGAGGCGACAGTAACTTGAGCCTATTCACTGCCTTCGTTGAAAGTGCATTCATTATCTGTGCTGCCATTGCTTGCTGGATATAATGTTCCAAAGACCTCTCTACTGACCATCTACCCATGAAGCGCAGAGTGCTTATGCTGATGCCCCTACTGTAATACATTGTTGCTCCCCCCGGACGCAATGAAGCAGGTGTGAATTTGCAATTTGCAACACCGAGCTCACGCATGACTTGTTTCATGAGTAAGGCAAAAACACGTGGGCTTCTATCCCAAATCAACTGTTCACTATGAGGAATGTGAATTGTTTTCAGCCATCCTATGGTGTTTCGGTTGCACAATAACACAAATTGACTCTCACCGAATTGACGTCTGTTTTTGGGCGACGCAATTTTTATGGCAGCATGCTGTTCACACAAAGTCAGACCACTGGGCATGGCTACATCACAGTGTTTCAAACGAAAAATCTCTCCTGGCCGGAGAAGGCAAAAGAATCCTAGTTCTATTAGGGCGCTGAAAAGGACCCATTGCCGTCTGATCTTTTCCTGTGATTCCATGCGAGCATGTGCTCTATAGCTAATCCAACTGCGTTCAACCAAATGGGAACCGGCAACGGCGGTCGAAGCCGGCTCACTCGTTCTTCCTCCCACGTTTTCAAGTTTCCCCAAGCCGTTTGCAGCTGACCCCTCAAACGGGGGTAAACATGCTGACAGCACAACAAACCATGTTTCACAAGTGTGAGTTGCTTCTTGTGTTTCTCACCATGTCTGTCTATTACATAGGCAGCGAGACAATGATCCGTCGTCTGAGGATTGCGAACGATGTGACTAAGCTTGCCCGAGGTAGTTGCATACATCTCTTAGCCCATCAATCAAGCGGTTTCTGTAGGCAGTCGAAAAACGGCTTAGTCGAAACTCCACTCCACCGTCCCGACTCCTTGGTTCCGTCGGTTTTCGCATGAGCTACAAAGACGACTGATCTATTGCTGACTATTTGAAGAAAACTTTTTCAAGATTGGTCCTGTTGGGATTGCTATACCTGACTTGGTTTTGTTTCTGGCTCCATGTTGAAAAAACTATCTTGCAAAGATTTCATGATATCGCTACGAATTCATTTTGAAAAAACTCTGCCAAAGTGGCTTCCCTCAGTTGCTCTCACATGTCCTCTGGGCCAATGCTTGGACTGCATGAGAATACGCTTTACACAACTGTGCAGGATAGTGTCCTGCTAACTCTGACCTCTTTTGCCAACCTACCTTAGTTCTAACCCCTCCTATGGCATGAACATGAGGCACATGGCATGAACACTTTTTGGTCAAATCCCGGATTGAAGGAAAATTGCCTGCAATACGCGTGGGCTTCTTACAGGGACCCTTTTTTCCCGAATCATCCAGAAGTTTCAACCCATACCTACATTGATCAAATTCGGTGGTCCAACAATTTTCACTCAAAAGTTTACGCTTTAAGCTGGGCATCAGCCAAACATACGACGACTTGGGATTTTCTAGAGTCCAAAAATTACCGTGTCTCTCTAAAATGTCAATCAGCATCATCGTGCGAGCAAGAATCAAGTTACCTTCAACTTCACGCAACAGACTATTATCTCCAGCGGGGTTATACTTTCTTCTTGTTCCCTGATTTGAATGCTGAATTATCGAGAACGACCCACAAGGTAGCCCAAAATGCCAAATCTGGTTGGGGACACTTGCATCCTTTTTTAGTTGTGTAAAAACCCGGGGGTTTAGAATATTCATGCTTTCAATCCTTAACTTACCCTTCATGTATTCCAGGGGTTCCAGTACTTCCCATATTCCTACCTGCTGCATACACTTAGTGAGTTTTCCTTTTCCGGCAAAGATCTCACGGAAAGAAAGTCTTGAGGCGGCAGCCACACTCGCTTTCCCACGCTGACTACTTTCACGGCAACTGGATTCAGCCATCTGCTGCTCTGGTGGCTTCTTAAAAACACACTGAGTTTTATTGATGTCCCCTTTTGACTTAGGGGTATCTATGCTTTTGCAGGGGTTATGGGAAGGCCCTAGACTTTCAAAAACAGGATCCGTGCCCTTTATGCGAGCTTCTGTCTCTAACATACCTTGAACCCCCAAGGATCTAAACTCTTGTACCGACTTCAGTAGATGTTGGTCTAACAGAGGGTCAGTACTATTGTCTAGATTGGGAGGAGGAATGGGACTATTGCGACTAGGATGGTCTGCAGGGTTTTTATCCGTGGCCACCCAGAGATTCACCAATTGCAGTTCGCTCGTCAGCAACCAGGGAATACAACTGCGAAGACGATGATTGAGATTCCTACTGCTTGACCGTCCTTTTGCAAAACAACCAACCACTACTCTAGAGTCGCATAGATTTACAACCCTGGCTCTACCTTTGTTATTGTTAGCACGGTGTTTAATCTCCTGCTTTACCATCTCTAACTCCAAAAGGTTTATGTGCTCGGCCTTGTCGAACCTCATGGACTGACTTGCGGTCCAGTGATGTTTCTGCAACGCATCTGCCAAGGGAGCCGGCGCCTGTTTCATGTCACTAGGAGGGGATAGAAAATGGTCCTTCGAGTCCAACCGAACATGCTCCCCTTTTACTTCAGCGTGTCTGTAAAGAGTCTTAGCAAAACTTTTTGAGGTTAAGGTCACTGCTCTACCCCCACGCTTACTGCTGGCATCAGACGCCGAGATCCGAACCGACACAGGGTGTCTGACGTTGGAATGGGCTAAAGGCAAAACTAAAATAGCACACAAAATTTCATCTCTGACGTAATGAGGAAGTCTCTTAATCCCCACTTCTGGCATCCGTAGATGTGATTAAAAAGGGCCATACATTCTCTACGATGCATGAAAGGGTGTACA
>OMLO01004194.1_pt1 | contig 12004 bp, 4 predicted proteins | sample 1674811 | NCBI WGS metagenome assembly OMLO01 (sample SAMN06265003, study PRJEB25207) | coral metagenome | isolation source: Coral host | place: Mexico:La Bocana,Puerto Morelos, Mexico | collected 2008-11-13
CGCGCACGGTGTGAAACTGCTTCAGTAAAAAATCAACACAAATATTTCGTATAAAGTAATTTTCCAGAGAGAAAAAATATAAACACGTTATTTGCCGGCTTAGGTCGGTCCGTATTGGGAAAAACTGTGCCCTCGGTCTTGAGCACTCAAGACCTCGGGCACAGTTTTTCCCAATACGGACCGACCTAAGCCGGCAAATAACAGATATATATATTTCCGCGCCGAATGGAAGCTATTGTATTGTTTATCTTTCAAATATTTTTCGCAACACGCGCGCTTTTGAAAATTAGGGAATATTACTCGGATATCTCCAGTTTTTACTGGAAAATATTCCAATCGCACGCGGGGGAAAACATTTGATGGATTATAATCGAGGATATTTGTGGGTATATTACTGCAAAGATGACACTCGGTAGCGCTTTCGTAGTAACAGTAATAAAACAATTGTTGACGATCAGCCTCAACATCTCAAGTTCTCAGTGAAGATGGATAAATCGAAATCCGCAGATTGAGACTCATAAGGGATGCAGGAATGTTGCTCTGAGTTATCCCACTGCAGCTGGCTTGCTTTTAAAATAGCAACTGTATGAAATCTCACTGATTAGAAAATTCCACTGCGCGTCCGCTCGCGATACATTTACACCACACTCAAAGTTCGTGAGTATGCCGGAAATATTTTACAAGACGATTGCGGAGGGAAAATATTAAATGTAATATCACTCTTTCGCAATGCATGATTGCTTACAAGTACCACAACTAAACGAACTGCTTTTTTTGTTTTACAAATTTTTAGGTCTTTCTGTTGGCATTGTTTTGCTGATTTTGCGAATTTGATTCAGTTCTTATTGATGTCGGCCGGAGGAGTCCCTGACGGATATTTGCACTCTGTTTGAGCAAATTGCTTGACGTCTATTCTAAAACTTCGTTCATTTGTTGACATTTAAACAAACTTTATTTGGTGCATTTTCTTTTCCGGTATCAGGTTATAATGATTACAAAGAAAAGAGACAGCCATTTTGACGACTTATAAGCAAAAATTCCAAGTAATGAGTAAGTCAGTCAGTCATTCAGTTTTTAAGTACTCCGGTTCTGAAAAAAAACGTTTTATTTCTTACACACACACTTAGAATAATCTGATGTCCTGCTAATACTTATGTAAATTCTAGAAAGTTCTAGACGCGTCTCTGCATAGCCTAGGATTTGGCTTGCGGGAGAATGCACACTAATTATCTAACATTTGAAAGGTGACAAAATTGAAAAAACTACATATGCTGATTACGTAATATCAGTCAGTCAGTCACTCAATCAGTTAAGCAGTCAGTCAGTCAGTTATGGAGCCGGTCAGTCAGTCAGTCCGTCAGTCAGTCAGTAAGTCATTCAGTCACCAAGTCAGTCAGTCAATCAGTCAGTTAGAGTCATGCAGTCGGTCAACCGTTCAGTCAGTAAGTCAGTAAGTCATTACGTCAGTCAATCAGTCATGGAGCCGATCAGTCAGTCAGTCAGTCAGTCAGTCAGTTAGTCACCCAGTCAGTCATGCAGCCGGCCAGTTCGTCAGTCAGTAGGTCAGTAAGTCAGTAAGCCAGTAGGTCAGTAAGTCAGTCACCCAGTCAGTCATGCAGCCGGTCAGTCCGTTAGTCAGTCAGTAAGTAAACACTTCGTTAACCGAGGGTAGCACCTACTAGTGTGCTGGCCTCCTCTGGTCAATTTTTCCATGGGTTTTAGCATTCTTAAAGTATATAAAAACAGAGATAAAAGTAGAAAGCCGAGACAAAAAGAACAAAGAGAAAAAATAAGGTGGTGGTGCTGCCGGAGCATCGTCTTGAGCTCTCTTGCTGGGCTGCATAGCGTCCAGAGCGCATGCGGTGCGTTCCAGCTGCGGGCTCATGACGTCTTGCCTCAGAGGCCATGATGTGTTCGTGCACGGTAGCTCTCCATTTGGCGCGATCGTCAGTCAGCTGCTCCCAGGAGTCAATGTCGATATTCATACCTACAAGGTCTTTGAAGGTACAAGGTACAAGGTCTTTGCTGTTCCTCTTGGGGCCAGTCATTTAGTGCTTAATGCTGTGTTTTGTGAAGATAGCTCTGGAAGGAATGTTTTATGCGCTCGTCTCACATACAAACGCACACACCATTCGTGGTAGACCCAAACCAAAAGATGACGATTAAGGAAAACCAAAATACGTTTGCTTACTTTTGCATTGGTTGATGGAAAATGACTTCAGTCTTTCATTTGCATTGGACCGTTCAAACAGGTTTGACAGTATATTCAAGGATATTGCCCGCAAAGAGCTCACTCCCTATACTCGCTAGCGCTTTAGCAGCAACAATATCTTCTTGCAAAACACTACTATTTGCTCATGTACAAGCAAAAATGAACGAATAAAGCCGAGATTCCGCTATTTACAAGGTTATTGTAGAAATGTTCTGCGGGTCCTTTATAAGATTCATATAAATATTCTAGTGCAAATAGATTCTGATCGAACGTTAAGAGTCGGTGTTAAACATGTAATGAATAACATCCATGGTGAACTAAAAACCGGGATGGAAATTCGCGCAAGTGAAAATGGCATAACAGGCCACGACGACCAAACTTGGCCATTTCCAAGTCCAAACGAATGCTTTTTTATGCGTTTTCGCATATCATCCACACTAAAACACCCGAAAACGCTGCTGAAAACGGGATCTTTCAAACGCAATTTCAAAAGTGAGCCTTTTGAAAACTCATCGTTTTGAAAAGTCTACGTTTCTAGTGTGGATAGGTTAAAACGAAGGCCTTTGAAAACGAGCCGAAAAAAAGCGTCAAATGCTATTGTTTCTATCAGCATTTTCCGTCGTTTTAGGCTTATCAAAAAAGTATCGGTTTTATACGAAAACGGGTTAGTGTGGTTGTTTCGTTTTTGCTCGCGCGTGGACGAGCGAAATCGTTAGTTTGGTCGAAAATATTTTGCTTCGTTTTCGCGGAGAAGAAGACGAATACGGAGCCTTAGCTTCGGGATAAGCGACAACGTGGTTCTTAAACTGACAGCACAAAGACGAGTGCGGGCTCAGGCAGCATTCTGGGATACAAAAAGAACGAGTACTGAAAGAAAACAGATAAACAATTCCAAGTTAGTCAGTGAGTACGTGAGCAAACACTTCGTTTACCGAGGGTAGCACCTAATAGTGTACAACACTATTAATACACTTGTGTTGATTTTGTTTCTTCCAGTTTTAAGAATGTCACTGTGTATTCTTGTGTCTAAATCTGGAGCCAATGAAGTCTTTTTCTAGGCTGGATTCTTGGAATCACTATTCGTTGAGGACCAAAGAAAGCAGTCAAGTTTCTTTAGCAATAGATATTTTAAAATTTAAAGGCCTCTTCTACTTTCCCCGGCGAGTAGCAAGTGTCACACTATTCATTAGAATTCTACTAATACACTAATGCAAATACTGTAATCTGATTGGCTTAGTCATTGCACACTATCAGCAATTAGTGTGCAATGTTTCGTCTTGTCAGTCGACAGTTGCAATAGATTGGAACAGTCTTGCTTGACACTGGAACAAGAACAAGTGGCACCCGTTTTACTCCTGCTGCTCAAAATCTCTTGAAAATCGAGTTTCCCCTGGTTAATGGTTTACAAGAGCCAGCCCTAATTGGCAATTTGGTCACCCCTTCACCAAGTGAATTCATCCAAATAATCAATACTGGCTTACACTGGGTGTGTATCAGCACACTGTTCTGCCCTATAGGTGTCATCAAAGTCTATGATAGCCTGTTTGGAAAGCCTAACATTAAAGCTGTTCGGCATGCGTGTGGAATGTTGCTACACACAGAGGGAAAAACAGAGAAAATCAATAATGACAAAGTTCAAAAGCAGCAGGGCTCAAAGGGCTGTGCACTATTTGTAACAGCCTTTGCAACCACTTTATGCCATGGTACTGACAACCCCACCACAACAAGATATGACCAGAAAGCCATGCGTAATCGCCTTGTTTACTTCTAGAAGCACTGAATGACAGAGTTTCCAACAACAGAAAACTTGTTCTAGTTTCAGTGTCAAACAAGACTGTTCCAATCTATTGCGCATGTTGACTACAGGACTGGCAATGCTAAGTATGTCCAGTGTGATGGCCGTTGCGGTGAATGGTATCATCCAGCTTGTGCTAATATTCCTGGATGTGTTTTGAATGCTGCAATGAAAAGAAATGGCTTCATGAGCTATGTGTAATGCGTTGAAACCCTCATGTATTATCAGTGAAAAAAAGTATATCTAGAATCTTTCTTATGATATCAAAGCGCAAGTCACGAAGTGTTTCATCGTGAACCAGACTATAATTAATATTTAATTAATATTACATGAGGAAATAACCAAACTACAAGTACAGAGCAAGAAATAGAAAATTATATTTTTTTTGGCTTCTACGTTTTTAGTTATCTTTTTATCCTGCATGCAATCAGTGTGAAATCCGTTCCACAAAAAATCACAAGTCTTGTTAATTAGTCCTGGTTTTGACGCTAATCTAATGTTGACGTAGGTGATAAACTGCTTAAGGACCCTCTGATTTATGCTTTTCAGGTGATAAATCAGATGGCCCTCTTACTCAACACCAAAATAAGCCTTAAGTCTTATCTTTACTATAAAAAAAAAACATAAAATTAAAGATGGCCCTTTGATTTCTGCTGTATGGGAGATAAATCGCATGGCCCTTTTTCTCAACCAGAATAACTCTATACCTTGCATTTCATAAAAACCTCCAAAAATTAAAGGGCCCTCTGAACTATGCTAAAAGAAATAAATCCGGAAGATAAATCAGATGGCCCTTTTACTCAAAACCAAAAGTCTTATCTATGCTACACGGGAGATAAATCAGAGGGCCCAAGGCGAAAGAAACCATAGCCAGCAGAAGCACGGTCTTACCCATTGGAAGCCATATCCTTTATATTCTAGGGAGATATTATGCATTGTAAAAGAGACAAAAAATAACGAACTGGATTCAATTCATCCCCAACCGTCATTTTGTTCTTTGCCGACAAGTGGCCGAATAGTCGCACGAAGATGAATTCGACAGTCTTGACAATCTGTCTCAGTCTCTGAAGGAAGAAGGGCCTTCTCGTCTATCCCTTCTTTAAGTGACTAGTTTGAATTTCAACCGTTTCTTCCCGGTAAAGGGAAGAAACGGCTGAAATTCAGACTATCAAGTTGACTACCTTGTTTCGTTAGGGAGTTAGGGAATTTTGACCGACGGCACTTTTGAACTTCCTTTATAAGGATTTAACTAAAACTAGTCACATACAAACACGAATAATCAAACGGAAACAAAACAAAAGTTCAAATTGCTAGGATCAGCTCTAGAGCGGGCGCAGAAGAGTCCCCGCTATGTTGCACATGGGACAGATTGTTTTCTAGATTCTTATGTCGTCTGACGTATTATAGATCTTACAGATCTAGAGCCCTATTGCAATATTGATGTAGTAAACGTTTAATTGAGGCTAGAGAGATCGATGTGACTTAAACGTAACTCGGTTGGCAGAACATCCCATGTACGACATGCACGCTTAAAAATTAGCTTTGACTAGTAACAGTTTTACTTCGTTTACGACTGATAAGTAATACTGATACTTTGCTGATCAATGACCTTGTAAGCCTCGTTGATTGTCTAGTCACAAGAAAAGCCTCGTTATCTATGAAAACTAAGTTGATTACATGCTGCTGTTTACAGTTTCTACCCATAAGAGGAACCTAAAACAATATACTATCCCATGTTATATTTTCATATTAGCTCAATGCTTTAAAAGGTATCACAAAAGCTACCGCTATGAATCTTTTGAAGCTGAACACCATAGGGGGTCCAAAACCGCGTTTTTATTCCCTAAAAGGTATGACGAAAACCCTCTTCAATTATAAATAGGAGATAATGTGTAAAAATAAGTGAAAGAACAGGCTATTATTAGGAAGATTAAAACAGTTAAAACAGTGTGTATGAGCGACTTTTCCGGCACAAGCTTAATATTAAATTTAAGTCGATTCAGTCTTGCCTGTATGGTTGATTCATAACATTTTGAAATTATACTGAATTGAAAAAAAATATCACATATTTACAACAAAAACGAACAAGCAATTTCCGATAAGTTGTCGGCTTGAAATATAATAATTTACCTCCATCTGTCATAAACATGTCGAAGGCAAACCGGATTTTACTTTATATGAACTTTTGAATAAACAAATCTTCGGGGAGGTCAGTTGAACGATTCAGTTCTAGAAAGAAAAGTAATACAAGTTGAAAGGTTTTCTCAATTGAGCATTTATCCACTAGAAAATCGAGTTTGATCTGAAAAGAAAGCTCCATTAACCGGGGAATCGAAATTTTATAAAGGAAACGCAATTTTACAACTGATAAAAAGACAATGTTTCCATTCTGATCGTTGAATGATAATCAGTAGCATATAGACTTCAATGATTAAAATCAGGAACACGTCCCCAGATTAAAAACAAATACTGTGTTATAGTATTCAATGCAAATTTTAGAATGAACGTAAAAGAAACATGGTGTTGTTTGTGTCCAAAATAATTTAAACCTCGTACCGCTTGAAAAACACAGTAAAAACATTTTTCTTGTCGCAAAGTATTGCTATTTCCTTTGACGCAATTAATGGTGAGGGACTTTGTCTGAGGGAGAATTAAAACAAAATCGCCGATATCGATAAATAACGGATGTAGAAAAAGAAAGCGTCAACAAAAATGCTCACTGATTGATCTGTTTGTTAAAATAAATTCGCATGCAGTGAGTTAAAATAAGACAGCTGAAACTTTCTGTTTTTTTTTTCTTTTCGTCACTTTTACTTATTTGGGAAACGTAACCGTTGCCCACACACCAATAATCAGATAGAATCAACAACTAATTGCTTAAAATATCTCAAACCACGATGATTCTTCGGAACAAATAACTGTTGCTTTAGGTATCGGCAAAAGCATAACCCAAACATTAATTTTTTAATTAAGGAAAACCCCGAAAACTTTTAACAACACTTAAAGGCACAAAAACATTCTGAGTCCGAGATAGCTCAACGTTTTATATATTGATCGCATTCTAGCCGGAACGATATGCAAATGACAAAGGCAACGTAAACCTTTTTGTCACTTTTGTCAACTGTGCAGGGGGGTCGGAAAATATAAACCCAGAAATGGACATGATCAAAACAGCTTGTCACGTCATGTTTAGTTAATGATGACCAATATACACGGCTGTCTCCCAGGTTCGTGTTATAAAGAAGATCCCGGCAATTTCATTTCGTCTAATTTTCCGACCTGCGAATCAATTTATCTAACTAAACATCCTCTATTTGCAAAATTGATGGAAAAGCCCCGGGCTTTTGAAAGCTGAGATAGACGTACAGAAAAGTGGACTTGGCAGTTGATCGGAACTGAAATTGAATAGAGCCCGAAAAAAAAAAATATTACTTGAACTATAAAGCCAACCGGCGTAAATAAGTTTGTTTGAAAAGTGACAATCTTAACGGAGCGACCACGTCTTGGACATGTTTTTATCCCGTTAGGATATTCAGTGGAGGTAGGAAGTGTTCTTTAACTGTTTTTCCAAAGATCGAAGTTCTTTTTATTCATGAAATTTTCATTGCTTTCGGAATCAAATACGTAGGGATACATGTGAACAAAAAAGGTTCTGAAAGCAAATTCAATCCAGCCTTCTACCATCACTGTATACCTTTATGTAGGGTAAGTTAAAGTGGCCCATCAGGTCGGAGCTTATCCCGGTTACTATACTGGACATAAATCGACTTGGAGTATATCGTACTGCACCCTGGATGGGATGCTAGTCCATCGCAGGATTCTCCAGGGTTATACCATTATATACGATATGCTAAAATAACAACTAAACTGGTAGAACACTCAGGACAATATTATGCGAAAGCTCTGCCATAGGGCTGCGTTGCTTGGGACCGAGGGGTCTTTGTGTATAGATGGAATAAATTGCTGAAATTTATCAGTTGAGCTTGGCCATCAATCCGTCTCAGTCTATTAAGGAAGCTTGATGAATTGAATTTTTTCCTCCGAAAAAACATCCAATACAAAACCAACACAGCACGTCTACATGGCTTCTTAGTGCTATTGGCTGGTTTTCATCTAGTTCTGTGATTGCGTGAGATTAATGGAAATCAAACTCCATCAATCCGTCTCAATCTATTAAGGAAGCTTGATGAATTGAATGTTTTCCTCCGAAAAAACATCCAATACAAAACCAACACAGCATGTCTACATGGCTTCTTAGTGCTATTAGCTGGTTTTCATCTAGTTCTGTGATTGCGTGAGGTTAATGGAAACCAAACTCAATAGCTTGTGTACAGAAAAAAAGAGATTTAGTTAATCCGAGACCTTGAGATAATTTTTCGCCAACAAAAACTGACCTAATCAATTGAAGTACAATCTGACACTTTCCTTCTTAACCCTCAAAATATCCTTGGGGCTTCAACTACATTTTCCTAGTTTGTCAAAATCATTGTAGGACTCATGTCAATTTAAAATTATAGATTCACTTTAGATGGAATTTCCATGAAGTAACCTGAAATGTACAAATTCACTAAAAATATCTGCCATATGAAGACGTTCTTTTATACTCTGTTGACTATTTGTTCAGCACTAATTGAAATTTAATTATACTGAAGTGTTCGATCGGCTTTTTTTGAAGTCTTTGTCGGCCCCATTTTTAATACAAAATCACTCGTGACAACGAAATGTTGAAGTAATACCAGATAAAACTAGTGCATTAGTAGAACTTTGTCGATCGCTTAATATCTTTTTTTTTAATCCACACACTGCGTGGAAAAAATAGTCAAAAAAAAGTTATTTGAATTCAAAAGCAAGTTTAAGATAAGAAAGTAGTTTTAATCTACTCTTTTCTTGCTGTTTATTTGGAGAACAATGATATTTCTAATAAATTGACCTCGCCATAATTAGTTGCGAGTGCAATTCATCAAACTGACTTGCGTACAAATAAGAACACTCCAGGCAGATGTTCAGAAAGCTGGAATAGTTTTCATTGTTTTAGCGGAAAACAGTGGTTTGTGTCCTTTTGAATCTTCAAGATGCGCTCTCTGATAACCTGACAAACAGCCAGAAGCTTAACTATCAGTTGCAATAGAAAAACGGCCTCAACATCCTGACAAGTGATAAAAAAAAGAAATTTTCATTAACAACCCGGAACTCAAAAACTAACCTCGACGTCTTTACTGACACCTTTCAAGAAGGCTAGCTCTTATTAAATGCCAGGCCTAAAATTGGACCCGCTCACTTCATTGGCAACCTGCAAATCCTAAGCGTCTATAAACTGGAAAAAATCTCATCGACTTTCTTCCTGATGAACTTCAAGAGAGCTTAAAGTTGAACTGACAATAGGTAAGTTGATAAGACTCTTGTAATCCAATAAACTGCTTAATAAACTTATACCGCAATTCATAGGTAATCGTAGAGGCGAAAGTAAAAGAGATACATAAAAGTAATTTTCACTGAATCTTTTTTTTTAAATCATGACCGGTATAACTTAATTCATTTCAAGTATGAAATTGAATGTGCCATATATGCAAATTCCTTGAAATGATCAACATCTTATTTCCCCTTACAATATCAATATATTGTCTAGTAGACTGGTTATGAGAATGTAGAGAGTCATCCAAATTCTCATAAAAACGTTTTGAAACAGCTCAGTGCGTAACCTAGAAGGAGCTCAGTCGACACATTGTTTTGGTCAAAATTCCCTTTAAATTGAAGAAAACCTAAATGGTAGTTTACTAAGATCGAAAAACACCAAAGAAATAATATATAGATTTAGCCAAGCCTAAAAGCAGAGCTCCTGGGTCGGGTTGTTTAAAGCCTAATTAATTATAATAGTTTTAAAGCAACGCCAAAAGCAGCTAAGCAGCTCTTTAACAAATGAAAAATAGACACCCAGCTTTATGCTTATGTCCCTCCAAAAATGATTGAAAACTTGTTTAAGCAGCCCTTTAACAAATGAAAAATAGACACTCAGCTTTATGCTTTTGTCCCTCCAAAAATGCTTGAAAACTTGTAGGAAGAAAATTTTTCCTCCAACAACGCTATGAATAATGCAGAAAGAAAGGTTTTCCAAACCTTTTCTTCAGCAAACACAGTAGACTGCTATAGACTGCTGGCTGTAGGTTGTGTAGCCGCGGCAAGCCGCGAAAAGCGCGCGAAAACCAAAGCCTCGTTTCGGTTTAAGACCTTCTACCGAACGACTATGGTCGCCATGTTGGGGCGACGTCGTCGCTAGGCGCACGCGCCAGCGAACCATGCCGCTAGCCACGATGACCATAAAAACACAAACGCTTGGTTTTCCTAAATTCTATCCTCGCATGACAGTTATGGGGCTCCGCTCTGCGGCCCTTCGGGCCGCTAAGGAGCTGCGCTAATAAACAACTGCAAAGGAACAAGGATCCATAATGAACTTTGACTGAATTCAGGCTGAACCTTTCAAGATGTACAAGCCGTAATGCCTTCAATTTTAGTACCCGAAACGAGAATTTTTCGAACATATTACAAAAATAGGTATGCGATGCGTACATGTGTGACTTATGACACTAGATGACGTGACAGGCGCCCGACTCTCGCGAACAAATTCTTGACTTGCACGTGACGTGATCATTTTCTTAAATCCAAAATTAAAGAGCCACTAATGTTTTTATCCTTATTAGACATGAGAGGGGATAAATTTATATCTGTGTACCTCTTTTCAGCTGAGTAGCCTGCTTCCTCTGTGAACTAGCGCATTTTGAATTTTAGAGTTATGGCGGTGCGTGACATAAAGCTACGAACGCGTTTGTCAAAAAAGCATATTCATATCTCGTGATATTTCGCCATTTCGGAAGTTAAAGTATAAGGAAAAGTGCTCATGTAAGTGCTTGTTTCTTCAGTACTGGTAATCAGTCGTCCAGATAGCCAAAGTAGGTTAAAGATGATTACACTATTTTTGCGGCCGCCATGTTGATGTACCACAAAGGTACCAATATGGCTGCTTCATACTGGGCTCTATAAATTTGTGCAAAATATTTAGACGAATATCTGAAGTTAAGAAAAACGCACAGACTTCAAATTTGGAGAAGTGACTTCTTTATTAATCTCCTATAACATCACAATTTCTTGACTTTTTCTACTGAATAGTTTTCGAATTATTTTTTTATTGCGTGACAGTGCAAGCCAAGAATATATAAATACATAACTAAATAAATGGGATCGTGCCATAATGTAGCTACACACTTCTGTAAGCCAAACAGAGATAAAAGCAAACACGGATTTCACGTTTTAACCTCTAGGGGTAATTCCTGTTTTGGGGTGCTGGCTACGGCGCCACAATCTGCCACGATTTTAGTGTTGGTATCACAATCTTTACCTGTCGGTTTTTGCGCGTTACAGTTTTAGCAGTATCATTTATTATGTAACGCCTAAATGTTCAGTTTTTCTCTAAGCTGTCATATCATTCAGATCAAGAATTGGTGCGAAGTTTACATGTTCGCCATTAATTCTCCCACTACGCACTTTTATCTGAAATTACCTTGGTACGTACTATCCGGGATACGGGGGGATACCCTTTAAAGATTTATACGGGAAGGCTTTGTCACTAGGTCCAACCTCAAACCACTATTTTCAGAAAAGGTTCGCCTTTTAACAAACCTACTTAAGAACACTGGGTCGGCCCTTTTCTAAATCCTTGGAACTAATAAACAATATTACAGGAAAACATGAAGCATTACCATAAGAGATGTTAACCAAAAAAGAGGTATTGTTTAATCAATTCACGCTGACGGGAGTCAAGTTGACAATTTTCCCTACCCTTTCATATACCACAAATTGTTAAGTCCCTACCTCCTTCAGGCGAAGCCTCCCCTTATAGACTATTACGGGGAGTGCGCCCCCCCCCCCCCCCCCCCCCCCGGCTTCTTTAAAAAAAAAAAACCACCAGAAAAAAAAAAAAAAACAAAAAAAAAAAAAAAAAAAAA
>OMLO01004195.1_pt1 | contig 12004 bp, 9 predicted proteins | sample 1674811 | NCBI WGS metagenome assembly OMLO01 (sample SAMN06265003, study PRJEB25207) | coral metagenome | isolation source: Coral host | place: Mexico:La Bocana,Puerto Morelos, Mexico | collected 2008-11-13
GTAATTATATAATATTGTATAGTAATTATATAATATTGTATAGTAATTATATAATATTGTATAGTAATTATATAATATTGTATAGTAATTATATAATATTGTATAGTAATTATATAATATTGTATAGTAATTATATAATATTGTATAGTAATTATATAATATTGTATAGTAATTATATAATATTGTATAGTAATTATATAATAGCCTCCCATTCTTGAACTGCAATCTTGCATCCTGCTAGGCAATGTGGACGCAAGGAGATAATTCGTGAAGTCCAATATATTCATCCCTTGTAAGACATTGTCATAAATGTGCTACGGTTTCTTTTTAACAATCTGTTTATGACCATTAAGCTAGTCTGGCAAATCAGCTCCTCAATAGAATTATAAAACCCCCAGCTGAGTTTTTTTCTTTTAATCAGTGAGGAGTTATGATTCCGGAAATGATATTTGAATTATGTTGAAGTGGAGCCGACGTATTTCTTTTTTTTTTTTGTTCGTTAAGGCAGCTTAAGTACAAGGGTCTGGGTGGGGGTTGCAAATGTCGGTTGTCAGTTAGAATTTTCTATATCTATATTTGTCAGTTCTCAGTTAAGAGACTTTTAATAATGAACTAAGTATCTCAAATGACTTAAACCTCTCCTAGTTTACCCCTTATAAAGAAAATATGCATATAATTAAATTCAAACCCTTATTTTCCTAAAACTCTTTAGTTTCTACTTTTCATCATCATTCAAATCAAGCATCTCGATTTCGTACAAGCATTAATGCATAAATTTCAATGTACTCATTAATTATATCTGCGAATGTACCTTGCAAATCCTGCAGGTGAAAACGAGCTCACACTGCCATTCCGTATCAGTAAAGACCAAACATTAATAATAAATTATTTCGAGAGAACTGAAAGAACGGCGTCTTCAAAGCGTTAAGAAAATTTTAACGTGGTTAATTTCAATTACAGAATGCCATGGAGTATGTGATATTCCATTTAGACAGTTAATATTATAAAAATGCTAAATACTGTTTAGTTCGCTGCATGTTTCCCCTCGGTGACCATGATTGATAATTCTAACTATGCTCTCCATCTGTAGTTATTGCAAGATTTTCAGTTTTTCCCCCAATTTCTTTCGACATCCTGTAGAGCTTTAGTTCATAATTACCAAGCCCATATTTTGTTGCCAGGTCATTCAAGCCTAGAAACTCGAACAGCTGCTTCTTCAAAGACTCTACAGTCTGCAAATCACTATTGATAGGTAATCCGGCTTCTATGACGTTCAAATGCCTTGTCAGAATCGATACTTTTGCTATTTTTCAGTTGTAGGTTAACCCCATCCAGACCCTCAAGTAAAAGCTCAGATGCTGATCGTTCTTGTAAGTGCCGCCTGTAGCAAAGTTCTTAAGGTGGCTCGATGGTCAAGAAGACCTTTTCCTTGAAAATCAAACAGCGCAGTTAGACAATATCAACATCATCACACTAGTTGCCAGGAATGATGACAAACACAATAATCTTTGGGTCTCTTGTTTCCATGGTAACAGCACAAGCCTTGGTATGGTGTCTCACAAGGTGTTTTTCTTATTTTTTACAAATTATGTTTACAATGGTCTATGCAATGAACCAAAATGGTTGGCTGGCATTGATTATTTGCAGAGAAAAAAATCTGAAAACTTGCACTTTGCAAAAACAGGCATTTTTGGCGAATACCCAGCACCAGTGTCTTGCCTGTTGTAGCAAAAGAATTCACCAGATTAGCATTATTTTGGTTCATTGCATAGAATGTTTGTCAAACTTCAGCCTGAGCCTCAGAAAGCTGGAAAAGTTAAAAGCATGGAAAAATAGAAATGTTCCCATTTACCTTTTCCATAGTGAATATTGAAAACTTCATAGGGTTGAGAAATAAAATTTCCTAGGGCTAGGTCTTATCATTTCTGTAAGAATCTCTAGTGCAGAAGTATTTGTTTTGCATCGGAGCGATGAAGAGAAATAGATTGCAGCACTGTGCTTTTTCTCAGAAAAGTTAGAGAATGGAGTTTGCAGATAAACAACACACCAGCTCCAAAACAATGCAATAATTTCTGCAAATTTTACCTCACAAGCAAACAGTCTGAACACGTCTTTCATTAACTCAGTCGTTTAATCACGGAGCAAACATTACAAAACAACTCTTCTTCTTTCAACTCGCATGCAAAGTTCTCCCAAAAAAGTCAAACAAGAGCCCAAGTAGCTCTTTTTTGTCAGCAACCTCAACTAAGCAGCCAACGAGCAGGAGTCTGACTGCATTGCATCCTGGGAAATATGAGTTTTCTTTGAGCGGGAAAGACCTACCTCCAACCAATTTCATGTTGTTTTTGTAAGTCTTTGACCAGGCTTCAATAATACACAAAACGTTTTCCAGTAACTTCCATCATTGATTGGAACTTTCATATTTGCAAGTTGAAGCCTGCTGAGACAAGGCTCATTTGCTCTATGGCCCCTTGTCCATAAAATACAAACTGCCAGTTGCTGGAATCGAGCATCTGGTCGAAGTTTGTCACATTCACAGTGATAATAAACAGTTCTTTGGAGTTGGCAAGGTTTAAGCCTCCTCAGCCCTTCATGATGGGCACTGGCACCAGCAAATTAACCAAAACACAGTAATTTAGCAAGAGTTTTGCCCATCTTTGAATGTGAATGCAAACAAGCTGATTGTAGTCACGTGAGCAGCTGCCATGTGACAAAATATATGCATGCTGTACCGAGTCCCTCATCAAGACTTTTTCCCAGAAAGGAGTGTTTAAAATACCCCCCCCCCCCCTCCCCCACCTCTCAAGTGTTAAACAAAGTCTTCAGATTCTTATATATTTCCTTGACTATCGAGCCACCTTAAATCAAAACATTTTTACATAAGTAATATCTTCGTTACATTGGAAACTTTTCACGTCTTCCTGAATGTTTTCAACACTCCCAGCCCCACAAGTATAGAGGATGTTAAGATTTGTTTTTCTCTTACTGTGCTTTGTTTTTGATTTACGATAAGCTTGTTTCAAATCTGAGCTGTCTAACCACTGTAACAATTTAACAATAATGCTTTGCATTACATTGTTGGTTACAATTTATATGAGAGTCTTTTAGTCACTTTTTAGATTTCATTTTTTTTTATTCCAAAACGTCGCAGGTTTCAAAATTCATTCGAAGATCCAGTTATTTCCGAGCATTTTTTAGATTTTATTTGTTTACGCTGCACAGCAGACTAACCTCAATTCCAGCGAAGAACAGCTCACTTGGTACTGCTTTAGTCCATGTATTCTCGTGATGAGTGTTGTATCTGGCTCGAATATCACATCTCACCTATTTGGCGGGAATATATTTAAACAGTTTTAGTACTATTGACGTACGTCTGTTTTTGAACGTGCTTAGAGATTATTTACCTAAGATAAAGTAAGGTAACATTAAAAGCGCAAATGTTGTCAATGGTACCTAGCATGTGACAGTAAGAGGGAATGCTGGAAACAAAAGCACGCCGTGATGCCACTCTGACAGCTTCATTATCAATAAGCGTGGATTAAAATATATTGTACAAGAGGTGTGTTTTAGGTTTTAATTTACCAGTGAAAATTGAATATTCTCAAATTTAACCTTGTATAAATGAATAAAGGCTAATAAGTAATATACAGTCGCTATGGTCGCTGCGACCTCTACAGAAAAATGCTGGCGATCTATGTGACACCTAGTTTGATATGATCAACGCGATTGGGACAGGATGATAAATGCTGTAGATAATATAGATTCAACAAAACGCATTACCTTTTAATGCTTGAACAATCGCAATAATCCCAAGACGGGTTTTTATATGGTCGCAACTGTCGCTATCACCACTAAAGAGTTCCTATTTCAAAATTATTGTAACGACTGTCGAAACTTCTTAGCTGAAATTGTGTTCAAATTAGACTACGGTAATTTCCGCGCTATTTAGTGCTAATTTAAACAAGATGAAAGCCTGTAGTTACCTGATCACCAAGTTTATAATTATTTGTTGACAATGTAGCGTGTCTTTGTTCACACGAGCCTTCATTTGCAAATTTGCAAATAGTCAAAGTTGAAGCTGTAGATACTACACCATTTACAAACCACTGAATCTCAAATGAAACATTGTTCGCGGCTGGATAGTCAAAATAACACTTTAGGGTAACGAACATTTCATTGTCCTCGAGGTACGTCACATTTGGAACAGGTACTTCAGCGAGTGGGAAATCTTTTCGTTGAAGAACTATGACAATAAGAGACATTCAATGTGAACAATAATCAACAATTAAAAAAAAATAAAGCGCCCATTCGTTCATTTATCCATTTATAGATCCACTCATTCCTTCTTTCCTTCCTTTCTTCATTTATTACTTCATTCCTTCTTTCGTCCATTTATTCATTAATTCATTCGTTTGTTCATTCATTCATTTATTCGTTCGTTAATTCATTCATTCAGACGTCCATTTACTCGTTGTTCTGGCCAGTTCCAGTATAGAAAGCCATGTAGCTTTATAGATATCCCTGTCAATTTTACGGTAGTGCTGACCTATAGTTATATTGGTCATATTATCTTTGAAATGGTCTTGTTGTGTAATATTTGAATGCGTGGAAATAAATTCATTACCTGTACAATTTGGGAACAATCCCGACTGTCCTCGTGGACATGGTCGTTCTTCCCCTGTCGATAAAATAGAATTATATCCCATTAATATAAACTCCATCGATCTACTTAAGTGCAGCTCGTGAATGATAAGTACAAGCAAGACACAAGCAGAAACACCGTGCATTCAACTGTTTAAATCTTCCCGCCAAACTTCACTCAGCTATACATCGGCTGGCTGTTACTCCATGATGGCGGCGTTGTTTTTCGATGACCGTGCTACTTGAGACAAACGATTTCATATGGTTTAATTAGAAGCGCTATGAAAGCCAAAATTTTTGTGATTAAGCCATCGTCGTACTAGCGTTCTTTTGGCGAAAAGAAAAAAAAATTCAAAATTTTGAGTGAACTTTTCTTTAAAGAATCCTTTTTACCTACAAGCTCGCTTATGCCCTCAACATCTCAACCAGAACTTTTTCAAACCCCCCTATCCATGGTGGTGGGAAGGGGCTGTGGATGAGAAGATCAAACCACTAGCGAACTTACTTAGAGTTTAAAGCTGCTATGTGGAATGCTATGTCGCACATGATGGTCTGCGATTTTGTTACTGTTATGGGTAGTTACGTGGTGTCTCAGGACATATATTGGTTTGAGACCATATATGGTAAATGTTTACATAAAAGAACGAATCAACGATCAAATCACTATATGCGCAGGGGGGGTCACCAGTAACACCACGTATCTAAGCTGTTATGCGCAAGCATGCCATGTGCGCCTGTTGTTGAATATGAGCGGCCATGTTTGATTAAACCTTGTTGTGTTGTACCAGTCTGATTTATTCAATTCCGCGAGACACAACAAACGGTACTCTGCAAGAAAATAGTTTTGCTTATCAACATCATTTGGCGTGACGTGACCTCAATAATTCAGAAGCCTAAGTCATCTTAAGTGCCACTATTTATCTAATTACCCGAAATGATAATGGGTTTTTGAAAAGAACCGTGAACTAGCTCTGACTGAATTTGCCATCTTGGATCTGCCATATGTCGGACTATTTTGAAACTTTTTGAGTCATGTTCGCTGGTGCATTAGCTCTGCCGTTCGCAATCCGGGGTCGATAATTATTCGCATTATTGTGAAAGTTTTGGATTTCTCTATTTTCTCACAAAGTCAGTAAATACAGGAAAACAAAGGAAATTATCTTAAAATGATACTAGATTGTTAAAAAGCAAACGAAGGATTCCGCATGCGAGCTTTTCAGTGGAGAGTGACACAAATAAACTGGAAAATGAAGTTCAACTTCCTTATCAACCCACGCATAAATCGGTTAATGTATGCGACCCGTCTGTTGAAATAAAAACAGGAACAACGACAATGGTACATATACGTTTAGTGAGTATATCTCTTACTACCTGGATGATAGCTTACAATGAAAAGATATTTAAATTTAAAACCAAATTCGCATGCAATCTCTCTAGCGGTAATAGTGAATTTGAACAGTGCATGCTGCACTTTGCCAATGATAAAAACGAAGGTATGGTTTATAGTTGAGAGGCTTCTCTCGAATTGCAGATAATGTATGAAGCATTAATAATCTTAGTCATATTTGCTATCATTTTAGGCGTTAATTGAATTTGAAACTATTAACTAAAGATTATAAAGAAAAAATCACAACTAACTGCAACATACCTGCACAGTAGGCCATGTTGCATCCAAATGGCGGTGGCACAAGATAATACACATAAAATGAACTGCAGTTTTTGACTTGTATAGTAAAAGATAGACATCCTCCGAACACGTCGTTAAAATTGACACAAGCCGTTCGATCTACTACGCCATCGGCTTCGGATGGATGTGGACCTTGCATCCATATAGGCGCCACTGTTCCACAATGATATTTGTCTATCTTGAATTCTGGCATTTTTCCTCCGACTTCGTTTACAAATCTATACCATCCACTGATTATATCCACGTCGCAAATCATAGTATCAACCCCGACCGTTGCCACATAAGCGATGCTTCGGAATGGATTATTAAGCTCGCTGTAATTTTGGCAAGGTTGCACACCCAGTGAAGAAACTGGTAAAAACAGCAACAGGAGGAGTTCGCAGCAGAAAAAGAAACTAAACATCATGCATGTAGACGACCTGGACTCCGAATGGTATTAAAACACTCGGAGCAGCAATTGACTCTCGTAAATGAACACACGTCGTGTGATTTCTTCCTTTTAAGCGTTATAATTAGCTGCTGACGAAATAAGGATTATGAAACTTCAGGTCTTAAAAGCGATGTGGGAAGTGCGAGCTATACACGGAAGAAAAGAGAAAAATGCATTAAAATGCATGCTTTTTATTGTTTTAAGGAAGTACTTTGTAAATTCTTTTTACATACTTTTTTACATATTTTTACTTCATTAATATTTTTCACACATTCTTACCTCTTTGTAGCTATATATATCTATGCAAATTCTACTTCTTACATTTAGCTTGATAATGACCGAAGAGCGGTCGAAACGTCGTGAACTTTTACCGTTTATTTTTATTGTCAAATGTTAATTTATGCCATGAATTGCTTTGTTAGTAAGTTGGTTCACATTTCCGCCTTGTCATGCGCTCTTGAATTGTTGCTGAAACGAGCTCAATTGTTCGATTTTCTCTTTGTCTGTGCCGTTAATTGCTTTTGACCGCTGGATTATTTTGCAAAACTACATCCTTGTCGTTAGATAAATTATGCTAACATAATACTCTGTTTTAAGATAATTGGCATTTGTTATTCTAAATTGCAGTTCAAATTTGTGTCCTGATCACTTGTTTAGTGCCGGTCTTATGTAACATGTTATGTATTAAAGCATAGTAAGCCTAAACTATACGGAGTTAGTCTCCTTTCAAGAGATCATGTAGAGTAATTCGAAATCATGCTATAAACTGACTAGCTTTTTGGCTTAGTAATTTTTTTGTCCCATGGAAACGAGCTAAAAGCCTACTGACGCGGGCAACCGCAAGAATAAGCAGCGGAAATAACTTCGAAAAAGTATATGTGGAGGATATAAATATATCAGTTGTAAAGAGACTCTCCGGAGTATATTTTGTTTAATGTTTTCTGTGAACTATTGATAAAATACGTTTTTGGCTATAATGGATAACTTTTGCATGTAATGACGCAGTCGTCAAACGCAACGCACGTGCTGTAATTCGAGACCAAAATAACTCAGGCTTTGTATTTCATGGTCGACTGTCCGCATCTGATAAGTTTAATAACCCACTTCTTGGCTCAGTGATTTCTGCGTCTTGCAAACGCGAGTTAAGCCTACTTGTGTGGACAACCCAGAGAACAAGACACAGCAATAGCTTCGCAGTAGCATTAAATACTTGTCATTTCTTGCGTTAGGGAACCACTTCTTAAATCAGAGTGTTGTGCAACCATGATCGTGGCTATTATCCACGTATAATGCATGTAATAACGCAATGCATAATCCGAACCATATCAGAGCGTAGAGCTGAAGTCCCCTTTGACTATAAAAAATTATGTGTCAGTACAAAAAGCAAGAAAAGCTATTTATTTATTCATTGGACAAACTTCGTAAAAGATGGCTAATGACATGACTAGTTTAGCGGAAGTTAGCATGTAAACTATACACTTAGTCGAGGATTGTTGATTTCCACAAGCATGTTTCCTCCTAGCAAGGTGACACACTGTTGTCATCGCAATCTTGCTGTCTAAACATTAAGCTTATGAACGGGGAAATGGTTGTTATTTGGAACAGCAAAACATTAAATATGTTTATAAAATAGCTAAATAGCGCCACAATAACTCGACGGGCGGGCGCTTGTGCTTAATAATATGCAAATCTCAGCTGGCTATGAATTGAAAGTAATCGTTGTCCTAATCTGCATAGGAATTTAACAAACGTCGTCCTGGATTATCAGTTGAGAACAAAGTTGTCCCTGGAAAGATAGATACTGGGACAGAAGTCTGAACAAGAACACGTAATGGGCTCCTGATATGCAATAAATGAAGATTAACGTCCGTCTTGGTCTGGTCTCGTAAAGAGACAAAATATCGCCCATGCGAAACATATATTTTGAATCAATGAAATGCCTGTGGATGACTGAATTTGTTTCAAAACAATTACTTCTTAAAGGGAGAACGTTGGCAGAATTTAAGTCATTTTCCAAATACTCGAGGACCGTCGAATCATTCACTTGTTCATTGCATTACTTGTAGGTCAACTTTACGCTTACGGGGGTCGGGGGGTGGGGTGGGGGCGGCGAAGGCCGTATACATATTTAGTTGTTTTCTGTTTAACGAAAACTGGACAGAGTTTTGAAAAGAAAAGCTAGGAGAGAGCTTCATTTAGTTTATACGGTTTTGTCTAATGTCTTGCCTGCAGGCAGTTGGGGCGGTACTAATATTGCGAGCTGGACTCGGTTCTAAAAACATTCGAATTCTAAATTTGTATTAGTATACTGTAATATTTGGCTGCCAAGGTAATAAAGCTAAAAGCCATTCCAAACTTCTAAGAGAAGATACGTATAAATTCTTTATTCAGGAAAAAGCAAAACAAAAAAAGACCATATACAATGGCGGAGTTTTAAATTATTACATATTATCGAACCAGACCAGAAAAAAGAGCTTTCTGGTTAACTAGTTAATTGAATATAAAACGTTAAATTCGACATGAACTACAACAAAAAGAACCAAAATGAACTTTGCATAGCTCACAGTTTAAAATTAAAGTTCTGCTTTAATTATTTTATTATTATTATTATTATTTATTATTGCAATTGTACTTTTTTTTTTTTATTTCTTCTCCGCTGCTTCTTTCCGACGCAGAATTAAATAGGAGATATTAGTGCCTTGGTCATTCCTCTAGTTCGGTACGCACTGGTACGACTACGATCTACTTTATGATGGCTGTAGAATTTTATTTTTCTTTATGTGTATCGATTTAATAATCGGCAAGTAATCTTTCTCTGAGCTATTTATAAATTAAAAATCAAAAATGTCTTCTGTCAGTAGAGAAAAGAAGTAGACTAATGCTATTTCAAACAAACTTTACATAATTGACTGCAAATTTACTGAATTAAGTAAGGCAAACCTTCCTAACATGTTTGACTTGGAACAATGTCGTTTTACTTGGTGCTAAGAGTATACGAAGCTCCAAGCGATTTCAAGCAAAAAAAGTTTGTGGTGGAAAATTGATAGCTACATAGCGCAAGTAGCGGGAGAAGGTCCTTTGTGATTGACACTTGAATTTAAACTAGCCATAGACCTAAACAATGACCAAATTGGCGCATGATTGCTTTAAACAGTCATTTAAAAACTACTTTATTTCCCTAAAATTTTAGATAAATGCTTCATGATTAGACATTGATATTTGAAAACGCCTATGCTCTATATCCGCAATTTCAATGCTATAAAGCGTAGAAAAATAGTTTTAAAAAACTTTCTTTGTTATTGCTGATGGGATATTTACTTTTGCCCTGCTTTTTTCGAGAAGCCTGTCTCTTGATAGCGCAGAGCATCATTTGGAATACATATTTCCTGGTAATCACCACCGACATTTGGTATGCTTAACTCTTGGTAAATAGCTCCGTTAGAGAAGCCCAATTTCTCATACCCAGCTGCATCTTGCGAAATTGGTAATTCCTCATTCCAAACGTTCTTTGTCCACATGCCAATCTCCTCATACATGGCAACTTCCTCCTTTGATTCAGTTTGTTGTAACTCATATTTTACAGGGTTTGGAAGGGCAATTTCAGAAGGCATCACGCACGAACCACCATTGTGTCTACGGCTCACCATTTTGCGGCGGTGATTGTGGCGAATTATATAAATGCCGAGGACAGCAAGGACAAATATTCCACCACACGAGGCACCAATAATAATTGGATAGGGGACCTTTCCATTGGCTTCGTTTGCAGGCTCTAGATTTTGATGAAAAATCAAACAAAAAGTACATATATTAACGAAGAATGGGAAAATAATGGAGGATAACAATTAAATATATCTCCCCCATGAGAAACATATAGACGTGTTTGTTACTCTAATTCCAATATATGATTGCAAATACCTTCAATGTCCTTCATGATTTTAAGGGATTCTGGTTCGACGGTAAGAGGGCCCAGTTTGCCGTCCTGTATAGCCTTCTTCAGCGGAGCCAAAGCTTTTTCATCTTCAAGTCTGTTTTTGAACAACAGCTTAAATTGTGCTACAACGCTACCCGGCCTAAGAACAAGAACAAATACTAATAAACAAAAAGAAAAATAATAAACAAAACAGGAAACCATTACACAATATTACAGCAATCATAATCAATCATGATTACATTGATGACTTTATGAAGCTAAAAAATATAAGAATCAATTAACTTAAACTCATTTAATTGCCGGACGTTAGTGTACCTGAATGATAAGATTTCTACTCCAACAAAGTTGCCCTCCTGAGAATACTGTTCGGTAATCTGTAGACACAAGAGTCAATGGTCATTTATCATTCAGTCTATTTTTATTTCTAGGTGACCCGCAACTGATAACCGCTAAGCCGTTAAGGTTTGGCTAAAAACAAGCTTTTTGACTCACTTCTGTAGTTTTTCCAGTTTGCTTCATAAAATTTACCAATTTGTACATTTCGTCGGCGTTCTGTCTTAGTTTTGAATTAATTCCCGTTCTTTTTGACTTTTTAAAGAAAAGTATTAAATCCAGGATGGCGGATCCAAGTTGTCGTCCGAGTGTTTATTGTTTGGCGCCGCATTTGGCTTCGGCAAAAACCGACCTGACAGCTAACAAATCGCGATTATATTGCACAACGTCGTCCAATAAGTATTCATTATTGGTCGAAATAATATTGAGCATACAGTAAAACCTTTATTAAGCGGACACTATGTAAAAAAGACTTCCTTTATTTTAAAGCAGAAAATAGCAAAGGCCACAAAATAATTTTCCCTAATTTTCTTCAAATGATAACTCTATTCAACGGGCACCTCCACAAGCTGACGGGGACACCACGAAAAAGAAACATTATGGTTGTTTCGATGCTTTATAAACGGCGTTACTAGGACACGAAAGGCGGAAAACTCTCTCTTTGCTTTAAAATTGACAAGATATTGCTGTGTTCTTTCCAACATCCAAAGAAGGAATTGGTTAGCAGTAAAGTTGATTGCGTTGAGGTGATGAAGCTTTAGAGAAAGAAGCTATCGCTAATTAACATTTTCCCCTCAAGATGTGTTGTTTTTACGAGACCTGTATTTGCCTTTTAACTTAGCTTACAGTTTTCACTTTAAGCGTCTCCGTATCGCCTTATATTGTTTGAAAAGAACCTTCCCCCAGTGCTAAAAGATGTCAAAGCGCGGTCTAGATAGGGTATACTAAGGCAAGCTGATGCTTATACCACAATGCGATTCGT
>OMLO01004196.1_pt1 | contig 11999 bp, 9 predicted proteins | sample 1674811 | NCBI WGS metagenome assembly OMLO01 (sample SAMN06265003, study PRJEB25207) | coral metagenome | isolation source: Coral host | place: Mexico:La Bocana,Puerto Morelos, Mexico | collected 2008-11-13
CAATCCATCTTTCTCTTAATGGGTGTTCTCGGAGAGTCTTTCTCCTCTCCGGGCGGACGGTACAAAATGGCATATATTACCAGCCGCTTGTTGTTCTGAACGAAGGGCAGGAGTTGTGGCGTCTGAATGACGTCGTATCCATCGGGGAGGTGCCAGCTGACCTCTAGGTCTGTGATCGCGGGCTGAAGAGCATCTGCGAGTGCTTCCATTACCTGAAAAAAGAACACAATTGAAAATTGAAAATTAGAAATATTGGCACAATTTTTAAAGGTGGTAGATGGCACTCCATACGAGTTTCTTTTTAAAGACGCACATCTTAGCGCAATACTTGCGACACATCCTTTCGAGTTTTATGAGCTCTAAACCATGAATGACAAGCTTTCACAGTAGGAGACCGTGTGAAACTCAAAGCACCTCAAAGACCGCTCAAAGTGTGTTACTCGCCCCCTCTGTTACACCGCCCACGGTTTGAATACAGAACGTTCGATTGCATAACTTACAAGCACTTAGCCCGGGGGTGGGGGGTACTCCCTATAATGGCCTATACGGGGAGGCTCCGCCCGAAAGGGGTACCTTTTTCAGGCGTCAGGTATATAAAAGGGTAGGGATTTCACAAGTTTAGGTATATGAAAAGGGTAGGAAAATCTTCATTCGGGCATTAAAAGGGCCTTGAATTAAAGCAGATCAAGCAGACGCAACTTATGACTGTTTCGTTTTAATTTATTACGCGCTACGTGAAAAAAAGAAGACTTCCTGTTTTAACGATTTATTCATAAGTCTTCTTAAGAAGGTATATGAAAGGGGTGCCTTTTTCCAATAAAAGGTATACGAAAGGGGTACCTTTTCTGAAAAAATGGTATATAAAAGGATAAGGGGTTGGACCTCGGGGCGCAGCCTCCCTGTATAAAACTTTTTTGATTACCCCCCCCCCCCCCCGGGGGGTTGTAATACCTCTCATAAGGCTTTAATTTTATGCATGCATCCTTGCTTGGACTTAACAGTTCTGTACGTCCCGCAGTACACTGCGAAGATGGCTACGCTGATTGCTTCATTTACAAGCCTTACTGTAAGCACGACGATTATAAAGACTTCGTCAGCGAATACTGCAAGAAAACTTGTGACCTCTGTCCGAAAGGTAATTTCCTTATTCTCTTATTATGAAATGAGATATTATTTGTCCCTCGTCCTACTTGCTCTACCATTTCTGACATTTTGGGGAAAATTGTTTTGTACAGAGGGCCTTTCAGTTAAGAAGTGATGATGACTGCCACGCCAGGGACGAAGCGCGCTAAAAACTGGATTTACATTTTACTTGAAGATTCGTAACTACCTGAGTCTGTTCAGTAAGCCAATCGGTATTAAAACGTGCTTAATCTAAATATGTAATACCATCGATCAATTCAAAAGACACGAAACATTTGCTGTCGTGGCGTACGTTCCCCAAAACACCCAAAGCTTGGTCATTTCACGTTGCTGCTTTGCAGAGGAGGGCGAAAAAAGGTACAAAGATTTATAACGCACGTGCAAAGCCATTATTTTGCTCAATAAACGTTTTGTTCGGTGACGTTCTCGCTGTCGTTGACGTCTCTTATGTAGATATATTGAATAGACATAGAAACAGGCTGTCATTTCAAAGATAATTATTATTAATTCAGGAGGAATTGGAAATTCCACATATAAAAGTGTCAGATTTTTGGTTTGGTACCACTAGGTAAGTTGAATTCGAAACGATCAAAGTACCCGAGTACCATATTAGAAAGCAAAATAAGATAAGAAAAAACAGTTAGGATATATTGATATGGTGGTAAATGACAATACGAACAGCTCAAAAGATTTATGTAGCGAATTTTCTCCATTACTTTAATTGCTCTTTCTCTTCTCGCTGAAATTTTTACTGAAATGTCCACACGTTTCTTCGACGTGAACCTTCTAAGTATTATACTCTTTGTCAAAGAGACAGGTCCGTATCAAAAGCTTCATAGAAAGATGGCGAATTCAGTTTCAATTAAAACAAGAGCCACTGCGACTATAGTTTCGAGTCAAGAATGACACTGTTTCAACGAAAAGATTTGAACTGTGGCGTGAATACAAAATTCGTTCACAAGTTAGCTTTTCTTACTTATAACTACATGTATCTAAAAAGAACCCAGTTTTTTAACTGTCTGATGTTATTGTTTAGTGTTGTTGTTGCTATTTCAGGATGCCATGATAAACTTCCCTATTGTCACGCAATTAAGCATCGATGCAAAGACAAACTCATTGGCGGGTCAATGAGATACTATTGCTCAAAGACCTGTTTACAGTGTGGAGGTAGGAATGTACTTAAGATAAAACTGATGGAGGAATATAAACAGCATGTGATCAGTTGAAATTTCAACAATTTCTTTCCTAAGCACATTTAAATGCCGAAGAATTCCAAAACCCTCCTCCCCTTTACTAAAAGCCAATAACGCTCTTTCCAAAACCTTCGCCGAATCATGGGTATATGTTTATATTAAAGACGACGGCCCTTTTCATGCTAGAGACGTTTAAGTTGTCCAGACACCTTAAACGTCTATTAAGAACGTCTGTTTAAGGCGTCGAGTATAAAAAGCAAATGTATTTAAGTACACGATCTAACAGAAAAGTATAGTTTTTTATTATAAAAAAGGCCGGATACTATACTTGGAGGACACTGGATCATGGAAACAAGCAACTTTTAGCGTTCCAATACGCGAACAAATCTTCTAGCTGACAACTTGAAAAGTCTTTCCTTTTCAGTTAAGGGCGTCACGTTTTTATCACTAGACATGTTCAGCTTTAACGTCCGGGACGACATTAACGTCGACCCCAGCATAGAAACGGCCAATATCTTCTTCTTGAGTGTGTGTGAAGCATCCCTTCTACATCTAAGCCCACGCATTTTTTATTTTAAAAAAGTGCATTTTGATTCTGATTCTCTCTCCCAACTGCCTACCCCGACCTATAGAGAACAAATGTCATGAATGACCTTGGTAAAAAAAGTAAAAACAGGTCCTTTTTTCCCAACCTTACGTTACGATAAAATGAGGACTTGGATTGACGGCTCTCAGATTTGAAAGCTCTGCTCTGTTCCCTACTCTTTCACTAAATCCACGTGTTTTACAGATGCTGCCATTAATAAGTAGTGCAAACTAAGTAGACTAAAATAAAAGATTTAATTTTGGTTGGTTTTTCTTGTTTAGTACCAACAACTCAGCCGCCTACAACTATTCCTCCCACAGAGCTGCCAATAGACCAAGGTAAAAAAAACGATATCTCATAAAAATAAATCAGCCTAAAACAAATTTAGTTCAGTGCAATGTCATCATTTTAATCTCCGTCGTTTAAAAAGGGAAGGAAGAAAATACCGCTTGTTTTGCCAACGAGCTCGTGACATGTTTATGTTTTAACCAATCAGCAGCCAAACCTGGATTCAGAGCACCAATGAGTCTCCTGGTACTTAAGATATCCGTAGCATTTGAAATGACTCCACTATGATCGTCTTCCATTGAATAGGCAGTGTAGAGTGTGGCACAAGAGCGGTCGGTACCAGAATTGTAGGGGGCTCAAACGCTAAGCCAGGGGCTTGGCCATGGCAAGTGACGATGGACTACACTGGGCACTTTGCCCCTCATTGGTGTGGTGGATCGATTGTGACTCCGTATTGGATTATCACTGCTGCGCATTGTTTTGTGTATGGAATTGATCCTAAAGAGTACACAATCGTTGCAGGTAAAAAGCAGCGTTAGGTTATCTCTTACTTTGCAATTTGAAAAAGCTAGTTTTAGTATTTCAGCACTCGAAAAAGGCTGAATCTCGCTTTTTACAATAAACACTTAGCGTGAGGTTTTGAAAAGCTAAGAACACAATTTTTGCGTTGAAAATTTGTAAATATAATTATATGTCTTTAACTTTACCGAATAAAATTACTCCTTTCTCTAAACCGTAAATTAAAACTGCCAAGATACAATACAGACATCATTAACCGTATGTTCGATGCCAATTACATTTCTGCAAGAGGTTTGTGTGCCACATCAGGCTGCAGTTTGGCTCCAGAGATACTTCAAGGCTGTAAGACAGGTGCAGTGAAACCTGCATTACACCCCTGTAAGCGGACCCAAAATTAAGCAGACACCCTCTATTAAGTGGACACGGGTTCTAGTCCCTTCCCACATCTAAGGCAAAATAAACCTGCCTTCAGCAGATACTTCTGTTAAGCGGACGCGGACACCAACAGAACAGAACCTGCAATAAGCTTGAAGCTCAGCTCAGACTCTTTTAAGATTGCACAGCGATGTCCTTTTGAAACTAAGTAGATTATTTTAGAATGCTGCTTGGGTGACTGGGCATTGCGCTATTAGCAGTCTTTGATCTTCCACTGTTACACTCTGTTACAAAAGAGCTAATAATTTACTATTACTTAACCCGCTTAGAGCGGATCCTGGACACTAGTGAGTGTCCCAAGGGTGTCTGATTAATACAGGTTTCACTTCAAACTGACGTTGTGTCGGCGTAGTCCACTAGCTTGCATTCCAAACATCTGAGAGTATTCACAAGACTATATTACTTAAAAATTCTTTTTCTCTACGAAAGGATCTGACTGGCTAAAAACACTGATGTTTTTCTTTTTCAACTCCACGACAGGTGAATATGATCTTAATGCAGTCGAGGGATACGAGCAAAACATGACTATCGACAAAATCATAAAACATCCAAAATATGACGCGCTTCACAATCACGACTATGATGTGGCCATGATAAAATTGAAGAACCCAATCCAGTACAATACTCACGTGAGACCTGTGTGTCTGGCCAAGACAGAGTTCGACATTGGAACAAACTGTTTCATCTCTGGGTGGGGCCATACCGAGGAAGGTGGAGAAATCCCTCAGGTAGGATTGAATGATGTGGAAATTATGTCTTCCTTTTTGGGTGTTAGAGAATGGTGCAGTTTAAGTTTTTGCCAAACAGAGCGACTAGTAGGAGAAATCTTAGAGCTTGTTAAGACTTTGACATCCATTTGTTTTTAATTACGCTTTGCGCATCTTGAAAAGTTTACCCTTAACTTTTAAGTTCGTCGTTTGTTGTCCGTGTTAATCTTCTCCACACTTTACCATCCTTGTCCTTTATGGGTTATTCTTATCTCTTTGGTGTCTTTCTTTTTTAAGTTCCCTTCTATTTAAAGGAAATTTTGTAAGTGGCCAAAATAAATGAAAATACTGAGACTTAACTGACTCGTTGGACCACAAAAACCAAAATTGCCTTTTGGAGTCAAAAGGTAGGTTAAGTCCCCCCTTTATTATATATAAACCACAGTTTACAAATTGTAAGTGAAATGGTGCAAAAGGGAATTCTGGGCAGTACTCTGGATTGTTAGGAAGGCGCGATGGCCTCATGGTTAGTGCGCTCGACTCCGGATCGAGTGGTGCAGGGTTCGAGCCCTGGCCGGGGACATTGCGTTGTGTTTTTGAGCAAGAGACTTGACTCTCACAGTGCCTCTCTCCGCCCAGGTGTACAAATGGGGATAGCCCTGCGATGTACTAGCATCCCATCCAGGGGGAGTAGAAATCTTCCTAGTGGCTTCATGCTACAGATACCGGGAAAAGCTCCGGCCTGATGGGCCACTCGTACGCAGACCTTTCTCTGGATTGTGTTATCAGGAAGCGCGGGGTTCCCACAATCGGTGTGGTGTATTCCCCTGGACCGAATTGTTTAAGTCCCGATGAAGCTCACCTATGCTTAGCGATAATTTTGATGTCAGTTTCAAACATCTCGGTGTTCCAGTTTATATTGTGTTTGTTCTTCAGTTTCCAATTTGAATCATCTCAGTGAGTAGTAAAACTAATAAGTAGTGAAAAACACTATCATGCAAGTAAAACTAATATCCCGATCCAATGTTAATCCTTTGTTAGCGTTATCCGTTAGCCAGCACACCTTTTTATGAGGTAAAACTTCTTATATTTGATAACGTTATTAAGCTTCGCAGTTTTTGACCTGCTAAAACATACTATTAAAACAATGTGAAAGCAGCGAATACATTGAGGTTTTAACGTGGTTTAATAACACTGGTTAAACTTAAGGCACCGCATTACTTTTCAGATTTTACAGCAAGCACAAGTTCCTCTTGTGTCACGTGACGCTTGTCAAGAAGCATACGCAGACTTAGGATACACCATAACAACCCGCATGCGCTGTGCAGGTTACTACGAGGGAGCCATTGACGCATGTCAAGGAGACAGCGGTGGACCGCTGGTCTGTCAGAGTAATAACAAGTGGTTTCTCATGGGTGCCATTAGCTGGGGAATAGGCTGCGCGCGCAAGAAAAGATACGGGGTGTACGCTGACATGATGGACCTCAAGTTTTGGGTGCAGAAAACGATCAACGCAGGCTAATGTATTCAGTTTTCACCAAAATACAGCATGAATAAATTACTACCCTCATAATTTAACTCCGACCTTATCGTTATCTTTTTCAAGATTCTTATAACACTTTCGCAAGCAAAATAGTTTGCTTTGTCAAAGATCGTTGAACTGTGAATTAAATAAGTATCTCTACCTAAAGAAACTTTTTTAAGTTCCTTCATGGTTCTTTGTAAAGATGTTGGCGAGGGTAAACTTGAATTTAAGTGAAATTTTAGGAAGGGATTAAGAGGAATTAAAAGGAACAAAAAGTTTTGGAACATAACCAGACAGTTGTACGTCCCCGAAAGGGAACTCCAGGTTGGTGGGCAACTGTTTGGTGTACGTCTCAAAGCCACATCAAATCCATAAATTTCACTGATCCTTTGAGAAAAACTGTTTATTCCCAAATATACCCAAAAATCTCTAAAATATTTACAAAACAACCGGCCGAAACTTAGTTATGTGGGATGAGCAGAGAGAGTTTTGATTGCTTGAAACCGGGTTAAAACCGCGTTAAAACCATTATACCCAGCGAAAAAACGGCCTTCAGGTGTACCCCCGCCGTAACTCTTTATGTTCCTCTCACTGCGCCTCTTTATACAAATGACTCAAATTAATGCTTGTCAGTGGTGTCCGTGCGAAGGGTAATCATGCAATGGAGGGGGACAGCAGAATTGATCGACGGCACTTTGACTACTCCTTCAAACCCTTGTAATGAAGGCCTTTATCTCAAAGGTCAGAGATTTTCGCGTGGCAGACACTGAAGATTCTGTCCAACCAACTTGTTGTATTTTTTTTTCGTATCCATTCGCCGCTCTATAGAGGTCGCAGTCCGGAAAACATGAAATTAACGAGACCTTTGTCAGAAACGAAAACCTAAATCTAGCCATTGTATATTTTTCAGTAAAAAAACACTCACATGGCAAAATATTTTTTAAAGATCCAATTTCTTACTGATGCACCAGCTGGAGATCGTGTTTTCATTCGACTATTGTCGTTATCTTAAGCAATCTTTGTGTTTGTGAACAGCTCATTAGACGTCCAATCGTGTTGTTCGTTGGCTACTGAATGGAGTTAGAAACAATTTGTTTAGAAACAATTTAGTCTTTCTGAGAAGAAACACAATTACTAAGCTACCATAAAATAAGTAATTTGTTACGTGCTGTTAAAATATCGGTTATGACGATGATGTCCTACTAATAAGGTGATGTCGGTTTACACGAGAAAACGAAAGTGGTCTGCCTAGCCTAGAATAATAGGGCGTCCTAGGTTCGAGATTCCACGGGAGCAGCTGTTATATGTTGTCGATTATGAAATCACCATACCCGATATGTCCAGAGCCCTTGGTGTTTGTGAGAGTACCATTAACACACGTATGCGGGAGTACAATATCTCCATTACCGACAGGAGGACAGCAGTGATGATGACCTTGATAATATTGTAAGATCCATTCATAGGGATTTTCCAAATGCGGGATATCGGAGGGTCCGTTCGCAGCTTGTATTGTGCAATATAAATGTGCCCCAGGTCCCAGCGTGTGAACCCAGCGTGTAAACTCTACAGGGGACCAGTCCCTGGGACCGGTCCCCTAGTGTGTGGCGACCTTTAAGCTATGTAATATCATTGTACAATTGTAGAAGATATAAATATAAACTAAATTAGAACCAAAATCGCAGAGTGCTTCTGTGAATTTTGCTTTTTTATAACCGTGTTCAAGGCCTTGTGATGTTTCCCGAAATGTGTAGAAAACGATTGGACTGGTTCCTCGATCATATGCGATTCATAACGTGGACGGTTTAGTAAATATCTTTATTATATGACTAGCTCCGTGAGCGGGCAAGATGAACCGAATCTCGCGCAAAAAAATAACTTGACCAATATACAGCCATCTTGACCTCACGTTTGGTCAATAACCCATATTTACTCAGCGCGTTGCGTACGTTTTATTGGGCGCGCCAGAATGTCCAGATTGGAGATTTCTAGAGATTGAAAGCCAGTGAGATTAATGGAGTTTTTATTATCTGTGAGTCTTTCAAACTCATTATCTGTTACATGCAAAGATCACGCGCAGTCTAAATCAAGTTACCTTGTCAACAACCAAACAAACAGAGGCTTTGTACGATTTTTTTTTTCGGAGAGGGCCAACAGAGAGCAACGCAAGTTAACACAGGCTAATTTTCAATAGACCTTTTTACCGATGTCAAACTTTCCGATTTTTTCATTCAAACAAAACATCAAGCCCATTACTCGATATATTGTGGCGAATTTAGTTAATATGTGAAGCTTCATTGAATCCGTTGCAAACTCATAAAAATATGGGACCCCTAACTTGCCAATTTTTACAAAGAAATTTGCACCAAAGGGCCCCTGGCATACATTTTCTTGTAAGTTTGGGGTTCCATATCTTTAAGATTTTGCAACAGATTCTTATAAAATGTCATAGATTTACCAAATTCAGCATGATAAATTGAAATGTGGAGGCTTCATTTTTCTGTTTATTTAAAAAATACGAAAAATTTTTGATATTGCGTAACATTGGCTAAAAGGATGTTTTTATTTCTCGTCTTTCCATGCTGATACATGTGCGCTACACATGTACATCTATTTAAAAAAAATTAATTTCTGAGTTTAAGGAAAATATGTGAAATAATGAGCAAACCATCGAGTACCGTCGTGTATCGGCGCAGGTGATCGTGTTTTCAGTGAATAAGCTTGCCTTGTTATTGTGCCGTTATAGAAGGACAAAAGCGCCATAAACGATGAAAGCAAAGAAATATCGACTAATGCGAAAAAAGTGACTGAAGTGTCGTTTTGTACAAAAAAACATTTAATATAGAAAGTTTTCCTCGACGTTGTATGTTGTTCCTTATGCAACTGCTGCAAAACTTGTTTTTCTTCCCTTGGGAAGGATTGAATACACGAACCTGTTATGCAGCTAGGAGCCACTCACTGTTGATGGTTGTATATCAACTGGAAACACAAAGTTTGATAAGGCGAACTGAGACAATCCGAGGTTTTTTGCGGAGCTCATTACAGCTAGATTTTGATGACATGGAAAAGCAAGAGGCTGGGAAATCTTTCGGGCATAAAAGTTAAAAAAAAAGTCTTCAATAGAGGCAGATATTGCGAGGGATTATCATTGTATATTTTAATTATGCCAATTTTAAGAGAAAAAATCATAGATATCAAGCAAACATGTAAAAGTTTTTCTTTTGATCGGGTACCATTAATTGATCAAGTCATCTCTTTAATTCTCTAATCTGCGTCACTCTCTTACCATCAGAAAGCCACTAATCTCAAACAACTAAAATAAATTCCCACAATATATATGATTTTGGTGTTTTTCAAAATTACGCCTGCTTCATACGGTGCTGTATAAAATGGTTATGGCACAGGATAACAGTACCGTAGTTTGGAGAATAAAGCAATTGCCATAGAGAGTTTTTCTGTCACATTTTAAATTTTATCATTGATTTCCCAACAACCGAGTGTGATTTCCATCTGTGTTATCCCTCAGATAAAATGGCACAGATAATACTATGAAATGGTCCAAAGAACTAAAATTTTAAATAGGTCAGGAAATTAGGCATTTTTGATACAACAGCGCTCTTTGTTCATTGTTTTTCCGCCTAAGAATCTATGGACAAGTATATGGTGAATTAAAAACGCGGTGGGACGATTTCTAGCGAAGCTACATTCCTCAAATTCTTTTAATTAATGCAATCCTTTCCCTTGTTTCGTATCTGCGCTATTCATAAGTTGTTTTCGAAGTCAATTCCTATAAGACACTGTAATTTCTAATCCATGTTGCCTACCCGTCAAAGATGGCCTTAAAATCGTGATAAGCCCTGATGTAACTAAACGTGCGCGATGAAAGAGTTTTTTTCACTTATGTTATTTCCGCACCAATTTATTTTTACACATGTTTATTCCCACCAATTTATTTGTGAGTCTGCCCTTTCAAAGGTAAATCTATTTCCGTTAAATAAAATGCCAATTAAATTCATACTAAAATTCATACTGCAAAACTTCTGATTGGAAGCGAACGTGATTCGTATGATTATGAGCGGGTTGCCTTTTATAGTGGAGAAAAGTGCAATTCAACATATTCATGAGGCATTTTCCAAAGTTACAATTAAAAGCGCAAACCTAATATCCTTCGCATCATATTTTCTGCCGCGCAGATCAGCCGCGAAAGTCATTAAACACCTTTTGGATTTAGAAGTACTAACGGTAAGTTAACAATCTGATTTCTACTTTCCTGTTTTAGATTTTGCATTTTAGATTAAGCAAGTGTGAGACATTTTTAATCAATTTATACGTATCGTAACGTTGCACCAATTATTGACATTAATCACCTCCGCAGTAGGGGAAAAACCTATCAAGGTATCCATTGGCATTCTATTCACGGCACAAAAAATATTACAAAAAAAATTCGTACGCACAGTTTATACGGTAATAATTAAATTTTATCAGAAATTTTATCATTAGGTTTTTACTATACTACTCGTTTGGGCGTGTTTTCCATGGAATGTGCCAACCAAAAAACTCTTCTTCTTGTGAAACCCAGTAGATTTTTATAGTTTTCTGTAAAGATTTAATTTTCTGTTACGAGGAGTGACAGATTTGTGTGGTGAATTTTCCAAAGTGAAGATTTTCTGAAACTAGGTTTTAAATGAATTGGGCAAGAGTTTGGATAAACTAAATTTGCCATTCGTGCAAAAAAATTGGAACTGGCCAAAAACTGCCTATCTGATCAGGATTTATTCTTTAAAAAGTAGGAGAATTACAAATTCCCTCCTTCTTTTGGAAATAAAGCTTAAGTGTATTTCTTAACATTTAGACATCGCTTGTAATGGGCTGAATCTGAAGACACACTGGAATCATTGAAACTCACTGGAAGATTTTTTTTTCCCAACAGTTTAATACTTAAGGTAAGAATTTAATATCTTAAGTTCCTTTAGTTTAAAGAGAAATAAAATCGCAACAGATTCGGTCACGTATTGCCGTCTCCGCATAACTACCAATATCACGTTCATTCACGTAAAAGGAAATTGGTGTAAATTAATGTTCGTATTGATACAAGCATCTGTAATAAACTCAGGCCCCGACCCGCTAATTTGAAAGGGTTTTTTTAATCTGAAAACGAAGAAAATGTTTTCTGTCCACATGGAGTAATACAAAAACAGACCAATCACTGGACTGGATTATTTTGTGTTTGAGGAAAACTCGGACAGCAAAAGTCACATGATTATTGTGGCGTCATCGTTTTTGAAAAGCTCTGTTTTCAACTATAACAACTGAAATGTTTTCCGTCCACACAAAAAGAAAAGCCAGTGTTTTAAAATTCCCCAGGTTTAAAGGTGTTTTCGAAAAGCTCCGCTTTCGTTACGGTTTAGTGAAGACGGTGCGCCTAACCGTAGAAATCTAGCTACGTTTTCAAATTACTCCGGCGCAGTGCTCACCCTGTCAGCATTTCCGTGTTATTGCAATTTAACAAACGGAAGATTTGAAGAACGGAATATTTACAAAATTGCAAATAAATTAATGACCATTGCTTCTAGCGAAATAAACTTCCAAAGTAAGCACGATCTTAT
>OMLO01004197.1_pt1 | contig 11999 bp, 4 predicted proteins | sample 1674811 | NCBI WGS metagenome assembly OMLO01 (sample SAMN06265003, study PRJEB25207) | coral metagenome | isolation source: Coral host | place: Mexico:La Bocana,Puerto Morelos, Mexico | collected 2008-11-13
GCAATACATATTCTGTTCAGTATTAGATTGCTTCAAAACTTCGGTCTCTTTTTTCTCAAAAAGTGAAGCTCCCAATAAAAACACTATTTATTTGTCTTTTAGGACATCGTTCGGTAAACAATTGAGAAAAAAACCTTATGAAAGAAAAGAAAACAACCAAATGAATAAACATTGCGGCTTGTTTGATTTAATTTGCGAAAAAGGAAACATTTCTAAGAGGTAAGCTAATGAAACTAAGACAACTTAAATTGAAAACCTGTCAAAGTAACGCGTCAACCAATCACAGCGGAGTTTTTTAGAATTCCATTTAGAGAGCATTGAGTTAAAAGTCGAATTTTAATTAGGTATTTATTTTTTTGGAAACGGAGCAATACTACTTGAAATCGAAATAATTTGGGCTTTTATTGTAAAGGGGCGCGCTGTCTTTGCTTCAGTTAAACTTTATCGGCCTATGGACAACTCTTCCTAAAATGAAACAATTTTCATTCGCTTTTAGCAACAAAACCGTGACTGAGTTCTCAACAGAGGAATCACCTCCCTCAAGCAGTCATTCTGGAATTGTAATTCAAGCTGTATTTGGAGTAATCGCACTTCTCTCGTTTCTTGGTAACTTTTTGTTCTGTGTGGTTTTGCTAAGAAAGAGATATCTGCTGAAAAAACCTTACAACATCCTATTGCTTGTGTTGGCTGTTACCGACATGCTGACAGGTATGAATTCACGAACTTCTTACATTTCGATAACACAATGGTCGTTTGCAGACGCCAAATTATTGTATTGCAATCATTTTTAATTCTTGATTAATTTGTATTCTTATAATTAGTAATCACGACGCAAATAGGCATTTGCGATCGCTACTTTCTCTATATATATTTTGTTGCGAATTTTGCGTTTAAATTTGTTATGGCAATTACTACTTTGTGTTTGTTTGCTCAAAGAGCAATCAACTGTCCCTTTCAATGACACCTAATTAAAACTATATTGTAACATCAAAAGCATTTCAACTGATTTCAAGCAATTCCGCCCTTGCGGAATATTAGGTCTCGCAACAATTAATCTCCTGTACATCTCAGCACTTTGATACTTTATTATTACTCCAACGCTTTTTCAGATAACTTTAAAACAATGGTAAAAAACAAACGCTCAATCTTTGGTGAACGAGTAATGGTTATTTTCTTCACATTGTAAGTGCAAGTTTCCATGGAAACACCCATTTTTTCTTACTTCTTAAACTTCTATAACTCAAAGATGATTTCGATGACGCCCAAATTTGTAATATCGAATTGGGGTTGGGGAGTTGCCTCTCTCTTGTGCATTGTCCCCAGCATGTTAAATATATAACCTTTTTCTTTTCTTGAAATGTTGGAGCGAATTCAGAGCCCCTTTAAATTTTAGAAAATTTAAGTTGACTCGATCACAATTTGTTAACCAATGATTGTGCATTTGTTTGATGCCATTTAAGGGGACACTATTACCATTTTTAGCACGATTTTGGAAATCTCAAAAACATATATCGATCACTGGAAGCTGAACAATAATGATTCTATTTTGTATAGTTGTACTCTAAAAATGATTAAAACCCAACAGGAAGTGAGAATGGCTAACAATGGCGAGGGTGGAAACAGATTTCAATATGGATTTTTGAAATAGCGTCAGGATGTCAGTTTTTTAAAGATTCAAGTTTGGCTCGAAATTTTTTGCAAAAATGTCCCTGGAGTGTGGACTTTCTTCCAGGGTGACATCATTCATCAAAGAAGAAGCGCTAAATTGCTGAAAAACGCTGTAAGCCAGCTTAAAACACAACCAACAATGCTTCATCATTCTATAAACTCTTTCCTTAGGTCACTTGGGTTGATAGTTGATTATTAAAATTTCATGGAATACAATGGATTTATTTTTAGTGTTCCTTTAAAAATAATAGGAAAAAGTTCAGATTCGTACTTTCTTTATCGATAGCTCAATAATATCACACTTACAATAATTGTTTCGTCTCTATGCTTATAGGTGCTGTTGTTATGGTTACACCGGGTTTTATCGTACCTGTAAGTAAATTTCCTTATCCCAGGGGTACAGCTGGCCTATTGTTCTGTCATCTAATCGACACTAGGTTCCTGATCTTCGTGATGGGCAAGGCTTCTGTTTTACTCGTGATGTGCTTGGCAATCGAGCGCTGGTTCTCCTCTGTCAAACCTCTGCAGTACAGAATCAGATTTAGCAGTAAACGTCTTGCTGTTTACGTAATTAGCATTTGGACTTCAGCGTCTGTCTTCCAGCTATATCGTCTTTTTCGCAAAATACCAGACGAAGGCGGTTGTCGATGGGCGGAGAATCCATTTGGTCCGCGCAGCCTCAAAGCACTCATAATATCGTATGTGTCTGTCACTTTTATTTTACCGAGCGTTATAACGTGGGCCTCCTTTCTCCATATTTGGTTGAGTGTAAGAAAATCGCCCGCAATGAATACAACCAGTGGTAATCAAGCAAGAAGTAGGCTTCTACGCATGTGTGTTTTGACAGCGTTGTTCTTGACACTGTGTTGGTTTCCCGACCAGCTGAACTATATTCTTAGCTTATTTGATGTTACCTCTCTTGCGAGTCCCATAAGTGAATACTTCCTTGTGCTAGCTTTGTCCAACTCTTGGGTGAATCCTTGGATTTACTGTTTAACAAACAAGGCTTTTCGTAAAGAATTTCGAAGTTTATGTCCAGTTAGAGTTTTTGACCGGTTGGGATTTTTGCTTCCGTTTAAAACGTCTGCTTACTGTTTGAATGACATGAAAGGTACAGAAGATTTCAAAATGACTTTTTATAACCCTGTTGAATTACACCAATACAAATTGTACTTTTAATTGACTTTTGTGTTTATTTTAAACATTTAAATTTGTTACTTTCTTCAATTTATCTAAGCAGCCACCATTCCTTTGTTAAGGCGGGGGCACACCTGAAGGCTGTATTTTGGCTTGGTATTATGGTTTTAACGCAAATATCTCGTTTATTGGACGTTCCACACCAAGCAGTATGTAGGACGTTTGTCTCATGAACTTAGTATATAATGGACTTAGCCACCACGAGTCTCCTGTAGTTCAGAGCACCTGGACTAGTATTCAGAAGTTCTTAGGTTCGTTTTCTATTTGGAGAACTCAGAATTCTCTCCTTCCGAGAACGTCTGTATCGTTCCCAGAACTGTTGCGTTTTCGGACAGTGCTGACTGAATGCGCGACGCTTTATAGGCAGAATCAAAAACAGGAACCAGAAAATCCAGACCCCTTGTTCATTGCGAGCACGAGTTAAAATTCAATAATGGTTTCTGAATTGATGCGTGGAAAGAGCAGCCGCTGTAACTCTGATACTGACTCACCTTCTCTATTTCTTGATGGTACTAAAGGGCTCCTGGGGACGCCGGAGATTGACTGAAAAATCATCTTCTCAAGTGGTAATGATTTGTGCTGTTCAAAATTTAATACCAACTAATAACTTCTTGACCTCAAATAATGCACTGATTGGATCACTGAATCTCCGTTACCAGCCATTATACCTGTGTTTTACCTTGTATGGTGAATGAGTACGGCAGGTATCGCTTAGTTGAAGATTTTTAGGCGATAAAGGAAAGCTCTCTCGAAAAAAAGGGTTGAATGCAGCAAGTTTAATATGATAGATTTCTATCTCAAAAATACAATAAATAATAGGCAATGCCATCCCCGTGACTACAAAAATTCACATAATGTTAAAATTAAGTCAAATTAAGAGTTTGAAGCATTTAAAAGAAAAGGCTGGAAGATTAAAAAGAAACGCGAACGACGTGCGACAATTTTGGGCCGTCTCTTTTTAGGCCATCGATTCTTGCGTTTAGGTAGAGCTGAAATATCCTCTGCGACTTGTTAACAGAAGAAATTTAACGGCTTTACTGCATAGTGGGTTGACATGGAAACTAATGTTAAGGGAAATGAAAAGAGATTCTTTGATTCTTTGATCCACCTTTTGATCCAATTCTGAAAACTGGCAATAATGAATTACACAATTTGAAAGTTTAATAATGCCCTTCCCTAGGGGGCGGTCCCCCAGGCATTAGACAGTTTGGGTTTTCGGTTGGTTAAATTGCCTCGTGCCAAAAATTGTGTTTGGATGTCACACACACAATGAGAAATCATCCTCGAACATCGGCTTTGATCCAAGTATTGTTTATTATCTTTGAAAGACGATGAAATGATCGCTAGGCAGACTGCTTGGATTTATCTTCAGACACTACACACAGCTTACCAAAGTCTTATAAAACTAGACTGAAATATAAAATAAAAAACACTTCCGCGTATGGTAACCATATATTTCAAAGGATGGAGAAGACTTACCGACGTTCCGCGCCAATCGACTTTCGAGAAGTTTCATGTTCTTGGCAATCACAGATGTCATCTTTCAACTTAGACGCTCTTCACCCGGCATTGGGAGATATGAATGCCACAGGAATATCAAGTATTATTCAACGAAGCACCTCCACTTCGTTGTGCAAGAAAACACACAGTGTAATTTATGGTTGGTCCTTCGCCAACTGCTCTTTTAACCTTCATTTCAAGTGACAAGGAAAACTTTGATTGAACGGTGAATATATTTTGCAAGTAGACTTTGGATCAATATTGCTGATTTGAACACTGGTAAACGACCATTTTCCCAGATTGTGACGAGGATTCTCTAAAAATTTAACTTGATTACCATGTTTGAAAATTCTGTAAACAGTTTCACGAAATCTTGGTTCCGTTTAAGCGTTTTCCACGCGTCAACTGAGAGCTCAATTAAATCGGCTTTTATTTTTTAATGATTTTCTTTTCGTCTGTTGTTGAAATCACTTCGTGTGTATATACGAAAACAATTATTCAATCATGAAAAGCGGCAGAATATTTACCTCGATATCAAACGTAATTCACGGTTTAATATCCAGAGAATGCTGTGCTTTTTTTAATATTTTAAGATTCAAACCTTTTACTCCTATAAAAAAATTAGAAAAGCGTAGCGATAAATTCAAAAAGTGCACCAATAATTCATTATTTTTCTAGACTCAGGTCTTCAGAGCACGACAACCGCACTTTCTCGACACGCGCCTGTCACGTTCTACCTTCCTGAAAGGGCGGTCGGCCATCATAATATCTCGCTTTGATTGACGTAAACTTGTGGCGTTGATTTCTATTTTATTTCTCAGTTTAGAGTTTTAATTCTTCAGGGTTGAAACCAGGGTAGCAGACGAAATTGACAATTCTCTTGGGATGGGGTTTTACATAGCCTTCGTCCCAGGTTGATCTTCATTTGTTTTATATCTGTACTTTTGTCTCTTTTCCCTCTTATTTTTGTTATGTGTGCAGGAAGTTTATTTGGGGATATTGTTCGTTGTTTTTTGCAAGTCATCAGCATCGTATACAATTACGCAGGATATCTTTAAGTTATTTGATCCAGAACTTGAAGTTTCCATTTTCATAACTTTGACGAGGAAAAAAATAATAATTGCCTTTACACGAACAGCGAATAGAATACATTCAAATGGTTCGAACAAACATCCACATTGATACTTCACGACTTTTATAGTATTTGTTATGTTTTAGTAAACATAATATAGATTTTAGATTCTGGCTTTTTTTTCAAAAGTTTTAGCTTTCTATACAAAGAACCCAAATTTATTTCTAACCAATGAAATCTGGAGGTGTTATATTTGCATAAGTGCTAGACAGTATCTAGTATTTCTTGGGCATTCAAGAAAACTGTAATGTGCCCTACACATGCAGTATTTGGAAGGACAAATATTTGAAATCCGCTTTCATTAGGAGCTTCAGAAGATCGATTTTGACATTTGTATAAGCAGAATGTCGTGAGAAAGCAAACATTGCATTGCGGACCTTCAGCGAACACTTTACTGAAATTTCGAAATAAGGGATCGCCTGCCATTTGTTTTGTTGAAGAGAGGTGCTATCAACGCCTTTGAAATTATTGTCAAATGATCGATACACGTTTCTGGTTTTCTCGCCTGTTGATCCTTAGAAATTGAGGGTACCATTTTCATCACGCGTTACGTCAGGAAGCTCCTAAACTGCCTTTACATAGAGGATGGAGAACAACGAGACATTTTCAAAAGGTGGGTTACTTAAAGTATTTTTTTACGGTTTTCAAGTCGAATGCCAAGTAATCGCGCTTCGATGATGTTCTATAGAGCTTCGCACGGCTGCGTTGGGTTCAGACAAATTTAACCTCGAAGCGATGGACTCTACTGAACATATTGTCTTTAACAGACCTTGCCAAGTAGCTCATGTCCAAAATAAATTAGACACCTTCAACAGAGATCAATGCCAAGTAAAATGTATATTATAGATTTCTTAAACTACAATATTATTGAGATATTGCGCCTACTCTAAAAGCCCTCCAGAATAAAAATAAGGATTCTTATTTTAAGTATTGTTCAAGAGGTGAGGTGTTTTCTATACGAGTTAAATATTTTTTTTTTATTTCTTCGCAATTTCTCTCCTCGACATTATTTTACGCCTTAGTATTTACACCAGAAACAATTCATGGGCCTCGTCTCATTAACATACTGTTATCTTAATATTCAAACTGTCTTCGGATTTGATTAAAATTTACGTTTCTGTCACCTGGTAACAGCTTCTTAATGACCCGTCGTTTGTAAGCAATACTGAAAAGCAATATGTCATGTTTCATAACACGGTTTATTAGCTTTTATTTTTCACTTGATTTATATCACGAGGGATTCAATGGTAAAACAAACATGGCCATTTAATTTTTGTTCCCATCACGTATTTTTCATAACATTTTGGTTCTGTGTCCCGCAAGCTTCAATGTAGCGTTTTATCTCTTCCGCTATTCAGATGCTAAAGACAGGTGGACTTATGAAGTAAAATGCATATTTAGTTTAGTCTTTATCTTAAAACTACAAATGAATATAATTAAAAAAAAAATCCCCATGTTTTGTTGAAGTGTTCAGTGTTGATCCTTTATCACTTGATCCTTTATCACTTTTTCGACCTTATAGCTTACACGGAGCTTCATGTGATTCCAGTACGGAAATTTTTTAAGTATTATTTCAGCCTTTCCTGCCGTCCACATTTACCAATCAAACCTCTAATTGTCTTCGAAGATGGAATAAGTACTTTCTAGATCGGTGCTATCAACCACCTGATTGGTTGACTAAAAACAATATGATTTCAGTGAGCTTTATATCAATACGTATTAATTTGTGTGGCGACACCTCAATTCAGGTGTGTGATGGCTTTCAATATCGAAAAAAGTGCGAATTTCAACAACACCCTGCGTGAGGGTAAACAGAAAACATTGATGTGAATGCCGTAGAAAAAATCTAAAACAAAAAAAGACGATCGAAAGTGCGCTTGGTGCGTGCCTTTGATTTAATTCTTCCTCGATCATGATTTTTAAAGAGTAACGTCGCTGAAATAATCAGTTCTGAGATATTTAACAGCTATTCCACAAAACCGCGGTGAGCACGGGACGATAAATATTAAACGAGGTGCGTCTAGCGCCAAATTTGTCGTCACCATCTCGTATCCAACGAGAGCGCGAATAGAACAATTTTACAAAACTCAGCTCTTCAATGATCATTATTGATTTCAGTTGACATGAAAGAAGAAGACGGCATGTAAAGGCGACAAAATCCGCGCAAGTATCGACGTTATTTCAGTTCGAGCAGCGAAACATATCAGTGTGAGGAAACGGCGAAAGACAGAAAGTTATCTCCCAACAAAAATTTCCTTTATAATCACCTATATCATGAAAAATCAATGACAAGCAAAAGATAAATGTTTACGATACGATGTGATGTAGTAGCTTTACTGAAAATAAGATAGCTAGTGCAATAAAGAACACTCTTATTTGTTCCGTCTTCAAGTATACAAATGCGTGAAACTGAATGAAGCTACTCTCAAAATCAAGCAAGTTCAAAATGACGAGAAATGTGTTTAATTTCTAAACCAAATTGCGTCGGGTTTTAGAAGGCCTTCCCGCAAGTTTTCTACTCTTCGTCTTTATTTATAGTCATTTTACGGTTGTGTATTGAGACATATTTTCAATTATCAAACTCTGAGATATAAGTTGTTGCCGAGTTTGAAATTTTGTAGCTTTTTTCGTAACTTCAGAGATGGCATTCTCCATTGTTTCTATCCTCGATAGAAAGCTGAGCAAATTTGCTCTTCCCTTTCTTTTTTTTTTCTAACGAAAGTTTCACTTGTACGCCGCAAAACCAAGCTCAGCAATATTTCCATGAGGTCTTGCTCATACAGGTACACATACTATTGCGTGAGCCAAAAGCTATTAATGTATTACCCTAGACTGAGAATTCAGTCGAGTTTATCGCGCATCATCTAAATAACGTATTTATCATGGTTGAAGATTTAATAAGTAGGCATATATTTTTTAAGGGTGAAAGTTTCTAAAGAAACTGGGGTGCTGCGTCGGTAGGGGTAACTAGGTAATTTGGTTATATCAACTAAGTTGAAAATGTAAATTGGCCACCGTAACGAGCCCTTCGTCAGAGCAAATGATATAACAAACATATATTTTTTTAAGCTTTCGTGGAAATATTGGACAATTATCGGGACGCGGTTGAGCAAAATATCGTTAGCCGATGGTTGAGGAAAATAAATGTTCTAAAGTCACTGACAAATCAAGATATCTTGCGACAAGCAAATTCAAGAACTGTTTTATCATTCGATGACCAAGGCTCTTTTCATATTTAAATTTAATCCCCGACAGCTCAGGTAAGCGACCTGCCATTTTTCACACAAGAGCGCAGTTTCAATTACGCATGAACAGACCATTATTTGTGGGCAGATATTTTCAGGTCACGTTGTAGGCTGTCGGCCAATAAAAAGGAAGAACAAATACGTGGAATGATAGTAGCAATATTTCACTTTTATCTATCTCATAAACAGCCTGCGCTCAAATGAATATAATCACAACTCGTTCATCAACAACAACTTGAACAATAACAACATCAGCAAAATGCCGGCAATCTTTATTTATTAATTGTGCTGCAGATTTTCTATATTCCAATTTTTACTACTAAATAAAATACAGATATTATACTTATAACTATTTTTAAAGGAAGTGTACGGTTTCAGAATATCCAAGCTCGCAAGGCGAGTTACAGAGTGGAATATCATTGGGTCTTTCCGCGACCTTAGTTCTTGAGTTGTAACGAGGATTGTGAGAAAACAAAACGAACAACCAAACAAACACATGAAGTGTAAAAATCGCTTATTATGATTATTAAACCTAACCTGATAAACCTGTTTATACTCCACACTGCAGGAATCCCTACGAATCTTACACTAGAATACATCGGGTTCGCTACGGCGTTTTCCCTCATGATAATAGCAGACCTTGTCGGCAACACACTTGTGATCGTAGTGATTATAAACAATAAGAACATGAGAACAGCCATGAACTACGTATTGGTGAACTTGGCAATCGCCGATATCCTAGTGGCCGTTTTCATGGGCGTCAAGTTCGTGATTGTTCCTACGCTTGTGCATCCAGAAGGAAAGACAGGTCGGTATCTCTGTAAGTTTGTTACTGGAGGGACAACAGCTTGGACGGCTGCAATAGCGTCTATTTATAGCCTGGTAGCAATAGCAGTAGAGGCCTATCACGCCGCCTACCATCCCTTCAAAAGACACTCCGGCAGGGCTAAAAACCTACGTCGAACTGTTATCCTTATTTGGGCGGTGGCGTTGTTGTGGGGTCTTCCATTGTACCTCTCAGTCACTTACGTGGACACGATTAAGGCATGCCAAGAACAATGGTCATATTCTATACTTCCCATAATTTACAGTTTTGGTTGGATCATTGTTGCTGGGATTGTACCCATTGCTGTGATGAGCGTCTTGTACTTCAAGGTAAGCTTATAGTGGCTCGAACCATTTTCCAGCACTTTCCAAGACGTAGATTTTGAATGATCCTTATAATCACTGTATAATTATTGGTTGATGCCAAACTCATGGTAGGTTGCGGTCAATTTTGTGGCACACAATACGTTGCCATAGCAACAATATGGCCTGCTAAAAACACCCTTAATTTTAGCTTTAAGCTCTTAAACTAAATAACAAGCGCGGTGACCCCCCCTTTTTGTGCATGATAAGATGCAACCCATAATACGACCCTTTAAAATCTACGTCTTGGCAACTGCTGAAAACCTATTCGAGCCACCTAAATATAATCAACTAGACGGTCATGATACAGTTTAAAACCTTTTATCTTCCACCGGAGTTGAAACACTGACTTCCATGGTAAAATCAATGGAAAGAAGATAGCAAAATTAATATAAAAGCACCTTTTTGGTTAGTGCACTTGTCTCGGAGTCGACCGATCCGCGTTCGAGCCCTGGCCGGGTCACCGTGTTGTGTACTTTAGTCTTTACTTTCACAGTGCCTCTATAGATCTCCACCCAGGTATCTAAATGGGTACCGGCAAACTTTATGCTGGGGGGTAACCCTGCGATAGACTGGCATCTGGCCAAGGCCTTTCTCGCAACTTCATTTTATTTCGATTTTTTTGTCGTTTCCAGCATATTTAAAACAGAGTATACCACGAAGAAATACGAATCAACAATCTATATTGCACGAAAAAGCCTGTCGCACCAACATCATCGGTGCGAATCTCAACTGAACTCATCGTTCGCATGAAATGTAAAATAGCGTCCCGGCCTAGCGAGCGGTAAAGCGAGCTCTTTATGCATCAGTTCTCTTTGTGCAATATGCTGAAACAGAATGGTGCAAATCAGTATTTGGGAGTCACTTAAATCTCCAATCCCTTTTCAGATAATACGCCGCCTATGGTTTAGCAAGATATCCCTTAAGAACCGCTCTCAGATGGCTTTTATTCGTTCCAAGAAGCGAATAACTACAATGGTGTTAGTCGTCAGTGTCATTTATGTGATATGCTGGGTTCCTACGTTGATGATTTACTTTCTAGCTAACGTGCTACCGTCAGAGTCGATGTATTCAGTTCTACACAAGATCACCATAGTCCTGGCAACTTTCAACTCGTCTATTAACCCGGTGGTCTACAGCCTTCGAAGCCAGCAGTTCAGACAGAACCTTTACAGACTGGTTTGGTGTCACAGGAAGAAGCCCACCTCGGCTCAAATCTTGCCTCTGCATTGAAGTCTTTGATTGAACTACTTCATACAAAACAGAAACGTCATCGATTATCGGTTACTAACAGCTTTCACACTTCTTACTCATAGCGTGTGCGCGAGGTAACCATTTTAACCTTGCAGTCAATTACTCTATCGACCCAGGAGTATGGGTGTAAATACACGGTTGAATTCTTAATACTGGGGAATAGGGGAGGGATGGCTAGGCTAAGTACATTGAGGGGAGGGGGGGTCCAATGTTCACAGGCTAATGGCAGCCTGAGATTGACTTGCCTCTTATCCAGGTTAGTGGGACTATTCCGAGTATTTGTTTGTTTTAGATTTCGAATTTTAGCATTTGTAAGTACTTATATTTTGTAATTTGTAAATATTATATTGTTTATTGTTTATTTTTCCTTTGTTTCAACCAGACTCAATTAAGCCTCCTGGCTGCAAAGTACTGCTTTATAATAAACTATCTAACTAACTTCTTACCCAGGGGGTATGGGTGTAGCTTTGGCACAAATGTGGCTGCAGTAATTCGCCTTTACCTGGTTTTACCGGAGTCTACCAGTTTGGTTTATTTGGCGCCTGACGGTTACATTTTGCTACAGCAACATGCAGCAAGCACCATGTTCTTGTTTGCTTTTTCACTGAACTGCACCTTTTTAAATTAACGGAAGCTCTGTAATGATACGATGCTTGTAAGTTTTTGTCTGTTGGTAAAGTTAATGAATAAAACACTTTAGTTGGCTTGGATCTCTTCTTGGGTGACTAAGTAACATAGTTATTAATAAAATCTGCTGATAATTGGTCGATTAGAGCGTTAGAAAACGATATAAGATTAAATACCTCGATACAAAT
>OMLO01004198.1_pt1 | contig 11997 bp, 12 predicted proteins | sample 1674811 | NCBI WGS metagenome assembly OMLO01 (sample SAMN06265003, study PRJEB25207) | coral metagenome | isolation source: Coral host | place: Mexico:La Bocana,Puerto Morelos, Mexico | collected 2008-11-13
GCCATGTTTGCTTTTCTTTGAGATCATCCTTTTAGCAGTGCAATTCAACATCACCACTGCGGGCTGCAAGTGACAAAAACCACACAAGACATATACACATCATACACATCCTAAAAGCATCCTAAACACATCCTAAACACCTCAATGTCCCATGACAACTTTGTCCCCGATCTGAAACTTTGAGCTCAGTGACTCAGATCCACCAACTGGCTGTTCTTGCCCTGGCCTTCGACCTGGAATTCTGGAGGCTTCCAACTAAACACTCAGAATCTTCGACCACCATTAGTTCATGAAAGGACATACATCCGGGTTCATCCGACAAAAAGATACATACCGTGGAATGGGTCGCAAATGTGCAAGCAGATGCTCAAACTCACAGGATATTGCCGGAACCTTCAAAGAAATCTTGAAAATCCTCCAGGCTCCGGCTACCAACGTGTGTTTTCACATCCATGCCTGGTCTAAGCGATAGAACAGCTGCCGCAGATCAGCATCACAAACCTGACCCACATAGGATAGTTCAGCTTGGAACACATATCCCTTCACTTACTTGTGACTTCAAGAAGCATGCAGGTAGTGTCCCTGCATAACGGGTTTGCGTTCCACCCAAAAGTCGAATTTCTACAATTCCGAACTGAAAATGTTGACCTCTTTCGACATTGTTAGCGTGCAAGAGAACATATACCCAAATACATGCATACATCGCATTACATCAAATTACATTAAAGTGTATTACAATATTACATTACATAGACGTACAACAGGTGCAATCAAAGTTACAGCTTCTTGTGGCACAGACAAGGTGTCTCGCACCAGGTGCTTAAACTCCTTCCAGTCCAAAGTGCCAGACTTATCATGGTCGCAGAAAACAAAAAGCCTGAGAATTCGCCGGAAGCCAAACATCGCCAAACCAAACATTGCTGACTGTGGGGTTGGAAATGGTCGATGAATCATAATCAATCTGTGAATGCAGGGGTTCTCAAAAGATTTCTGCGTTTCAGCAACTCTGTCAAGTGTCAATTCATATGAATTATGTATAATAATATATATATATACCATAATGAGTCAAAAAAATATCAATCCTTTTCTTTTGTTGTACGTTCCCGTTTCCTCTGATTCAGCGGAGGAGCTGATCCCAGGTGTAATCTTTCAGGCGCTTGGCTGCGTTGAGCCGTTGCCTCACACGTAGCAAGACCTCGTGGTCCGGGTCCAAGCCATGCCCAGCAGGGAGAATCCAATCTGCTTTCTTCCTCCCAGCTCGGCACAAAACATGAGAGAAACCGAAGTGCAAATAGGGACAACAAAATACCACCCAATGTATATTCCAAAGTCAAGATGTTGCGCTGGAGCTTGATATCATGGACTTTTTGCGCATGCTTCTACCAAAATATTTGACGGCTCGAAATCGGAAGAGTCTCCTGGTGAGTGTATCAGCAGGTCGCAGCAATTTGGCTTCTTCCGCTTCCGTGGCACGCCACTTTTTCAGCAGGGAGGAATACATGGAGCCCCCTTTGGGGGATCGGAGATGCAAAGTCAGCCCTTAATGTTACACTGTCACCCAGTAGCTAAGTTCCAGTGCAATGCAATGTGCCAACTTGTATATTTCATGTTGATGCCAGACAGATTCAGAATTGATGAAGTAATCATGTCTCATCGGGGTTTCCAGCTATCCGTGTGCTAAAGGTTTGCACTCTGTTTGTCACCAAATTATCGTGGAATATCATGGACATGCTTGAACCTTAAAACGTCTCAAGTTGCTGCACACTTTTTCGTTCACCATCTCTGTGAAGTGCGTGACGTTTCGACAACCTGTTGCATTGGCACTCCTCCAGGCCAGCTCTTGGGCTCACCCCAAGGCGTTTGCTGGCCTCATCGAGTTCCAAACTGCAGGAGTCTTGCACTTCACGCGTGAAGATAAGGTGCTTCAGTTGCTTCAAGGCCGAGCAAGCCATCACAGCTCTGTATTTCGTCTTCACATGTGTTTACCAGAACAATCAAACCAGTGAGCTCAGATGAAGCTATTACCGAAAGCCGAAAGCCGAAAGCCCCTAACTGTGTGCTTTCCTATTTTCTAGCCTCATTCTTCCAAAAGCCATCGGCGAAGCGGCGCGGCAACTTCCGCGCAAGTTCCTCCCACAAGCTGAAACTATGGTGACACTGCACTAGCGTTTCGGCTTGGCAGCTTCCCAGAGTCTTTGACATCAAGAAAAGCGTTCCCATGTGTCACTTCCGCTTTTTGAAAATCTTAGGAGATCAAACATGGCAAGGACTTGCCTCGCTGGCTGGCCTCAGAAGATGGTGTTGCTCCACTTGCGGGCATCGCCGTGACGAACAGATGCGTTGAGAACCGAATACATGAAACTCATTGTGTCTCAGTCGCAGTGATTGAATTTTGCAAATCATGCTTACGTATGGAAGATTTAAAACTTATGTGCAAAATATTGAGAGCAAGGTATGTGCAAAGACAAAGAATTGGCGAGGAGTATGGATGCCACAAATCCGCATGAAGGTCGACTATGCAACTAAAGGTGTGAACCATCAGGAAATCTCATAACCATTGCATCTCAGAGGGACTTAACCAGAAATTCATGAGATAAACTCAATCCGGCTTCAAGATCCTACCTGTGCCCTCTTTTTGAGCGGCCCGACATGTGACGTCTACTCTGACGCTTTTGACAACTCTCTGCACGACGCTGAAGCCACTCCAGCACTTCTTCCTGCAAGGCTTCACTTCGGGGAAGCTTCTCTCTGGGATCGATTCCCAAGACCCTTTCAACCCGCAGAAATAGCATCATGTCATCCATACCAGACAATCCCATTCTGTTTTCCATTCTCAAACAAGAAAGCGACAGTACAACTGTATCTGCCTCTGTCATGTAAGGTAGCAAGTCCAAGACCAGAGTGTCATCTTGAGCATGATCCCAATAGGAGGAAGCCTGCAGCACCTGCCGCGCCAGGCGAAATGAAGGCACGGGTGGATTGGGACACCCCCAACCAGCCATGCGTGATTTGATTGCAGGTATTGACGGTCTCTCTGATTCAATACAAGTATGGAACTAACTACGGTATGTCAGTAATTCTCAGAGGCACATCCGAGACCAATATCATCCAACCCTCCGCCATTGACAGAACATATCGACCCAACATGTCAAACATAAAGCCGACTTGGATATGTAAATTTGGGCCTAAATGAAGACTTGCTACAATTTGTTCGATTTGCCTAATTCTCACCACCAAAACATGCCATAGCATGCTGCTGGGCCGCTGATGCCTTTGTGTGTGAAAAGGATCCTCTCCTCCTCAGGATGATTGCACGAAGAATGATCTCATGAAGACTCCTAATGAGAAAAGGTGGTTTCCTGGTTCCCTTCATGTATACAGGTGGCATTTCTTGACATGCCACAGCAGTTTATGTATCCAGCAACCCGCAAGTCAGAAAAGTCTCAGTCTGTCTCACGAACTGCGACATGCGCCGACTTCGGTCGCCACTATCTCACAAAGCACCACTAAGCCCCACTCAAATACAGTGCTCCCCATGGAGGCAGCTACCTATGCCACGGAGTTGGAGACAAAATGATCATGGTCTTAGGATGTCTTAGGCACCTCCTGCTGGTCAAGTTCTTTTACAATGACTATGAAGGCCTGAAGCGAGGTCTAGTCAAGAATCAAACGCACTCAGACTCCTAAATAATCCTACAATACAGTACATAGAAAAGATGAGCGAAAAAATCGAGCTCTTCCTTTGCGAAAAACAGCATCCATGACATCCAGGGCACCTCAAGCGAAACACCCGTCAAACTCCTGAAGCATGGCAACTCCAACACTTCTGAGTTGAAGTTGCAAAACGTCTACGTAGCACCACTACATGGTAGTGATACCACATTGCATACAAAAATCTCAACCATTGAACCTTGCCCCAAATGACCGCAAGAAAGGAAGCCTTGTCCATGCATCTGAAGGAAGGAGCAGTGGCACAAGTCCGGGTCTTACACCTGTAACCTGCGCTGGAAAGCTGAAAATGTTCAACAACAGGTTCAAAGGTTAAGATCGCCAATATTGAAAGACAAATCGTATATACGCTGTATAAATGTGCGTGGATCCCTGGCCACCTTTAAGTGGAAGGAGTCTGCAATGCGATGAGCTAAATCCGTAGAGCCACCTCAGATGCCACAGTGTGAAACCACCGGGTTTTCCGGGTGATGGTGATGATGATGATGATGATGATGATGATGATGATGATGATGATGATGTTGATGATGATGATGATGATGATGATGACTACGATGACGATGACGATGACGATGACGATGACGATGACGATGACGATGAGGAGCAAAATTGTGATGTACAAAGATTCTAATTACTGTAATAATTCTAAATGATTCCTGAACCAGTCTTTGCAAGATTCTCTCAGAGATTCGATGTTCTCAAAGGCAACTGATTTTCGCACTGCCTTCTTTCCACCCGTGGCACCTCACCATCTGTCGGCTCGATGGGTTCAATTGGCTCAGATGCGTCCAGAGGTCGAGGAAGTCGTTCCAAGATCAGTTCACGGATCAACAGGAACGACAAGAGACCACCTGACCGAAAAATCCTGTGGGTTCTTTGGCTCTTAGATGATTCTCGAGAGAAATCAGCACAGGTACTACAGTTATATATAGATGTATTCAAAACAATATATCTTCCTATTTCGTGAAGATACAAGCCACAAACATATAAAGATTCCCATTTTGGAATATCCGAACTTCGGGGATAAGCAAAAAAAAACGATTCATCTGACCTATGAAGTGTTTTCAGGCCTGCTATTGCAATGATGCTCGTGATCACTAAGATCAACATGATCTGGACTTCATCCTTAGGGCATGATTTGCCAAGCGGCTCGACATCGATGTATGTTGCATGAAACCAGGCAGACTTGGATGATTGGATGACTGAAATGTGAAAGTGTTGCACATATAAGGTTGCAAGGTACCAAGATTCGGAACGTGCCCAATGAGTTTCGTTGGCCAAGCACAGAGTTGTCAACACGACAACGAGCAAGGCCACGACTAAGAGACTGCGTTCGATGTGATTCCATGTGGCCTCGCACTCAAGTCACAAGACCAGACACAGACACAAACACAGACACGCACACATTTTTTAACAAAACACGGCATGCAAAAACACGGTTCCATCATATAGGAGGCAGTAACAGAAAACCCAAAAAAACACGACCAAACCGCAACCTTGCTCGCTCACATCATGACGAATATCGGGTACAGGTGGTTGAGCAGACCACCCTTCCACTGTGTTGGACTGGGTAGGCAAATCAGCTCCAGTCCCCTGCTTATGTGAATGATAAGCAAGAGTTCAATGCAAGATGTCAAGTTCCACTACGGAAGTGGAACTTTTCGAGTAACAAGCAAGTATGTCAAACAGAGAAGGAAGTTCCCTTTCTTGTGTGCATGGTGAGCATGAGGTCTACCATCTTTGCAGACGTGCCACACACACAGACTGGGTTGGTTTTTGTCATTTTTTCCAAGAAGGGCGCGGACGCTGCCGGCATTGGAGCTCGTGAAATCATAAGGCCCAAAGAGGAATCTTCACTATCATCAGGATCAGCTGGCGCGTGGGGTGGTCTCCAAGCAAACTTCACTTTGAGGCAAGCAGCATGTTTGGCATAGAGCCAACGCGCAATGCCATCAACATCCTGTTGAACAAAACCCAGAAGGGATTTAACTGCTCGACGGTCCATTGAGTAAGTTGGAGGTCATAGAAGCTCTCAACAACTTCCGGGACCATCGCTGCTTCGGGAAAGTGGCCACCACAAAGAGCCGTGGTCAGAAGTAGGAGTTGAAAGTAGGAAGGAGGGCTTTGCGAGGTTGGAGGATAGTGTGGAAAGGATGAAGCGGGAGGGTAAGATGGCGGAGTCTGGAGAGAAGAGTATACATGTAGAGGGGAAGCAGTGGAGTAGCCAAGGTGGTAAGGGTCGACCATCTGTTGCTGTTGGACCGGTGGTTGTTGCACAAACAAATGCAACGATTGACCTGGGTAGTTTGGAATAGCGACAGACAACGGATTGCTCTGCAAGTAGCTGCCATTCACTTGATGGGGCTGAATCTGCAAAGGCTGAGGTTGTGGATAAGGCCATGAGGAAGGCGACGTGATGGGCAACGAGAATGTTGTAACCTAGATCTGTAGACAAAAAACAAACGGAATCACATTTCACTGATGGAAACATGTTCAATGCGGCATAACAGGCGTCGTGGTAAGGCTCAAGGCCCATCAGTCGTTCAGTTACCCCTTCGACGGCTTACGTGGTTCACTAATTATGTGCACAACTGAACCTGACGAGAAAACCAACCAAAAGAAAAGGAAAACCTGCAAAGATGACATCACGCACACAATTCTGTGATTGATTCTACAAGGTGTAAAGGTTATAAGTCCGATGCGTAAGTTGCTCTCACTTCAACATTGACAAGAAATCGACAAGGAAGGCCGAGTCAAAAACGTCCTTTGGAGTTCCGCGCCTTTGCATATGGCGCTTCGGTTGCATGGAGCAGTAACGAGGCGATCAGGACAAAGGTGACGAGGGCCATCCTTAGCGCAAACGTCTTCCACAGTCGATGAAGTTGTTGTCATGTCATGTTGACCTTGATTTCAAGGAACTGCGTAGATGGATTCAAGGTGATGGGAAGGGTCGTGCTGATTATCTTCAACAACATCTTCCGCACCAATCTCTCCACCTGCAAGTGGGCATCGCACCAAAATGATCCATGATGCATCAAAGAGTTGGATATAAATACAAGTAGTTCCCCGGCGAGCCGGGGGCGGAAGTTTCAGAAGAAAAAAAACTATATAGCAAAGAAAGAATTTGCCTATAGAATGTGCGCAAGGCGACCGACCAGCGCCATGCCCAAACCATTTCTTTGCTGTGAACGAGCTTTCTGCTGTTCCACGGTGGTGATGTGACCTGTTTTGATGTCATGAAGTTGCTTTCGGGGTGCGATGAAGTAATGTGGTTGGTTGTTAGGTGACGTGGGGTGAGCTACTATGGTTAGTTGCGACGCGGCATGTCATGTCATGTCATGTCATTTGATGCGGTGGTCGCGTCACTTGATGCGATGTGATTGCTTGTGTTGTGTCATGTCACGTGATGCACTGCGATGTAATGGTGATGAGCTGTTATCTGTTGTGCCCTGCAATGGGATGGAATGTTATGAGCTTAAGATGCCACTGGTTGTGAGGCCACGTTGCGTGGTTCAAAGTGGTTCTGTGACCATGTGGTGATCCAAAGAACTGCTCTGTACTACGACGCACTGCTCCAGTACTACTCTGTACCAAAAAGTACTACCTGTACTACTGCAGTACTACTCTGTACTACAACGTTCTACTCCAGAACTACTCCGTACTGCAACGTACTGCTCCAGTACTACAACGTACTACTCTGTACTACTCCAAACTACAACGTACTACTCAAGTACTACAAAGTAGTACTCCAGTACTATTCTGTAATACAAAGTACTACTCCAGTACTACAAAGTAGTACAACATACTACTCCAATACTACACCCTACTACAAACTACTACTCTGTACTACAAAGTACTACACCAGTACTACAAAGTACTACTCGAGTACTACAACGTACTACTCCAGTACTACTCCGTACTTCAACGTACTACTCCAGTACTACTCTGTACTACAAAGTACTACTCCACGACTACAAAGTACTACAACTCTGTACTACAAGGTACTACTCCAATACTACTCTGTACTAACAAGTACTACAAACTACTACTCCAGTACTACTCTGTACTACAAAGTAGTACTCCAGTACTTCTCCGTACTACAACGTACTACTCAAGTACTACTCCCTACTATAAAATACTACTCCAAAGTACTACCTACTCCAGTACTACTCTGTACTACAAAGTACTACTCCCGTACTACAATGTACTAGTCCAGTACTACAACGTACTACTCCAGTACTACTCCGTACAACAAGGTACCACTCCAATACTACTCTGAACAACAAAGTACCACTCCAATACTACTTTGTACTACAAAGTACTACTCCAGTACTACAACGTACTATTCCAGTATTACTCCGTACTGCAGGGTATTACTCCAGTACTACTCTGTACTACAACCTACTACTCCAGTACTACTCTGTACTACAAAGTACTACTCCAGTACGACTCTGTACTACAAAGCAGCACTCATGATTGATCCTTGACACATATGAAACGTCCTTTACAATAAGCCGAGCAACAAGAGTCACCCTCCAACTTCACCAAATACTGCTCCTGCCACGCAAAACGAATCTCATGATTGATCCGCGTGACCTATGAAACGTCATTTACAATGCGCCGAGCAACAAGAGTCACCCTCCAACTTCACCAAATATTGCGCCTGCGACGCAAAACGAATCTCATGATTGATCGGCGTGACATATGAAACGTCATTTACAATGCGCGGAGCAAGTAAAGTCACCCTTCAACCTCACCAAGTACTGCGCCTGCCACGAAATTCTGAGGTCAAGATTTCAGCGAGAAATCCCTGAATTGCTTCCGCCAATAGAAAGACGATTCGAGGACATTCCGAACATATCCGAAGATAATCCGAAGATGATCCGAACATAAAATCGTCATCTCGCACCCGCCGCTTCGGAGACCTGACACGTCCCATCTTCTCGACGCATTTTCTATCGAAAAATACAAAATTTCGCGCTCCGGCTATCTCCCAAAATGTCACGAAATGCTGCGCCTGCCACGAAAAGTCACACTCCAACTTCACCAAATACTGTGCCTGCCACGAAAAATGCACTCTACTCTTCTCTACTGTATTCTCTCTTGGCATCTATTGTCTCTTGGCATCTATTGTCTCTTGGCATCTATTCTGTCTTGACATCTATTCTCTCTGAGCATCTATTCTCTAGGCATCTAGTCTCTAAGCATCTATTCTCTTGGCATGTATTCTCTAAGCATCTATTCTCTAAGCATCTATTCTCTACGCATCTATTCTCTCGGCATCTATTCTCAAAGCATCTATTCTCTAAGCATCTATTCTCTAAGCATCTATTCTCTTGGCATCTATTCTCCAAGCATCTATTCTCTACGCATCTATTCTCTAGGCATCTATTCTCTAAGCATCTATTCTCCAAGCATCTATTCTCTAAGCATCTATTCTCTAAGCATCTATTCTCTTGGCATCTATTCTCTAAGCATCTATTCTCTAAGCATCTATTCTCTTGGCATCTATTCTCTAAGCATCTATTCTCTCTCATTTTTAAAACTTCGTAACTCGGAAGTTTCTCATCCAAACTTCCTTTGATTAATGTACAGAGTGCTTGAAGCTTCTACATCAAACAGAACATCACCACCGATGTGAAAAAAAACATCCGTCTGACCAGAGCTCTGCTTTTCATGAAGAGCAGCCCTGAAAGCAAGAAGCCTCCCATGTTTCAAAGCCTTTCCGATACGACCTCGTCAAGAAAAGCCTCATCAGACAGGCAAAAAATAGATGACGCAATACGCGAATGGACATTACGCTGAGCTTTTTGAGTCCCAAAATTTGGTTCTAAAAATTTGGCTCCTCTGTGATCTGTGACCCCGGATCATCCTGGATCATATTTTCTCCCAGTTTCACAAGAAATGACCAGAATTTAGCAGAGCAACACCTCCGGCTTGTCGCTGAGGCTCTTATCTCGGGTCATCTTGATCCATGACCCTGGTCCCACCTAAGTTTTTGCAAAGCACATGATCACTCGGATGGGTTCTGATGCTGCGTTGCTGGTGCCGAACAGCATGTTCCCAAAGGTCATCAACAACTTTCTGATGCAAAAGAAGTAAAGAAATCTCTTTCAATGTGAGTTTTACATCCAATCTTATCCTTGGACTGACCCTGAACTCCCAGGTTTTTGCAAGCAAGGCGCACCAAAGCAAATCATGATAGCTAAGCACGCCATGGTCATACTAACCAATGGATTGTCGCCCATCAGGCAGTGCCTCTCTCGTGCTGGCTCCATCTTGAAACATATCCTTGGAACGACCAACATCAAGTTTCAAAAGATAACCCTGCAGAATGTTTGGTTTGAATCCATTGGCTCATCGAATCTCTAGTGTATAACTGTATAACTAGTACAAATATGCACAAATGAAAACCAAATGAAGCAAGCACAACAGTATCAGCTGGCAACAGGGGTGAGTTCCAGTATTCTCTATCTTATCATCACGACGTGAAAGCAATGAGAGTTGAAGATGGATTGGCCCAAGCCTGCGCTTCAAAATAGATAGAAAGAAAATCCTCTTCATTACTTGATTTCCCTGAGCCTCCCTTAGGAATTTCACTACACTTTTCCGATGATTCACTGGGAAAAGAAGGTGAAGACGAGCATCAGATATGCTCCAAAAGCTGCGCAAAACTTTGGCAGGAAGCAGTTTATGCACACTACGACAGCTATGCTCATCCCTGACTTCGCTGCTAAGCAAAGCCTCAGAACAAAAGACACAAACTCTGCCGATCTCTGTCCATCTGTGCCAAAAATAAGTCTTTGGGCAGTGCATCCCAAGTTGCATGAGCACGATGTACACGACCGAAGAGAGGAAGTGAGATGCGGCCAGTGATGGCTCCATTCCCATTGATCTCGGATGGAATATCGCAAATGGCAAAAAAAACGTTTGGAATGCGGAATGCCACCAAGAAAAAAAGGAAATTGGTGATACAAACTTGTCAACAAGGCAATACAAGGCAGATGCCTCAAAATACATGCTGTCGAGACAGTGGCAGCGCTTTCTCCTGCATCACCAACCTGTCCAACATGCAAACTCGAAAGCATCAACAAGCAATAAAATTTGCGCGCAGCAAATGGCCGAGAAAGCCCTTCATGGTGGTCCAATTTTGAAGATGTTAGCTCAAACATGTGCAAACATGACAGCTTCAGATCATTGCTGAGTCATTGCATCTCACATAAAGCAAAAAACGATGCATCGCAATCAGCACATCACAAACTGATCTATACCACAGCACCGTTCAAATACAACTAACGCAAAGGAAATGCAGGTCGACAGGTGGGTGGCCTGCCTGAACAGGGGCAGAGACGAACGTGATGAGTTGCCGTAGTGATCGGAGCTGTTGCTCGAGCGACACGAACGCGGCTGTGTTTTTTACTGCGAGCAACGCGGGCGCCGTCACGGCAGCGAATGCCATGAGCTGGTTGAGGTAGACCGTACCTCGGATGTACGAATGACCTACAAATGATTTATTTATATGTATATATAAACAGTTCCATTTACACTTGCATATCATAACTATCAGTTTATAGGACAAACAAAGATACGAGTAGCAAATCAGTTTAGTCAAAATCTTCAGGTCCACAACTGCAATAAACTTCAACAACTCTCAATGTAAAAATAATTGAACCTCTTCAGCACCTGGGCATCCGCGTTTGAATTTCGATATGTTTTGTGCAACGACAAGGTTCTGTTCTTGTTTTGCCTGCCAGCACTGACGACGCCAGCCTCAGGCAAAGTCGGCGGACCAGCGAAGACCGCCGAGATGAAACACAGAGATGATTGCTCACAACGCAGCCAAGACACCGCTGAAACGATGAAAATCACAGCATCGCTTGCAAGGAAAAGGAATATATCCTTGACTCTCCATGTGCCTTCGGCCTGAAACCACCGATTCGGCTGATGCTGTGACCCTGGACAAATGACAATCTCGATCTACCTATGCAAGACCCCCATGTGAATCAACATATTCTTCACTGCATAAGGCCAAGATGCACATTTTTGGCATATGAATACGTTGCTGTTGGATCGTGCATGGTCATTTGTGCATTCGGCACATCCAACATCTTGGTATCCTGGGACAAGTGCGTGGGCTTTGATACTCAATTGTAAGTCTGACAACTGGAACAAATGTTTTCACATGTTTCCACTCAAGCCTGGCGCACACATCGGGGTCGATGTATTTCTATTTCCTGATATAACGCCACCAGGACAGGCAAGGGGATT
>OMLO01004199.1_pt1 | contig 11996 bp, 7 predicted proteins | sample 1674811 | NCBI WGS metagenome assembly OMLO01 (sample SAMN06265003, study PRJEB25207) | coral metagenome | isolation source: Coral host | place: Mexico:La Bocana,Puerto Morelos, Mexico | collected 2008-11-13
AATTTAAGACTTTATCATCTTAAATTAAGATGGAGATATGTCTTCACTTAAGATGAATATAAATCTCATAGTAAGATTACAGACCCGTCTTACCTCAGAACGTCTTAGTATAAGATTTTAGTTTTTACGGAGAGACCATATTGAATAAAGAAAATAAGGAGGTCTTATTTCTCGAGTCTCACAGTTTTAGGGTCTTAGGTCGCAGGTCTTTGTTTTCGCGGGTGTTAGTTTTCGCTACAATCATGGGCGATGCAAACGCAAAATTTTCGTCAGCTGACTCACCAGGCTTGCTTTCAAGAAAAGGAAACTGTCGTATAGAAACTTACCTGAACGAGTCGGGGCAACGGCTGCGTTGTTCACCAGAAAATTAATTTTTCCTCCGTGTTCTTCAGCAACGTTCTTTACTGCTTGTACACACTGCTCTTTATCTGCTACATTCACTTTATAAAACTTGACATTGTATCCAGCGGCCGTAAGTTCATCCTGCAGATGTTTACCAGCAGCTTCGTTGACATCAAACGCGGCTACTGAAGCTCCATCGTTGACAAATCGGTTAACAGTTGCTCGTCCGATCCCTGATGCTCCACCGGTTATGATACACACCTTATTAGAAAATCGACCTTTTGTGTGCTGCGAGTCAAGCGGAGGGTTTGATTGTGCCATCCCTGCTGAGTGAAGTCCAACCTTTTATTCTCAGATCGCCTTTTGAGTACGCGTTTCTTATGAAACGCGGCTTTTTTTTTCTTTCACGCATGGCGTGACCTCCAGCTGATCTAGTGACGTCATTGCGCGAGACTGGATAGAAAATAGCGTCTTGCACTATTACTAAAAATAGATTTTGTCACATGAGATCTCCTGAGACCCCCCGCACAGACTCCGATAAACATTTTGATCTGGTAAAGGTAAATGTATGTGCGAGGGCTGCAATAGTGAAATAAAAATGAAGAAAACTTGGTCAAATCATGGAGTTCACACTTAGAGGGACAAGAAATGGTATAACAAGGAACTCCACCTGCACAACTATATTGATGACATGACCAAACTATGGTTTTGTCAAAAACCTAACCCGCCTCGCACACCAGTGTTCTACACGCGAAAATATTGTGTCCTGTCTGTTGCGTAGTAAAGCTGAAATTTCTTTTTGTTTTCACGCTCCTCGGTTCGTTTCGCTCACCCAATTTTTTTCCGCCCCACCCCCTCCCCCTCTGAAAACCTGTTCGCAGGCTTTGATCTAGGACTCATCTACCTTTACAGTATCCCCATTTAAACCTCTAGCGAAAAGCGTATTAGCGCGCCCGAGCACCTGGTTAGTGGCTGACGATTCTACCGGGTTGATTCGATGCTGTTCAAACAGTAAAGTAACTTTGCAAATGAATAATAGAGTAAAGCAACTTTCTCAAGAGAAAATAAATGTGTAGAAGTAGAACATTCTTGGTGCAATATAATTTTTTTATTTTGCAGAACCTGTTCTCATTTGTAAAAATTAATTCTAAAAATATATCTATGTTTCTTTTCTAAAAACAAACTAGGAAATTTATTAAATAATCGTTTGCTTGCTTGATTTCAACCTAAGAAAATTAAAATCTAGCAAATAATAAATAACAGACAATGCATCAAATCTGCTTGGTTATATCATTTACATTCTTATTAAAATAGACTATTTCTCTAAACTTAATTATTTGCAAGGTTTGTTCGTCTCATGAACGATTCTTTTCATTTTAAAACCTTGCAAAAAATTATCCGATTTATTTTGTGCCACCTTGTCATAATCCTTTGATGATCGAAACATCCAGACATGCATAGCTCGCTTTTTTAAAAGTACAAAACTACTGCATCGAAAGCACATTACAGTTATTCCACAAAAGTTACAAAGATTCTTTAAAACTTGTATTTATACCGAGGATTGATTGACAGAGCTCAGCTCTAAAAAGGGTTCTGTGTAATGTGAAAATTCTAGTCCCTCCTTTAAATAACTAGAACATCACTGAAATAAATACTCTTACTAGAAAACCGGCCGCAAAGGGCCCGGAACGTTTAAAACAACAAAGCTGTTCACAGAACACCTAGTATGCCCTAGTGATTTCCCTCTTCTTCCACGAAACGTAATCGTTTTTGTTGCTTTGAACCCAGGAACAGATTCATGCAATACATGACCTCTTCCCCAGGGTCTTAAGGATGTTAAGGCCCAGAGGAACCTGAGCAATGAACGACCCTACATCCAATCCAAAGTGATTTTTAAATGCCACAGCGACTTCCCAATCTGAGTTTACGATCATGCCCTCTCTGAGATGCAAGGCGTTTAAAATGTTATTCCTCGAAAGTTAATTCTCAAAGGCATAATAGCCTAAGACTTGCTATTTTTTATAAAGGAGGTTTAGGCGGGGCTGGTTTTCTTCTAAACGATCCAAAACCCTTCTTTTTCTTGTTGAAACCGATCGGCACTTCCCACACTTTTCTCGGTATGTGCGTATAGTATGTAAATACAAAGGCTCGTGTAATGTGTTGACCACTACGCGTGTTCTTTAGGCTCTGCATTCTTTCCATGTTCTCCTCCCTTCTCTTCAATAATAACGCCTTCCTCCTGGCAGCCGCTTGAGCAGAGCGCATGCGTGCTAACGCTTCCAGCCGGCGTGCCATTTCAATTCGCCTCTGTTCCTCGCGCAGCCGCTCTTGCTCGGCTTCCTCCCGCTTACGCCTTTCCTCTTCAGCCTGTTGCCGTTCCTCTTCCTCTCTCCTTAGCCTTTCCTCCTCCTCCTGTCTTAACTTAGCTTCCTGCATTTCAGCAATCCGCCTCATCTGCTCGCGATACTCTCGCTCCTCTTGTATCCTATGCAGCTCTTCCTCTGCTTCGCGTATCTTCTCCTCTTCCAAACGCCGTTCTTCTTCTTCCATCTGAAGCGCCAGGAGCCTTTCTTCCTCGCGTCTTTGCTCCTCTTCCAAGCGCTCCAGTTCGTCCTTCCGTCGCCTTGCCTCATCAATTTCTGCCATTTTTTTCTCGCGATTCATTCGCTGTTGTTCAAGCTCTTTTTCTCGCTCTTTTAACTCTTCTTCTCGTTTCTTCTTCTCTTCTCGCTTCTTTTGTACCTCCAGCCTTCTTCGTTCTGCTTCAGCCGCTCTTCTCGACTCTCGCTCTTCACGCGCCTTCTTCTTCGCTTCCTTCAGTTTCTCCAACGCTTCCTGTTCCTGTCGTTTCGCTTCTTCTTCCTCCTCCATCCTTTTATTTTTCTCTTCCTCAATATTTTTCTGCTTCTCGTCCGCCTCTGCTTTGGCTCTGACCGCCTCATCTTCTCGCTCTTTTAACAAGCGCATTTCCTCCTCTTTTAATCTCTTCTCCTCTTCCTTTCTCTTCCTCTCTTCCTTTCTTTGATCTGCCCTCAGTTTAGCCAGCTCCTTCTTGGACATTTTTTTGGGTACAGAAGGGGCATATGCATCTCTTTTCTCCGGTGAAACCTCCGGAGCGACTTGCGGCATTTGCATGGTGTGTACAGATTCGCGCCTGTTGACTGGTTCATCATCAACAGCACCATCACTGGCCTGATTGACAACAGTGGAAGTGACGTCACTTTTACTTTGCTCTTGAATGAACTGACGTAGTTCATCGTCCATTCCATCTAACATTTCAGGTGTGTTGAATGCATCAAAATCGATATTTTCCGGGTCTATGGTGGACTCCAGCTCGTTTTTCTTCTTCGCAGATTTGGACGGTTTTCCGGATTTCTTTTTCAAATCGCTTTTCTGCAATAATAGAAATAGAATTGGTCAACCGTACGAAAATAACTATGCCATACTCTTTTATTACCCTTCTTTAGTTTGCAACGACTTTAGCCCCTTAAATTCCTTATAGCAACGCTCTCTAGCATTGCTGGTCTACCACTTGATAGCAAAGCGCCAACCTTGTTGACAATTAAGTCGAGATTTAACTTAATATGAGAAAAATAATCTTCACTTAAAGCGCACTGGTAGGCTATGTGACCTTCATTACTACCACCATGTCCTAATTCCCTAGCATAGGCGAGCACTAGTTATCTAAAAATCGCTTTCTATTCTTATTCATACCGTAACGAGAGAGAGACTAAGGTGCATACCTTATCTTTAGGTTTACTTGGAGTCTTGTTTTTAGAAATCAGCGCCGCAAGATCCGATAAGTCGTTCTTTTTCTCGGCTATCGTCGGACTCGTTCTAGTGACCAGTCCACCGGACGTCGACTCGCCTTCTTCGCCTTCCTTACCAATCCCCTCCAGCTCCAGTTTGCTTTCTTTTGGCGTATCACGTTTGGAAAGTAAATCACTAACAAGCTGGCGGCGGGCCTCCCTCTCTTCAATCGTCGGTTCTTTCACGTCTTTGTTCTTCTCATCGTTCTTTACTAAGCCCAATCCTGGAAGATCAGGTTTTGATTCAGCTTTGCTTTTACCAGCTTTGGGCTTTTCGCTGACGCCTGAAGGCCCAGGTTCAGCTTGTTTGTTCGTCGTCGTTTTAAAAGCTTCTGGTTTAGGACGGATTCTCGGCTCTCCTTCCATACTGGAGGTGCTTGACTTTTCAGCAGCTTTCTTGTCAACCTCCTTTTCCTGGAAACCAGTCCCCGAACCGCGCCGGCTTCGCGCGGATCTATCACGAACTTGAGGCTCTTGCCCAGACTCAATGTAGTTCCGCACGGCCTCTCCAATACTCACGGGCACACTTCTTTGTTCTTCGTTCACTGGGGATTGTGGCCGCGACTTCTCGATATCAATCATCTCTTTGTAAGGTGAAGTAGCTCGACGATCGTGTACCTTTAATGGAACAAAAACATGGAAATAAGTGACAACATAACAGAATTATTTACAAAACAAATTTGACAGACAATGGTTATAAGAAAAGTGGGTAGTTAATCTGGATTGAATTATTTCTCTATGAAGAACTCAGACTTTTAAATCTCGAGCCAAAGCATAATAATGGGAACTACATAATAAAACGTCAAATTTACTCAATCACCTCTGAAAATGGATTTAGTTCAGTTAAGTTTCCAATACGTACGAGATTGCCTATGGGGGTCATGCCAGTTTCTCGCCAAGGCGAGTACATCGGTTAAATTTAATTTAAAAAATAATTTCTGGTGATCTCTGAGGTTTGAAGCTGTTTTATTGGATGTATGCGCCATAAGACTCTGTCAGGACTATTTATTTTTCGCTCGAAAACGAATACAGGCATGTTAAATAAATCTGGGTTCGGTTTTCGTTCTTCTCCGCGATCGAGCTGACACCCACAAATATTAGCCGCCATAATCAAAACAAAGCTGTAAACACCTGCCAAATATAGTTACCAAAGGTAAAACTATATACCTCTTCCATCAACATTAATTTACAACTCAATGCGTAAAAACCAAAGAAAATGTTTAAGCCTTATAATAATCTTACCTTCCCAGTAATTTCCAATCCTGTTTGCGCCAAAAGTTCTTTATGAAGTATTTGATCAGCTTTGATTGGCGAGGGAGAACTGGCACGAGGGACCTCTGTTGCTTTGCGCGCGGGTTCATCAGGTGTTATCAGAGTGGAATCCATCGGTTCTGTTTCAGGGTTGCAAACATGGAAAATACGTATGTTGCTCCAGGTAATAATTTCCTAGACTTATTTAATGAATTAAACTAGTTTCCTGTAGGTTAATATGAAGCAAATGAGAACTGAGTTCAAGACAAATTCTGACCTATCACAAAAAAGGTACTGAGCTTGAACTCGGAGTTGTTAATTCGGCTTAATCGACGAATTTATCTTTGATTATTTAAGCAGCGTCATCGAAGAATTCTTACAAGCCTCCAACAAAAAATAAAAATTCCTGAATTATTCACCTATAATATTTAATGCTAAATTTGTCAAAATATCAAAAAATATCAAGAAATCGCATCTTAGTTAAATCGGTCCGATCGCGGATACAATCAATAAGAGCAGACCTACAATAGATATCTGTGAAATCTATTTAATCAGCCAACTGCATTCAATTGTGAAGCAAAAGTGCAAAATTTGCATTAAGAACACAGCTACAACAACTTAAGTAACGCCAGCGGGAATCGCAACTCCATTAGCTCTAGTATATGTAAATCACCAGACCTTTCCAGCGAAGTATAAAATCTACGTTAAATAACCCCTAATTTTACAAAGATAAAACAAAAAACCAACAAGCAAATAAAAAAAACAAATACTAATAATAATAAGGACAAAGAGAAAAACATATGTTTCTGATTTTATTCCCATTTGTGAATAAACGTTTTTGCTTTTCACGCTGTAATTTCTGTTTAAAATGAAACCGAACATCTTACCTTGAACATTAATTGATAAATTTTCCGGGACGGGAATGAATAGTCCAGAGTCCTGTGCATGAGTGCTTACTTCGTCAGATATTGCTGATTCAGCAGTAACCAGTTCCACTGGTGGCGAAGGTTGCGGTACTACGATCACCGTTTCTTCGTACTCTCGAGGTTCGCTTACCGACAACGTGGTCTCGTTTTCATGTAGCTCTGAGAAAGAAGTTGTTGACGTCACAACCTCATTTCTATGCATCTCTTCTACTGGGGTTTCTTGTTGTATCTCATGTCGTATTTCGTCCTGTTTTGGAGGAGTTGCTGCAAGAAACCGAACGTTGGAAAATTATAATTTATTATAATCTGATTGGTAGGGAGGGCTAGTCTTAAATTTTAATTTCCGCTTGACGAATGACTTGACTCGGAACTCGAAAGAGTCTTTCGTCCAGTGCATCATCTCCCTTTTTTCACATTAACATTATTCCCATTGTGTCGCTACCGAGCTTAATATCACTCTCTCCACGTTTGAAAAAATAATCTTCACGTTCAAGAGATCAATTGTTAAGGCTCGAATATGAATGAAATTTCATTGCGTAAACAACAACTTGAGTACCTGATTGGATGGAGTCTGGCTCTGAGCAGTCCTGTGCGTTCAGTGATGGTGTAGGCAGAAATTCCTCCTCCCGGGATCCCTCAGAAGGTCCTTCTGTAAAAGATTTCGCCAGCTCTATCATGAAAAAAGAGAGAAGCCAATATTACAGACTGGATAAGAGAGATGCGGAACGCAAAAAAAATTGAGTGAAAATGGAACTGTTTATGTTGCAGAGTCATCAGACGCAAATATCAAACATTAAGACTCAACTAACGCATATTTTGCTCAACAAATCAGGTAGGAAACTAAAAATGTTGTCTCGTTTAGGTTGATTGAATCTACCACACTGACTTACTTTCAACTTGAACGCAGTGACATGAAATGGTTTAAATGAAGAGGAAAAATTAACAGAAAGTAGGAAAAAACATGACAGGGAGACTGAGTTTAGACAGTGTTTTGTTGAACTTATCTGAGGTTCAAATTGTTGGAGAAATGTTCTACAGTGTCCCAAGTTAAAATTAATATAGTACTTGCACACGTTACCTTGAGTGATGCTCTCTTCGTCATTACTTTCATTGATTTCATGTAGCTCAGCATCTTCCTCGTCCTCCACCACTCCAGGCCACTCCTGGTCAACTGTTTCCTCTTCAGCAACCATTTCTGCATGTACTCCCTCGACCACCGACTGTGACCGAACTATCGCCTCGGAAACTTGGGCCAAGTCAGCCTCACTTCCAAGAGTGGCTTTTGTTTCCGTGCCTTCCTGGGCCGACTTTGCGCTCGAAGTCCTTATGTCGCCATCAACTTTAATTTCTTCATCTTGTCCGTCATTCTGAAGATCTGGAGAGCGGCTTGTGATAATTTTCTCACGAGAGGAAGACGACGATTTTCTCTGTTCAGCATCACCAGCGGCCATTATCGATTCTTTCCATTGCTCGCTTACATCAGAAGACACAGCCGACGAACCTCGAGATCTCGCTACTTTCTCTCGACGAGACTGAACCGAAGCCGAGCGAGTTGAAGGCGTAGCTACCCGAGAAGCAACCGAAGGACTTCTCGGAGGTGGAGAAGGGCTTTTCGCGGCACTATCGCGTGATGGTAATGCGGTTCCCGAGCCAGAAATATCTCCAGAAACTTGCCACGTTGCCTGTAGCTTGGCATCATCGTCATGCATCACAAACAATTCATCTCTGACTCCAGGCCAAGTCGGAGAACTCTCCTCGCGTTCCACTTCATCGAACTCTGGGGAACGAGCCGAGTAGTCGCGATCACGTGACATCGCAGAGAGTCCCCTGTTGTAATATGATACACTGGAGAGGCTTGCACTACGGCTAGAGTGGAGACTGGAACGAGTCCTTCTGTTGGCTGTCCCTAAGAGAAAAGAGGAAGAACTTCATTTAATCAAATACAAAAGTCGCAAGGATGCTACTAGGCACAAAATCTGCTACCGTAGAACAAACAGTCGGGAAACAATTTTTACAAACCTACCTGCACTTGAAACTCTTCTTTGTACGTTCGTTCTCTCCTCCCTGTCACTCTGAAGGGAGCCAGCGCTTGATGGCCTGCGCAAATTATTTCCAGACTCCATTTGGTCGTCTGGCAACGCGGCTTCATCCTCCTCTTCAATGACGTTTGTCGTGCGGTTCCATTCCTCGCTCTAATACAAAAATCAAACGCTATTTGGTTAAGCCTCTAAGCAACTTTTCAACACTAACTTTTCTACTTTTAAACTATCTCACAAAAACAACAACAGTGATCAGAATGAAGATACATTTTTTCAAGTACCTTGCCATCTGGGCTAGCCAGACGTTGAACTTTGGAGCCGTCAGGCGTTGCTCCTCTAGATGACCCCAAATGGAAAGACGGCGAAGGACTTCGACTGGGTCTCACACGGGGACTGGGACCTCGCCGCTGATACCGACCGAACCCTACGTCAGCATTGATGATCTCGTAAAGATGATTTGGTGTAGAACCAAGCGCTACAAAGAAATGAAAGTAACTTCTGTCAAAAGGAATATTAAAAGTGATGCGTAATTATAAATGGTAGGTTTACACAACCCTAGGTGGACCCCTCTGGATCCCTCCAGCCTGGATGGGCCTGACTGGAAAGCGCGCAAAATTTGTTTCCAAAACGTTTTTTCAAAAAATGGTTGTTGGCCTTATTTGGAATTGTTATTACTATCGAGTTATTTCATTTTTCGACCGTTCCAAATATACGAGAGCCTGGAACCGAGTCATTAACGTTCAACGAACACATCAAAGGACGAATCTCAATAACAAGGTTAGTATTGGCAAACGTATTTTAACGTTGAAATAATGAGAACGACAGATAATACGGGGGAAGTTTTGGACTGACCTCTAGGGAGTGGAGGTGGTTTGTCACTAGTAATCCTGGGATTAGCTCTAGGTGACGCCAGTGTGGGTGGGATGGGTGCTGTCTTGGGTCTCGAATTTGCAGCCTCATAGAAAGTAGATCCATATCCAAGACTTGCCATGGATGGAATAGACGATGAAAACATGGTGTGACCGGCCTGCATTCTTGGTGATCTAGGAGTTGAAAAGGATGAGAACTCCTCTAAAGTTTCACACCTGAGGACAGAAAGAAAAAGGAAGAGATATTCGGGAATCCTGAATGTAAGTAAGACTCGACTAAGTGGAAATTAGTGAGGTTTAAACTTTTCTTTAGCTGCTATGCCTTTTGCCTTTGAATGTTAAATTGGGATTATTAGCTTGTGTTCACTTTGTTTTTTTTTGTGCAAATTAAATTGGGAAAGGAAGTAAAGTGTATGGACAATGAACTCTTTTAAAAAATAGAAAATTTACAACTTGATACATAAATTTGAAGGCTATGAAAAAACAGAGTCTACCCACCAAATTAATAGATTTGCACTTAAATGGAAATCTTCAGTACTATAGGATACTTTAAAAAAATCCATTCTCCAAAGAATCTAACCATTAGTCCATATTTTCTCTTCATTGAAAACAAACAAAAAAAGGAAAAGAATTTGATCTACTACACAAATTGTAAAGATTACTTGGAACTGCGAATCTCTGTCAGCAACATCCCTGCTCAGGGGAAGATTCAAGGGGGGAGGATGGAGGAAGCCACAGCCTCCTTTTGTCTTGTATTGTCCAAAAAATTAACTAAGAGTCTTTTCAGCAATTTTTTTTTTGGTTTGTGGGTGGCCTACCCTTTGTTGCTATTTTTTTTTCAGCCCCTTCTAGCTGAATTTCCTGGATCAACTCCTGCTGCTAAGAACAAGATTCTGTTCCATGAACTTACCCTTCAACACCAATGCCTGGCATGTGATCTGATGAGATGACTCTGTGCTCAAGGTGTTCTTTATTTTCGCTCCTTCCTGATCTGCCATACTTCATGTAGTCTTGTATGATACCAGTTATCTCTTCATCATCCTCCAGGAATTGAGAGTAATGGGATGCAGTGTTGGTGGAATAAGATGTTTTAGTAGAAAATGGAGTCTGTGATCTGAACCTCCTGTGAGAATTATGACCACTGAAGAAAAAGACTGATATTAAAACACATCTTCAAATCAAAGTATTTCTGAGAACCCCTAGATCTGCCCTAGATAAGACACAAGGGGATGAACTCTCTCACCTTCATCTTGGTACCATACATTTTACTCTTAATAACCAAGGACTGGCTTTTGTTTAACAGTGTTATTCCAAATCCTGCGGTGGATCTAGGAGAAGCTCAGGGGGTTTGGTCGAACCCCCTTAATTACAAAAAACTAAGACATTTTAACCACTGACTTGGCTCAGAATGCGGGAAATTTTAGAGGGGAACCTCTAAGATTCCCCACACCCCACAATAGGGGACCGCCTTTGGCATTTGTATCTTCAATCCCCTTCTCTAAAATCGTGTAACCACCATAGAAATCTGTATTTTACTGTAATTCAAGATGCCACCAACTAACACTCTCACCTGGATTTTTTAAGCTCCTCAAGGTAGTAATCAGGATCAGCTCCTGGCTGAACATGTTTGTCAGCTGTCAGGTTTTCTGAGTCAAGGTAGTGAAGGAATCTTAAAAATGTCTTGTCTCTCTTTTGAGGGTTTTCTCTCCCTGATGTTTTATTTGGATAGTTTGGAATTCCTTCCCAGGTTTCTTCATCCTACATAAAGCAATAATTATTGTGAACAACAGCTATTAAATCTAAGTTTGCAGTGTTGCTGCTTCTGTTTTCAATCTGGCATCCAACTGGACATACATCTGGCCAAAACAGTTGTTTATAAACTGAAGTCTTGATGTATGACCTAGTCTTCTGATGTTGTTAGTATTGGGCTAATGGCATAAAATACATCATATCAAGTTGACAAAATTCTTCCCTCACCAATCTCTCTGATCAAATGAAAATTGGTTAACAAAATTGGCTGGTTTGAGAAATTGGGGGAAAGATTGCATTGGTTGACCGAGGAGAGGAAAATGAGTTTTGGTTCCATTGCAAGGTTCAAAAAATGCCCAGGGGACTCAAAAAATTGGATAATTTCCATGGTACTTAAACACTATCTATATGTTAAACATAGAATGGATGGAACAAATGCACAATAATCTTACCTCCTTTCCAAATTCAAGCACTGAGTTGGTTAAATTCCCCAATGTTCTTAGTTTAAGGCCTGCCTCATAAATATTTTCTGTGTTAAGGTGGTTCTCTCCATTTTCGTGGTGACAAAGATCCTCACTTGGGGTGAAAAGTATAATTGCACCTTTGCGAGTGACAAATGTCTTTGGGAGAGCAAGTTGTCCATCTTCCAATAAAAAACTGCCATTTGACCTGGCAGACTTGTTGCGAGGGGTTGTGTGATTAAGTAACTGGGGTAACAGAGGCTCTATAGAGGACTGGAAAAGTAAGCAAAAAAAAAAACAGAATTTAGCCTAGCCTAAGTATTAGTATCTTATTATCAGAGACTGACTTGGGAAGGGGCAAGGCCCCCTTATCACTATAGCTCCTCCAACTTTTTGAGTGAGGCCAAATTGAATTTTATATCATAGATACTGAGATTTCCTCACGAAAAAAAGATTACGTAAAAATGATACGCAAAATGCATTAGCCAATAGGAAACGCGAACGATGAAAACTCACTAGTGAAAAAACGTCGTTCGTCCTATCACAAACG
>OMLO01004200.1_pt1 | contig 11996 bp, 5 predicted proteins | sample 1674811 | NCBI WGS metagenome assembly OMLO01 (sample SAMN06265003, study PRJEB25207) | coral metagenome | isolation source: Coral host | place: Mexico:La Bocana,Puerto Morelos, Mexico | collected 2008-11-13
ACTGTTCAAGCTGAAAATCGACAGATTTGGGTGCAGAAAATCAACAGCACATCTTTCCTACTCTTCGAAATAGGTGTTTATAAGGCAATTTTTTGCTGCTTTTTACACTGACTCTGCATTTTGACTCAGATCTGACTTGGACTCGGAGCTGACTCGGCTATCTGATAAACTTGCATGTCATGCGGACAATGATTCCAGCTTGACCCTCACAGTTGATTCTCAAACTACTGCTAATTAACTCAATTTAATGTTTGCTTCCCTTTTCAGTTTAGGAAAATTTATCTGGATTCCACTGTGCTAAGCATGCAAACAAAACTAAAACAAAGACCAATGACTGCTGATCAGCATTGTCTCGAGGTTTATAACTTTGCCTAAATAACATTTAGATCGACCCATTTAAAGTGGCCATGTAGAGAGGTTAAGTTAGGGGACATAGGGATGTATTAAGACTTTTGTAATTTTCCGTGTATATTGACTTTTCAAGTACGATCTGTCCATTGTCACATTCCAGGGGACCCAACGGAGATGATGGTCACATGGGTGACTTTAGCATTTACAAACTACAGTATCGTGGAATACAACAAAGCTGGTTTTCCTCTGACATTACGAGTATCTGGTGGTGTTACTAAATTAACTGATGGCGGATCAGAGCACAGAGTGTTGTATATTCACAGGGTGAAACTGACAGGACTGGTTCCTGATGAGATGTATGGTGGGTATCATTGATATCCTGTCAGTCTAGAAATAGTGATGAAGTATGAAAATCAATCGTGAGTATGAAAGAAACATGGAACAAGTACAATTTGCACAGAATTTTGTTGAAGCTGTAACAAGTTCTTGGTACTGTTACTTAAACAAATTTTGTAACTAGCCAAAATATTATTCCTTTTCATTCGGCCCGACTAATTACGAAGAGTGTCTACACCGGAGTGAGTGAGTGAGTGACACATTTGCATATGCAAGTCCCCACAAGAAACTCGTTTCAATGCTTTACGTCTCGACGAGTTTAATAATTACCTGACGTGTGTATGTCATGCTCCCTTCTCCTCCACTTCCACAATACAGCTTCAGGAGTGATTTTGATAATACCAAAATTATCAAGTATTATGCCGGGTTTTAGAACAATGTGATGCCAGAACATGCCTTCAGTATTCCACAATCGAGATAATAAATGTCTTGACTGTGCTTATTATGCTTAATAGATTCATTGTCTAACTTGCAGAGTATCATTGTGGTGGATTGGAAGGCTGGAGTGCACTGTATTCATTTAAAGCCCTTAAGTCTGGTGTGGACTGGAGTCCTCGGATGGCTGTCTTTGGAGATCTTGGAAGTGTCAATGCAAAATCTTTAAGTTATCTGCAGGAAGAAACACAGCACGGAAAATATGATGCTTTTCTTCATGTTGGTAAGCAGTTCTTTTCCTCAGTGGCTTAAATTGAATTTTAAGCTCAATGCAGCTCGGACTCAGTAGATAGCAAAATCTACAACAAATTCAACATTGATTTCATTATAATACTAAGTATAAACATATTTTAATTTATTGCTTCCTTCCTCTATATAATTATGCTGGTTTGCTGGTCACTCATTGATCTGGCAATGAATTTCTTTTGCATCATGCAAGTTGTAAAGTTGCTAAAAGTTAGTTATAGCTACTTAGTTTTATTAAATTAAATTTTAATTAATAAGTGACTCTTATGGTGATTTAATATCATTTCTTTTTCAGGTGACTTTGCTTATGATATGGACTCAGTAAGACATCTTTTATATAATATATTATTAGAAACTTTTATATTTCAGATCTGTGAGACTTCAATCTCACACAGAGGCTGGAGGGGTTGGAGGGAGGGAGTGTGGATATGAACTTTCCATTTCCCGGATATATATACACATTTTGCTTTCCATTGAAGCAGCAACTCCTGTTCCTTTGGTGTCAATTATTTCTCTTTGTGCAAAATGACTTGTAGTAAATTCTTTCCATATTCTTTTCCCACTGGCTTTCATTGCATCTACATGTAATTCATTAAACGTCCTCTCTCGTCTTTTTTCTTTTCTGTTTCTCAGAGTGTTAAGTCTTCCTTCCCTCTATATTTACCAGTACCAGTGCTTGTTACCTTTTCCTCCGTTTCATACTTTTGAAGCTTAAACCTTTGTGGTAAAGGTATCTAAACTGATGAAGGTATAATTCCTAGCCAGACTTTAAAAATTTAAGGAATATCCCAGAGTGAATTACACAATGCAGATGAGATGTCAGCTTTCATTTTTACTTTTTGCTTTTCTATATAATACACAGGATAATGCACGTGTAGGAGATGACTTCATGAATCAAATTGAGGCAATTGCCGCTTATGTACCATACATGACATGTCCAGGAAATCATGAACAGGCCTAGTAAGTTATTGTGATGTAAGAAAAAAGATAACTACATAATATAATTAAACAAGACAGGAAAACTATTTAACAGTCATCAAATCCAGATGGACATTCCATATTCCCAACATTTGTTTTACAAAAACTTCATGCACAAGAGGCCTACATAATATGAATTTTTTTTCCGCTGTGTTCTTAAGGCATCAAAATACGAGAAACAAAATCCTATATCTTGTATATTGGCGTTTTAACTGAAGGCAGCAATGATATATTTGATACAAAAGCTGTCAACTTGGCTGTTTAGAGTTTCTCACCTGGTATGTTCAACTTGTTGTTGTGAGTATATTAAAAGAGCGGGCCTACTTTTAGCAACAAATTATGACTTTGCTGCTCATTCATCCAACTACCAACTCAATTGTCACACATTTTGCAACCAGTTACATGTAAGCATTTGTGGATCTTGTGAAGCAGCACTGTCTCAAGGTTGACCACACCTTCAATGTTACAACAAAACCAGCCTTGAACCTGGATAGAAAAATAACAGGGGCTACCATTTGCTGCAATGTGTAGCTGTAGCCAATAACAACTTGCATTACAATTTGTCACTACCCTGAAGTAAAAAAAAAAAATGTCCTAATTTCTAATGTGAATTGCTTTGCTCTGCGTAATAATACTAACTTAAGTAAGTTATTCAGTTATAGTGTAGTTGCTACAAGCTTTTGGCTATAATATATCATAACATACTAAATTGAACATGTAAAATGTCACATGTAAAATTTTGTTTTCTTACAGCAACTTTTCCAACTATAGAAACAGATTTTCAATGCCAGGAAATACAGAAGGTATCTTCTACAGGTAAAATGCTTAATAATAAGAAAACTGAATCAGTGTTTTGCCTTTTTTGGTGCAAATTAATAACTGTCTCTTATAACTCTTTCTAGGAACAGCCAGTAATAATATTAAAGTGAAAAACTGTGATATATTGGTCTGAAAAAGATCAACCTCTGACAGGCTTCAGATTAATTCAATTATTCAGACTTACCTGAATGTACAGAGTTTTGAATAAAGTGAAGGCACTGGACTAATAAAGCCACTGTAAAAACAAATTTTTATTATAGTTTCATTGAGTGCAAATGAATAAATGCAGTTGTCACTTGTAATAATTATTTTCACTATTTGAGTGAATTAACTCAGAAGTGCATCGATCCTATTGCACGTCTTATATATACTAGTCAGATAAATTGACATTTAAGGAAGCAAGACCTATTAAGAACATTATTTTAATATTAATAAGTGCTTCTTTATTTTCTCTCGATGATTGATTGAACTTTATTTAGTTGGAACATCGGACCTGCACACATAATCAGCCTTTCAACAGAGATCTACCACTTCTACAAGTATGGCCTTGAGCAGATTGTTCAACAGTATGAATGGTTAGAAAAAGACCTTCAGGTTAGAGAAACTTTGCATCAACTAGCCAGGGTGCAAAGAGATTTTCCAAGGGGAAGTTAGAACCTTTTTGTCGGCTAGTATATAAATAAATTATACAATTGTAACTTTCTGCTGCCATCGTTAGTGTTTGTGATCTTTTAACTTAAGGCTTTCCATGTGTAGGTAATGAATTTATGAAATTTAATCCCCATTAGTCTGACTGAAAGAAATATCGACTACTGACAGTAATTACTGTAGTTCAAAGCTAGTCCCAGACTGTTGGATAAGACATTCTTTGCACGCTCATGTTCAACACCTGGGTGTTAAAAGAATATTGTACCTTGGATTGATTGAGATGTCTCAAATGCGCAAACTTGAGGGAGGTTAACATGGAGCAACATACCGTCTAGGGCCATGTTTCCCATTATCTTAGTATTGACCTTCAAAATGTTCTTATAAATTAATGTGATTTGGTTTGATAGAATAAACATTTTTCAAAAAATATGTTGGAATGGCCTTGGTAATTCAATGTTCATAGGGACAAAATAAAATTGTAGCAGACATTGTCGAACAATTTCACTGGTTGCAAACTTGTAATAAACAAATTGCGTTTGTATTGTGTGCCAACTTACAGGAAGCAACTTCTCCTGAAAACCGTGCATTACGTCCCTGGATCATCACGATGGGTCACAGACCTATGTACTGCAGTAACTCTGATGGCGATGATTGCAGCAGACATTCCAGTATTGTATGTTTATTGCACTGCTCACAAACAGTTATCTTCCAATCAGCCTTTCCACCAGTGTACTCAATACCCCAAATGCTTTGCATTATTGTTGACATGTAACCTTTTTTACATATGAACCAACAGCACTCATTGGTACATTTCATTCTAAATGTACTGTATCTTCTATTTTAAGTTGTAAATTTATTTTTAGTACTAGTTTATGAAATTTTCAATGCAAACTAGAGAAGACATTGATTTATTAGGGACAAAATTCCTTGTGTACACTAGAGTGTGGTCAAAGAAAAATTACAATGAGCCCGCAAAGGCTCCTTACTGGGGCTTGACCTTATAACTTTTCTTACCAGTGGGCTTATGGCTAGTAAAATGGTAGTTCTCACTATAGCCAAAGAGCTCTTTCTATCGGCCATTTTTGTTTCCTTCTCCTAAACAGCGACGAAAACAAGCATTCTGTAATGAATTTTTAACCTCCAGGCGTTCCAATTTACTTGAGGCAAGGAGCCTGGAAACTAGTTCTGTGTAAAATGCCTGCTTACCAAGCTGTGGACTTTGGACCACATTCTGGACTGGAAATGAGTTAAAATGCTTGGAAAAACTACAAGTGCCATAAAAAGATTAAGCAAATTTTAATATTGGCGAATATGACAAGTGCTTTTCATTTTACTGTAGTCTGGTATAATTATTCCAGTTTTGTTGACTTTTGAAATTCCTGCATAATTTTTTAGTTTGTACTGCATCTTGTCAGATGGCATAAATTTATCTTTTGCTGCTGACAAAGAATTTCCATCAATTGATAATCAACATGGCTAGTAGATAAGGGAATATTTTCGTCAAAACTGAAAATAAACTAGTGGTATTTGGTCGAGCCCTGCTTACTTTGAAATCCTGGGCTCCCAGCCCCTAAGCTAAGCCCATGGCCTGTGCTGCCTGTGGTGCCTAGGTGCTTGTAGAGCTCAGCCCTGGCCAATACAGGAACAAATTCTGTCTATTAGTGGGTTTGATTACAACCTTATGTCACTCTTGTTTAGGTGCGCACTGGAATCACTTCAAAACATCTGTTTGGTTTGGAAGACCTATTGTACAAATATGGTGAGTAACAAATGTGGTTGTATTTCCGGTGTTAGTTGTGCCTTTGCAGACAGTCCAGCTGTTTTCAGTGTTTCATCGCCCAAAGAACTCAAAGCGAAGCCTCCGACCATAAAAAGTACACCGTGACCACTCTGTGACTTCCTTCGCATACGATCATGACCGTCTTCACTCTCTGATGTCGGCGTAATAAGTGCTGCAAATTGGCTTCTCAGTTTAATCACATCAGGAGAAGATGAAAAAAGTGTATTTTTAAACACATTTGCAGGCGTCTTTTTTTATGGACACTTGTTCGGGGCAAAAAGGATTAAGTTCTATGCTGGTAATGTCACTTATGAAATAGTCCTTGAGCACAAGATACTATCCACACTTCTTACAACTGGGTTGTCTTATTTCCTGTCTGCAGGTGTAGATCTGATGCTTTGGGCTCATGAGCACTCTTATGAACGATTGTTGCCTATCTACAACAGGCAGGTAAGACATCTTAATTACCGGTAATTTTATTTCATGGTCTGGCATGGGATAACAACACAAACCTTTTGCTTCTTCTTTGTTTTAGGTTTGCAATGGATCGCTGGAAGAGCCCTACACCAACCCTTGTGCCCCAGTTCACGTAATCACTGGCTCGGGGGTATGTTATCATTTTCATGTAACTTTTCCATCAAAATTTTAAGATGGCTCACAATTTTTTTTTTCGAGACTCTGTTTGTCTACAGGTACATCAACTTTGATTGAAGAATACTGACATACACTATTATGGTATCAAACAAATGGTGAACAAATTATAATCACTTCCTTAGTAATGCAACAAGCTCATGGAACATCACCCTTATTGAAGAGGACCTCCCTTAACTAGGGACTTCAGATTTTAAATCTCGGCCCCACAGTGCAAATTCATATAGATGTTACAGGTCAAAATTAAATTCAGGTAAAATTATTTCACCCTAGTTTGATTCTCAATTTCCTTCGTCTTCCAACGCTAATTATAATCAATGAAAAAGTAGGGTTAAGAGACAAAGAAATTCAATTTTTACCTGAAGTTGATTTTGACCTGCAACATAGACATAGCCTCTTTACTAAGGACAAATGGGTGACTGCTTCAAGCATAGACAGATCAGACTGCTCTATTTGCATATACAAACTATAAGACAGCAATTTGCATTTGTTATCACCATTCATCATCAGTATTTCCAGTTCTTAATGGACACTTCTCTGAATGGGGCACTTTATCCGTCCCATCAGTGTCTGTTGTAGTAAGTGTAAATCTTGCATTAGTGTTTGAAAACCTCAACTTTGTCAGTTACAGTGGAACCTTGGGATAACGAGGGGCCAAGGGACTGAAAAGATATATTTGCTATAACAATTGTTTCCTTGTATCTAAATTCTTTTCCATATATTATACAGTAACTGCAGCCAGGAAAATCGCTCGTTATAGAGAGGTTCCTTACATTGACATACCACTGTAGTAATAACACAACATTTTTTCCTAGGGATGTAAAGAAAATCATGACCCATTTAATCCTAAGATATATCCACCCTGGACAGCTTTTCGCACAGAAGATTACGGTTACACTCGAATGACCATTCACAACAAGACGCACTTGTACATGGAGCAAGTCAGTGTGGATCTGGTAAGTGGTGCGATAGGGTCATGGGGGGTGGATGGAGTGGTATGGTGAAGTAATGCTCATGCAAACTTTATACCTCTGATGAAAAAATCTCTGTTGTTACATTCAGTTGGCTTCTTGACAAATTAAAATTGAAAAAAACACTTTGATCACATATCATAGCAAACTGAGTGAATTCAGGGAGTGCCTAAGATGAGATTGGCCGACTTTAATTGTCCTTACAATGTTGAACAGCACTGGGCTAGAAACATAACTCCCTTGACAAACCCTGGAATTCTAAACTGTGCTGGACATGAAATCTCACCAAATTACAGTTGAAGGGACGAGATCAAAACCTCCCGTACAAAAAAAGTTATAACATACATGTATTAACAAGATAACGAGATCAACGTTGAGTCTGACAGTGGGGTGGGAGCGGTGTTGGGGGTTTGCGCGGGGTTGCGTGGGTTTGCTTGAAAGGTAACAAAGTTCATCAATTGGACAATAACTGCTGAAGTTAGTAAAAGATGAAAATGTCAGAGAAAAAAGCAGCAGTTAGAAGAACATGTGGTGTAAAACTTTCTAAGTAGTGAAACTGCTAGTGATCTCGAATGGTTCTTGACAATTTGTTCTTTTTTCATGCAGGGAGGAAAAGTTATTGACAAAGTAATGATGATCAAAGACGTGCATGGACCAGAAGCCTGGGTTCCAAATGAAATCAAAAATAAATATTGAACTAATTTGCGACAGTGTGACAAAGAGCGGCTAAATAGCGATTTCAGTTAATATCCAGTTTAATTATTCAGTCTTTCTGTAATGCATTTGAAGATGAATACAATTATCACTCATAGGCCAACCAATAGTTATGTAAGGTATTATTAGTTTCAGATTTATCACAACATATTGAAAATCAATTCTCTGTTTAAAAAAATATATCAATTCATTTTCATGTTGTGGGTTGCAGCTGTAACCCACAATTAACTTCTCCTTCCTTTTGTAATACATGTGGACTTACTGACATAGATGCTGATTTAGCCTTTCCTTCCTGCTTTTCTGTGCTTCCTCTTTTTACTTCTTCGAGACAGAGTTAAATCACAAGCTATTTACAGAGGATAAGTCGTTGGCTTCACCTTGGATACTCGCTTCAACTATCTCATGCATGCTTCCTGAGGTGATACGTATTGGTGGATAACTTTGGTTTTGAAAATTATTTAATTGAAAAATGTTCAATATATGAAATAGTGACTAAATTAAATTAATTAATCACTTATTGGTAATGAATTTGAACGCTGTACAACAGTCACGTGCCTTTATTAGAGTATTTATTGTCCTTTCTCAGCACTCCAGACACAAGTTTCGTAGTAAACAACGGAATGTCTAGAATTTCGATTTTTGATAGTTTTTCTACCGCTAGCTTGTCTTGTAATGTTAATTGTTTGTAGGTAACCAATTGTTTTTCAGCGCATAGCTCAATCAGTAATGATGCCAAGGAAATAATCGATGATTTTACGGAGCAAGTGCGAGAATAAATACAACAAAACAAATTGAGTACAAAATATTGTCTTTATTAACAGCGTTAACTATGAAAATATACATCTGTTTAAAATGATTTTGAGATCTTTTAGAAAAAAATAACATTCTATCAATAGAAAAGTAAGATTCATGATTTAACATAGGTTATACCTATTTCAAATTCACAAAAGTACAGCCCGGAAATGGAAATAAAACTAATAAGGGTAACCTTAAGAGAGCTCTGAATGTGAGTAATTAAAATATAATGCGTTATCTCATTAAATATTTCTTTGTTTGGTTGTTGTGTACAGCGCCAGTAATGCATCATGGGTGTTGTATTCATGCAGCATAACACGTTTCTAGCCCAGGGGTGAGTGAGTTCGTACGCCGGAGAAACTTACAAAACGCAACAATCACCGGTCTCTCTTATATTCAGTGTTTGAGAAAAAAACTCGGGCAGGGAAATCACACGTTTATAATGACGTCAAAATGTTTTGCGTCCACACTGAAAGGCAAAGCCGGCCTTTTCGAAATCCTCCGATTTGAAGAGCGTTTTCGTTACGGTTAGTGTGGACACCAGCTGCGTTCAAATTTTTTCGGCGTGCTATGGCCGGGCCCTGATATGGAATTTAAACAAGCCCAAAGGCTTCGGTCTATCTCGAACGAATTATGGGAATACATTAAATAAGAATCCTCTAATCTATATCTAACATAACTATGCTTCTGAACGTACAAAAACTGGTTTTGTTCAGAAAATATTGAACTAAAGAAGCCTTGATTCTTAACATGGCCTGATACAGACATCCGAAAGTACTTGGAAAGAATAAAGAATTTTTGTAATGGCGTCCACATCATATTTTTTCTGTTTTCGCCGCATTTGTAACACGTAATTTGTTTCTTTGTTAAATTTTGAAATATCTATAAAATGACTTTGTATGACTTTGCCTCCGGGGTATAAGGTTTTATCGTGCAGAATTCAATATAAATTTGTGCAAAAATAGGGTTTGTTCAGTTTAGTTCACACTAGCGGCATGACAATATAAACATGACATTAGAACGACGTAGATGCAATATATTTAAGCAACAACACAGCATGGAAAAACTTTCTTCCTTGTGCTTTTAATTCACACTGCGACATAGCGATTTTATTATTTTCCAAACGGGCACGGTAACAAACCCTACAATCTGATTGGTTCTTAGCGCGGTCCGGATTTTCCTATCTCCGACCACGGTCACAGTTTTTCACTATACGGACCTCCCAGCCGGCAAATAACATCTATATGTCGTTATGTCACTAGTGTGAACTAGGTCTTCAACAAAGTAAGGCAACAGTTTAATATGAGAGCGTCAACTAAACTCAACTTCTTGAACTCATTAATAATTCATCAAGTTAAACAGAGAAAATTAATTCACAACCGCAAAGGAAGGTTTGGATCGATCTTAATTAGCATAAATTTTGACGATTGAACTTCTTCGTTTATTCCTTAGTTTTTGTTTCGATTGAGAAGATATCAAACACTTGAGACAGTGTTTCATCGGCTATCCAAACACTTTGAATCTAGTCAAAAATACTTCGCTGCACGACGTATTTTCAACTCTATTCTCGCTATCCCGATGAAACACTGTCTCTCGTGTTTGATCCTTCACATGAACGCTTTCAAAAAAAATTCGGTAAAACTACGAAAATATATTGCCCTTTGTTCTCTTACGCGCAGTTCACAAATGTGATTCGTTGGCCTGTTCTTTTCCAACGGGACAGCAAAAAGAAACTTAATATTAAAACGGCTGAAGCATTTTACTTGCAGATTAATTTTGGAAAGTAAATCCTGTTGTATCAAACAAGGATATCTCATGTTAAGTTCATTTTAGAATTAATTTTGTAGAACAACCTTCTCCTCGCAAACAGTAGTTACAAGTTCTGTTTTTTTGAGGTGACTTTGACTTCATAAAGAGTACTGTTTTTTTTTTAATTCACTGCAACTAAATAAATAGTAAAATAAATAAGTCGGATGAATAGAACAAAGCAAATCTTAATTTTTGATTGTAATGCTTCAGCCTTTTTGTTTCGAAACGAAATCGGAAAATAAAACATGTTGCGCGATATAAAATTTACGGCTGGTGCCAGGAAAGTTTCTTAACTTCTTCCATGATTCTGAGTCTTGGACCCAGTGGAATGCCTAGACTTTGCAGCCTTTCTTCTGTCATGTACGCCATTTCTAGAATGCCCACTTGCTCCGCCTCGAAGTTGTCTGCAAACCTCTGTTGAAAGAAATAGAAATGGAAGAGAACAGGATGAGAGGACTGTGAAGAAGAGAAGATTCGTAAGCACAAGAGTACCGAAAGAAATCATGCTACAATCTCCTTGCCTCTTGTGTTTAAGATTACCCTGATAACATTTTCAATGACAATCGAATGTGATGTCATTGGCTATTAATGTAGTCACATCACCAGGTTTGTTTACGACACTGTGGTTAATTTTGAGATTGGAGGAGGGGGGGAGGGGGGGGGGGAGAGGGTGGCATACGATTTCACCCGCAAACAAGACAGCTAAAAGTTACTATGTTAACTCCACCTACCCCATCCCCGTTACAATTCAGTTGGTAGCGCACATTGAAAGGAAACTTACGGACAATGAACTTCTAGTTTTGGAATTTATCTGCTACACTCATACTACACTCCGCAGGATAAGTTACAATTTTAACTACCTCATATCCAAGCTTTTTAAGAAAGATTGCAAGAAGCGGAGGATCTTCACCAAAGAAACTGTTCACGAAAGTAAATAAACACAAAAAATGTTTAGTATAATAAGGCAAATGCTACGATTTGCGTTCACACTAAAATCTATTATTAAATTCTACTAGTATACCAATGCAAATGCTGTAATCTGATTGGTTCACCCATTGCACAATATCAGCCATTAATGTGCAGTGGCTTGGTATGCTCGACAAAATTTCGACGATTTTTCGTTTATCCGCAATTTTGAAAGAACATTTACAAAGAAATGAAAGACTCGAATTTTTTGAAAGAAACTGATAGGTGCGCACGCACAACTGGAAATGTCAAATTGTCAATTCACTCCGCGCGAATTCTCTAAAGCGTGAAGTTTCATACTAAGACCAGAAATAATTGGAATGGTTATTTGAAGCAAATTTCGTTTAGAATTGTACTAAAACTAGAAGTAACCAACGGTTAGGAAGTGCGGGCTAGAACACGTTTGAGTGGAGGGATTTGCAAGAAAACTTTGGTTG
>OMLO01004201.1_pt1 | contig 11996 bp, 5 predicted proteins | sample 1674811 | NCBI WGS metagenome assembly OMLO01 (sample SAMN06265003, study PRJEB25207) | coral metagenome | isolation source: Coral host | place: Mexico:La Bocana,Puerto Morelos, Mexico | collected 2008-11-13
CTTCACTCACCTTGAGACCAATCCGACCCATGTTGTTTACCGCCAAACCCTGCCTTCGTGAAGGTGGTGGTGACTGTGACCATGGAGCAATTGGACGCTTGGTTAGGGAAAAAAACATCCAGTCACCTTGGTCATATACCCGAAAGCTGAAATCGAAACATGTACGCAATGGCAACTCGGTTTCGAATATTTTTTTAGAATTTTTACCCTCTACTTGGGAAAGATTCCCATTTTGACTACTATTTTTCAAATGGATTGAAACCACCAACTAGAACTTGTAAACGACATTTTTTTGTAATTTTGGGGGATCCCAGTTTTTTCTTGAAGTGAAATGGGAGGAAAGATGTAGCTATTAGTTTCAGTTGTAGAATGTGATATTTATAAACTTGGTTAGAGCGCCTGAAGAGTGATTCAACAAAGTGAACAAAAGGCAACCGAATTCTTTGCCACTTGAACCATTTTGACATGATGATGAGCTATGTAGGATGTGCAAGATCAGCATTTTGTGGGTGACTTTTTTTAAGCGCAGTCACCCCTTAAGAGTTTGATATCATTGGTCAATGTCAATGTACAACCTTAAGGAAGATTTGTCAGTTGTGATGATGAACATCAGTTGTTTCCATTTGATGCCTGGACCTTTACTCCTGTGGGATTTTCGATTGCGCCCATGACTGGCCCATGACTATTAGAATCCCGAGGAGGTGAGTGATGCAGTGGAATCGTGCGGTTAAACCCCGTTGTTAGACCATTGAAATCAGGATGCCTACATTGTATATGTATATATGATATGTCATTTGCTTGAAAAAGAGATTGTTCACAACACATGTGTAAAGCGATCCTATTTATATAACCATCCTTTTTATCCCGGCCAATCCGAATCCTTCATGAATTGTGGCACAATGGGCACGCCTAGGAGAGTTTTGCATGCAACTGTATACAGCTACGTGGGTCCAAGGGCTCGGTACTAGCGATCTCAGACGCAGGTTCCCTGGCAAGGTTTGGAAGCCTTGAAGCCAGGGAAAAGATGATTCTTCCAGACAAGCCTGATGTGTATGTATATAAACATAAATCGAAGAATCTTGTGTCAACGTAGCTTCTGATGTATGAGTCAACCTCTAGACAAAATCTATATATAAACAGTACATCCAATATACAATATATGGAATACACACGAAATACATATATGAAACACGAGGACCCCAGCTAGGCATTTGAGATCACAGATGGCTGGGACCAATTCAGGTTGGACCCCAATCATCCAGACATTTTGTGAGCCAACCCCACCCAAGCTCCTAACATTTCCCATGATAAGTCTGATAAGTGATGTTTCAGTGATGTATCGGATGTAGATGAAAATCATTGAAAATCATGGATTTGTGGTGTTCCAGCTTTCCTCCTTTTTGACAGGCAGTAATTGCGGAGTGCAAAGGTAGAAAACCCAAAGGTAAAACACACGGCAGCAGCCAGCAATGCAAATCTTTTTAAGCGCAGCTGCTTGATCAAGCTACGGCAGCGGAAGATCCGGCGATCTAACAACTCAAGCATGCAACCACCAAATGCTACCGACTACCATTCTTCACATCCCAAGGAAAGGATGTTGAGTTGTTCTCGAATAGCAGTCACTGTACAAGTAGCGGTGGATTTCTTGTTGCTGGCGCTGCCAGTCTTGAATTTTTCCTTACGGCGCTGCCGTTGGGCTTGGCGTAGCCCCTTTCGATGCTTCTCCAGCTCGGCCTCCTTCTCTGTTTCCTTCAGTGAGATCCATCCTTCTTTGATGTATTGCTCCCATAGGATGTTCCGCATACGTTTCGTCAAGCCGTCTCCGTGTTGACGATGTGTCGGAACCCACCAAAGATCGAACCCACCTCCTTCAAGAAGATCCTTGCAAACCAACAAATCCAACATTGTTTGTCTTTCTGTTGGAATTTGACCAGTAGTTTGCAGGTGGTCAAATAGGGACTTTGCGTCCGTTACCAAGCCACCTTTGGTTCGAAGTTTCGATCTCCAATCTGAGCTCACAGGAGAAACACCAAACTGCAGCATGTCGGCCACCAAACGAGAGTAAAGGTGTCTGTCAACGGCAATCGACATTGAGCAGCTTTCTGCTGCCATAGACGACCGTACCACCCTTGAACTCTTCGTCGTAGTAAATTCGATGACACTCGATGGGCAGGGTCCTTCTTTCACTCCAGTAGTAGTCATGAAATGGATCGCTCCAAGTTGAGAACGTCCACTTTCTTCCTTTCCCAAAGACGCATCGAAAAAGCTGGCCAAATAAAGCTCGCCATTTTGAGGGGGATACTTCAACACGGCTCTGCCGGCTTCCGCCTCTTGGACAAAACGGCCATGAAGTTTCTTGGCCTCACGATAGTCCGCCCCTGTTGCACAACTCACCTTTTGTGCTAACAGGCTCACTTCATAGAGCATGTGTGGCATAGCTATTTGAGCTGGCCACCGGAGCCTCATTGTAAGTTGCCTATAGCAGGTCAACTGTTTTGGATTCAATGGCGCAGCCAGATCCGTGATGGTGTCTTCAGGGACTTTAATCTCCTTCACATAGTCCTCCATATCGTCCAGTAGACACCCATCTTGAAACTTCATCTTCACTCCTAGGAAAGTCATGGGCAGGCGTTTCCACTCCTTGATCTTGAACTTCTGGTCAATCTGCCTTCTCAACGATTGAAACCTAGGGTCTTGATCGTCACCCATAAGCAGCCCATCATCAACGTGCAAAGCCAAAATGGCCCAGGTCTTTCCATTTTCTTGGGCTGCAAAAAGGCTCCTTGCCGCAGGCAGTTCCACCAATGGAGTGTCTTCCAAATCAGCCTTCGCCTTCAAGTACCAAAGTCGAGGGCTCTCTGTCAAACCATAGGCCGACTTCAAGATCTGGAAAAGTTGGCCGCCTTGAATCCTGCCTTCTTTGAACTTGGACACTGGTGGAAGACCTTCTGCTGGTCCTCGAACATAGATGGTTCGTTGGGTAGCGTGCCCCGAGAGAAAAGCCGTCGAGATGTCAAAGGAATGAAAATTCCAGTTCCTGGCCATCGCAATCGTCTTCGCGATTCTGGTGCCCACCAGTGATGCCGTCGGGGCATCTGTCCTGAACTGCCCCAAGTGGGGGTCACGGTGTCCTGGAACAACAAGTCGACTTTTGGCGATCAAAGGTAGTAGAAGACCACCCCCATTTTTGTTCACCCTGACCATTCGAAGGGGTGCTTTAAAGATGTGCTGTCTTGGCACATTCTTCTCCTCTTCTTTACTCACCTTTCTCACCACCTTGTTTTCCAGCCAGCTTTCCCACTCCTTTGCATCGCTCTTCTCGAATGCTGCCTTCTCCTCATCGTCGAACCATCGAGGGTCCAGTTCTTTTCCACTCTCCTTCAACTTCAAAACCATTGCTTCTGATAGCAATGCATCCTTCACCTCTTCAATCCACAACGTCTTGAAGAGCTCTTTCTCTTTTCTTTCCAAGCGAACTTCATGAACACCTCCAGGCAACTGGATGTAGATGGTCTCTTCCTGACAGTGTCCTCGGTTCTCTTCTTCTTTGTGGAACATCGTCAGGCCTTTCCATTCAAAGGATGCCTTCCTTGAAGGATGTGCTGTGACCTCCTTTCCAGTCTCTTCAACCACATAGCAATCAGCTCTTGGTCCAATCAAAATGGACGTCCGAGCTCTGGATACCATCTTGCCCCTCCTCACCGGGGGTCTCTGAAACTTCTTGCGAGGTTGGTGATGTAGCCTCGCTGCCGTCAGGGGAAGGCCTGTCAGCCTTCGAAGTAGATCCAACTCATAGCGAGAAATCCACTCACTCGAAGTTGCAGGATCTCCGCCATCTTCTCTGTCAGTCACCCGGTGCATCACCGATGCCGCCAAACTCTCTGAGATCCTTCTCCTCTTCGAAGCTACCGGCTCCTCTTCACCCTCATCCTCTGAAAATCCCCTCTTTCTGAGAGAAAGGGGAACATCATCCAGTGATCTCTGCCTCCTCTCATGCGTAGGCATGTTTGCCAGGTGCTCATTCCATTCTTCCTGCATCTCCTGAAACTGTCTGCTGCTCTCAGCAAACCTTCTTCGCCTTTCTTCCGCAGCTTCATCATTGGGCTCATCTAAAATCGCATCCACCTCCTCTTGAGTGACCGCTTCAGCTTGGCCATCTTCTAGAGCTAAAGGTGTCCTCTTCAATCTGGTTCTGGGTGGCTCAGCCTCCCTCTCCTCTGCTCCTGGCGCAGCCAGTCTCCTCACACTTCTCCTTGGAGCTTCGGCAGCAGCCGGTGTCCTTCTCAATCTCGGCAACTGTCTTGACCTCTCCAGTCTGTTCTTCAACAACTTCTGAATTGACTTGCTGCCTTTCATCATCAGCTTGGCTCTCTTCCTCACAGGGTTTTCCTCTGGTTGTCCTTCTGCTGGTGCTGGACGTCGTCGACGAACAATCCTCCTTCTTGGTGGTGGCGGTCCTCGAAGATCCTGAAAAACGTTTGATCTCACCGGATCTCTCAAGATGTCCGCCGCCTCGACAACTTCGTCCTTCACATGTTCTGTCATCATCATCTCCTCTCTTGTCGCCATCCTCATATTCTCTGGGGCTAAGAGCAGGAGTCGTCCACGCCATGAGCAAAAATAGCGTTTGCTTTGCTCTTTCACCAGCACTGTTGCAGGACCCCTCCATTCTCCTCCTGTCCTATACCGAGCCTTGTCTCGCATAGGAGTCCAAAAGTAGATTTGGGATCCTGGCACATATTCGGTCACGGCAGCTGCCGGTTTCCGTAGGATGGATCGGCGAAGTTTCTCTCTAACGCCCTGCCTCAAAAGTGCAATCCTCGCCGAGGTTCTCATCCTGTGTGCTCTGGCCACCTCACTTTCCGTGGATAAGCCTTCTGCAAATCCTAACTTCTCATCTTCATCTGTAAGTGAAGGCCAGACACACTCCTTTCCAAAAACTCTTTGATCTGGAGTAAAACCCTCCTTGCTGATGGTGGCATTCTTGGCCGCGGTCGCTGCCGCCAGGGCCAAACGCATTCCAGCGTATCCTTCAACGTGATGTTCATCCACCACTGCTTGGACCATCACTCCTAGGATACCTCCGTGCCTCTCTCCTGCCGAGAGCTGCCATCCTGCATGGGCCGCGGTGACTTCCGTGGGGATGGAGAACTGCTCCATCAGCAGTATGAAGCTCTGTTCGAACTCTCCTCCTTGGTCGTGCACCACCTTCTCTGGAATGCCAAATTGAAGTACCCAATGCTTCAGGAACTTTCCAGCCACATAGTCGCTCCTCCTGGTCTTTATCATCACCGCTTGGTGCTTGACCGTTCCAAGATCCAAGATACTCAAGCAGGCATACTTCTTCTTCCTCACGTCATAGAGGTATTTCAAATCCACATGGAGAAGCTTGTTGAAGCCATATGGCCTCACTGCTGGAGTTGCTGCCTGAGGATGCTTGGGTGCCCTCCTGGCAGCACAAACATCACATGTCCACCTTTTGGCGTGCCTCAGAGCATCCGGTGTGGCTCCACTGGCTTTGAGCATCCTAATCAAAGTTGATCGACTAGGATGCCCTAGCTGTCGATGGGCATATTCCACAGCCTTTTGCACCTCTCGTGGAATGGGGTGGCGCTGGTCCTCATCCACCTTCTCGTCCTCTGACTTGAAGTCCTCAGGTGCATCGCCTTCTGGTTGATCCTGGAACTCCTCTTGTTCCGCAATGATCTCTTCTCCTTCCGGAAAATCCGGCACCTGATAGCCGTCATCTTCCACATAGGCCTGGTTGCTCCTCAGGAAGGCCTCTGCCCCATCCAAAAGAGCCTGACAAAAACTTGGGTGGTAGCCTCCAACCCATGAAGATAGTGATCTCCACTTCCCGGTCTCAGGGTCCACAATACCACCCTCAATTGGATGGTGGGGATGTTTTCCAGGGCACTTCTTATTCAAGAACTGAACGACCTCTTTCTGTCCCATCACCATAGTTCGCTTCCGAATGGCTTCCCCAGTGTAGGGATGAACCAAACCATATTGGCATTGGTCCAGAGTCTGAGCATCACACCCAGCGAAAGCATCAATGATCTCTGGCTGGCGCCATGACAGCGCTCCTTCTGGATTCTCACCAAAAATCGCTCCTCCTCGCTTCCTTTGCCATAGAGCGACCCTTCTGGTGAAGCTCAAGAAGCTCGTTCTTGACTCTCTTCTCTTCCTCCTCAAGGCTGCAATCTGCTGCGGCGTCCTCTGGTTGATGTTTTGCATCACGCTCCAGGGGCCACAAGGCCATGCAATCACAATGAGGTCCGGCTCAAGTCTTTTGAGATAGTCGAACGCTGCCTCTCTCACCTCTGGAATGGTTAAATCCCAACCAGCCTCAATGGTGATTGGTTCGCAATACTCCCATCTTCCTGTGGACGCTGCCAACCGGGAGACCATACACGTCCAAGTGAAAACTCAATCACTTTCCATAGACGTCCTGGGGTCTTCCTTGGACCCTCAGCCTTCTTCTCCTGCTGGCTCTGCCAGAAAATCTCCGAGGACGGCGGCTCCTGCACTTGTTTCGCTGCTGCTAGCAGCCTCCTTCACTGACCTTTGTTGAGAATCTCTTCATCTCCACCCAGGTCTGCGTGCATCACCGTGCTGAAATCTCTTCCTTCTTCATCAGACGTGGTGCCATCTGATGAGCTCTCTGTTGATCCGGCATGAGTGGTCTCTGACTCACCCTCACTCAAAGAACCCCAACTGGATTCTCCTTCATCTCGTGGCTCCTCTGTTGCAATGAAGCACTCAGGTCGCAACTGTGGCTTCACTTCGTCCCACAGGGCCACCGCTTCGGCCTCTAGTGATTCTTGCCATTCTGCCAACTCCTCGACCTCCTCATCCAAGGCCAAGTCCAATGGCATCTTCTCGAGTGCCTCCTCACTTTCTTTCTCCGCCTCATCCAGCTGTTCGCCTAGAAGGGCCATGCTGTAAGGATCCCTCCTTAGGGTGTCCAGCAGGCTCTTCATCTCTCCTTCTTCCCAATCCGACATCTTCGACTCAGCTCCCAGTAGAGAGATCACCGGGTGGTGAGTAGCAGACATCGTCATTGGAACATAGCAATCTCCCAACTTCAGCCTCTGCTCTCCGAAATCCATCTGCACCTTCCATCTGGCCATTTCAGAAGGGCCAACTAGTGCAGGGCAAAACTGCACTCGATCATCTTTGCTGGTCCTGTCAACCACTGCGAGCCTCAACCAACTTCTCCTGTCTCCGCCTCCAGGACAGACAGGATAGATGTAGGCCACTGTGCTTTGGACTGGTGCACCGGCACCAAAGCGAAGCACTTCATCATGTTCCACCTCATACCACTTCAGACCAGCCTTCTTCAATTGCCTCTGGAAGACATCATGCCAGTGCCTTCCCGCCACTGCAGTGCGGCATCCTGAGTCTAGGATCACTTCTCCCTTCTCGGCCAAATTGATCTCGTAGACCATCGACTCCTCATAGATCTCACTTACCAAAGATCCATGATCCTGGGAAAAGTATAGCACTTTCTTCAGGCCGCACTTGCGGCAATTGCCCCAATGGGCGGCTCCGTTGGCTCTCCACACAATGTCCTTGAAGTTGTTGTGATGGCATACTTCCTGCTCAGCTGATATCGGGAAAGCTGAGGCCTCCGAAGGAACCAATCTTCCTTTCTTGTCCAACGCTCCTTCGAAAAGCCTCCACCGAAACTCTTGCATCCTCTTTTGCCGGACGGGCTCTGGCAAATCTCCCTTCGCAGGGGGTCGTTCACCTTGTGATGAGGACGCAGCCTCTGCAGGTCGCGGCCTTGCCGAGTAGCCTCCTTGTCGGCTATCTCGTCTCTTCATCCGATCCTCCTCAACGTTCTCGGGCATGTGGCTTAATGCCTCTGCTTCATTCTGCTTCTTCAAGGCCTTGTACAGCTCTCTCTTCTGTTCCTTGTCCATGAAGGGCAGAATCTCCAGCACTTGTTCTGCTGAACATTTTTGGACTTGTTTCTTCCCAGTCCGATCCGTCTTCCCTTGCACAAACTCTGGCATCATCCTCACATCAGGTTGTGTCTGTTGGGTCTGCTCCTTCTTGACCTTCTTTTCCTTCTTCTTCAACTTCTTCAAGATCTCATCATCCAGGCCTGCTCCTTCGATAGCTGCCAGCATCGTCTGAACGTCAACTTCGTACTTGGGATCTCTCTTCACCTTAGCTGAAGCCCTCGGTGCTACCGGAAAGGCCGTCTGATCCACTGAAGACGTGCTGTCGGAATCCTCCGAAGAGTCATACTCTCTGACCAATTCCCAGCCTTGAGATCTCTGAGGGGTTCGGAATGGGGCTCCTCCTCCACCAACCATGAAAGTCCAATTGACCTTGGAAACCTTCATCCCGGGGGAGGGACTCTCGCTGCCCCAGTCAGGTGGCTCCTCGTCTTCTACTCGCACAGGACTCTCTGGAGGTTTGGCCTTGGTTTTCGCGAAGGCCCTCAACTTCTCATACTTCTCATATTCTGACTCCTCCTTCACTTCCTCTTTCGTCTTTGTGACTGCCCCTCTTCCTTCCGGTTCTTCTCTCTTCGTCCTCTTGGCATCACGGGCTGACGATGAAGCAGCCACTCCTGCGAAGTTGGAGCCACGTGGCTTATCTTCTCCTGACTTCACCTTTGGACACTCTGGGTCACCATGCCAGTGTCCCTTCTGTCCGCAACTTGCGCAGGTGCTGTTACGCTTGCGGTCTTCGACCTTCCTCTCATCTGGGGGTCTCTTCCCCTTTCCTCCTTTGTTTCCTTTTCCTTTGGAAGATCCGGTGCGGTATCCTCTGCCCTTGCGTGTTTCGGCCGACTGACTCTTGGCCTTCCACCCTTGGACAAACGCTCGTGCCACCTCTCTGACGCTTGATCCTGCATCTTCATCATCAGGATCTTGGTCTTCCTCTCGGTAGTCCTCCTCATCGTCATAGTCTTCTCCATAACCACCTTCCATAGCCAAGGCCTCATTCTCGAGATCTTCGTTCTCGAGGTCATCCTCGTCTTCTTCCTCATCTTCCCATTCTTCTTCATACTCATTCTCGGCAACATGGGCGGAATGTCGGGAAGGTCGATGGGAGGATCTCTTGTCTTGCCTCTCCGGACGCCGCCGGTGATAAGGGGCTCTGCCCTTGTGATCCCTGCTGTCCCATTTCTTTCTTGGGGCCCCTTCGTAGGTCTGCTTCTTCTCATCCATATGGATCGTCTGACATCTAAAACGCATGACCTTCTCGATGGGGACCGAGGCGTATTTGCCACCTGCTGCAAAGAAGATATCATAGCGCTCCTTTCTGGTCAGTGCTGCCCTCGTGAGAAGTCTCTGGGCGAAGCTCTTGTCTGACAGCACTGTGTCGGGATCTTCTTTCAGGTATTCTTGCCGTAACCGCTTCAACGTTGAGATGTAGCCGGCTATCGACATACCTGGCGTCCTCCTGAAGGTGTTGTAGGCCTCTTGCCGTTCTTCAAAACGTTCATCTGCCCGAGCCCCATAGGACTCTTCCAGGAGTCTCATGATCCTCTGAAGGCCACCAGGTTCCCTCATCTCCGACACTTCTAGTTGGTTTAATACCTGGCGTGCCTCACCTTCGCAGCTCAGGTATACCAACATTGCCAACTCCTGCTCGTCCAACTTGTAGAGGGCTTGTTGAGCTTCTAAGATCTTCTTCCAGTCCTTGAAGTGTGACCGGCTGCCTCTGAAGGTTTCCACCTTCACTTGTGAGATCGAAGGTTTACTCCTCTCTTGCTGGGACCTTCTTGCCTGCGTCTGCAACATCTCCTGAATTTCCGTGGTCCTCGCAGTTGATGCTGTTGCAGCTTCTGATGGTGGGTCTCTCCTTCTCCTCACCACGGGCAGGCTACTCCCTTGTGATCCTCCGGGAGTCCTTGGTGGCGTCCTTGGAGGGTCTCTCGGCTCAGCCGGCCTCCTCGGTTCTACCGACGGTGCTACCGATGGGTCATTGGTCTGAGCCTCTTCTTCAGGTTCTTCTTCAACGTATTCATAGGAGTACTCGGACCAACCATCATCTCCATCACCGTCATCACCACCGCCATCTCCACCGCCGGGGCCTCCTGATTTTTCCTTTTTCACTTCTTTCTTCGGCTTCTCATCACGGTCCTTCTTATCTTTCTTATCCTTTTTGTCCTTCTTGGACTTCTCCTCTTTCTTCACTGCATCCTTCTCAGGCGCACCAGATCCTTTTCCTCTTGATCCGGATGCTTCCATCTCTTGGGACTCCGTTGTTGATGTCCATGAACTCGCCTGTCCGGCAGGATACCATTGGCTACCACTCCAAAACCACCATTGTCCATCTGTTGGACTCTGGAACCATCCTGTCCTCTGTTGAATCTGCTGGGCCAACAGGCGCGGGTCCATGTAGCTGCGCATTCCCATCATAGGTGGCATAGTCCAGCTTCCGTCCATGCTAGACTGAAAGGTTCCAAACACTGGTGCTGAAGCCGCCGACCTCGGGGTCACATCTCCTTCGGCTCCCTTCTGGGTCTTCGACTTTCCTTTACCAGTCTTACCCTTCTCAGTCTTGCCCTTCTCAGCTTTTCCTTTACCACCCTTCTTTCCTTTATGCCCTTTGCTTTTACCACCTTTTCCTTCATCCCTTACACTTCGGATGCTTGCTGACCGTTCCTGCTGGGGTCCACCACGGCGTCGGTCTCTGTCCCTGCCTCTCCTTCTGCTAGCATCCTCTGACCTCACTGAATCCTCAGGAACTGGGATCTCCTCGGGCGCTGCCCGGTCTGTGGGTGGCGCAGCCACCGCCGGCTCTGCCGGTTCCGGCTCAGCCGGTCGTGAAGGCTCATCCTTCACTCGGGAAGACCTCCGGTCCTCCTTCTTTCTTCTGGAACTTGAGTGCATCAAGCTCCGCTACCAATGCGGAGTGCAAAGGTAGAAAACCCAAAGGTAAAACACACGGCAGCAGCCAGCAATGCAAATCTTTTTAAGCGCAGCTGCTTGATCAAGCTACGGCAGCGGAAGATCCGGCGATCTAACAACTCAAGCATGCAACCACCAAATGCTACCGACTACCATTCTTCACAAACCTTACGAGTGGCAAGTGTTCCAGGATCCGACCCAGTCTTTGCTTGGACCTATTCAAGAATCATCTGCTCATAGCTCACAGCTCCTATGCATAGTTTGGAACTGCTCCAACAAATTGCATTCTCCTCTCCGAGTCTCCACCTCTTGCTGGGTAAGTGGAAGTTTCAATACCTGGTCGAAACCAACCACAAGAGTTGCTTGTTGGGTTAGAATTGGCACCGAGGCAAAAACCGCAGTTCGAATACTTAATGGGGCTTTGATCAACAAGGCTGGTTTTTGCGGTGCCACAACCTGAAGTGAGGGTCTCCTTCCCCAACATCTCATGAAGAAAGATGGGATGGTTTGGAAGTGTTGAGTGGCTCCTTGGATTTGTGTTTGTCACATCTTCCCATGTTTTACATTGTCCTACCAAACGTTCATGGAAGATCCAGCAGATCTTGTGTGCAGGTGGTGGTTGAGAGGCAGGTTGCTGGGCAAGGCGGGGAACTTTGAGCTTTTTTTGAGTTTATTCCATACACATGTTGTATACATTTCTATGCAAGTTTTGCATGCACCCTAATCACCTTTCAGAGGCAGGGCAAAAGCAAATATATTTTGACTATTTGATGGTTCCCCTGTGGTTTCGACACCGGAGTATGTAATGATTATATTTCGTTGTTGCATGTTGCCCATGTATCGATATTAGTTGGTTCATGCACATGTGCAGCATGTGCATACATGTGTAGCTTCGGCTCAAAGCCGGTGAATGAAGTTTAGCCGCCATGGAGGCTTGACTGCAATTGACTGCAGGGATCATTTGACTTGAGAGTGTGTGTGTGTGTGAAAGTAAAGGTGATTACTGTAATGGGCATGCGCACGTGAATAAAGAGGACCCTGTAACATATATATATATATATATTATATATATTATATATATTATATATATTATATATATTATATATATTATATATA
>OMLO01004202.1_pt1 | contig 11993 bp, 11 predicted proteins | sample 1674811 | NCBI WGS metagenome assembly OMLO01 (sample SAMN06265003, study PRJEB25207) | coral metagenome | isolation source: Coral host | place: Mexico:La Bocana,Puerto Morelos, Mexico | collected 2008-11-13
AAAAGGGGGGGGGGGGGGGGGGGGGGGCTACCATATCAGACCCCAACGTACCATATCAGACCCCGATCATATATGAGATGGGTTTGACTGTTTTATGTGTCGGGTTTAACTTTATGTTAACTGTTGTGCTAAGTAATACAGTAATTCTTCAATAGTGTACTGAAATTATTATGAAATATGGCTATTACGAAAAACAAACTGCAAGTTCACTTGAGGAGAAAGTCGCCATTGTTGCAACTTCCTTACTTCACAGCATCGCGTTCTTATCACCGTATTCTTATACTATTTTTTAGGAAATATGTAAATTATAAATACTTTTAAAATATATTATTGAAGCAAACATCCGCCGTCCCAAAACGTTCTAAGATAATTATATATATCACTTTGTGGCAAGTCACGCAACCAGGGTCTTGAAATTTTTGTTGACCTAAAAATGCCTTTATCTGCGTAGCAGTCTTTTCCGTTTCCTCTTAGCGGGAGAAAGCGAGGGCCAATGGGAAGTCGTGCGAACGCATGGAACGAGAGGAAAAAGAGGAACAGGGGGGGGAGGGGGTGGCCTGATATTGTAGTCTCACACGAAAAGCGTGGGGTCTGAGATTGTAGGTACCATGTTCGGGGCCTGATATTGTAGTCGTACGCGATAAACGTAACAACCGACATTGTCGAGGCCAGGATGATGGGCTCCTGCCGGGGCCTGATATTGTAGAGATGGGGGGTCTGAAATGGGGGGCATGAGAGTTACAATCTTGGAATAACTGATCGGAGCTATTAAAATTGTACAGATGAGAGAACAGATTCGTCGCCAGCTAGTAGCCACGCGGGCTGGAAAAGCCTGAAAATTTCCAGTTTCCATAACTTGCTTAACATAAGATACAGAAGACAGCTAACCTCCAAACAAACTCAGTGGCGCCAGTGGCTGACTTAACATTTCGAATTTTAAGGTATTCGTTGAGTTCCAAATTTAATTGCCCATTAAGGAGTAAGAAAAGTTACACCACCTCGATTCGCGCAAAAGTATTCACTTGAAGAACTTAAGTTCCTTTGTTATTATGCTAATTCGTAGAGACTGTATAGAAATCGAATCTTTGCATTATATATTCGCTTATTATTATAATTGTTATTAATATTGTTACCAGTATTGTTTTTATTATGGGCAGTATTAACGTATGGTTGCTATAGATCATCACCCAGGGTGCAAATCAGCGTGGCCTATGTTGTCTCCGAAAGAACTATCAAACAGATTATAATACCAAGATAAAAAAAAAAAAAAGGAAAACATTAAGAACTATCTAATTACCAGGTAACTGAGGAGGCAGCGTGACCACCCTCCTAGGACATCAATAATGGTGTTGACCTGTTCGATTTGGTACGTGGGGCTTTGCTGCCTCAGCTCCCAGCGCAAGGGCCCTTACTTCCCAGTCCTTTCTTTTCTTTGAGGGTTATCCAGCCACAGACAACTCATTTCCGCAGCTCAAACTTTCTTAGCCGCATGATCCATGCTCTGCATAAACAGGCACGTCCCAATACGCGTGCGTGACCTCGGACTCGTACATAGGCTTTGGGACCGTAGGAGCGTACCATGGAGACACAGAGTCCACCAACTTCAACTTTTCCAACATTTTAGCACTTTCAATGCAGCATTGTGCCTATCCAGGTACTTTCACTGTACCAGAGCAGGACCGGCCCCACAAGCACTTGAGGGAGGGTCTCTGGGAAACTTCCACAAAGTCTGCAAATGGCATCGCCTTGAGTGGTGACTGGCGTACAAGTAGAGTATACGTTCGTATGATTTAGTTGCTCATACAGCTCCATAACAACCGCGATGGTGTGCGTAGGTGCGTTTGTCCAGAGTGGAAGCCAGACAAAGCATACTCAAATCATCTATGTACAAAAGATGTCTTATCTTTGTAATTAAGGGCTTTGAGAGTCTTCAGTTGCACCTAGTAGCCAAGCTACTTATTATTACTTTTTATTATTTTTATTGTTATTACTATTATTATTACTATTATTATTACTATTATTATTACTATTATTATTTTTAATATTATTATAAAAATATTAATATTATCATTAATATTATTAATAATTGATGGAGTTACTAATTAGATTCCTTACTTCGACATGCAGGATTCTCTGAGCACTCGAAACCAGGATCCAAGGGAGAGAGACAAAGCTAACAGCTACAAAATAAGCCTGTCTCAATATGTTTTGTATTGATTAATACGGTATTGTTCCTGGCTATATATCGTCCGCAAAGCTGTTGCGAAGCATTCTGAGCTTATCATATCAAAGACTGGCGACCAAAAAATCAAAGCGAGTATGTTCTGCTGTAACTTGTCGCTTGGAAGACGACTGAAGGTCATAAATAAACGATTGGCTGCCATGCTAATTTTGTTGCTCGCAGTTCTTGTTGGTCTCCACCTGATTATTTTACCATCTGCGAGTGGCGGTTATAACGACGAGTGTTATTTAACAGATGTAAAACGTCAAAAGTTGAGGATTATGGTGAAGAATATTTCGAGGGCGTTTGACAAATTTGGTGTTCAGTATTGGCTCGACTATGGTAAGTTGTTTAATAGAATTGTGATTTTAAGACCTTGTTCGCTTGTAAACGTAAGTACGTAACATTTTTTACTATCCCCCTTTTTCACGTTATTGTGCTCACTATGAAGACAACATTTACAATCTTTATACTTCAGGTCGCGTCCCCGTTTTTATCTGACGAATATCAAACGGGTGTACCACGATTCTATGGCACCCCTTTATATAGGAGAAACTGGCAGATGCTTTGAAACTCCAAGAAAAGAACATATGATGAACGTAAAGTCTTGCGCAAAAGGTTCCAACACTGCTAAACACAACTGGTTGTTTACCATTTACAAAAAAAAATCCGGAAATTTCAGTTGGAATGTAAATAGAAAGACTAATTTAGTCTTCCCAAATGGAAAATTTCCGGGGAAAACGGGATTTCTTGAAAGGTGGACCATTCGCTCTTTCTGACCAGTTCCAGGCCCCTCCGATTGGATCGCTTGGAACTGTAAATGGAACAGCAAATCCCATATGGAAATTCCCATTCGGGTTTTGACGCTAGCTTTCCATATACCACATCTGTCGCCCAACCGGGTTTTCTGATCAAATGGTAAACAACCTGAATCACTCTATTTACTTTTTAAAAATCAAGTTATTGACAAGGGTTCCTTTTGTAATCGCATCACTCGAATCATGGTACACTGCATCATGCAGATAACAATTGAAGGCCGCTTCACAATCATTAATCCATTATTTAAAAAAAAGAACCGTAAGTTTATTGACACTAAATTTTTCCCATTTTTGTGCATCCTTTTATAGTTTGACATACTTTTTTAATATATTTGTAGCTGTCAATTATTTTTTTCATTTTTTTTAGGCATCGAAGGCTGTAGTCTAAAGGCCGAAAGCTAAGTTTTTGAACTTTATATAGCCAGTGAACGTCCTTAAAGAGAGAGCATAGGGCAAAACAATTATGCACTGATCTGATATTAACTTGATTAATCAACTAAATTGCAGGATGTTATTCTTGGCTTGCACGTGACGTCATTACTTCCTTCAATCCAAAATTAAAAACCCACTAATGTTATTATCCTCATTAGACATGAGAGGGGGTAAATTTATATCTGTGTACCCCTTTTCTGCTGAGTAGCCTGCTTTTTCAGGAAACCAGCGCAGTCTAAATTTCAGAGCTATGACGTTGTGTCACATAAAGCTGCGAAAGCCTTTGTCAAAAAACCATATTTCTATCTCGTGATATTTTGCCATTTTATAAGTTACAGTATTAGGAAAAGTGCGTACGTAAATGTCTGTTTCTTCAGTACAGACAATCAGTCGTTTAGATAGCCAAACTAGGTTAAAGATGAATGCACTATTTTGTGGCCGCCATATTGGTATACCACAAAGGTACACCAATGTGGCTGCTCCATACTGGGCTCTATAAATTTGTGCACAATATTTCGACGAATATCTGAAAATACGAAAAACGTACAAACTTCAAACTTGGAGAAGTGTCTTCTTAATTAATCTCCTATAATATCAGAACTTCTTGACAGTATATATGTAGCGAATGGTTCTAATATTATGTTGTTACAGACAAACAGAGGGAAGCGTACCCCTCAGTAATACATCAATGAATTGATTAATTGAATGTTGAGTTGGTAATTCCTATTTGTTTTGAAAAGGGGCGGATTATTTTCAAATTAAACTGAGCACGATTTGTGATTGGGCCATGCAAACAAGAGATATATTTCTGACATGAACATAAAAATTTCCTTTTAAAATGGAACCAGCACGGCCGAATCCATTATATGTGGAACCCCAAAGAAAAAAAAAAAGAAAACAGATTTCCGGTGGTTTCCAGGTGGCTCCGAGTACTGCCAGAAAGGTAATTCGCCATTTTAAACGCTGCTCAATGATCGAATAATAACTTCATTGGTGTAATCTTGAGGAGTATGCATACTTAGTTTGACTGCAAAATTTTGATTGCCAATCAATCGGACAAAGTGGAGGCTCTGTAGGAACACTAGACACGCATTAATCAACGGATTCGTTTATTCTGTATTAAATATTTAGACATTATTTTTGTTTGCATTTATTTGTTTCAGGGACCCTTCTTGGTGCTTATGGCATAGGAGACATTTTGCCACACGACCACGACGCAGATATCTCATTTATTTTAAGAACAGAGAGCTTAGATGCCTATTCCGAATTGAGGAGATCGGGAATTAAAGCGAATGGCTTAATGGCAATCTTTGGGAATGCGACCACCGATTTTATGAGGTGGATACCAGCAAATAAGACAACTAGCGACAAAACAGAAGTAATGCTTTACAAATTTTATCCAGCCTCATCACCGGACAACTTCATTCTTAAGTATCATCATACCTTGGATACATTTCCTCTGTCGTGGGTCGTGCCACCACGGAGGATCAATTTCCACGGGTTCGATGTCGCAATTCCCAACTCACCGGAACGGTTATTGGCTTTCAGATACCCTTACACTTACGGATTGTTTGCGTTTCAATTTCCATACAAATGGAAGTGCTGGGTGCCCTGTCGGCTAAGAGCAAGCGATAGGTGCTAAAGTTATAACGTGGGGTGTGATCAGACTCCGATAATATCACATCTACTGAGCAGTTTCAACTCTCCAACGCGAGCCAGGCCCTTCTTGCGTGAGTTGTAAACAAATAAAATGGCGTTGCGCAAAATACTTATGTTATAAATATGACACAACATATGAACGTCTGGTGAAAAAGGGGTATGAAAGTGCGTTATGACTAATTCCATGATTTCGCCAGGTGCCGTTCATGATATTTTCATGTCTTTCGTGTTTGTTAAATTTTATATTTCGTGTATAGTAGGTCCACATCAGCCCTTCGGCTGCCAAATCCCCTCCACAACCTACTTATCAAATAAAGTTTACTTACTTGCTTACTAAAATTTACTATTCAGGTGCTACGGCTCGCATCATTTATATACGGCACCTTGCTATTTTCTGAAGACCCTCAATGAAACTAATGATACTACGAGCCTATACTGTTTTACGTTTCTCTGGAAAATCAAAATGTACAACTTCAATCGCGGTTGGGAACGATAGTATTTTAAAAATTTGTTCTGTTTGCCGTTTCTTACTGTAATCTGCTTTTTTTTTTTGAGATCTAGCTGCTAGTTAACTTAGTTTGGAGAATTATATTTATGACGATTCCAAAAAAATTATTTATTATAAGTGCAGGATTGCAGTAAGATCGTGACACCCGAGTCGTGACATCTCACCTATTTCCTGTGAAGAGTGACGCTTACTCTTGGCGGGAAATTTTTAGCACACGTTTTAGAACAATGGACAATGGACAATTAGAACCATGGACAATGGACAATTAGTGAGGTCTCTTTTGATTTCTGGTCTTATACAGTGACGATCGACTCTCGCTTCGTGCTTAACTGAACGCTGTAGTTTCTATCCGCTCTTGTTCACTGTTGTTTATTGTATATCTATTCGTTCAGTGAAATGAAGCGAGAAATAATAATAATAATAATAATAATAGTAATAATAATAATAATAGTAATAATTATAATAATAATAATTATAATAATAATAATAATAATAATAAATTTGTATAGCGCTAGAACTGTAGAACAATATTCAAGAGCGCTTTACATTAAGTTAAAATAAATGAATAAATAGAAATCTCTAAAAATGTAATAATCTCTAAAAGCTACAATAATAAGAATGATATGTTATGCTATAGCAGAATTTAAAAAAAAAATTCCAAGTAATTTAAAATTAAAGCTTGCATATGATCGGTTCGCTCGATTCCCTAAACTCGGACTGTCGGTAATTAAGTAGTTTGACAACCGTGATCGCCCTAAAGAAACCATGGTCTCGCTCTCTGAGCCAAGCGTAAACCAAGCGTTAGACTTGCGATCTGTACAGCTCTTCTTGATCGGTTGGCAGTTGTAAATCGACATATGATAGTTCGAATTGGAGGGATTCCTTCGATTCCTTAAATTTCACCAAAATATAGGACTGCGGTTCATATAGTGATTTTAAAACCTTGACTGACTGCCGGTCATTTAGCCACAGCGAAGATTTTAATTGCACTTTATTATGAGATCATAAAATGATAACATTTATGTAGTTTCAGCATTGCCGCTTCCAAATTGCTTGTCTTTTCAGTCTTTGAAATTTTAACATATTTTTCTCATGATTATCATAATTATGCGAAGTTCAGGGATGTTCGCGATTGTTCCATGTTCCTGGTGTAATCGACGACCAATATAAGGTCTGTGCTTCAGTGCATTGTCGCCTTGAATCTCATTAGGATTGATTTTTAAAGCTAGGACCGGACCCTAGGCAGACGAGATGAATATATTTTCTCTAGAATCGCATAGCTAAAGGTAAACCCATGGTCTGATTGGCTATCGAGGAGAGGGTATTTGTATAGGAAATAGCACGGTTTCTAGGGGTATTTGGGATAAATACCGCGAGTGATATTTCAAAAGTTGATTGGCTTTACAACAACACGTGACTGGCTGTAATTTTTACATGTAAGTATTTCAAATTTGGCTTAAATACTACTGGTCTTAGCCAATCACATTTCAGAAATGTCTTAGTCTGTAGTATAAAGCGTGGAATTGCACTTGTGCATGAAGCGATATTGCTGACGTGAGTCGCGAGTAAAAAATGTAGCTATTGTGACAGCAAAAATGCAACTCATGCTAGGAAAAAAACACTCGAAAGTTAACGAATTTACTGAAAACGAATGTTTGCCATATCTCGAATTGAAATTGAAATTTTGGAAAATTTGAGGAAACACTCACACGCAAAAGTAGGAGAAAACGCATTGACATTGTATTTGAAAGGATTTCCTTTATTTGCGCACTGGGGCGGTTCACAAAAATAGAAAACATTTGGTTTTGCACAGGTGGCTTTAGCTATGCGATTCAAGAAAAATTCACTGCCTGACGAGTGAAGTCCACATTAAATTTCACGTAAAAAACCGATATCGCATGAATCGCGAAAAGTTGTTTTCAGAATGTAGTTATTTTAATTCGCTGTTATTTATTTGTCAGTTTGTTGATTCCCTGCAAATCTGTTGATGTAAGGGCCTGTTTGCCCACACATCAGTGTTTTACGTTATTTATCTTAGTTTCTTAAGGTCTCTTATTGCTAATAAGCTTTAGTCTTTGTCACTGGACATATTTGAGTTTGTGCCTCGAAGTTTTGGTTATTTTGTTAGTCAAGTCTATAGTCCAAGGTTATACAATGTTCGGGCGCCACCAGGAGTCTTTAAGTTTAGGTTCCGTTGGTTATTTTATCTAGTGTTTGTATTTTGAAGGTTCCTGTTTTAGTCTAGTTTTCGTTCGTGCTCATTTGTTATTGGCAGTTCTCACTCTGCGTTGGTTCCTCGAGTAGGTCTGTTTATATTCGCTTTCTTAACTAAGTTCCGGAGATGTCTCTGGTTTTCCAAGGTTACCGAGTCTTGTACCCAAAATATGTCTCTGGTTTTCCAAGGTCACCTAGTCTTGTACCCAAAACATGTCTACAATTAAGATATATAACTGACTAGCTATCAGAGTTCATACAAATCAATAATGTTAAAAATATTCATGATGACAAAGAAAAATCAAGCCGAGTCTGATCGAGTCTCATTGATTCACTCGAGGTCGTCAAAATCTGTTCGGTCCACCTCTTCCATTGCTGGAGCTTGTGTGGAAACTAACCAGTCATATATCGACCCGCGGGCAGTTTATAAACTGCCCGCAAAAACGGCACTGGCACGTATCACGCTTAGTGTTTACGAAAGCACAAAAGACAAATTATATGATCGCAAGGGAGACACATCCAGTCGACTGGATATTGAGTGGACGACTTCAAGATATTGCAGTGTCGTTTCGAAAAGTTACCAGAGAGGCAAATACCACTTCAAACTGTGGCCATTACTACCCGCCAACACAAAAGCCCATCAGTCAGGAACGTCAAAATCAGTCAGATCGTCAAAGCCATAACCGAGGGAAAAGAAGATCTTAAAAGAACCTTTGGGGAACTTTGTTGAACACTGATATGAATTACATAATTAGTCTTGTACCTCATAACGTTTCTAGGCAGATTGACGAAGCTGCAGCAATTAATTTAGCTTCAGTTAGTGGTCTTTTTACTAGTTTTAAATATCAGATTAATGGTCATCGCTCAAGGCAAACGATACCCATTTTTTTTAATGTAGATCGGCCGTTTTCATGGCAAAACTTGTTTTCTATCGCTGTTTCGGGAGGCAGGCAATGTGGTTGAATTTGTCCAAATTTCTAGTTACTTTATAGTAAACGAACGTTTTCTCAATGATTTTTTCTGTTACTTTCCCTAGGGACTATTGTCAGTTATGTTTTTTCCAAGCGGGCACGGTAACGAATGCTGCAATCTGATTGGTTCTTAGCGCGGTCCGAATTTTCCTATTTTTTTCCGTGTGTTTTTCTCGTTTGAGAGCTTGGAAAAAAATAAATAAGTTATTTACCGGCTTATAGAGTTGCGGCATTTGGCAGCATTGAAGATCTCAGTTATTCACTATACGGACCTCCCAGCAGGCAAATAGCATATATTTATTTAGAAAAAATAATCATTTTTGTGAGGTCTTGGATTATCTGGTTATCTTTGCCTTGCGCGAAACCTTCTATATTTCGCATCTCGAGAATTTGAGGAAGTTTTTGTTTTTGAAGACTTAATGACAGCTTTGAGTGCGTTTGACGTTCAGCGTATAGTTGAATGGCGTTACTCTGAATTCGCCTATAATTGATTGAGTACGTTACTCTCTTGTTGTCATTTCAGTCATAATGGACATGATCTCTCGGTTTATCACAACGCTTGCAGATTTTGTGTTGGCGTGTAGTAACGGCCGCAGTTTGAAGAGGTATTTGCCTCTCTGGTAACTTTTCGAAACGACGCTGCAATATCTTGAAGTCGTCCATGGATTCAATATCCAGTCGACTGGATGTGTCTCCCTTGCGATCATATAATTTGTCTTTGTGCTTTCGTAAACACAAAGCTGCCCTTCATGATACGTACCAGTGCCGTTTTTGTGGGCAGTTGATACATGTCCGCGGGTCGATATATGGCTGGTTAGTTTCTACACAAGCTTCAGCCATTGAAGAGGTGAACCGAACACATTTTGACGACCTCGAGTGAATCAATGACACTTAGACTCGGCTTGATTTTACTTTGTCCCCATGAATATTTTTTTTAATTTATTTATTTATTTGTTTTTAACATTAGCGATTTGTATGTTATGTTCTACGATATCTTAGATTAGTTTTGTTTATGTAAACTTTTTGATAATTGATATTTTTCATCATTTTCATAGCATTTTTCCTAATATTTCAATGATATTTTGCTTGTTTACGTTGTTTGCATCACGTCTACCCTATCTGTACTAAGTATTATAACATGTTTGACTAATTGCGCGCGCTGTGATTGGTCAGTTCGAGTTCATTATAGCTCCATAAAGCACGCGGCTTACGTCACACGCGTGCTTTATCGAGTTTTAATGCACGCTGCTTACGTCACGAGTTTGAGCGCGCGCGATTTCCTTAGCATTTTATAAAAGGAATAAAAAACTTCATCCTCGTGCATTGTCGAGTTAAATAAGCACTTGGGAGTTTTTAAGAACACTCGAGAAGTGCAAGAAGCAGTCGGCCTCGCCTCGTGCTTCTCTATGCACTTCTCTCGTGTTCTTAAAAATTCCCGCGTGCTTATATAACTCAACAATGCACTTGGGTGCGTTTTTTATTTCTTTAAGAATCAGTTTAAGGCCTTGTGAGTCTTATCAATTTATCAATTTTGCACCCTTTTATATTGTATACCTTTTTCTCATTATCTTCCACATGTTCTTGGCATCGAGGACGATGCTTTGTCTAAGAAGGGGGCATGTTGTGAAGCAAAAAGTTGTTTTTAGAATGCACTTATTTCATTCTCTGTTAGTTATTTGCCAGTGTGCTGCTTCGGTGCAAATCTGTTGATGTACAAGGGCCTGTTTGCACACCGAGATGTTTTACGTTATTTATCTTGGTTTATTAAGGGTCCTTATTGCTAGGCTTTAGTCTTCGTCAGTGGCCATGTTTGTTAGTGAATTGAGATCATTATTATTTTGTTAGACACCCCACCAAATATGAAAATATTCAACCAAACTAATGATCCAATGAACATGCGTTAGTGCCTCAAAGCTTTGGTTCATTTTGTTAGTCAAGTTTATAGTCCAAGGTTATCCAAGATTCGGCCACACTAGGAGTTTCTAAGTTTAGGTTCCGTTGCTTATCTTATCTAGTGTTTTTATTTTGAAGGTTCCTGTTTTAGTCTAGTTTTCGTTCGTGCTCATTTGTTATTGGCAGTTCTCACTCTGCGTTGGTTCCTTGAGTAGGTCTGTTTATGTCACTGGAGATGTCTCTGGCTTTCCAAAGTCACCGAGTCTTGTACCCAAAACATGTCTCTGGTTTTCCAAGGTCACCTAGTCTTGTACCCGAGACATGTCTACAATTAAGATATCTAACTGACTAGCTATCAGAGTTCAGAAGAGATTAGAGAGAGTATTCAGCGGAGACTCCTGTGAATACGAACGACACGTCACACGAAAGAAGACAATTAAGAAGAACAGAGTCTTGGTACCTCTCGTACGAGCTCAGCCCTTACCTCTCACTACCTAACATATTTGGTGGAGTATCTAACAATGAACATACTAATGATCCTAATTCGCTAACAAATTGCCACGCAATATGCCACAGAAGGTAAAGAAAGCTAACTGATTCTCCTCATAAACGCTGAGCGTTATTGAAGCTAGAATCATGTGCCATCGGCCGATGATAGAAAATGATGAGATAAAAGAAGTTGCGCATTGCAGGACAAAATTTCACAAGCTTCTGGTAATCACATGGAAAGTTAAACTTAACTTTTAACTTTAGAGATTGTAATGTTATAATTTCAACATGATCAAAAGAGGCTACCATGGCTACAAATATAAGTCACTTTAAAATTCCTTTGAAGGCTAAGCATCCCTGAGCCGTTCGTTTTACTTTTTGTAAGAGCGGGGAAAATTAGCTTGCAAAAAAAAAATAGCAGAATGTTGCTTAAAAGTAATGTTATGATTGAAGAGTTTCAACGGTCAAGGATTGATTTTAACCTTTTTTTTTTTTATAATATGAGGCATGCGGTCATAATTATATACTTTATCACAAGTCACATCAAGTCCACTTTGTGTTGCTATTCTTTGTATATAAATGTGGCATGGTACATGAATACATCCGTTTAGGGAAGAAGAACGATTTATTTAATCCGCGAAGTCAATGTATGCATACGCTATAGTCACGCAAGTGATGAAGAAAGCCCAGACCGACCGATATTGAAGAATCATCCGCTTAATTATCTACGTCTATTAACACACTTCTGAAGGGAAGGATATAAAATTATTGTTTTAAAATGACTTTTT
>OMLO01004204.1_pt1 | contig 11992 bp, 7 predicted proteins | sample 1674811 | NCBI WGS metagenome assembly OMLO01 (sample SAMN06265003, study PRJEB25207) | coral metagenome | isolation source: Coral host | place: Mexico:La Bocana,Puerto Morelos, Mexico | collected 2008-11-13
ACGTAGTACATGGATGTTTTCCTTGAAATGGATTCGGAAGTGAGAAAGGACATCAGTCTAGAGATTGGGAAATTCACCCTCCCAAAAAATCTTTCAAGTTTTTCCTTCAACAATTCGAAGTGACGGGAGATTGATAGTTGCTTTCAGTTTTCAACCACTGAATGCGTTGTCTTTTGTCAGCTCTTTGCTTCAGAATTTCTTGCTCATCGTGAAGTTTATACCTACCAATACGAAGTGTTTCTCTCAGAAATGATGATTCCATAATTTTGGTAAGAGCGTCCGCCAATTGCGCCCCACTATGGACCCATCTCAATTGAGTTCCTTCTGCAAGATAATCTTTAATCGCCCTAGCCTGTAATTGCGTACGGTACTCTTGGCAATTGGGTGCAGCAGTCCTAGATACAAGATCGAAAAGTGATTTGCAATCAACAGCGGCTACGTCTGTCAACTCCGTTGCCTTGATCGTTGATGCTGACACTGCGGCAGGTAATTTCGGCAAACTCACATCCGGATTTCGCCAATCCACCTTTGGATCTAATAGCCAGCCCCAGAATAATTTCAGCCACGAAAGTTGATCCAGCATTGAGGATAGCGACATCGTTTCTGCTGAAAGTGTACTTGTCACTACCTTCTGGATTTTTCTACAACCCCATGACAAAGGACTGATTGGACACGCTACATTCTGTGAAATCTGCTTGGTTGTTCCTAGAATGATACTTCCAGCATGAGAATCAGGGTTGGATTTTGATGAAAACGATGCATCGGAAAATGCGAGGAAACGAAAATCATCACATGCGATTGGTTGGATGACCAAACTTACGTCATGGTGTCTTTTAGCCTCATGTAAGACTCTGTTTGCCTCAATCAGGGTTTCTACTCGTGCTTGATTTATCTTTGATTGGAGCACGCTGAGTCTACTGGCCAAATCGGGACGAGTGTTCACTGACGCATATTGGAGACTTCCGATGATTGCTCTCAAGCTTTGGCGTTCTTCTTCCGTAACTGCTTCATTCCCTTTTTCCCTGCGATCGGCAGTAATGCTAATGGATTTTATCTTTCTTACATATTCACTCTGTGATAGAACTATCGCTTTGTCACTCCGTTGATGCATCTGAATACCTGTGAAGACAAACGAACCCAATTTCTGTGAACCGAAAGGATATTGCTTCTGAAGGATCTTGATCTTTTCCTGAAAAATTTCATCCCCACCGCAAAGACCATCATCGACATGTATACCGAGTACACCATGAGGTTTTTGGTTCTTGTGATCTCGAAGGATGAACAAACAAGGATCAAATGGTGCGATCTCAAAACCTAATTTCAACAATGCTTCCGAAAGCGCTTTGTACCACAGGAAAGGGGCATCAATTAACCCGTATGCACTTTTGACCAATCGGCATATCTCATTTGGTTTAAGGGACATCGCTTGTGTCAACTCAACACAGGGTTCCAGACCTATGACTCTATCCTCTTGGGGTTGCCCTTGCAAAAATGCTGCCTTGATATCGAAGCTACACAAATCCCAGCCCCGAGATGCAATCAATTGCAGTAGCAGCATGCGGGAATGTCGGCCAAGGGTCGGGCTATCGCGAGCTAAATCTTCTAAATGAGGATCTAAGTAGCCTAGCACTACTAACCTTGCCTTTGCCTTACGATGCTTATCAGGTTGATTTGGATCTCTATCTGACTGTTCAATGGGTTTCCAAGTGAGAACCCATCTGCAACGTAAGACTTCTTCAGGTGGAAGTTGATCCCTAAGGATTTTAGCTACAGTCCCGGTTTTGAGCCAGTTCTTGATCTCTGACTCTTTTGCACCTTTGAATTCCTCACGTTCTTGCGAATTTAGCTCTGATAGTTTAACCTCAGCTCTTTGCTTCTTCGCCGCACTGACAACGAAACTGAGTTCTGCCGGGTCGCTTGACTCTCTCCATTCTTGGATTTCTTTGTCACCAATTTCAATTTCAATCTTCCAACACAAACCTTCACTAGTCATGTCGGTATGATTGAAAATGGCATCATCAACACAGCGCCAGCCTTCACAAATCAATTCATCATCGGATGGTCCTTCCGGAACTGGTACTTGCGTGCCATCTAAATTTTCGGGGTTTTCATTATGAGTTTCTGCATGACTCCCTGACAACGACGAAACAACAGGTTCCCCATCAGGTTGTTCTTGGGATCCAATGGATGCTGAGGATGATGTACCAGGTTCTTGGGGACCAACGTTATTTTGTTCAGGGGTCATTGGAACCGTAGGAATATTCTCTGCAACTGGGGTTGTTTGAATGCGTCTCTGAGCAATTTGCCCTTCCAGATTTTGAAACTGATGAGATGCTACACCATGTGGGAGCTTCTGTGCTTCAAATGCGTTGACTGGTCGACAATGTTCAGGTGCACATCTAGTAAGGTTTCCACCCTGAGTAACCCACATGCAGTGGTTATCATCTTGAATGACTACTTGCATTGGACCAAACCAACCCTTTTGCTGTATTGTTGATTTCCATATCATCACCCATTCACCCCTTTGATATGTTCCCCGATGAGGGCATGATCGACGAAGCAGCGCTCTTCTAAGCGACATAGCATTATCTGCACTATGGAAAGCTTTCCTGGCAGCTTCTCGCATGGCTAGATGTTCTCTAATTAAAAAGAACACCTTGCCCCTGTTCGCTATCAGCAATTTCATGCGCCGGCAACAATTCGTCCCCACACAGTGATCCAGGTAAACGTGCACTTTTTCCAAACACTAAAATTTCTGGTGAAAATCCACGACGAAGTCCACATGAGTTTTTGGCTTGAGTGCTGCGCCAGAGAACTTTCTGTAATTGATCATAGGATGTAATGGGATGTTCCATGTCCACTTTACGAAGTATTTCTTCAAGTATCTTACCGTGACGTTCACATCGACCATTCTGCCAATGTGCTCCTGGTGGTATTGTCCTACTGCGGATGTTGTAGGTTTGAAGAAACAGTTCGAATTGTTCACTGGTAAATTCTGTTGCGGAATCCATGACAATTTCACAAGGTGCCCCTGCCCAACACAACCACATTTGCACGAAGCAGGAAATAGCGTGTTCGGCGGATCGATTTGGAGCTATCATGGCAACATGAAAATTTGTTCCTAGATCCACAATGTGATACAAATGGAATTGCTGCCCTTGACTATTTGTGAACTTCAGTCCATCAATGGCAATTCGATCGTTGAAATCAAGTGCTTCTTTGATGGTTCCTGGTCGACTATGTTTTGGAGCCGATTGCGAACTGCACACTGAACAATGAAAGTCCATCACGCCGTCTACAACTGCAGATCGAGCCCCTTGTTGTTTGAGCAGTGCACACAGCTTATCTTTTGAGGGATGTCCAAGATTCTTATGTGCCTTCACTATTTCACGACGATCCACACTAGGAAGACAAAGAAATTTTGGCCCATGATCACGACTCTGTAGATCAATGCGATTCTGCTCTGACAACATTGGTTCATATTCAAGGCTCGATGTTCCATTTGTCGTTTCCATGCGATTCGGGTCATGACCTGCTTCAGCTTCTATCCGAGATTCTGATGCAGGCTGCGATGGATTCATATCCATGGAGGGATTGCAAGCAAATAGGGTTATATTCAATTTGCACGGATGTCCCTTTCGTTGTATCTTCGCCTGGGATAAATGTTCCCAATTTTCCCATTCATCTTCGATCATCCATTCATTGGTTTCTCGATGTAAAAACAAACACTTTCGGAAAGGAACTTCCCCAGCGACAACCGTGCGAACAGGCCCAAGTGCTCGATCCGTGCCACGACAAACAACTGCAAAACGAATTTTCTTGTCCGGGATGAAATCTTGAACATCTTGAATGATCTTGGGGTCATCTATTATTCGTTTGCCTACTCGCGGTGTATGTTCCTGAAAATATTTGACTATATCCTGCCAAACTTCTTGGGGTGTCTGGTTACTTTGTTTCTCTAACAACCTTCTTCTCTTAGGTTCAGGTAGTGACGTTGCAGGAGAGGCACTCGGTACATTTCCCTTTGCTCGAACCGTCGACAACCTTGGGTACTTCTGTTGTCGAGAACTTGGCAACACGAAACACTCCTCGATGAATGCAGGACAACTTCCAAAATCATGACACATGATTCTTGCAACCCTACGAGCGAACTTTCTGGGATAATTTTCGGACCACTTGGATCTACTCAATGTTTGATTCTCAATACGAATTGTTCCTTCGATAGGCTGATGTTCGTGATTTCCAGGACATTTATTTCCATGAAGGTCCTTAAACATTCTTGTTGATGTCGTGAGAACTTCCAGCCCCTTTTTGACAAATCTTTTGCTTGTGGGGTCCCAGAGACCTCCTACATTACACATGTCGAATTGTGCACATTGGGTCTTTTCAAACACTTCTTTCATCAAAGGGGATCGAAACATGGCAGACCTACTGGGTTGCTCCCAATGGAAATGGTTTCCTTGACTCCCTTGAAAACGAAGTAAAACAACACCCAAAGCGATATCAGCAACATGATGGTGACGATGTTCCTGCAAATCACGAAAAGCTTCCTCGGATCGCGAACCATTCAAAGCCGAAAATGCACACCAAGGCCCACACATGGGACTGTACCAACAATGCCTAGGTCTTTGGATTACAATCTTTTCAAACAGGTTTGCTCGGCCATTTTTGGTGTGTAAATCGCCTTGATCGTAGCCAAATCGCTCGGCACAAGCACCAAGATTGTGACATTGCTTGGCAAGTTGACTATCACGATTACAAAAGATCTCGAACAAAAGAGTGTTTTCGGTCAAACTGGATTTGTGGTGATGAACCATGATTTCTTTAAGTTCAGCAGTGTATTGGGACACCAATGATCGAAACCGTTGTCTATCTGAATCTTCAAAATTACTGGCGAGCAACGGGAATGTTTCTGCAAAACTATCATCATGTGAATCGTGATCACCTGCGTTCAACCAATGCCAATCTACTGTTGAGAGCCCTTTGCTTCGCTCACATGCTGCAAGATCATCTGGATGGCATTCTCCATGTGCAGCATGCGTGATTGCATCACTGCAAGCTCGGCTCTGGTCTCGTCGATGATCCTCTGCCTGATCCATCTCCGAGCTCACCTCTTCCCAACTTTGGTCCAGCTCTGTCACGGGTGTCACCGTCGGCAAGTTGGGATCGGTCTTGTAGCCTCCAGCTTTCTTCTTGGGGATCATCTTCGGCGTCAAGGCTTTTGGCTTCTCTTTCGACCGCTCGGTGCGAGGGATCTGAGTCCCCTCCAGCTCGCACCTCTCGACCTTGAGGGTGATGAACGCAATCATCTTCCGATGACTGGGCTTTCCACTGTTCGCGTAGTGGCTTGCAAACCATTGAATCCAGCTTTGGTGGTTTATCCACATGTCGATGTACTTCGTTCCTTTGTGGGTGTTCCCAAAGTCCACAACTGATTCCTCCAGTTCTGCTATCGACAGATGGCTGAAGTCCTCCACTGGGTCGGTGTTGGGAACATGGAGTTTCTTCAGGCGATCCACCAGGGAAGTCATGGCGAACTTGCACACACTTCGAAGCACGATCACACAAAATGTCCTTTGAGCTCTCACTGCGATCACATGCGACTGATGCTGACATGGAAACACCTGAATGCGGACACTCTTCACCTAGGAGGTTATTGCTTTTGGTTTTATCGATGTGCATCTCACTGCTAATTCGGCCTCGTTCCGTCACGTCAGCTTCATTTTGGATCTCCAACGAACGATCTTGACTTAAGAACGTATCTTGAAGTCGCGGTTGATAACTACCATCAGCTTGAAGAGCCAACTGATTGACATCGATCAAGAAAAGACCTTTGGAAGTTAAATGAAGATTCACACTTTGCTTCAGAAAGGGACTGTTCAACACTTGACGATCCGTGTCAATGGTGGCCTTCAAAGCTCGGACCAACGTATTCGAAATCAAGAACGGTGTCTGTCCTGGAACAACGGCTACCTTCAACTTAATACGTCCTAGCGGAATCACTAGTGCCTGTTGGGAGTCCAAGGTGCTGAGGTTGCCAAAACGAAATGTGATGTTGCATGCACAACGACCAACCTTCTTCCTAACTTCGGGGTCTAAACTATCCAGCAACCCTTTAATCAACTGACTTCCTATCACCGTCTTCGTTGCTCCAGTATCTACGATGCCAAAATTTGATCTGGAACTCAATTCTCCAGATGCACTGAAGACTTTTGCTTCACTAGATGACTCAAGTTGCTTAACTGACCGGATTTCATTGGACTCATTTTGACTCACCATCGAACGTCTCTGCCTGAGACGATGCAGGGCTGAGATTACATTGTTATTCCCCTCAATGTTATCCCCAAAGGAACCCAAAACCCCTTTTGTGGTTTCACCCTTACACACAAAAATCACACGAAAATCAGTTTCTACACCAGGTGCCTCATCAATCATGTCCAGACTGGTCTCTCCAAACTCCTGCAGGTTAAGAAATTCCAGAGGAAGAGCATTCGGAACCGTCATTGTTGTAGTGCCGGTGAATGAACTGCTCGGATTTCCAGTAGAACTTGTTGCTGCCGTGCTGACTCCATCCTGAGCCTTCAATGGACACTCATCCTTCCAGTGGCCGAATTGAAGACATCGTCTACACTGCGACCGAAGAATGCGTTGTGGTAGCGGCTTCCGATCGCGACTCATGCCCTTTCCAAATCGCCCCTTGCCAGATTTTCCGTTCGACTTTCCTTTGCCTTTCCCGATCGGAAAGAAACCTCGAAATCGTACTTTTTCTGACAATTTGCGACGTGCCTCAGTATATGCCGAGAATGCGCTGGAAAGTCCAGCATCGTCCTGTAGCACTTCTTGAGCTGCACTCTCGAACTCACTGATCAATAAGGCATCCTCGTCGCCTTCGGCTGCCAGTTGTTCCACAACGTCGTCTTCATCAGGATATTGTTCAGCTGAAGCATGAAAATTGTCCTCTGGTTCGTCATCGTCCATCATCAAAGCAGTACTGTTGTCATACGTCTTGAATTTGTTGATGCGTTTTCCGGACGTCATCTCATGGAAGAACCCAGCACCAAGCATTCTCACCGCAGCTTGAACCTTACTCACTTGAAGTGTTCCGGAACCATCAGTGTCACTGTCAAGGACCACTCTTTTTTTGTCCTCTGCCGACAACAACGAGCCTCGTAGGACGATGTAAGCCTGCAATTCCTCGATTTTGGTTCCCTTACTCAGGAGTTCCTGCCATAGGACATCAGCACGAGCAAGGTAACTGTCGTTGGCTTCGTCATTCCTTTGCTGACATCTAAAGATCGCACGCTCCGCCGCCTCGAACTTCTTCTCTAACGGGATTTGGCCCCATGCTCCTCCAAGAAGTTCGATGATTTTGCGGATGCCGCTCTTGTTGTTCACCAAAATCTGTGACTGATTCAACTGCAATTTCTGGAATGCAGTACCCGAGGTATTCAACACCAAACGGGTAGCCAACTCGATCAGTTTCCCTTCTGGCCACGTGGCCGTCAGTAGCTCGACCTTCTGCTGATAAATCAGCAAATCATCTTTTGCAGGATCAAACGATGGAACTAGCAAAGCCAACTGAGTGGTCACAGATTGGCCGGTTTCCGCCGTTCCACCGGAAGTTGTTTCCATTGTAGCCAGTCAATGCACCCAAAATCAATGAGGCACCAACAAACTCGACTCACCACACTGTCGTGTTTTCCACCCCTGGAGCTTGAGGAAGCTCCGCTACCAATGTGATTGATACAAAGATAGCCCAAAACCACTCAAAGCAACTCGGACCGCTCCAGATTGTTTTCCCCGACAGTCTGGCAATGTCTCAAAATCCAAGATGCGAAGGCCAACGAAAGACAGCAAGATACGGATCCGTCACCAACCAAAGCTATTGAGATGTGGCCCCTGGCCAATGCAGTAACTATGGCTCTAAGATCACGGAAACCTCACCCGCCACTCCCTGGCCCTCCTGAGCCACATGATCTCCAAGAATCGAAATGAACGAAAGGACAACGAAGACCTGAAAGTGAACATGGAGGATCATGCAATTCACAATTTACACATATACATACATGTGTAGATATGTACTAGACTATGATTGCTAGCTATCTTTAAGAGTCCAGAAGATTTGAGGTGACGTCTGTATTTTCTGTTTCAGGTCGATTGCCCACAGATGGAGAGGCAGAGTTGCCTCATTTCGTTGTTTTCCGTTTATTGATTAAGAACTTCAATGGGGTGAGGAAGGTTGATGCAGTCCCAGGTCCTTCGACCAATCGCAAAGCTCGACAAAAAGTTCAGAAGGACCTTGGCTTGGCTGTAGAGATGGTAGAGAATTTCATGTCGTCAAACATTCTGAGAATGCGACACATACACTTTCGGGAGTTGTTAAAAAGTAGATCTTTCGATTCTGGCTTTGGCTTATACATTTGACATTTCCAAGGCTGGCCAGGGTTGACAACTTTCTCAAGTTCTGCGATGTGCTTGACTCAGTTTATCTCCTAGTTCGAAGGGCCAACTTTGAGAGCATTGTTCTGAGGAATCGAAACAACGGAAGGCTATTCTGGCATGTGGGAAAGACTGGCAACAAGCCATAGCCTTGTTGCGAGGCAGCTTGTCATTTTTGATTTAATCTTGTCCTTTCTCCAATGAAGCCACTGCGTTGTCCCAATGGTCACATGAAGTGTTCCAAATCACGAGATCCAGTGATGTTTGCACCGAGGCATTGGCGAAGGTCTTGTACAGCTTCATGTCTTGGGTTTCAATGCTGCGATGCGAACCTGTGTATCAAGCCCAGCTATAAGACACTTTGGTCTTGGACTCTCCAGTTTAGTTCCATTGAAGTGAAGTCACTTAATGAGGTTGCCTTCCGAGTGCAGTTTAAAAGGGTTGATCACAAGCAAGAGCGGAGCTTGTCCGACACCGAGGAAAAAGCCGGGCATTGGAAAATTGCAGTGGATCTCTCCATGCAGATGCAGTATGCAGGAATCAGGTCAGGAGGCTTAGGAAGTTTTCCTCACGGCGGAAGAGCACAAGGGTTTTTTTTCCTGCTCACTTTGGTGGCATTCTTGGTGCTTTTGAAATCCAAATGAAGGTTCTGTTTTTTGTCCAGGTCCCTTGTCATTGCTCAAAAATCGGGAGAATAGGATTGGAACTTGGATGATAAATTTGTGCCGCCCTCTGTGAAGGTTTTGAAATTGGAGTGGTCAATTCTTTGCATGTGGTTTGAGGTGTGGGACATGTTAGATGAACATGATCTTTGTTCAATGCTTTGTCACTTTGTTCGATTTTCTTGAGTGTGGTTTGGGCTTTTAGAAGTGGAAATGCATCATGTGGTACTAGCTTACGCATACACTCCCAAAAATTAACATGGAACCTGAAAATGGACCCTTGGCTCCGTAGCCATTTTACTCAAGAGTGCACTCTGAACCTTCACATCATTTGCTTGGAACTTGCAGAATTCCCAACGTGGTTCTGTGGACATGACACTTGCAGTTGTTTGGACCTGGACCTTGCTCTGGAGCATGTCTCGTTCTGAGAATTCGAGCTGCGAGGCTGATGATTTGTTTGCTGTGCTGCAAGTGGACGCCACAGCAGGCACTGTCGATAGTCTCTACACCTTTGGAGCACCAGGAACGGCTTCGCCCGGCCTCACACACAGCACCACCAAAGATGGATGTTTCCCAGGCGCCAGGGTAACGACCCAACGCACCAAAGGCACTGGTACATGGACCGATCCTATAACCTGGGTCACCAACGCAGTTTGGCTTTGGAATCCCAAAGTTGATTTGTACATCTTGGACGTGGATGACCCTTCCAAAGATCAGATTGTCAGCTGCAAAACGCCGGGCGTGCAGCAAATGCCCCGCGCACCCGGCAGCTGGCGCTTGGGAGCTTGGACTCGAGATATGATTAACGCTATGGAATTGCACACTGGAAAGGTCTTCAATGAAGTCACAAGCCGCAGTTCCAATAAGATGCTGCAAAGCTTGAGCAAATTTGCAGTCGATCTATCCTATGAACGGGACCCAAAGGTGGCAGCGCAGATGGCCAAGAGCGCAGGTTGGCGGGTTGTTGGTGCAGCCATGTATGAAGCAGGGACTTCAGACACTTGGGTGTGGTCTTTCGGCACTCAGGTTTCATATTTGGTGCAGAATCCCAGGTCCCGGGACTGCATTGTGACCTTTCAAGGAACCAATGACAATGTCGACAACCTCCAAAACATTCGGGGAAGAACAAGGCCCTTCTGTGGCCTCACACTGGAAACAGACCGCTGCCGACCTCTACCGGGAACCTGCCGAGTCACCAAGCAGGGAGACTCCTTTGTGCATTCAGGATTTGCAGCGGAGCTCGAGCGCATGACCCAGCATCCTTCCTGGCAGAAGAATGTCCGGGAAAGGCTTCCCTCTTGTGCGCATGTCTCAGCCTTCGGGCATTCTCTTGGTGGGGCCATGTCTGATTTGTTCACCGCCTGCATCACCAGAAAGCCTCAGGACGGATCCTTCGGCCACGAAGACTATGCCTCCATGTCGTGGACCAAACAGCGTCCGCGAACGCTTCCTGAGAGCCCCACCTTTGATGTCGACGAGTGAAAACACCACGACGTGAGTTCCACGACGTGACCTGTGACAGATGGGACCCTTGGCAAAGGAAATGCATCCTTACACAAAAAGGCGTTTGGCTGGGACTCAGATCTGGGCATTGTAATGGCTACCATGTTTGTTTATCAAAGTATGTTACCAGCAAAAGCTTTCGAATTGCAAGCTGATAGTTCAGAATTCATTCCTTCACAAGCCTCCACAGGGTGTTTTTTGCTGTGCTTTTGGTGAGGGGCCCGCTGTGTGGATCTGAGGCCAAACAAATTTGCGGGTGACATTTTGGTCAAGGCGGAAACAGCATCGACGCCTCTGATGAAATCAACTCCGTCGGATCGTTCTGTAGGCGGCAGGCATTTCGGGATGGCGTCTTGCAGTGGAAAAACTTGCAACTATGTGCAGGATCCTTGGGAGCCTTGGGAGTGTGAACTTCTTGGTTACGTTTTGATGGATGTGATTCACCAAAAGGTTGCAAAAACCGACCTTAGGTGATTGTGAAGAGGCCAGCCCGGGCCGTGTTTTTTTTTGCAAAAAATGAAGCGATAGGGACCTTGGGATAGATCATCAGGCGATACTGTGGGTCTATGAGTCCAACTTGGTGTTTCCGCGGCGATAGTTTCTGGCCCAAGCGAAGTTTTGCATCTGATCCACCTAATCGAAAAGGAATGAGATCTGCATATCACTGAAATCAGTACAACTGGACTTTTTGCCTCTCGTTTCATGCAATAGTCTGTAACAATCTACAAAGATAGCAAACATTGACAAGATAGTTGACTTAGATATTCTTGTGTTTGCTTCAAATCCTAGAGATGGCGCTGGTTGGAGTGAATGGAATTCTCTGTGATTGTTTAGCTTTATGACTGCACTGATCAGGACGGAGGGGGAAGAAGGGAAAGGCATCAATCAAGCAGACTTTACAGTTGCACTGTTTGAAGGCACCAACAAATTCTATCAATGCAGCAAATGTCTGATGTGTCCTGATACATGTTCAAGCCTGTGCTTCAAGAAGTTTCCTTTGTTTGAAATTTCTCTACCAGATGCTTTTCCCTATCCGAACTGGAAATTTGGCTTCAACACACCATGCGTGTTGAAGGGCGTTGCTTGGAGGAGCCCATGATCACCGAAGGCAGCCTTGTAAACCTGGGAGAAGAAAGTTATCCTTTGGTTCGGAGAGTGCCGAACCAAGAAACCTCCCATTCCACAGCTGTGTCTAAGATGTTGTCTCAGCGAAGTCTGTGAATCCATATTTTGAATTGTCAGCCAAGAGGATTTTAAGGGTGTGTGAATCGTCCTGGATCCTACAAGTCGTAGGGGCATAGGCCCTAGGCCCATCATGTGGTGGCACTACTTGTTAAACAACATCAGGGCCTTATTGAGTCAATCCACTGACAGCTCCATCTTGGTGG
>OMLO01004205.1_pt1 | contig 11991 bp, 5 predicted proteins | sample 1674811 | NCBI WGS metagenome assembly OMLO01 (sample SAMN06265003, study PRJEB25207) | coral metagenome | isolation source: Coral host | place: Mexico:La Bocana,Puerto Morelos, Mexico | collected 2008-11-13
GTCATGCAGTGAGGTCTGTATAAAGACAATCAAGGGTCAATATTCCCCAGTATAGTGCGAACAAGTATGGTTAGTAATAATAAACTATAAGGCACAAAGCCAAAACAAATGTGGGAAACGGTCTGTATGGGAAAATCATGATGAAGAAAAAAACAATTAGAGGACTTGGATTTACCTCAAGACTACCATGCCATATTTTAAATTAAAGGTATTTTACTGTTGTCTGCATAACAAAAATGATTACCTTTTCCACAGCAGCATCTCTTTCAGCAATAACAGCCTTCAGTTCTTCTGTAACCATTTTCTTCCTGTTTTTCTGCACTGTTCTAATCTTGGTAGCCATCAAGTGACCATTTTTATCAATTGCTTCAGGACTTTCAGATGCTGTTATTCTACCTAGTAAAGACCTCATGGTCTGTTGGGTGAATTGAAGGTTATTAATAATATAATATTTATTCTGATATAATCTTCAATCATTATTTTTATTATACACTGTACTCACATCACTCATCTCTTTTCTGATTGGCCGGAAGTATATAGTGAATTTTTGAAATCAGCACCTGTGACGTCATAACTGCAGATTATACAATAATCATGTCAAGGACACTCAAGGTCACGGGTAATCATTTCATGTATGACTGCCGTGCACGATTTCTAAGGGTAATCATGTCAAGTTCGCTTGCTTTGTCTTGCTTGCCGTCAGTGAAGAAGCAAAAACATTTATAAATAACTTTTATTGTTTTGTTCAATGTATAATAAAACAATGATTAGATTCGGTTTTTGTGATATCCTGAATAATCAAGGTCTTGGTAAGGGTTATCAGCCTCAGCCTTCGGCTTCGGCTGATAACCCCAACCTCGATCTTGATTATTAAGGATATCACAAAAACCTCATCCAATAATATTGTTTATTAAAAGTGTATGGACATACTGGTTCAGTTTCTTCTTCATCATAGACACTGTCAACACCAGAATCAAATCTGTCAATCAAAGATATCGATCTGTTATTCTTGAATTTGTTACCAAATTTTAACACCATGGTAGACTAGCACTTTATTCACTTAGGGGTGTTTATTAAGGGTCAGTAGCTGGCCAAAACCACCAGTTAATCAGTCATCTTCTGTCATTTACTCTAATTTCATTCCACCGTTACTTCTCATGTTCAAAAGTTCTACTGACAGTTGTTTGTTAAGTGTGATCGTCCAGGTGGGTGAAGTTCTGAAAAGAACAGTTGTTGGTGACTGACGTTTCAACAACCTGAGCAGAAGTCATCTTCAGAGTCAAGTGAATAGTGTTCATCTTCTTAGCAACATCCTTGCATTTTAGCATATTTTCCAAAACTGTCCATTACCTACCCAGTGTGCTCTCTTTCACTTCGCCTTAGTTTGTCCAATAATTCCTCTCGCTCACTGTATGCCATTTGAAGTCTTGCATTCGTGGCAGCATCACGCTCCTTTTGCGCTTGATAGATTTTTTCAACAAGAGCTGTAAATGACAGAAGTATATTCCTAAAATACTTGTCAATAGAATTCAAATCTCAATAAATGTTTCAACCTCGATTAGCACCCTTGAAGCATTTAAACAGAACTGGTATTTCAGGTATTAAAACTGGGAGTCAATGAAAAGTACTATGGGAAGACAAGAGGGTAGGTAGGTAGGTAGATAATACTTTATTTAAACACGGTAAAATCCATTCAGGTACAGAATAAAAAAAACAAAGGATAAAAACACTACCGGTAACTACACTAACTAAGAGGCTAACTACTAATAGGAGCAAACAGACAAAACCTGCTTTACAAGGATGCCGTGTATTCCAAATTTAAGTGCAAGATGATCCGAAGTGTGATTTTTCAATTTGTTCTTAAATTCATTAAGTGTGCTAGCTAGTTTTATTTCATTTGGTAAGCTATTCCATAACACAGCCATGCTGTAGCTAAATCTTCTTTTAAAATAATTAGTGCGCGGCTGTGGTAAGGATAGCTTTCCTTCAGTATTCCTGAGATTGCAAGTCAAGGCTTCATTACATGAGAAAAACCGAAAACTCAAATAGTTTGGAGTCTGGTTGTTCACAGCATTATCATAATTGAGTTGCCCACGGCCCTTGGATGCTCAAGTTTGTGCCAATTTAAACTATGTAAGAGTTCATCAGTATTTCTATCATAATTAAGTATTTATCTGTATTTCTATCATATTATGATCTGAAGGTATAGATTTTGATAGATCTAGATAATCAAACTATGCAGCTTGACAAAACTCAAAAGGCCAAAACTGAATACAGAAGTCATTGGTGTTGTCAAACATGGATCACTTGACTGGTAAATGTGAGAATGTATGTCACTGAATTAATCTCGATTGTAGCAGCAAGTTACACCATCTGGTGAATTGCTCTTCATACCTGCTCCCCGTGCAGCAATTTTTGACTCTGTTTGAGCTAACAGCTCATCGCGACTCATCCTTGATGCCTGGATTTCAGCTTCTGCTTTTGCTAACTTCTCTGAAAGCTAAAAGAATACAGAATATCAAAACTGACTGCTTAAAGGAAACATAAACTACTGATATATGTACCAAGTGAGGGCTTTCAGGCCTGCTGGTGCAAAGAAAATGATGATGATGAAGATGATAATGATAATACTGCTACTGCTCTGTTGGTGATAATGACGATGATGTCTTGTACTAAGTGCTTCTTGAAATACCTGAGATTAAAATATTTTTCCCCAGGATTTTTTTAAGATCTTCGAAAGAACCTTCAATTTTAATAAGTTTTCAATTATAATCCTTGAACACCTTCAGGTGCTTGAATCCTTTTTCTTGTAAAACTTCTTGGAAGATTAAGAAAGAGTTTATTTTATACTACAGGCAAAATCCTGACAAAAGCATTGGGAACATTGTAAGTCCTCAAGACAACAAAGGTTATATATTTTATTACTCTTTTCAAGGATATTTGCCAAAGATCTTTAAATATTAAATGGCACACAATGCATAATAATATAATTACATTTCTATTGATGTTTAATAATATCCTGGACACTGCAAAACAAACTACAAGTACTATAATAATCTTTGCCAGATTCAGTAAATCAGCCAATATGTTAGGACTGTATCTGATGCTCAAGACAATATTTGCATAGTTACGGCTAGCAAAATGGTGCGAAAATCAACAGTTCTTCCAAGCTGATTTTGGCTTTGGCAAATTTGACTAAAATTTGCCAAAATCGTCAAATCCATAAACAGTCACCTAGTTAGACAAAATTTTGTTAAATATGCCAATTTCATTACTTCCTTTATTTCTGTATATAAGTCACCAAATCGATGGCTTAGAAAAAACTATTATCCAAGGCATGTTCAATTAGTTTTTTCAATTGGTAAAACACAGTAACCGAATTACCTGTAGATTCAAACGTTGTGAAAGAGATAATTCATCCTTGATTGATGTGCTGTCAATCCCATAGCTGCTTGTCATGTTCATTGGAGGGTACCTCCCAGTATCTCCATGCTTACTTGTTACTTTTTCCTTGTATAATTCCTCAGTTTTCTCTGCTAGTTCTGTTTCTAGTTGCTGTCGTAATGACTTTTCAGAACTGAGGAGTTTATCCCTGAAGAAAAATAAAATTAATTTTTTAGCTTTTTATATTCAAGACCTCGTCCACACTTTGCCAAAGGAATTTGAAAACGGAGGTGTGACTCTGGAAATGCGTCAAATATTTTCTGTCTGCACGTATGGGCCTGAGAAGTTTGAAAACGCACCAATCCTTGTCCATTATGCATTTGTGATTGAGCAAAACTTGATTACAGGAATATAATACTGGGTTGTTAATTTACTCCCCTCTATTCTAAATTATATAATTTAACAACTGCATGGTTTAATGCTATAAAAACAACTAGACAGGTAACAGTAATGTTCAATTTTAGCTGACTATTAGTTTTGTATAATTAACCCTTGAGATCATGCCAAATACATGGAAAAAATTCCTTTCTAAGAATGGCCGAGTGCCATAACTTCTGAAGAAGAAGATCGATAAAATAACGCTTTTATTTTATCATTATTATTTATATACAGAAAGGAAGAGAGCCATGTCATAAACGAATGGAGCGGAAATTAGCATACACTCTTCAGCTGGAATTTATTTGAATTTTATATTCACCACTTGCGAAAATATTTTTTTACTTCAGTATGTTTGCTTTTGTCAAACGACAGGTGGTGTGAAAAATTACAGCTGAAATACCGGATCTTACATATTGTATATTCTACAAAAATGTGATACCATATCGTATAACATGATAATATTGTAGTATGCATTGTATTAAACCTTCCGAAAACGATCGTATTGTTTTGAAGTGGTCCTACAGAAATACAAACACACTAGCTACTTTCTATAAATGCGTTGTATCAATTGCGACTCCGGAGTTCGTAACTTTCGTTTCATTCATCGACAGCCTCCAAACTACTAGTTCTTTATTTTTCACTCATTGCATGAGATAAATAGACGGGTTCGAGACTTGCCTTTGATTAATTTAATGACGGCGTCTTAACCACTCTCCGTTGCTACAGAAAATTACGCAGCGATTGAATGCTCGAAACAAACAAACCACAAAAAGTTTAAGCATTTTCGCAGCAAAGATATCAAAGTAATCGTATCTTGACTCAAGACGAATTGAATAAATGTAAAATTGCAGGGAATTAAAGCGTAATGACAGCTAACTTTGCTTACTTCTCTTCGAGGTCAAATCGAAGGTTTGCAATCCTCTGTCGCGCACCTTTCATGGCATTCCTCAAGTTCTGCCTGATTTCTGCCGGGTCTTCAAAATCGGGTTTATGCTCCGAGTAACCATTAACCAAGCCGCTATGGTTTCTTGAAAAAGAGAGTTCCTCGCCGTTGTCAAGATATTCGAAACCTTCATGGATAGAATCCATTTTACTAAATAGACGCAAGGAAATTCCAGTTTAGGCGCGATTAGCATAAACATTTTTTGTTGATTTGTGACCAATCAGAATTTAGAAATAGTTATGGACACTTGATTACACATACATGACCTACTAGACGAAACTCATCATGGCGGGCGTCGTCCATATTGCAAGAGTTACTTTGAGGTCAGTTTCTCGCTTTTGGTTTTCTTCTCCGCTTCTCAAGAACGCCTTACCCTTTAACTCTTGTGGAAAGAGTTTTAACCAGGCTAAATTTTCCAGTACAGCTTTTTTTCAATGTCAGCTGGAAGTCACCCAAACTGTTGAAACATTGAGCACTGACCCAGAAAAGGTCGATATAAGCAACACTTTGGTACACCCAGAGGACAGGACTGTTTTTGTGGGTAAGCTGAATAACATATCAACGGAAAACTCACTCAAGGAGTACTTCTCACAATTTGGCGTGATAGAACAGGTCGCTTTAATGCAAAGTAAATCAGTGAAAAAAATTTGGCCTCATGCTTTTGTAGAGTTCAGAGATGTCTCCAGTGTGAAGAAGGTTTTATCTCAAAACCACACCATCCACATGAGAAGCGTGAGTGTAGAGCGCTTAAATCTATTTAACAGGCCACGATCAAGAAAGATCTGTGTTCGCAACATCCCGTCAGAGTCAAACGAGGCACTCCTAAAAGAGCATTTTTCGCAGTTTGGGGAGGTTGCAGGTGTTGAGTTTGTTCACGACAAACCACAACTTCAAAAAGAACGATATTGCTTTGTGGAGTTCACGACATTAAGTGGAGTAGTAAGGGCTTTGGAACTACCAAGGCAGACAATTGGACACAGTATTGTGGAAGTGAAGAAGTTCACTGCAAGACCCAGAAGGGCTTACCTCAGGCGCAGAGCTATTATTGAGGTTGTCCCAGAAGGTCTAAAAGTGGAACACTTAAGAGAATACTTCAAACAATTTGGAAAATTAGCATTTGTAGACTTGATATTTATCCGTGGTCATAACAAGGACAGAAACAGAGACATTGCGTTTCTTGGTTTCTTTGACGACAAGCCTGTTGAGACAATAGTGAAGGAGACTGGCTGTCATATTATTAAAGGAAAAGAAGTTTTAGTAAAGAGATCAACATCTGAAAAGGAAAACAAGGATCGCCAAGTCAAGGTCTTTGTGGATAGGATTCCAGGAGTTGTAACAAGGAATGATTTGAGATTGTACTTTGAAGCATTTGGGGATTTAATCAACATGAGCACGAGAAGATGGCAGGGCAAAGAAAACTTGCAAAGTGCAATTCTGACATTCAGTGATATTGCTGAGGTTGATGGAATACTGGCCAGACCTAAGCATGCTATTGACGGTAAACAAATCATTGTCAGAAGGATTGGCTGGAGTGTATGAGGACGCTGAATCAAGGGTGTGTCCCTTTGGGGTAGTCTGGATCAGGATGGATATCCAAGATCACTTGGTGCATCAAAGGAATCAATGAACCCACTCTTTGCAAAGATTCAATAGTTTATTTGATGCATCATAATCAGAGTGATCTCAGATCATTAATCATGATTTGGATTATCCTAAAGAAGTGCACTCCAAAAGTTCTTAGAATTCTCTCGATGTTGGACTGGAACTAGCTTGTGAGGCTAATCTGGGTCCAGTCTTTTCACATGCAAATGACATTCGTGAGCCTCCACTGCAAGCTAGATCCATCCTAATAAGGGGAATACCAAACTGGTCTTTTTGGCTTTGTTCCCTCTCTGGTGCATCTTTTCAGCAGTGCTGTCGAGTTTGGGTGCACTGGTATGTCTACGTTAACAATGGATTGTAGTGATATTGAACCTGCAATATGAAAGAAAACTTTAACCCTCTCCCTTTAAGGCACGATAAAATTCCAGTGGTTAACTTGTGAATCTATGAAATCTCTTTTGAATTGCATTATTCCTAAGAGATGAATATTTGTGATATAGAAATATTGTTCTGACTTTTAAACAACCATCTCTGTCACAACCCATTGGTGAACTTATGACTTCTACAGATCATTATGTGAATATTTAATTAGCAAAATGATGGTTTTAGATCATGTTCTATTGGGATCATCCATTTCTTGTTGATTGGGTTCCTTTATATTCTATTGAAGGAAAACTGTCTTAGTTGGTTTGGTTGATAAACTTCTTCAACTGGTCCCTAAGAAGGTAGACAGAATCTGCTGTGATTGGTTGAAAATGTTCAGAAAATGTTTGTGCCTTTAAATAACACATGAACTCTGATGTCCAAAAGCAAACTACTGATTGTGCTTTTCACTGCTGTCAATCTTGCTCACAACAACACCCAATGATCTCACATATCAACAAACAAATGGATCAAATCTTTCAATCTTGACCCAAGTCGAACCTGCTTAATTAAACGTTTTTTGCTGAGAGGTCCATGATTGCTGGCAATCAAGCACAAAATTGATTGTAGAGTTTACATTATTCAAGACACTGTTAAAGTAACGAATGCACCTCATTGAAAACGGCAACTGCTATTTTTATTGCATCTTTGTGGTAATATAAAAGTATGTTTATGGCTTTAAGATTTTTCTTCAATTATAAAAATATTGGTTCTGTTCAGATTCTAAACTAAGAGAATGGTAATACTGGTTAGAACGGCATTACATATTGTGAAAATACATATCAAGAGCAGTGTCCCTGCATTATTTAAGAAATGGAAAACATGTACTGTGTTTCTATCAGTTAGAGAAACAAGAGTGAACATTTGGGAGAATGAGAAATGCTATGGGAACATAAGCTGCAAGTGAATGTTTCCACAGCTTTTTCAAGTTAACATATCGGTCTCAAGTAGATAATCCAGTAACAATTGTAAGTGCAGTTAAAAAAGCCATAAAAGGAGGTTGCCATGAGTGATATATACACACGCGTAATAATCAATGTAAAATGGATGATGAAAATGTAAAATTGAATAGTCAAGATAATTTCAAAACATTTTTCCAAGCTGGCATTAAGGCTATCAAAGTTTAAAAAGTAAAAACGTCACTGCACAAATCAGTGAGTAAAAAAAAGTTACTGGTATACACAGTGGACTTGGTAGGGATAGAAATATACTTCACTGTGATAAATTTCATAAATAATCATCATTGAGGGAATCCAGTTAGTGATTTCTATGTTTATGTAAAACAGTTTTGACAGTTGAATTTGTTTTCACTGAAGTTTGCAAGCTTTCTTAACATTCCAGCATTTCACAAGACAACATACCCACACTATAACCTAAAACCCACATAATAATTCATCCAACTTGGAAATACTTCTGAGACTAATGTAAATTAGGGATTGAAACTCCTTTCATAAATATATTGTTATTTTATAGTACTACAGTCAGACCACTTCTTACAGACACCTCTACACCTCTATAAGCAGATGGTTAATGTGGTTCCAGAAGAACTACACCCAAATCAGGTCTGCCTCTACAATAGACATTCCTCCGTTAGACAAACCTTCAGCGGCTCCTTCTTGGTGTAGAACACAGAGGATACGTCACAATAGAACACCGCCTCACGAACATATTGTTTTTATTGTTTTCCTGGTTCTTTTGTCCTTTTGTTCCCTATTATTTTACATCAAATGTGTATTCTACACCAATTAGGAGCCCCCTTAGCTCTAACGTTTGGATGTCTCTAGACTAGGGGTTTCACCAAGGGGCAGGCATTAGGTAAACTACCAGCTGGGAGGATGATTTTGCCCACCTGGTTTGACCATCTTGAGTAAAGTTTTTTCTTATTCAAACCAGTTGCCCTACTGCTGCAGACATACTAGTAAAGGGAAATCTCTGCATCTGTTTGAGAGGTTTGACTGTGTGCTTTTGGCATCAAAACATGATGACGTCCATAATTTTTTTTTTCTATTGTAACATTAACAATGTTTGTTTTAATTGACTTAAGCATTTATTTCCAGCTTTTAATTGCACTGACTGGTCCTCACACTGCCAACTTGCAACTCAACTGAATAAAACTTTAGCTCATACTGTAGCCAATTCACTCTACTGACTTCGGAACACAAGTGAATGGCTTTGCGATCCACACAGGGAGGCAAGATCAGAAGTTTCCGTAAATTCCATTGCAGTTACTACAGTCTACAGAGCTGCTGTAAGGTATATCCCAGGCTTAGCCAGCTAAGGTGCTGGACACAGGACTCCAGGAAGAAGTTGTTAGGAAGCCATTTGACAGGACTGTTAGAGAAACATAGTGATAACAAAAGAAAATCCTGCGCCCATTCCTAAGCCAATAATCAGCATGAAGGCCATCATAGTGCCTGCTGTCTCTGCATGTTTTGGCTCCACTGTGCTGTAATGGAAAAGAAAAATTGAAGCTGCTAAGTTTCACTCCAAGGAAAGCCCAAAATGTAAGATTATAAACAGAAATTTAAGATAAATACCATAGTTTGAATGGTCACATTTAAGGACTTTTTTAAGTTAGAACCATCTTGCACAGCATAATAAATAGTATCACAGAAAAGTATAAATAAATAGTATCACATAAAAGTAATGCTCAATAGCTTTCATTTGAATGGTCACACACTAGGGTTTCATCCACAGACTAAAAGGTTAGAACCACCTTGTACAGCCTAATAAACAGTACCACATGAAAGTACTGTTCAATAGCTTTCATTTGAATGGTCACACACTAGGGTTTAAACGTCTATTTATTTGAATTGTCATAAATTTTCTACAACCTGTCTGTGAGATGACTTGAATCATCACAAGAAATTACAAGCTTGTGTATGTTAATGTTGCATACAATCCTCTCCAAAGTATATATAAATGTATATATAACAAAATGCAAAGAAAAGAAAATGATAGCTTTTTACTTACGATGGTCCATACATCATGCACAAACTCCCCAAGTAACCGTTCGAGATGGCAAACAGCACCATGAACAGAATGGGGAAGTAATCTTCCGTAAAAAAGGGGCTAGAATGTATCCTTGGCCGTGCATTACAAAAGAAAAACAAAGGAAGGAATACAACTCTCAAGAAGCAGAAGAATGGAAGTAGTACACCATCTTTATTAGGCTGAAAAAAAAAAAGTGAAACAAGATAGTGATTAGCAAAAAATATTCCAAAAAAAATGATGCAAGCTTGAGGTTGAAAATTTACTTAGTTGCCCACTACATATGGCAGTCTAGTTGTGACAAAGTAAGTTGTCCAAACTTTACAACACAAAGCAAGCAAGCAAGAACAAGCAATGGAATTCCAATATTTCAAACCATCAAGGGGAATGGAAATTGGTTAACAAGATTGAGAGGTTTGCAAAATCAAGTGCAAATTTTTACTAACTTTTAGCAGAGTTCTACTAATTCAAACCATCAAGGTGAATTTAAATCGGTTCCATGAATTGCGACATTTGCAAAATAAGGGACTTTCGTGTGGACATTTTCTACTTGATAGATTTTTTAAAAACTTTTACTGTTGACAGATAATGATTTACTTGTTTCAGAAATGAAATAAAAACTTGGAGTCTTTGTTTGAGAGACATGGCGTGTGGAAAACTAGTGTGATTTTGATAAAGTGGTGCGCGTAATTCAGAATGGTCTCCAGGATTTTTAGGTTGAAATTTCAAAGATAAGTAAACAGAGGCAAACTACCCTAACAATATTTTGTATAAGTGAATCTGTGGCATTAATAATTTCAAAAATTGCCATCATTTTCACAAACCTTAACCCTGAAAGAGGCATTTGAAACTGCCGCACAGCTACACATGTAAACCAAGAGGTCAAATGAACAGAATTCGATGGAGCGTTTTGCAAAAATTAGAACTTCTACTCGATAAATTTTCTTCATTTTTTCGCAAAACATAGAAAATCGATACAAACCATCAAAAGAAAGATAAGGGTCACCAAACAACCAAGATTGTTAAATCCACACAATGTTACAACTATGGCCATTTTCCCTATTATTGTTCACTTTACTGCTAAGTGCGCACGCTCGATGCATGAGGTGGCATGTGAATTTTGTGCGCAGTAAGGATGCGCAGAAACAATTGGTGCGAATGTCCTTGAGCGTAGATTTCTACTAAGTTTTTTTGACAAGGGAGCAAAAATTTGCTTCCAGTAATAATAAAAAAAATCAGGATTCCACTGTGTAACAAATATGTTATATTTATACGATGACATAGAAAATGCCTAAAGGCTTGTGTGTATACAAGGAAATACATGTGACTTGTCGGATATTCCATGGAATGTCACTTGAAAGCATTGCATAACTACTAGTAAGTACACAAGTAAACAGGCACAAACTTGTTTGATTCATGTCCAACTTGGTTCAAATTGATTTAAAATGAGTAGTCACTGATCAGTTCATTTACTCTTCATTGAATGGTCAGTGTAGCGCATGGATTTCAAGTACCTACCCACTGTACAAAAGATGCTGCCAGTCTTCCACAGAAGTCACCAACATTAAACAATAGGAAGCATGTAACTGGCACAAAATAGATACCTTAAGAAAAATAAACAACATCCATGGGTTAATTCTTAGTTATTCCAAAGTAACAATTTAGGGTAAACAAATCAATTTTTCTTAATTGCAAACACTAACTTGTCCAATCTGATTTATTGCCATGATTAGATCTTATTCTTGACGTCAGAGAAGGAAATGCTGCTAATGTTACGAAGAACACAAACGCAACTGATGAACCAAGCCTGAAAATCTAACAACAAAAGAAAAGCAAATTTAAGCACTTAACCATTGTAGCTTCAAGGATAAGGTAATGCCCAAGGAGAGATGCCCATTTCCATAACACTTTAAATGTTGGGCACAATAATCTGCTCGGATATTGTCCACGGACATTGACTTTTCTTAGAGGGGAAAGGTTTTCCGAGACTGTAGGTCTTAGAAAACTGTGAGCCTTGAGGGACAGCTAATGTCCAAGGACAAATATCAGAGTTTAGTATATACCACACAAGTGAATAGTGCTTTTTGTGCATAGTGATTGGCTAGCTTGGAGGTGACTCACCTACTCACCTCAAAGAAAAACAAAATGGCTTCCCGTTTCAAATAAAGCTACTCTTAAACAAGTAAAGTTACTCTTTGGTCCACTAGTTA
>OMLO01004206.1_pt1 | contig 11990 bp, 10 predicted proteins | sample 1674811 | NCBI WGS metagenome assembly OMLO01 (sample SAMN06265003, study PRJEB25207) | coral metagenome | isolation source: Coral host | place: Mexico:La Bocana,Puerto Morelos, Mexico | collected 2008-11-13
TGTTTAATTGTCAACCAAAATTGGAATTACTCTTGATTGCATTATTCCTAGTAAACACATGTTTCACTTATTTTTTTAGTTTAAATATTTATTTGGTTTAAAAACCATGTCAATATACATTTTTTTGTTTTGATGTCACAGCCTGAGAAGTCCCAGGTACTAACCCTATAAAGTTTCTGACCCAACCTTAAGTGAAATTTCATGTTTTGAAGTGGCTAGAATGTGATGAAAAAGAAACGATATTACAATAATAATACCTTATCTCATGTAGATTTCAAAAAGCAAACAAAAAAAAATTATTTTAACATTTTTATAAATATAATTTGCCCCCTTCCCCATTTTTGAACATCAATTGAGGAAGCTACTTTTCTATGAGAATGAATCATCACACAGTTAAAACATACAGATATGTATCTTCTCTTAAAAAGACTACACCACTCACTGAACACTGACTGAGTTATCCCCACCCCTCCCTGGAAAGGAACACTTACCAGGAGGCGTGAAGTTCAATTGAGTATAAGTTGCTTTGAATCCCATACTCTGAAAGTCATTTTGGCCATCGGAGAAAAAACGCAGCTTCAAGGTGTCAAGAGTTGAGTAATATGTTAAAATTTTGTTGGGCTTGCCACATCTTTTCCCACTTGCAGCTCCATCACTTAAGTAACCATTTTGGATTTCCAGATAGTCACATGGGCACCTTCCAGAACCGCACTCAAAGACATCCATGGTGTTTGCAATTTCTAGTTTGAGGCGGTTTCCATTATTGGCTGTGATTTGCCAGGTGCAGTCCTGGTTGTTTGGGTATCTTCTGGGGTAGAAGGGACTGGTGATGACGCCGGATGTTTCATTCAACTGGGCCAGCGTGGGACACACTGAGAAGAACAACATCCAACAAAATGTTATCCCAACTGACTCATTTGTTACATGAATGATGATGAAATTAAATATTGGGTAAAAGTTAAATTTTCTTACCCGAGGTCAGTTACAAAATTCCAGCATTTACTTACCATCCTGAGGAGAGATTGCCTCGTAGGTTAAATTGAACCCTGAGAATACATTGTTGAGTGACAGCAACCGCACTTGGACAAAATTTCCAACAGAGTACACAGGATCAGGAATTTGTTGACCACAAAGCTTGAATTTTGGTTCTCCATCATCTGATGCAACATTAGTAATAAACACACGGGCCCCTCCAAGAGAGCCCCTACAGTCAGTTTGCTCAGACGGTTCCAATGTGAAGTTGAGGAAAGTTAGTCTGATAATTTGTCCAACAGGAACTGTGATATTCCAGGCACAATCCTTGTTTTGAACAAAATCATCTGGAAAGTTTTCACTAGTAAGGAATCCACTAGATCCAGTGAGAGCATCTCCACATGCTACAAACAAAATACACAAAAAATGACTGAGGACTATTAGACCTATTGCTGGAATAAAAACTTCTTATAAGTGTAATATGATCAATTTCTTTCCAAGTAGTGACTATGAACTGGCGCTGATCCATACTGGTTTCCTGGGGTGGATCCAGGATTTCACAGAAGGGGGTTTGATAGTAGGACCACCGAAGTTGGTCCCCTGTAGGGGGGTCCGGGGCATCCTCGGAAATTGAAGTCCTCGGAAATGCAATTTCCGACGTTTTGAGGCCAAGTCATGGTGTTTTGAGGTCTCGTTTTTTTTAAGCCAAAATGTCATTCTTATTAATATTTACAATTTCTTTGATGTCGACCGAACCCCCCTAGATCCGCCCCAGGTTTCCATGGAACTTGGTCATATTTTTCAGAATAACTTAGAAATCCAGCATGGGGGACTTAAGGCAATTCCATCAGAGCATGATGAATTTTTGACAGCTCTTGCATCAGTTTTTACGTAAAATCCTCACTGAGAAATGAAGAAGAAAAGGGTAAATGTATAATCACACTTATTCATGTCTTATTAGAGTTTTAGTTCTTGAGATATTGTCCTTGACATTTGATTAAATTTGTTTTTCATCCTGCATTCCAGTCAATTTTAAAACTATCTCACACATCACATGCATTTTTTCCCATATACCACCATTAAAATTCCTGTAAAAAAGGTCTCACATTCTTTTCTTAGTTTATGTCCAGTCAAGTCTATTGTACATGAAGTCTTTGGTAAACTTGTAAAATTATTAGCCATGGACTAAATACCCAACTATCCTGACCTGTAAGAAGAAAAATTAAATACTTCCAGTAATATTGTGTTGTTACAGTTGAACCTCGATTGTCTGGACTTTTTGATTATCTTTTTTCTGAGCTTTTATCTTCAAAACTTAAAGAGGTAAAAACTCAGATAAGTGTATAAAAAAGTGAAAAGAAAAGTGAAAGGAAAAGTGTATAAAAAACAGTGCATTACCTTAAATTAAGATTGAGCTCTCTGAGACAAAAAGCATTGTGATTGCATTCAGCTGCATTTTGATTGGTTCACTATTGTATTGTTGCTAAGGGAATGTCATGCTTGTTCAGTTTGATGAGCGTGGGTTATGTAAACACAAGCAAACAATCATAACTCAAAACAACATGTCTAAGATGCAAAAGTGATCTGTTCCCATGATAAGGGATAAACAAATTATTATTTCACCTTTAGGTAAAGTAGAAAAAGAAAAAAAAATAGTGCTTGAATTTGGCATCACCAAACAACAGATTTCTGATTTTTCTTATTCACTGGTTGAAATGCTTCAACATGCCCAGGAAATGAAGATTTGTTTAATGCTCTACACAATGAGCTCTTGACTATGCAAGAGATGTCAGACAACAGATTTTATTGAAATGAAGACTAAAGTAGCGATGAGGAAGATGATGGCCAGGGGGAGAAACAAGTTTCCAATTCAGAGGCAGCAGAATATTTCAAAAAATGCTTGTCGTGGATGGAACAATAGAACAATGTTGACCCAGTTACCTATGATGTACTTCGCCATGAGATCTGGTCATAAGACTTTAAAGCAAACAAGTGTGCTTCATTATTTTAGAAATGATGAATGCATTTTCATCTTAAACAGTATACCTGTATAGGTGCAATTAAGACATGCATGTGTATTTGTAGTCATTGAATCAGACTTTAAGAATTAAAAATGTGTTATCTTTATTTCTTTTCTTTACAATATTGTCTCAATACTATTTGTATTTTTTACTATCCAGACTATCAATTATCTAGACTATTTACACAAGTCCCAACGAGTCTGGATAATCAAGGTTAGACTGTAGTAATGTACTTGTACATTTGCACAGGTCTGCATACATTTGTGATTATTGTAAAAGTAATGCATTTGTTGTAAAAAAGTGCGAATAAATTGTTATTGCTTTTAATAAAGGTAAAAACTTCAGTCATCCTCCATCTAGCCTCCATTTTGCTCTGATTTGCACCAAGCCAAACCTACGTGATTTCTGTGTGTGTACATTAACTTGTCGAGTGATCCAAGAAGGGGTTTATTTTTAACGATTCCAAGTTTTTGTGTGTGCCTACTACTGGTAAATGATGATAATAATTATAGGCCATCAATGCTATAAAATAAATGTCACAGTTAATGGTAAGAAAAGGTACTTACGATTAGATGCAACATGACCAACTAGAAAAACAACTGCAAGGGAAAGAAAAAATTCACAACAATTTGTATTCTGTTCAAATTGGGCATACAGCAAATTCTACCTCTGATTTGAAATGCTGTACGGCATTTGCAGACTGCTGACTGCAGAATATAGACTTTATTGAATTAGATTGTATTCTCAAGTATTCCCATTTCCATTCCCGAGAGCTAACCTGAAACAGGCTAACTTGAATACTATTCACGCTAATCAGACCTTTATTGAGGCCCAAATGTAGTCCACAAGTCTGCAAATATCATACACTTGAATTTGAAATTACAGTACTGCTCAAAAACCATTTCCGAAAACCAAAAAAACAACTATTGCACTGCCTTTCTTTATGAGCCTTAATTTTTTTACTGGGTCTCTTGTTTTTAATTTGTTCTTGTGTCCTGGTACATGAGGACAGAACCCTTTGGACACTCAATTGGAAACCCCTGAGGAATATTTGAAGGAAACATGTAAATAAGACTAAGTAAGCATAACTGCATGTACATCCATTGCACTGTTATATGCTGAAATATCAAAAATGTTAATTAAGCTTATTGTTCTGTTATGTAAATAAAAAGAGATCACAACATGGATAGCGGAAAAGCTGCCTGATTACGTTGGATTACACTGTATGTAAAAAAAACGATTAACATTTGCAGCTGGTTAAACTTTTAATCTCCGAGTCAGAATGCTTGTGAAACATTACTGCATGCATTGCACGGATCTTAAAGACAATATAAAAACTAACTGAATAACCAATATCAGTTCATTGTAACATAGCTGTCATGGTTTATTTTAAAATTAAAATTTTGGTAACTAGGCAAGTTCCATCTACACAGATCTTCTGTAACACGCTTACCAGAAAGTGTATAAATTGGGTTGAATGAATTTCAACTGAACATGAATTAATATCTTATACCGCCTTTGCGACCAACTTCGATTTGAAAGCATTTCTATAATATTGACAACTCAAGCTTCAGAATGTGAAAATATTAAAAAACGTGCATCGATCGAATCTTAACATGAACTACTTGCTTTAAAAACATAGTTTAAGAAATCGGTAACCTAAGGCATATTCTAACCAAAACTATACCCCGCTTTAGGTCCTGCTTGAAAATATAATTTCAGCTTAATTATAAGCTTGAAGCCTTTATCGGTAGAAGTTCCCATATACTCACATAACAACTGCACTACCAAAACGACAGCCATTTGCAACGCACTGAACTTTAATCCTCGGAATTATTGTCAGCGAAAGCCGTACAGCTTTCTCCACTGAAGCTATCAATAAAATAAACTCTGACGAAGGACAAAAATAGAAGTGACTCACAATATACGCACAAGAGGTACTCAGCCCGATCACGAATTTTACAAGCTGAATATAGCCCTCCGCGTATTTGAGGTAGCTACTTCATATATGGTATGTATAATGTACCCTTACCTTGCGTATACTTTGCTTCCTTCAGTTACTTGCTTCCTTACTCTGCTTACTTATCGATACTTAACTTGAGATACTTTGCGTACTTCAGTTACTCTGTTTACTGGACTTGCTTACTTGAGATACTTTGCTGACTTCAGTTACTCTGCTTGCTTGAGATACTTAGCTTACGTGAGATACTTTGCTTCCTTAGTTGCTCTGCTTACTTGATTTTCTTACTTGAGATAGTTTGCATACTTCAGTTACTCTGATTTACTGAGTTTGCTTACTTGAGAAGCGCAGTTCAGTCGCTTTTTTCCGAAGAAGAAGAAGAAGTAATTTTAAGTAATTTTTTTTTTAACTATAGGTGCGCGCTATTTTGCATTTTAATAATACGGTTATTTCAGCTGTTTAGTTGAGTTTTGAAACGTCGACGCTTAAATACCAAAAATCGTTTTTGTTTCGAGTTCCTTTTGAATGTTACAGGTATGTTAGAACAGGTATGGTATGGCTGCTACAATAATGAAAAAAATTACGATCTTCCAGCTAACAAATAAATGTTGCGTTTACGTGTATGATGCAGGCGCATTCAAGCGCAAGCCGAACAATAGAGGAACGCCTTAAATCTCACAGTCAACTGGCCACAAAAACCTGCTCATATAAAAGGGTGATCGTAGGGTTTGAAAAGGACATATAATTCATGAAGAATATTTCATGGATTGCTTGTGTGCAAGCCGAGATCAAAATATATAAGTGTACAACTTTTGCTTTCCTCTTCAGTCGATCTAATAAAAGAGAAAACACTGATTTCAGAACTCGGACGGACCTAACCAAATAACGAAACCAAGGCAAAAATAATTTCAAAACTATTATGGCTCATCTGTTTTAATAAGTTGGCCCGGTAATATATATATATACTCAAAAAATATCTCGTTTCTGATTGGCCAATGACGAAAGCATAAATACGTTATAGTCGTTATAGAGTGCACTACAGGATTTCTGTTCTGTTTCCCAATTTACTGAGCTTTTAATTGGAATAAAACCTTTAGTTTCAAACTCAAAACAATTTTAGGCTTGCTTTTTTCGTCCCAGTTGTCGAAATTGTGGCTCAAATAAAACATTTGAGAGCCATTACAGATTTGCGTGTTCATAGAAGCGTGACGGTCGCGTTTGTTTCTTTTCCTTTTATAATTTTGTTGAGAATATTATACATAAAAAAACGTATGATCGCTCGTGCATTTCGTGATATTTGGTCCCTAGTCATGTTTTCCAAGTTCTCAAATTGCACGAGTCGCAGAAAAACATCCGTCACCCGTGCCCATATATATATCATGAAATGCACTCGCGCTCATACGATTTTCTATACGTATAGACCAGATTGTTTCACACGAAGTGGAAGACAACAATTCTGCAACACTAAAGACATGATTGATCAACGCAGCTATACACAGAACTAAGCAGTTGTGAAATTAAAGCCGGAAAAAAATTCAGGCTTGAATGGGATTCGAACCCATTGCCTCTGCGATACCGGTGCAGTGCTCTACCAAGTGAACTATCAAGCAATCTGGGAACTGGTGGTCACTTTGTGAGTTCGCAATATGCTTGTAGATAAGTCTAGATCCCAGTTGGCCTTTCATCTATTTAGAAAGAGGTTTGATCACTTTTTCCATTAGGAGGAACTGTCAAGATCCTTCAGGGCGAGTTTACGGACACCCACCCACAACTGTGAAGACAGGCAAGAAATTTTGTTTTTTGAATTTTTTATCCACAAATTTAAATTGGCATAATTCACAACGAATAATTTTGAGCATGGAATTTGAGTGAAAAGGAAATTCGAATAAAAATGAAATTTGAATAAGCCAAAGAAATAATCTTGATTATTTTAGAATCTACTAAATTTCAATAATCTGGACCATAAACTGAGGATCTGAATTTTTAAAATGAGTTTTAAATTGTTTCATCATCCATTTAAGCTGATGCTGTTTTTCCTGGGTAATGGCTGTTCACAGCACTTGATAACAGAATGGATTCTAAAATCTCAACACTGGACCACACTACAATAATAATAATAATAATCATTAACAAAAAGGGAAGAGAACAAGACAAATAAACTTTATTCAGTAACTTGGACTCTAAAGCTAATATATATCATGCCACTTGCTATTTAAAGCTGTAAATTATATTATATATGAATCCTATCTTTTTAAAGAACATAAATTATATAAATCATATCTTTTTCACAACAAAAATACCTATTTGGACAGAAAATATTTTAAATTTGTAACTTCAACAACAAAACGAGAGGGCATTTATTTACTTGTTTTACATTGTATATAATATTCACTAAAAACTCCTACATTAACTTATATTATTTAATCTTTCAGTGTTACAATGTTTAGGTCGTAGAATGGTGCCCCTTTTTAGAGTTCAAGCGTAACATTTTTCAATATTTCTAAATCAATTTGGACTTATTTTTTTCACTTATCACTTATTATCAGTTTTTTTTACTTTCCTCCTTAATTTTAATTAATAATTTTTACCTTCCCACCTTTATCAAATACTAACCACTCCACGCTAATCTCTCCTTTATATCACTACTGATATTATCATTATTAGAATTAAAACCAGACCAATTACTGCAGTACTTAACAGTTAGACTACTCAGCCAATCTCAAACTACAGCAAAACCAAATCCTAAGTAATCAAATGATTACTTTCCACATTCAGTTGAAACTGATCTAATTTAGGTTTAAGTTCAAAGACCAACGATTATAAGAAATTGCTGTGATAAGTTTGTGGATTTAAATCCACTAAATTTTTACATCCTCCTGTGAAGCCTCAGACTTTTTGCTCCAAAAGAAGGAACAAGCAACTCACATTTGTGACAATCACGATTTCTGTGAATTATGTTCTCTAACTAATCTACATTGAACTAACCTAGTCTAAAAAAATTACAGTTAAAATGCATCAAAACCTCACTTAAAAGTCTGAGTAGAGCAGAATTGATGTGAATTAAGCAACATGCAGTGAGAGAGTGTTCTCAAAAAGTTCATGCTAGTGAATGTTGTTTTTTGTTGCTTTCTTAAAAACTAATAAGTTTGCAAAGGACATTTATTCATGGCATTAAGCTGATCTACATGTATTTAAGTAAAGGTTTCACGATTCGGTGCCTGTTCATATCATTTATTCACCTGTGCACTCTTTTTGGCACAAGCCCATTTTTTTAATTGTTTATGAACCAATAGTAAAGTTACCTAATTTCTCATGCAATTAGCGGTAACTTCATCGATCATAGAATATATTGTACAGGCCAATACTACATTCAATGATTGACAACACTTGTAAAATTCACCGACATCTTTTGAGAATTTTTCACTATAACATGTGATTACTGCATTACATCTGAGTGGGGTTTTTAAAATGATAGCATTGATAAGAAGCAAAAAAAGTATTATGATTTAGAGACACATGCCGAAGCATGAAACCCTCCCTTAAGAGATCCAGCAGAGGGGTTTTATTATGGTAACCAGTCATTTTGCCATTGGTCAGTTTGCCAATGCTACTTCACAGATAAAGAAGCTGATTAGCCAATGTCTAATGTCAGTTTGCCAACGCTTATATGTCAGTTTTTTCTGCTTATATGTCAGTTCGTTAATGTCCAAGAGAGTTTTTGGAAGAGGCTGAAATGTAGCTACAAACTGAGAGAGGAAGAAAATGTCACTTTGATGTTAGATGGCTCTTTAAACTACACAAAGGTCAAATAAAAAGATTTTACAGGCAGTTCATACTCTATTGCTCTTTAACGTATCATAATGCAAAAATTAACTAAAGAAAGATTGTACAGGTGGTTCACATTCTACAGGTAAAAGTCATGGATGGTTTATAATATTTTCAAAGACGATCGGCCATCGACCAACTAGTTTGTATTATCAACATGGCATGGAGAGAGAGAGACTGGGGAGAGTGAAACAAACATTTTCAAGCCAAAACAAACAATTAATCTTGGTGACATTAGATATTGGCGAATCAACTTCGTACCTGGACAAACCGGTTGTTTGCAAAGTGACATGCTGGCAAAGCAACCGGCATTCATTTGTGACACTTATGAGTTACATGTAACACGTCTTCAGAGCCAGAACATGGATGCAGTTATGATCAGTAAGGAAACAGACAACACAGTAGCAGACACTACGGCTCCAGATGCTGCAAAGAAAACACAAACTGTAGTCAGAGAATCAGTGAGCATATAAAAAAAGCCCTATCAGGTTAATTTGTCTTACTTACATTATGATAAATTTCAACTTGAATGCGAGGCTATCGTCAGCAACAGGACAAAATTGCCCGAAATGACCTCACATTCACATTGGATTATATTACTATGGCCCATATAAGAAACATAAAGGTCCAACATATATGGAGTTCAACATTAATGGGTGACTGGGTCAATCACATGCCCAGCTGTACAAATTCTGCGCACATTTTTTGGCTTCACAGAGCATACTTCAAAACTCCACACAAGCACATGCAGAGTGCAGGACAAAAACAATTATTTGATCTCTCTTACAGTATTTCTGAAATTTGGATTTCTCCCAAATTTTTTTTGAAAACACTCCACTGGCCAATCAATTAGGCAAAGACCAGAAGCTACCAGAAGTCTAACCACCTAACCAACTAGAGCCAGTGGCTACCTTGAAAACATGACTTTTATTTCATACTGATAACCCAAGGACTTACAACTAGAATTTCTTAATATGTATTCTCCCAACTTAATAGTATGTGACTAACCTGGCCAAGGCCCCAGGGGTACTCAGCAGTGAAGGGTTACACCACAATATGTAAGCTCAATATAGTAGTCAGGTTTAATTTTATTTTCATTAACCTGAAGGCACTTAAAAAAAACAGAAAGTAAAGATAATTACTGGTTGGAGTCTTGGCTGTTGTTGTTTCTGTTATCTTTGGTTCTGGTGTCGTTGGTTCTGTTGTCACAGGTTCTGGTGACACTGGTTCTGTTGTCACAGGTTCTGTTGTGGTTGGTATGGCTACTGTTGGAGAAGGGGGATCAGTGGTCTCAGAATAGTTTGCTTCAAAACCCCGACCAAGTGAAAAGCCAGCATGGAACTTTACAAACATCTGGTTTCCACTTGAAATCTTCTCTTCCTCAGCAGAGTTATAACAGAAACGTGCCAACAATGGAGAACTTTCTGAAGGTCCATTGTAAACTTCCACATAAGTACATGTATCTGCACTGCATTCACGTGCACATGAACCAAGGGCGAAATCAGTGAATGCAAATTTTACACGTTTGCCAGCTGGAACAGTAATACTCCAGTAGCACAACCTGGATGGAGGATAATTGCTTAAGGGGTAGTTTGGGCTGCTCAATTTTCCGTTACCAGAGAGAAGAATAGCTTCATTTGGACAAACTGGAAAATTAAACACAAAGGTAGAGAATCAAGAAATGCAAAAACTTTTAAGTTTAAAAATGATTAATGAATCCCTTCTACAGCTCTTTAAAACAAGTACTGACTAAGGTTGTTTAGTATATGACTTAAACCCACAGGGAAACAAAAGTTTTTAATTAGTGTCACAGGGTACAAACTAGATAAGACATGGAAACACTTCTGGCAATAATTTTAACAATTCTATATAATACAAAAATTATGTAACTTTAAAGCACACATAACTGATATTTTTTTTGTTTTCCTGATATCAATGGAGTCTACAGGATTATTCCACAGTGTTAAAAGTATTGGATACCATTTATAACTTTTATTTGTATAATCTGCCTTAGGATGGCATCTTTCAGAAATCGATTAAGGCTTCAGCCACATCTACATTACTCTCCTTCAGGAGTCTGACTCCAATTTCCGGACTGGTTATACCCCCCTCCACTCTTCTTTAACATGATTGTATGTCCCCTCCTCATGCAATCATGAGCATTTACTTCATCACAGCAAATTATGACTTTAGCAACAAAATCCTCGATACTCCCGTAAAAAAAGGTTTTTATTTTGTTCCTTTAATAACAATGGTGTAGAAAATGGGTGATTTGAGATGAATTTAAAGAAAAATCTTGAATCAGGGTGGCATGAAGTATGGGTTATTGACCAAGCGTGAGGTCAAGATGACTGGATATTGGCCAAGTTCTTTTTTTGCGTGTTTATGGACCGAGATGAAGTCGAGGTCCATAAACACGCAAAAAAAGAACAAGGCCAATATCCAGCCATCTTGACCGAACAAGCTTGGTCAATAAAGGATTTATTATATGGGATAAAACACCAAAATATGATAAATTATACTTGCGGGACAAAGCCCGTATCCCGAGCGGGCAAGATAGCTCCATCTTGCCTGCTCGGGTAGCCAATCACAGCGCGAGATTCGGTTCATCTTGCCCGCTCACGGAGCTAGTCATATAATAAATTGTTTTATTGAATACTCCAACCACTAAATGACACTTTTATTTTATTATTTCAAATACGCTGGGTTTCAAAAATTAGAATGTGTATCTGAACATGTAAAACTTAAGCTTAGCTCTAATGAACATCTACCATACAATAGCAGTAACTTAATAATCTGTAATCCTACCACTGTGACTGAAATTACAGAGAATTTTAGATTTCTTTTTTTTGTGTGTTTTCTCCATAATATAATATTATTGTAGTCTCTGAATGATGCCTCCATTATAGCAAAACACTGTGGAATATGGAAATTGAAGAAAAGGATATTGTTTTGTAATCACCATGTTTTAGTCATTTGTAGGCATAAAATTTCCCTTCAGGTTGGGCCAGAAACCGCAGGGGGCTGGAACCTAAAACCTGGGACTTGCCAGGCTGTGACGTCAAACTAAGAACATACATGTAGGTTGACACATCTTTTGTAAATGTTTGTAATTTTTAACCAAAATTGGAATTATGCTTGATTGCATTATTCCTAGAATACATGTATTCCACTTATTTGTTAAATAGTTTATTAGTTTTCACTTTTTAGTT
>OMLO01004207.1_pt1 | contig 11989 bp, 8 predicted proteins | sample 1674811 | NCBI WGS metagenome assembly OMLO01 (sample SAMN06265003, study PRJEB25207) | coral metagenome | isolation source: Coral host | place: Mexico:La Bocana,Puerto Morelos, Mexico | collected 2008-11-13
GTGGGGGCTTAGGGGTCGTTATTTCTTGACTATGATACCCCCAAACTTCACTCTCGGATGCCGTGCCAACTCCAAACAATGACCCCGAGCTCAGACCGCAAAGGGCCCACAATCCTAGACCCTTCCTCCACTGCACAGTGGTTGTTTCCACAGGTGGGTCTGCGGAAGAGTCTAAAATCTGCTTGAAGGAAAAGCCCAAAAAGCAAAGCAGGAACGAACACAAGACCACTTGGATGAGCAAAGCAGCCAGTCGGAATTTCTTTTCTACTTGACGGAAATCCATGGTCGTTGCTTGAGCCTTAAGCCCAAATGGATCAAAATCAAAATGTAGCCACCATGTAGACATTAATTTGGGTTTCAAAGTCTTTAACAGCAAACATATCAAAACACTGCTGAGATCTGAGTAATCATAGTCTTCATATTTGTCGAATTGATTCTATTACCTTGGTGTGACATGCAGGGATCATTGGGAACCAGTCTGAAGTACCCGTGTTGCAAGGCTACATCGTGTATCCTCGTGCATCAGTATCACGCTTTGCCGCGTCATCTCAGGCTGGCACGTGGCATCGTAGACCATACCCTGCTCTTCCAGCCATTCTCTTGCAAACTGCTGCAACTCCCTCGCAACGAGCACCGTCAGCCATGAGACAGGACTGTACAGAAAATGATTAAAAAAACAAACTATGACAGAACAATGACAGAACATAGCTTTAGCGGCCAAGTCCATGCACCAATTCATTGCACACGGCTTCAGAATTTGACAGAGCTTACTATAACTTGAGGAAGTTCGTCCATAGGATCCAGTAGTTTCCAATTGCAAGTGAGATGCTCTTCGTGCTCCTGCGAACGGCCACTTTTCAAAATGACCTCCTTGTCAGAGGAGACCGCCATGATGTTGCGGACCAGCTGGCAAGAAGTTCAACATTTGACAACTCAATACAACTCATCTGGGTCTGTCAGTTCGGAACTTCAAACTTCTCGCTAGGAGCAAGACGTCATCTTCTTCATCTTCTGCTTTGCAAGTTACTGCTCCAACCTGACAGCAACGAATGGCAACGACTACCTCGTACTAATTACTCTGTGAGGACTTGCCACATCAAGATCAGCCTTTGTATTCCCGTGTGACCTTGCCTTTTGCACCCCGGTGGGTCTTTGACCGGTGAGTCTTGTGCCTAGCGATCAATTGACACACCCTTGGATTCTTCAAATCCTCTGACCTGACCGCCTTGACCTCCAAAACGAGCTTTCCTTTTGCAGTTGTGTCTTCTCCAGAACCTTCAGTGTCTCAAGTGCGTTGCAGGACATTTTGATACATTTTGGCCTATCCCGCAACTTCCAAGCCCCTTGACCTTCCACACATCAGCACAGCGCTGGCTGAAAACGCCAAGCCAATGTCCTTGACAGGAAATGACTGGACAGGCACTGTTAAAGGATGCAGTCAGTAGCATGGAGCAACTTGCTTCAGTTCACAGATAGCCCAAGATTCAGTCCTGATTGGCTCGTGTTGTCATTGTCCATCCTAGCCCTTGTTGTAATGATGGCCTATCAGGATGGGGCAAATCCAATGGTCGGCCTTGCCTTTGTCCTCAGGATTCGAACCTGTGTACCTTTTTAGATCGGTGGGGGATGGTGTGGATACACACTTCCTAGACTACAACATCCTACACCTATAACTTATAGATTGATTAATAACTACGGCTACGGTATGAAAGCGAATCCATCCCAATCAAAAAAAGTTGCATGTACGTCTACTCAACATCTGGGCTTCTCATTTTTGCATCTTTTCGCCATGTTGCGCTCGCCGCCTTGGCGATCTTGCATTGGACGAAAGGCCGTGCAAGGGAGCACTCCCATGCGAGACTGCCACGCTGAACATGCTGCTTTGAGCCATGCTGGGACAAGGTGCTGCGAAGCACACTACAACTTGCGCGGTTTTCAAACTGGATTACATTCAGCACTTTGATTTTGCAGGAATTTTATGATAGCCGCGACTCATGAGATGTATTGCAAGTTGCTGTAAGTGCAAACTGTAAACCAACGCTTGAACAACCTGAGTTGCGTTTGTTCCTGTTTTTCGTCATTGCTTTTTTTCATGCTATTGGAACGGAACGCTTGTTGCATCACTAAATGACTTCGGCGAAGCTTCGCTACACAGCTGCGGGACCCTTCAGCACTGGACGTTGGCCGTTCCTGTCACTCAAAGAGCACCACATCCTTCGAGACGCATTCCTCCAAGCGTCTCTGTGATTCTGACTTCTCCATCTGGCTTCGCCCAGCAGGAAACGGCACGTGAATTCTCAAAATGCAATTGTCTTCTGCTGTGTTCGGTGTTTCCATAGATGTTAGAAGAGGATTACTTCCACCTTTCTTATTAGACGATGATAATCTGCCACAAAGATTCTTACCCCATTCTGCATCTCCCACATCACTTGTACCACTGACTTTGGTCAGTTGCCTTTCAAAAAGTTCGGCAAATCGTTGACATGTGTTCCATCGGCTTTCATGACGACCATTGAAAAAACCAAAGCTTGGAGGCTCGATACCTCCTGATGTTTCGCAGATGATGTTTTGCGACGTAACAAGCTGTGTTTTTGGTGTACGAGTACAGTATATATATATATATCTGGAAAAAACTGTAAAGTAATATTAAGATATAGGATAATAAATGATAAACAAACTACAAGAATGCAGTGTTAATGCAATTATCAGTTTATATGCAACTGCACTGGATTGATGGTGCAAAATATTGTACAAATAGGAACAGAGAACAACATAGAGCATACAAAATTTCAAGTATAATTGCAAAGGATTGCAAAGGCTCCTGATGCAATCTCACGCAGTTCTTGCTCATTCATCATCACAATGCGTATCCGCAGCATGCCCACATCATCCTTCCCTACTGGCTTGAGCGGTGTGATGAACCATCTCCCTGAAGCTTCTGTCTGTGCACACGTCAGTGTGAACACATACCATGCTGACTGGTAGTAGGACTCGACACGTCGAGCTTCATTAAAGAAAACATGGTATGGCGCAAAGCAAGAGCTCAAGTGGTTGGAGCAAGTGGTGAGTAAACGCCACTTATCTTCTTGGGACAACTGGGTCACCAAAAAGGGCTCATTCTTTGCAACGGCCATCTCAGCTGTTCGCAGCACATTCGCCAGCACAAATTCATTGCGAAAGACTTCTGCAATAGGCTTCACAAACAAGGTCCTCTTCTCAACACGGCCCAATGACTTCAGATGCTCTGTCGTGAGGAGGACTGCCTGCAAGAAAGCCAAGGGAAAATATCCAATGTTGGGAAGGTATTCGGTAAGATCATAATTAGGCCAAAAACCTCAACATCTTTTTTCACCTGCAATCAATGTCCAATCTGAACACCTTTCATATCTCCAACAGCTTGTTCTAATCAACACTATCACTATCACATCACTCTCATGATTTGCATGTCACCCTTGCATGCTGCGACATTGTCAGCCTGCACCACGCTGAGGTCAACATGCCTCCGCCACAGTGACTCAGCTTCCTGCCGCTGAAAGCGTCGCAGCAAGTCCTGCAAATACCTAAATAATACAGCGGCCGCACCACCGGCCAGCATGGCCCAAATGGTGTTGGACTTCAAGCTTCTCAGCCTCAGATCTCTCCCATCCATCTGGGTATTACTGTAAGGTCTCACTGGTATGACTCTTATGGCTATAGATTCATTTTATTTTATCAACAAGGCCACAGATTTTGAGGAGCCATGGTTTGACTATAGTATCTTATACCATTTTATACCAATCAAAAAAAAATATATATATATATATGTATATATATAATATATATGTATATCAATCCCATGTCATACTATGAATAAACACCAATCATCCCAGCTATGACGGGATCATACAACTAACTCGTTGTTTTCAACCCTTTGGGTCTCTCCATGACCGACCAAGTGGCAGAGCGCTGAAGAGTGACGAAAGCGTCAAGCGTGGGCCTTTGGCCACAGCTGAAGCAGCCATGACGGCGATCCTGAGACGTCTCAGGACAAAATGGCAAAAACACGCCCCGAAAAGCACACAACATTTGACATGGACACTAAACACGGATAATTTTGGAAGAGAAATTTCCTTTCAACATCCTTTCAACTAATGGTGGATCTTTGAACCTTCCTGAGCTCCCATACCCTTGACGCCCTCGGGCCGAGGAACGCGGGGGCGCGTTCCGACCTTTTTCCCTTAAATGCTACGGACTGGCAGCAAACACAGCATGCATCATGAATAGATCAACATACCATCCAGATCTTAATACAATTTAATACCATGCCATACAGCTTCTCAGCATAAGTTGGCTCAGCATGCATTACTACTCAGCTACTCAGCTACTTTCCAAATAAATCAAAAAAGGTCAAATGCAGACCGTTCAAGACAGTGACCCCGTGCTGTTGTTACCAGAATCTTATTTCCTGTACCCGCGCAAATCGGTCGCGAAAATCTCGGCCATAAGTTTCGGCCTGCAGACTTGTGGTCAGGGCTGTCTCTGCTGGCCAGAGTCAAATTCATGTAGGTCTTTTTCTTTCTAGATTGTTGCGTTTTTTGTTCACAATACTGTCGGTATCTATCGGTGTCATCAAAAATCCAGTTCAAACAAGATTGGCATCTTTTTGAGGATGTTTCTACCTAAAATTTGCTGCATTCCTTCATTTCCATTCCCTTCCAGGCTTCCCCCCCGAAAACAAAAAAATCTTCTGTGGAACCATCCTCCCCAGATATCTCCATCAGATATCCATCCCCTCAGGGGTCCTGCCTTGGGCGTGCGACGAAAATCATCAGCTATTTTCCTTCCCAGGCTTCTAAGTCAATTCGTTGAAACACAGGCGTTGGCTTTGGTCCGGCCTTAGGTGGAGATGGTACACCCTGTTTTATCATGAGATGATCATATCGAAAATGAGACATTTTAAGTAGGAGCAATCAACATATACCTATATATCCTATATAACATCTCAAACCTCTGCACTCGCCCCTTTTTCCTTCCACTTCAAAGGATGTTTCACAGGTGCAACTCAGCCTGTACCACTGCTGAGATGCAAAGTGTCACCCGCCAGCTCTCCCATACTCTGCATTCATGCGCCCTTCTACCAGCAAGTATTTCCAGGCAGATTCAGGAATCCCACAGGCGTGCAAACTGATCGCACGTTCCAGCAGTAAAGGAAAAAGCCCGGTGCCCTCAATCACTAAGTCACGAGTAGACTGTGGCAACTGAGGAAGAAATTGAATTGCACTGACCTCTTGAACATAGATCTCCATGATCTTGCTCGTAAGCCAGCGTCCTCTACGTCTCACTAGTTCCGAATCTTCAGAGACCAACATCATCCATGAGGCTCCGCCTGCACGAAGTGATCCAAGGTCTAGACCACGAGAAACTGATCTGGGCAGAACATCAAGTCGCAATGCCGCCAACAGCTTCTGAAATCTGGACCTCAAAGTTTGCGGCGAAAAGCCCCAAAGAGGGTCATCAGCTTTGAGGTCCTGAAACGAAAGCTCAACCACATGTAGCAGTTGAGGCTGGTCCAATCGAGCAACCTGATGCCTAGCCGATCGGAACCGTGTTTTAGGCTCTTCTATCTGCAAGAGCGCATACTTGATCGTGTAGGAAAGGTCCCGAGGCAAAACCAGATGTCTTCTGCAGGCCTTCAAAACCTCACCAATCCTTGTAAGTGCCCCCCAAGAGAGCGCCAGGACACCAGCAGTTCGATTCCATCCCCAAAGATAAGAAACAGAAATCATGGCAGCCAAAACCTGCCACGGAAGTGCAACATGATGAACTGGTGGCTCCTCACGTAACCACGTGAAAGCCAAGTTCCAAGCCGCTCCTTGCAGCATTCGCCTGAGGTTTGGGCGTCGAGCTCCAATCGCGTTGACAGTTTCACTGTAATGTCCATAGGGCCTACCCCCGTGATACAAAGCCCTCCCGTAGCGTTCCAAAACCAAGTTTATCGTCTCGATATCAAGAGTCTTCGGATCAAGGAGGGACTCAAGAGAAAAACCTTGAGTCTGCAACCACTCGTCGAAAGTCTGAAGCAGCTTGTCACGGGAGTTCTTGGTTCGTCCCAAAACAGGTCGCCCTTCATCTAGAACGACCCCCTTCCGCAGTTGCAGCCTGTTCTCATCGCCCTTGTCTCTAGGGAGCAGATTTCCATGGCTAGGAACCGGAGGGGCGGCCCATGCTCCTAAGTGACTGAGGTCCTTACTACAATACTTTGACAATACAGACAGAAAGACAAAGAGGGCGACAAAACAAACAAGGAACCGATCCAACAGGCACAACGAAACCACGAACAAAAAGACCACAAAGTCCACAAATGAGGAAATCAGGATTGCAGCAGAGGGTAAGTCCAACAAAGAAGACGAAAGGATAAAGTCCAAGCAAAGGGCCTTCACCAGGGAAACCCAACGAGGCATCGAAATCAAAACCATCGTGCCTGAGCTTGCGAGCTGCACGGCTGGAGAAAGCGATTGGGTAGGCACTGGAGATGTAATGCTGAAACCGCCAACTGTCTTTGGATTTGAACCACTTGGGAGGACCACCAAGTAGCAAGAGGACTAAGCGAGTCCAGTTGGCCGCAAATCTTTTGAGGTCAGGGATCCTTGCCAGAGAAACAGCTTCCTGAAGATCTCGAGAGCGAAGAACCGAGCAAGGGACTGGATCAGGGATCTCACTATCACGGGTAGGATGGTCAGCTTTGTTTGATCGAGTCGGGAAGAAATGCAGAGCAGGGTAAAGGCACCCCGCTATCAGAGTAGCCCCAATGCGACGTAGAGCAGGCCGAAGTCCATACGAAGCACTTCTGCCTTTGATGATGGCAGAGATGGCAACAAAGGAGTCCAGACCGGCGGAGAATCTGGACTTTGGAGAATGCCTAGCCAACCAGTAAGCCAGCCTGCCAAAAGCGGAGGTCTCCTTTATGTTGATGTGGACCTCCTTCTTCTTCCACCTCCACTCCTGCATAGTCTTCCATTCAAGGTTCTCCGAGATGTCGTTAGAAAGAACCGACTCAAGTCCACCAACCTGCGCATCCTCATCTTGCTGGCGTCGAAGCTTGATGTTGACAGCACGGGCTATCTCTGAGGCGAAAAACCAAGCCAAATCATCAGTGTAAGTGGCACTGGGTTTGGTGAACTTCCCTTCAATTTTCATATGTGTGTGGTCCCTGGTGCAGGGAAAGTTGAACCTCGACATCTCAATGTTGCACCCTAAAAGTCTGAACTCCTTTTGATGAGGAGATGAGAAGTTGCAGCTGGCCAACCAAGTCTCATCAGCGACAAGTGCCTCAAGGAAGTAACTCCATTCCCGGAGCCACGCCATCTTCGAACGACGAGGAGTCTCGAGCAAGCCAATGACCTGGGTTCTGCTAGCGACAAGCATCAGAGCGAGGGACCTGAGGGCAAGAGTAGTGCCGAGCAGAGTACGCCTTTCACTGGGCCTGAATCCTCGTGGACGACGGTAAGATCTGAGACAGGGATAAGCGGCAGGGGAAAAGGTTGTACACGGAGGAGCCAGAAGGAAGCTGTCTAGGCGTCCGCTCTCAACCATGAAGCAGAGCCAGGAGAAGAGCTTGATCAGGCAAAAGTCAAAAGCTGGTGAGCGATCAAGGTCAATGACCGGCCCAACTGTGAGCCCTTCCTTGTCAGCAAATTTGGTGACCTTTCCTGCCCCACCACAAATCTCGATGAAGTGATAACGCAATGCCAAGGGCTTTGAAGGATGATGCAGGGAATCCTCAGCTGGCACCTCCTCGAACTGCGAATCAATTCTCGAGAGTAGAGCTTGTTCCCGAGATAGTAGTCGAGTGTAGCCACCCTTCTTCTTACCAGTCCTCCAAAGTCCACGAGCAAGCCCAGGCTCAACAGTAGATTGAACAATTACCCCTTTCGTGTCAGAGGCGTCCGAAGCAAATACAGAAGTCGAGATTTGAGCGGAGATGTCCGAGCAGACCAAGGGGGCCAGAATGCCAAGCAGAGTAAACTCTTGTGCGACGGGCCGGGACAACCGGAGAACCTTGGGGCTGGCCTGGTTGACCTTGGACATGTCAGTGAAAGAATGCACCTTGTCCAGGATGGACATCAGAGGGCGCCTATACATCAGGCAAGAAGTCCAACCCCCGACCAAGCAAGCGTGCAGGGCGTCTGTGGTGGCCTTCATAGATGCAAGCTGAAGGGACAAAAAGGACAGGCCGAGACGTTTGGATGCTGGGGCTGCCACAGTGCAAAGTCCAAGTGCACGAGTGGTCTGGGATCCATCAAGTTCAGCTCCAGCAACTTTTGCGACCTCCTCATCGACGATGTCTTTCTCCTTTGACCCCACAAGGCCTTCTTGTGCATATGCTTGCTGGGCAACCTTTAAACGCTGCTTTGACCGAGAAGGTGCGATGATGGTTGTCGAGGGCGTCGCTGGTCAACTCTTTGGCGCCGTAGGGATTGCGCATCGCAAGTGTGGTGCCCTTGTTGTAGTAGCTGGCAAGTCTTCAACCGAAACCGAAAAGAAATCGTCTACGATGAGTCCTTGCAAGCACCTGTCACCGCAGAAAGGAAAAGTTGAAGTGACCTCCTCCTCACCACAAAGTAACCCTCTGCTCCTTAGCATGTTGCGATGGCTCTGGGTGGCGATCTCGACTCCGAGATGATCGCCCTGAATCACCGAGGCGAAACAGGCATATACTTTCGTAGGCAGATGTTTCCCACCTGAATTGGCATGGTCTCCTCCAAGGAAATCTCCAACGGCTTCTCTGGGTTTTTTGGTCTTGGAGGCGGCGTGGTCGGCAAGGAGCTTTGCATATGCTTGGGTACCTTGAAACTCATCCAAGTCAAAAGGTGGCCACAATGCGTTAGCCCTGGCACGGCTGGGAGAGACACGGAACTGGTGGTAAAAGTCCTTCCTGTCCGAAAGACTGATTGATAGTCGCTGTCTGGCGGGATCAACCTCTAAGACGGAAAGGCTTGGACCAGTGGGCAGTGAACGTGACAAACCAGGCAAGAAGGCCTCAAGCTGGTTGCGGCCACGCCGGTCTCCTATCTGTCTGTCGACGCTTGCCGACTTGTAGCAATTGAAGACCCGCAGGCAGGATGGCTTGAGTTCAGGTGGAATGGTATGAGGGGACAAGTGGAGCAAACCGTTGATGTCCCAAACCCGAGCCAGCTGCAGCACCTTCTTTGGGTCCTCCTTGTCGAGCTTTGGCAGGTCCGTCTCGTCAAAGGCATTGGTCCAAACCAGAGTCTCTGGTTCAACATACGGCAACCACAAGTCGTCATCAAGGTACGGACAAGGGTCCCACTGGGCTGTTCCGGAAAGTTTCAACCTGGACGGGTCGAGAGACCGATAAGGAACAAGCTCTTCGGCTCTGCTCAAATCAGGCTCGATCACATGGTTGGACCCGGCCGCATCTTCGAACCCAGTCTCATAGGCAGTTCCTGAAAGTCCATTCTTTGTGAAGAAATCAGAGAGATCTGCCAACATAGCCACGAGGGTGGCGGAACGACGGCCACAGGCAGGCACGTTGATGTCACCTGCTCTGCTACCGAAAGCTTTCAAGATCCCCTTGAGATTGCGAAGAGCAACAAGCTGTGCCTGATTGGGAGTGAGGGCAAGGGCACGAGCGCTGACAAATGAGCAATCAGCGTGCAGGAAATTCAAAGCCATCACAATGACATGGAAAGCCTGATCAAATCCAATCTTCCTCCGATGCCTGGAAGAGCACCTGGGAGGGACAGGCTCAAATAATCCAATCTTCGGCACAGGCAAAGGGAACAGAAGCTTCGCAGAAACAACGGAGCTGCTTCTGGTGAGGTGGAAGGTCGATTGCAAAAAGGCACCAAACGGAGTGCCTGAATTCAGAGCTTTTCGCGGCAGGGATGAGCACCATTTCACAAAGGAGTGTGACTGAAGCGAAGTCCAGGTATTGGTCAAAACGTCCTCCTCTTCATCACAACCAGCTTGGCAGGCAGTCAGCCCGGAACATAAGCTGGGGTCCTCATCCTCACCACTTGTAGATGGCATAGTACAGCTAGTCCCAGAAGTCTTCAAAGGCCGGGCTAGTTTGCATCCTTGTCTCCTCCTCCCTTCTTTGGCTTTTTTGGGAAACGGGTCCTTCTTGGTGGGCCATCCGGAGCATCCTCCTGATCCTGAATCGCATTCCCTTGTCTCCTCACCCCTGAAGTCTCGGCTCTCCTGGCTGCAATCACGTCGAGCTCCTTGACAAAAGCTAACGCCGTTGTTGCCCATGGCTGTGGGCACAACGGAGCAAACGATCTCAGCCTTGGGTTCGTCGACGAGCTCTTCGAGGTATAGATAGACTGGGGGGGATCTTCTTGAAGCGACAGAAGATACCCGAGGTCCCATTTTCCCCCGTCCTGGGCCACCTGTTCTATGGTGACCAGGGCTAGGGCCAAAAGTTCTTGAGCTCCTTTGTGATCCTGAACCACCATAGCATCTCCTATCTGGCATAGCAACCACATGGTCAGAGCCAGATCTTTCTGACCTGCGAAGCCTCCTTGCTTCTCCATGTACTTCGAGAAGATGGCCTTCTTTGGCAGGTCCTTCACGGCAGTAGGCAATGGATCTAAAGGTCTGATTCTCCTCAGGGCTTGCTGACATACTTGAAGAAAGAAGTCTCCGCTCCTCATAGCCAGTTGAGATTGCAGCTTCTCCCTCCTTCCTGCTCCCTTGGTTGATAGAGAAGTCGACGAAGAGGAAGCAAGATCGCTCAGAGGGTGTTGGGTCCCCACCAAATGGGCCACTAGCGCATTCATGGCCTGGCTCTGCTGAAAGATAGCCTGGTTCAAGGTTGGAGGATCCGCTGCTGCATTGAAAGCCTCCTGGAGATCTGCTGCAGGAGGATTGGGGTCGTCGTCGAAAGGGATCCCATCCCTGGCATCCACTTGGATGATAGGGGCTGGAGAAGCTCTGGTTTTGGGGGCAGCGATCTTGTTCGCAAAATCCTTGACAGCACCTTGGTTCCCAACCGCCGGAAACGGCTGCTTGTGCGGAGGAGCGGCAAGTGGCTGTGGGGTACTCGCAGCCATCGCACCTTCGAACTGGGACTGCTTGGCTTTCAGAGCCTGGAGCTCCTGGATGATGGATGGGATGGTGGTGGACAATTCGGACAGCTGCTCTGCTAAAACCGCATTGGTGACCTTCTTCTTGGGCTCCGGTTTCTTGGGAGGCAACGGGGCTGCAGGGACATTCTCCTCCGCTGAGTAGAAGTGGACTCTTCCTGAAACCTCGTCTCCCATCCATTCCAAAGCTGCTTGTAAGAGGGGATTCGATGCAGGCACCACTTGAGGAGATTCTTCCAAGAAAGAGAGGATCTCGTGGACATCCACTGAGGGGTCGTACTCGCGGATAAGTGGACACACTGATTGGTTGAAGTCCACAAGGATCACCGTCACATCGGAACCTGATTGGTAGTCGGCCCCGAACTCGTCCTCCTCCACTCCTGGAACAGTCACCCTCTTGGAAGGTCCCACCAAAAGATCTTCTCCTGAGATGGATCCCTCCTCCAGGTCTTTCTCTGAAATCACCTTTGGCGGCACTGCCAACATGACCCCTCCCTTTCTCTTGGCAATCGGAATCACAAAGACCTCGAACTCCGGCTGAACTCCCGGAGGCCACTGAAGAACATACAGAGAATCCAACTCCTGCTCGGTCAGCACCTTTATGTCCTTTAGCTTCATTGCTGGTCAGGGAAAGCAATGCCAACGGCTGCGCAGTAGACCCGGGCTTCAGCAATGCTGGGAAAGGAATGGGAGATGGAGTCTGAATCTCTGAATGAAGGGATGAGGCGGAAGTACTCGGCAGAAGTGGAAACCCTGACTGGGTGAGCCAAACCAGGAGCACGAACCACAATGTAGACCGTGGGACGAAGAGAGATCTTGGGAGTGGGGCGCGGCTTTGCGATCCGACCCTCAAGAGTGGCTTTGGACCAAAGACCTGCTTCCCAAGCCCGCTGAGCACG
>OMLO01004208.1_pt1 | contig 11988 bp, 13 predicted proteins | sample 1674811 | NCBI WGS metagenome assembly OMLO01 (sample SAMN06265003, study PRJEB25207) | coral metagenome | isolation source: Coral host | place: Mexico:La Bocana,Puerto Morelos, Mexico | collected 2008-11-13
ATATAACCAAATTACCTTGTTACCCCCACCGACGCAGCACCACAGTTTCTTTAGAAACTTTCACCCTTTATTCATATATTTCTCACTTCGTTTGTTCATATAATTTCAATTATAGTGGCGGGCCGCTTCGCGGCCCCGGTATAATTGGGATTATATTACACAAACTCCGTTCGAAATATATATTAGAAAACATTAGGTAGAGTTCAACGCCCTGATACATAATGTGCAGAAGAGGGGCTAAGCATGGTTAAATAGAAAAATAGCAACGTAGAAACTGCGACATCAGCAGTCATTATAATTGACCATGACCATTTAAAGCCCAAGGGGAACTAGAAAAAACTATTTTAATACAGAATGAGCATAATTGGTCTTGAAAACAGGCGTGTAGTAAAACGTCTGGAAAGTACTAACGCGAGACAAGTCTGCCATTTTTGTAACATCATCAATTGGAACATTACTGTTAACTGCTGCCACTGTTGAGGCTCCACGAACTGACTGGGCCTTAAGTCAGTGTCAATATAAGCATTCTGAAGACCATGCACAGTCATCGGCCTAGAGTGGGTGCAATGATGGGATTATGCAGTATGACATAAACAAACAAAAGGTCTGGTTAAGATGATGGGAAAAACTGGACATAAGTTTTGTGTAACTGTAAGATAGTGGCGCAAAGTGCCAACGGTACAGAGACCCTCATAAAACCAACATTTCCCAAATTCCAATTGGATACTGGAACGTACGGGCATTTCTGAATGAGTTCTTGTGAACTCCTTGGTGCTCCGTGGGTAAACAGATTTACAAATTTGCATTAAGTTTGTGTGGAAAGGGCGTGACAAAGGAGCCAGAGGTACTTGATCTGGAGAGCCTCGCTTTCTCAGAGAAGCTTGGTCTGGACAGGAAAGAAATGCTTTTTGCCAATTTCATTGAGAGAATCGTAAGGGCAGTAGTTTGGTCTTTCCAAAGCAGTCCAGGTACTTTGTTACCAGATGCACATCCCATGTGTGGGTGTATCAAGGTTTTGGCTACCAGCTACAGCTAATATATATGTAAATAACTGGCAACCTGGGCTTATTATTATTATTATACTTTATGTAATTTGATTTATGACAAAAAAGGATAAATAAAGCTGTTGTTGTTGTTGTAGAGCATTGCTTTTAACAAAGTTGAACAGGAGGGTGTTGACAGCCTGTTCTTTATGTCCAGGATATTCTAAATTGACTGAACGACATTGTGAATCTATGGGGAGGTCCGGAATGTCAATTAGTGAGTGGGACTAGGACCTAATCACTACAGAAGGTCTAGCGCTTGAGTGATTGCTTTTGACTCTTCTATGGAGGTGCCCAGGATCAGGAAGTCATATAGGTAGATTTTTTTTAGTAGTTTTCATTGATTTACAAACATGTATTATAAATGTTATTGATATTGATGATAATTACATAGTTAGAAATAAAAAGTAATAACTAAGAAAATGATAACAACAACAACAGAACAAAGACGGCTAAGCACAGAGACGGCATTTTGACAAACAGGTATTGCATTAATAATTATCGAAACCATTTATCAGCTTCTCCCACTTTTGTAAATGAAAAAGTAGTTTTTTTCCCTGGCAATATGGAGCTCGATATTGGATACACGCTAGCAATAAAACCTCTAAGTGTAGGTAAGCTATTTTGACATTATACAGTATATATAACATTTACCTAATAACAAAATATGATTAATTAAAATGTAATCTACTGCAACATCAGTTTCCAAAGATAACATCCGGCTCGTTAACAATCCCAACATGAACGCCATTATCTTTTAGCCAGGACAAGACGTGTTTCCAAAAACTGTAGTGGTTATCTTACAGAAGAAAAGTAAATGCTCGACGGATCCCTTTGCTTCTCGAGAGAAAGTGCAATTTGGTGATTCAACTACGCCAACTGAGTTAAGTTTCTCGTTTGTAAACAATATGCAATTTAGAATTTTATATTGGAATTCCCTGATCTTAGTGTTCAAAGTGCATGGAAAGGCCAATGTATAAACCTTTTCCCATTCAATCTCTATACTTGAGTACTTGTTTGATAATTTTTGTTTAGCAGTGGGTGCAATTTGTTTTTGCTGTTTAAAGGTCTGATAGATCTGTTTAGGAGTGAGGTCAAGCATTGGTGCCACATTACCGCTTGCCATTTGGATAGTTGGAACACTTGGAATGGGGTCAGCAATTGTAATTTCGATAGACGCCTTAATAAGTGAACGCCATTCTGTAGGAATGGAGTTGATAATACTCATGAGGAAGAATCTTTGTTCGGGGTTAATAAGTGAAGAAGTGTCGTACGAGAAGGAGTTGTTTGCAGAAATTAAATCTCTTATCTTCATAAAGCCTAAATTTACTAGGTCTCTTCTATATATCGATTTCTTGTCATGACAAAGAAATTTGTTATTCCGGATAATTTCGTTTATGATTTCTTTATAACAACTTGGAGTTTTCCCATTTAACTCTGGCCGCGCGTCGAAGCATTCTTTGTAATATGCTGGTAGGTTGATTTTCAGTTTAGAAGTGTGAAAATTGCAGTGTAATACAAAACGTCCTCCAACCGGTAGCAGAAGTTTGTCTAGGATTGTTTTCCACGGGCTTGAGTAATCTTCAAGTAATTTCTTTATACATGTTATTCGTTTTGCGCTAATCATAGATTGAATATCTAACATTTTGAGTCCTCCCATTTCTATATCAGATATAAGTGCAAGACTCTTCACTTTATCTTTCCCATTCGAAATAGAATTTAAAAAAATGAGTTTTCCTCTTTAATTAGTTCTTTTGAAATATGTATAACAGATGCTCTGAACAAAAACTTAGAGATAGCAAATGTTTTAACTATTTGTATTCTTCTTAGGAGGGAGAGGCCTCTCCACTTCCATACATTTATTGATTTCTTTATGCTCTTTAGAGTTTGACTAAAGTTAACCTCATTTTTTTGTTTTTCGTCACAACCAAAATATATCCCCAAAACTTTTATAACATCACATATGCTATGTTTTGGAAAGTCGTTCACTTGCAGAATATTATCTGCTAGAGGTACAATTTTTGTTTCTTCATCATTAACCTTCAAGCCAGAAACTCACCAAAAGACTCAAGAATACAAAACAAATTTGTATAAGACATTTTGTCTTTTATGACACAAGTCATGTCATCTGCAAACAAAGACAGTTTTATAATTTTTTCTCCAATTTGAAGTTCCTGAACACTACTTTCCTGCCTTATTTTTATAGCTCAAGGCTCGAGCGCTAATATGAAAAGGTAAGGAGAAAGTGGATCACCCTGTCTGACTCCCCTACCTAACGAAAAGGGACCAGTCGTAAAGCCATTGTTCATTACACAGCTGGATGCATTTTTGTATAGAATGTGTATCCAGTGGATAAAAGATGGGCCGAAGTTAAATTTGTGTAAAGTTCTGATTAAAAAATGGAAATTCCCGTCTAGCTATTTCGTTTAGTATAATCTACGATATCGTCAATCGTTCTAATTGCGTCAAATATGGACCTAACTTTAACAAATGCGTTATGATTATGATGTATTAATTTTGGCAGGACCTTTCCCAAACGCTTTGCTAAAATTTCTAGAAATAATTTCGCGTCGACATTGATTAACGATATAGGTCGCCAATTTTTAATTAGCCTTTTGTCTTTCCCTTTTTTCTCAGTTAAATTAATTATAGCTTGTTTTGTGAGTTTGAGAGTTCCCCGAACATAAGAGTAGTTGATGCAATCAACTAAAGGTCTTCTAATCAAAGACCAAAAAGCCACGTAATTTCTTTTGTCAATCCATCGTTTCCAGGAGTCTTATTTTTTTGAAATGTCTGTAAAACGTTAAAGCATTCATTGTATTCTATCTTTCCTTCACACATGTTCCGCAGATCTTCAGTCAAGGTTGGACGATTGCTCTCTTTGTAAAGATTGGAGTAAAAAGATCATTCTAACTCACATTTGGGGCTGGTTAATTGCTATAGTTCCATCGCTTTTTAAAATCTTGCACACAACTTTTCTCCTTAATTTATTTTTCCAAATTCAAAAAATATTAATTGTTTTTTTCACCTTTTTCACACCAAGTTGCACGGGAACGCACAATAGCACCTTGAGTAATATAATCATATAGACCCTATGCATAAATGGTTGCCAATTAAAAATTCTTTTCAATTCTTTTGCAATTTGAGTATTAAAATTAGCCCAACTAACCTTGTTTTTGAGTTGATAATTCAAAAGAATTATTATTCACAAACGAGGCTAGTTGGGCTAATTTAAATGCATACAAAAGAATTTTTAATTGACAGCCATTTATGCATCGGGTCTATAGTTGATCGTATAGTTGATCGTTGATCGTAAACATTCCAAATCTTCAACATTTTGTTCCGATGGGTCTGATGAGTTCTGCAATTTTTCTTCCAATTCATTAACCTTAGCTCTCCTATCCCGAGCTTTCTAAATAGTGAAGTTGAGGAGTTGCAAAGAAACGAAAAAAAAGCACTTGAAAAGAATTAAAATCCTAGAAGACCAAATCATGTGCCAAGAGCTTTACAACCGACGCGAAATCCTTCGCTTCCTTGGAGTTCAAGAATCGATGGCAGACGAAGAAGATACGAGGGAAGTGATATATCAACTCCTAGAGAAAGAGCTCGGCATTGAAGACGTGAGGCGAATTGAGTTTCAAAGAATCCATAGGATAGGACTGAAAGAAATCTAGCGAGGTAAGGCCTGTAATTGCTCGCTTCCTGCGTTTCCAGGATAGAGAATTTATCTTTAATAAAGCAAGGAAACTGAGCGGCTCGCTGAGTATCAAGGTGCTTGTAGATCTACCAAAAGAAATCCGCGATAGAAGAAAGGCACAATGGTCCAAGCTAAAGGAGGCGAGGGACGAAGGAAAGAGGGGTTACTTCAGCAGGCGCGAGCCGGATAAACTTTATATAAATGGAGAATTTGTTCCGATGTAAATGACTGTGTACATTATTACTGAAGTCACGGTGTAGTTGATTATGTAAGGCGGCGTCATGATGGAAGACCCACATGAAACTCTGATGAAAAAGATGAAGAGGATCATGGAACCATGTGCTTGTACAGGGGAACTATGGGATTACGTCATTCTTTTACCTGCCGTACCGTATGGGCATTATAATAGGACTTGCTCACCATCCTAATCACACGTTTTTGCAAAATCATAATGCTTTGAAGGTTAGTTTTATAAGTTGTTCCCTAGATTACAGTAATTAAGGTATGGAAGTATCACTGCGTTATATAGCATGCGGAGAGAAGGAGTTGAAAGATAAAAACTAGATCTAAAAATTGTACCGATAGATTTAGAGATTTTAATCGCTAAGCTAGATATATGAGACTTCCAAGTTAAAATACCCCAGGAAAGACTGTTTCATTGACCTGTGTAATAGTTGTCTCATTAATAACAACATTATAGTCCGAAGAAGACTTTTTTGTCGTGGTTTAAATTCCATAAAATTTGTTTTAGTTAAGTTCAAAGAGAGTCTGTTTGCTCTGAACCAATTTAACAGTTTAATAAATTCACGATTTTAGAATACTAATTAAGAAATGTGGGTCTTTGTGTGAAATGAATAAATTCGTATCGTCTGCGTTATTCATAGGTAGAGGGATTCATTCCCAGTAATGGAATGTGTAATGTCTTTAATCCTAAAAAATACATTTCCTCGATTGTGATTGGTTTGAAAAAACTCCTATTTTTCACTAATTCACTTGTCAAGTTGTTATCAGACAGTTTGTTATCGGAGAGCTTGTTATCAGACAGTTTGTTATCGGGCAGTTCAATAAGACAATCACATTCAAAGTTGTAGTTTGAATCAACCAATGACAACCTTGGTTTCAATCACCATAGAAACAGTGTAACAGTTTGTTATCGGGACGATTTTTTTAAACAAATCAGATTTTGTTATCACTTGTATGATTACAGACCGAATTGGACTCCATTCAGTCCAATTACCATTACTTATCGTTTTGCCATGATTCGAATTCTCTTCAAGTCTCCTGTCTGTTTGCAGTTCAAAAACTTCTATCATATGAAAGTTTTAATTCTTCATATAGCTCATTAATTTGTTCATGGCCAGAAATCCGGGTCTAACAGCAGGTGATGTGGGGGCTCTTATCTTGTTTCTTTTTCTTTGCAAAAAATGACAGGAAATACATCGTTATTATAACTTTCTACAAAGAAATTTAACTCGCAGGGTTATATCTTTAAGTGAAATCTCTGAACAGAAAACGTAAGCAGAACCCCACTTTTAAAAATGAACGAAAGGTTGCGCACTGCCGAACCTTTCGAAATGTCTAACAGGAATGCTCTGTGAAATGAACTAAAAGATGAATAAAATTCGAAAATTCGGAGGTTGCAGTCCCCCCCGTTTATGAAATTGTGAAATTTTTCCAGAAAAACACTTACGATTCAGCAACAGCACTTTGGAGAAAACATTCTAAAAAGTTTCAGTGCTTCTAGACTGCTTTCTCTGAAATTTACCTTACGAAAAGTCAAATGGACATGTGTGATCCACACATTCTGTTTTCGAAAAGCCACGTATCCACGATATGGATATTGTTTCCATTGCCAATTTTCCATCAACTTAAGAATGCCAACAAAAACGAAGACAAAGAGCTGTTTTAGAGCTCTCGTACGAAGGACGCTTTTCTTTCTTAGGTTTCCGGTTTTACTGGGTTGCCAATCAAGGTCACAGAGTATGCGAGATTTGAAAATATCTACTTTGTACTGAATTATAAAAGTTTCATTAGGCGTCAGAATTCTGAACGTTTTTTTCTGCAATTTGCATACATTTGTATCCCGATTTCAACACTCACGCACTCGAGCAGTGTGTGATTATTTCGGACACTAAAGTCTCCACCCCCCTCGTAGAAATTTCAATAACAATAATTTTATTCAAAGAGTTTCTAATATTGTCAGCAAGTTCAAGTCAACAAGTAACCTGAGATCAGGCGATTTTTTGGAAGGGGAGAAGTGAAAAGGGAGAAGGGGATAGAAAGGGAAGGAGGGTGTGATAGCAGGTTATGAACAGGTCCCTTTAGTGAGTTACAAGGAACTGGGCAGAAAATTGCAAGCAGAGCGAGCCGAACGCCCTCTTGTACATAGTCTACCGCTTAGCAGCCTGTACATATTCACGCAAATAGTTGAAAGTGAAACAAGTACAGGGTGGGATCAAAAGGGTCGACATAAAGTCATCTAGAATTTCGCTTCAGTAAATTTAACATTCACCTACTCCGAGAATTTCCAAAAGTGATTTGCCTCAAAAATTGCTTTATGTGAGTCTTATGTGTGTAATTTCAATTTCCTGAAACAAATTTGTATGTAGTTGTAAGGTCTGTCAGGTTTGTGTGTTGTCGCTGTATAAGCATATCTTGGAAACCACACCAAAACAAAATCCTTGAATTTCATAAATCACATTGACGAAATGAAAATGGAAATTAAATATTGCAATGAACAATAACAGTTCCAGACAGGATTGTGATATAAATTTCATGGAAGTCAAAAGTTTCCGTAAAAGTTCTTCCAGTTTTGCTCAGAACAATTAAAAATGACAGTTATTTGATCCCCTCGCATGTTCAGAACGATGATGGCTTTGAAATCACGAAGTGTACATAAGATGGAAAAATCATAAAACTTCGTATACCTTTAGAATTTTTCATCCTTAAATTTAGAATCCTGTCACGACAAAATATATCTCAATTTTCCATTTGTTGAGCGAAAAAATGGTATGGGTTAGATTGGAATTATGATATGTAAACTTTTAATTTAAATAATGCTGACTTTATAACTGAATTGTTTTGAACCTTTTATTGCGTTCGAAGAACGCAAGCCTAATTTAGACCTGTGGCTTTGCTGAGTTGACTGTCCTTTGCAGGGTTATGTGCAGAAAAATATCGACATTCCTGTAAGGACTGTAAGGACACCAAAATGGCCACTCAGGGGCATGTCACAAAAGGTGGCCAGAAAACTGGTACATGTACTGCTGTGATAAGACATGTGACGAACTTATGAGCAGGCCAGCTGAGCGCGCCTTTGATTTATTCAGTCGCCGTAGGCCTCGCTAATTTGTGTTCGCAGCGTTGGATTTTGGTGAATTTAAACGCCTCCACGATAGCATTTATCAAAATCTGAGGGAATTGTCCTTGTCCGATGTTATATGTTAATGAACACGACTTAGAATCGCCTTGGCATTGGGAACAGCTGTTTTTTGATTGCATTTGTTGATTAGTTCCAGCCGCGACAATAGGCTATCTTTATCCGGTCGAATAATTTTTGGAATCGCTGGAAAACTAATCTGCAGGCAAGATCAGTAAGAGTGAGCCTGAACCAAGTAACGGCAAATTACTGTCTGTTGCCGTTCATAAGGGCACAGTGTTTGTTACGCGATCGTAAATGTTTAACTGCAGTATATCCTGTCACTCCACAACACATCTAGAATCTGCGGCTACGTGGCTACGCAGGAGTTACGTTGCCAGCTACGTGGCTACGCAGCTACGGAGTGGTCACGTGGCTTACACGGATAGGAGGCTAAGCTACGCGGCTTCGTGGACTGGCGCCAAACAACTAAGAGTAACTGCAGAATATACTAAGCAAGCCTAATTTTCACAAGTGGGTTTGCTGTGTTGGTTGTCCTATACACGGTTATATGCAGAAAAATATCGAAATCGAATGTAATATCGAAATCAGTACTACGCGACTATGTGGTAACGTGGCTACGTGGCTACGTGGCTACGGGTGTGAAATGTAAAAGTGGAGGGAGAAATGAAAAAATTAGCGTTTCTATAGTTTTTTTTTTGTTTGGTGTCTATAATGAACACTCAGTTAGGGGAAATAAAGGCAGGTCAAGGTAAGATAAACAGTATTGTGTTGACCAGTGGTTTGTGCTGTGTCGCAGTGAAGACGTATACTGTAAAACGTCGTAAGACAACTGGAGTACAAACTGGGTGTTAAAGATCATAGCACTCAGTGCTGAAGTACCAAAGGTAGTTATCACGGAACGAAACGAAAAGAATGGGAACTTCACTAGTTATAAAAAATTGTTGAAAAATTACCTGTGGGACAGAGATTTCACCTTGTCATGGCTAAAAGACGAAGGCCTTATCCCGCGAAGTCGAATCTACACCGTTTGTGGATCGGAAATGAACTGATTTGAGCGTGGAGACAGGTCAGATGGCTACATCTGGGAGTCATGAAGCAGTTAAATTGTAAATGGCATAGATGTGAAGTAGCATTAGAGAGAGAAGTTGGTTTGAAAAAGCGAACTTGACAATTGTAGAGGTGTTGAAATTTACGTACTGGTGGTGTCAGGACCTCACCCAGTGGCAAATAAAACAGCAGCTTGAGCTTGGCTCGCACACAGCAGTTGACTGGGATATTTTTGGCCGTGAAGTCTGTGAGGTGGCTTTGTTCGATGGAAGGGAGAAAATTGAGGGACCTGAGATAGATGAGAGTAAAATTGATAGAAGGAAGTATCATCGTGGCCATGTTGTCGAGGTCAGTGGGTTTTCGGTGGCATCGAGGAAGATTCACGCAAGTGTTTTATTGCGGCAGTAGAAGACCGAAAGGAAGAAACTTTGCTCAATTTAATCAAGGAATGGATTGAACCAGGAACAACAATTTCCGATTGCTGGAAGGGATACGTGAACCTTTCAAAACATGGGTACATGTACATCCATAAGGGAGGCGCGGTGGCCTCATGGTTAGTGCGCTCGACTCCGGATCGAGCGGTCCGGGTTCGAGACCTAGCCGGGGACATTGCGTTGTGTTCATGGGCAAGACACTTAACTCTCACAGTGCCTCTCTCCACCCAGGTGTATAAATGGGTACCGGCAAATTTACTGCTGGGGGTAACCCTGCGATGGACTAGCATCCCATCCAGGGGGGAGTAGAAATATTCCTAGTCGCTTCATGCTACGGAAACCGGGATAAGCTCCGGCCTGGTGAGCCACACGGCTCATATGCAGACTTTACCTTTACCTACATCCATAAGACAGTAAACCAGTCCGTCTAGTTCGTTAACGAGGAGGGTTTTCAAACAAACAAGATAGAAGATCATTGGCGGAAAATGAAAGCAAGGCTACCGACACAAGGTCGTAAATACAACACTATTCATCATATTTAGCGGAATTCAAATGGAGATATATCAACACTAGAGCAGATTTGTGGAAGGCGTTTTCAAAAGATATTAATTTTCAAATTTGAATAAATAGAACAGTGCGCGTTATGAAGATATGTCAGAGTTAGGGAAGTCATGTAGCGAGTTCTGTCGATCTGAAATATTTTGTAATTTAATGAGAACAGTTTCAGAGATACTGAAGCGAAATGTTAACAATAAAGTTCATTGATTGAATTCAAATCACCATGTAGTTATTGTATTCATGTGTTAGCAAGCTTGTTTGTTTGTATTCTGCAGTTACTGCGCTAGAACACTTTTGAGTCGAGGGATGTTGAATAGAAGTTGTGTCAGGTGATGGGCTCCTGATTGTGTATAGCACGTTATCAGTTTGCCATATTTGTAAGTATTCAGGTAAAAAGAACACGGTAGATATTATCGTCATCGGTTCCAAGGTCGGTTCGCATCGAATCTCAAATGAAGTTCGTCGAAACAACTTTTCAGCGTTTGCTGCTCTTCTTTTGACATCATGGCGAGAATTGAGTATTCTTTCAAACTGTTCCTTTCCATTTTCAACCTTCAAAGTGCACGTTACGTTTACACTCTAATGAGCGAAACTTTGGCTTCGAAAATCGAGGATGCTGGCCAATAGGGCGGCCATCTTTTAAAATGTTTTTGTTCGAATGGAAATGGATTCTGATTGGTTTACGAGGATTTATCGATCGATTTTGGCAGAACAATTTTGATCCAAAATCGAGCTATGGCGTGCAAAATAGGTTGCGGCCTCTTCTTGAGCCCGCAATACAAGTGACGGAGTCTAACGCACTCTCATAATACCTTACAGTGACCAGACAGGATCAGATGTTATTTCTCCCATCAACAACCATGCAAACTCTAGCATGCAAGTCGAAAGAAGTAAGGAAATTAACGTCAAAGGAAATTTGTCGACGCTAAAACAAATTCTCCCACTTGGGACGGCAAGAAATATCTTTACACACAGTAAGAAGAATTAGTGTGTCATATAGTTGCAGAAGCAAAACCAATAAATTACAGCCATATGTACTTTTACTTGCTGTTTAACTATAAAATAATTGGTGTAGTAAGTTACAATGCCGGAGTTCTCTTTGGTTTGCTTGCTTTGCGGAAAATCAACTGACAGACTCAACAATAGTCAGAAAATGTAACCTCACAAATTAGCAGTTACGCAATTGCCAAAGTCTACAGTTGGTAATTTCCTAAACAAACTATCTCAAGACGTGAAAGCAAATTCCAAAAAGCTAATCTAAGAATTCAAATACTTCGATTTTCGCGTTTTGATTGCAAGGCACTCATCCATCGAGTTATAATACCGACCGACACTCCTTGAATTGTTTCAATTCGTTTCACGGCTAACTGAACAAGACTTAAATATGCTAAGCAAAACGTAGACGTTTACAAACAAGGAAGAAAGAACATATTAGAAACACAAAAACCTTTAAAAAAAGGTTCTAACATCGCCTCACATGCCTGGTTGAACGACCATTCCATCAACTTTGACAGTGCGCGCGTGATTGACAAGGGAAATTTCCGTGTTAGAAAAACTTTGGAATCCTGGCACACAACAATTACGAACCGTGCTGACAATAATGCGAAACAATTACCAAGACAATATTCAACTTTATTCTGAACCTCACATTAGCTTTTTTACTCGCACACACACCCCCTTGTTTTTATTATAATTTTGTTTTTTCACACCTTTTATAGTACATATTTCAACGTTCGCGCTTTCTGTTTATTGGCCGAACACAGTTTTCAAGAGCCTATACCTAATTCACCATTACTTTTAAGCTATTTATCCTTTGGCGCCCGTTTT
>OMLO01004209.1_pt1 | contig 11988 bp, 9 predicted proteins | sample 1674811 | NCBI WGS metagenome assembly OMLO01 (sample SAMN06265003, study PRJEB25207) | coral metagenome | isolation source: Coral host | place: Mexico:La Bocana,Puerto Morelos, Mexico | collected 2008-11-13
TTTTTTTTGGGGGGGGGGGGGGGGGGGGGGTGGCACATAAAATGTGTTTACAACCAAGTACTGCACAGGATGGGTTCTTTAGAGGTGAGAGACATTGAGGCATGTTCAATTCATAACAGACTAAATGAAATGTTACTTCGGCCATAGAGAACTCTTGGGGCAAATTATGGCATTGCTCAACTTAAAAATTTATTAAATAAAATGAGAATTTTTTTTACCCTTCCAGTCGATGCAGGAAATGCATAGATCTAGAACAGACACAAATAAAAATTTAGAAAATAAAACACTGAACATATTCTTTATTCAGAAATGTACAGTTTCATCAAGAACATAAACTATGGCAGAAAAAATTGCATCCCTCATGGCAACACTTGGAAAAGAACAAAAAGTGTCAAATCATTGTCATTCTAAACACATTGAGAAAGACTGCTATCAGTTCAAGTCTGTACTTATTTTCTATCCAATAAATGATATTTTATTATTAAATGAATGACATTTTATTAAATAAATGATATTTTAGTTAAGATTTTTCAGTACATTATCTCTTCTTTGCTATTATAGTGAATGATAATTCCTTTACTTAAATATAAAGACTAAGATTGGAAGAATCTATAAATACCATAAGCTTGTCATACACTAATCTTCTGGAGTGATTCTCTACTTTGTGTGCAAAACGTAAATTTCTCATATCCTGAAAATATAAATTAATAAAGGCAAAATTAATTACATACATAAACTCAACACTGTAGTTGGTAATACATCTAACATAATTAACACTCTTCATGGAAAATTGACGTTCTAATGCTGTTAATGCTATTTATGTTTGCTTAATAAAAAATTACACGATATTGCATCCCGAGTGAGAGTGTGACATTGTTAAAATTTGTTTACAATGCAGGGTTTAAGTGAGAATAAAAAAAAAAATTCAAACTTACCTAGCTCTATTTCCATCATCACAAATCCCACCTTATGATTAATACTGCAGCAGTACTTATTATTTACCTTGCAATATAATTCAAGGCCATAGGCATTTTCTCCTCGGCTAGTGGTTCCACCTATCTTCTCTACACGATAAATGGTACCAAGTGATACTTCAACTGTGAATGGTGGGTCCTAGTGAACAGTCGCAAGTAATGGCAATCAGTCAAGTTAGAACACTTTCTCATCATTGTTAAAAGCTGCACAGTTGAGAACAAGCAACTACCGCAATGTACCACCGACAAAGTATGGCAGGGGCATAGGTTAAAAGATTTTGGGCATGGGTTACTAGATCTTTGTAGTCGGGCCACTGTATTAATTCTGCTCTTGACTTTCTGGACAGGCAAGAAAATGTTTGAGAAAATTCACATTACAGCAGTACTGAAAGAGATTACATTGTACATTTTGGGGACTGGTAAAAATGAATTTTGGGCTAGTAAAATATAGTTAATTAACGCCTGCAAATACAGTTCTCTTGTATCGAATGCAGGCGGAACAGTCACAGTTCGGGAATAGTTGTGTTTGCAGGTTATGGAACTACTAAATGTCATGACAAATAACTAATTCGTACACATTTAGTAAGACTGTTTCTAAAAAACAAGTTGATGGCTTACATCATCTGCCTTAAAGTGAAGTCTGTAGTTTGTAAGTTGAAGTAGACCACATACAGGACCAGTAAATGGGCAGAGGTAGGTAACATCTTTGGCTGGAGGAGAAAATTGTCAGTAGGGATGTTAACTCAATAACTTGTTGGATGTTCTTTCACACAACTTTTAATTACCGGTATCAAAGAAAGTGAATCCACAGATTCGCAGGTATGTATAGCCACTTTTTACATGTTTTTTACAATGAAGTATCCTTTTGTCAATATCTAGCTTGCAAACTATGCCGCTTAAAATTCTTAGACTTGCATTTTGATTGACAATTTGAAATGAGAGCCATCAAAAGGTGCCAAACGGAGATAAAAATGTTGTCATCTTGCGTATTGTAAAAAGCAGCTATTGATTGCATGATCTTTGCCAGCTATTTGCCTGATTCTTTAACACGACAGCAACATAAACCACCTACTCCTGTGCACCAATAAAGCTGACAGCATAAAATTTTTAGGACAACCCAAAATCTTAAGTGTAAACAACAGTGCAAATACACATTATAAAATTATGTGAGCAGCTTTACTGACAATGACTTACCACTTGCTTGGATTTTCTCCCCTTCGAGCAGTTTTAGGTCACCTTGAGAGCTGGGGTCACCCTGAAATAATATCATACCATAACTATCAAGTTACTATTAGGCACTTGCACAAACTGCTCTTAAAGTGCAGTCACCCAATATTGTAAGGTGAAAGAGGATGGGTAGAGCTTGCTGTTCCTTCAATAACATGCAAACTCTCCCCAATCAATAATTCCTTGTTTTTATCAATCATTTTAGCTCATTTCTTAGTTTATTTCCAAAGGTTCAAAAGGTCATGCTGTGGTTTGTGATTGGTAGAATTTGATTCATTTTGTTTATTTTTTTAAGGTTTGCTGGCTGTAGTCGATATAAATATTATGCTTGACAGCAGCCAAAAACACAACAATTTTGTTAGTTAGTTAGGTTGACTGGAGTTTGTGTGCATTATTAAAAGGTGCCGTAACTCATCTTAACCAGTTTTGCAGACCAACTATTAAAAGGAATCACTTACTTTTATCTCTGCCAGCTTTTGTTAACACAGGCAACTTACAGTATTTATTTGGCTTACCGGTACTCTATCTCCTGGGTAACCATCTTCATAGGAATCATTATTAGGTGAATATGATCTATGCTGGGCAGAACTCCCTTCAGATGCTTTACCATGCGAGACTCCTTTCTTTTGAGTATTTTCCATCACAGATGTAACCTTGGAACTTGTTTTCACACTTCTTGTTTGATCACTGTTAATAACATCAGTTACAATAGGTCACTTCCTCATTGCCTTTGCTTGCGTCAAACTGGGTATTGGTACCAAACAGTACCAAATCATTAAAATGAAAGATTACGACAGCCCACCTGTATGGCTATTTTCACTGAGTCCAGCTCATTTTAACATGAAAAATTTTGGGCATGGGACTCATTTAGAAATAGCTCAGAGGAAGCAGGCCACTTGGAAATACACTGTAGAGTAACTTGCACCAGTTACAAACACAAACTTTGGAACAATCTTACACAGACATGTTGATGTTGGGTCAATCATCTCCTTTGCATGTATTAGAATGCTTTGTAGAATGAGGCATAGCAAACATGAACAAATATGATTTAGCACAGTCGTTTGAGCAACCTCATACAATGCAGCCATTGATTCACTGCAGCCATACAATGGTAGCACCATTGATTTTGAATTTTCCCAATACTTTACAACAAAAGTTAGGTCTCTACTCTTAAATAAAGGCAATCAACATAGCAAACTGCTGGAAGGCAAATATTTCCTGGGCTAGACGTGTATTTATAAAGCAATTCTTAAAGGGAAAGAAATGTCACTCCCATAGTGTCCATAGTATCATGCAGAGCTTTAAAATTACACTCCCTCCAATTATGAACACAAAACTAGAAAAGCCGAGTACTCACTAAGCTAAAGATCAATTCAACATGGCAATTACCACAACAAAATGGGTAAAATCCTTATAACATTCTTACCAATGACATGATATTGCTCTTGTAATTCTCGGCCATATTGGATTTGGGATCAGCTTAGCCTCGCTATGGAATGTTTGATCCAGAGAGTCTGGGTACGAATGACATCAGAGAAATATTCGGAGAAGTTTCCAGTCACGCGAAAACAGAATTAAATAAATATATGATTTATAAATCCCTAGAAGATAATAAATGACATTCTACAAATTAATCTAAATGAATGTTTTTTTACTGAAAATATCGGAAGATGTTGAAGTTTGCGAAGCGGAAAAAATTCATTGTACGTCATCACTAGCGGCAAGCCCTTTGAGGACTGGGCATGATGCTCCGCACGAAACCGAGGTTGGATTCTCAACGATGGCGACAGCTGAGACGCGAAATGTGAGTACTTCCTTCGAATTTTCTCCTAATTTCAACAACAAAAAGATCATGTGTTCTCACAAAGAATGGTAATAATATTAGATTGAGGATTGCTTCAAATTTTGGGCTAAAAGTTATCCCACCATGATGTTCTTTGTTGCCAAATTCTTTTTCGAGAAATTTTTGCCTGTCTGAACAATAGAAATTGACATGAAAACAGGGTCTCGAGCCTAACAACACCCAAAAGACCATTCGAACTGGGGGAAAGTTAAGAGAAAAATTACACTAGTTTAGCGTCGAATTAATGTAAATTGTTTCTAACATGTTTTGAGGTTGTCTACGAATTGTTATAAAACAGCTGTCGAATAGCATACAGGAGTAAGGCTAGAGTATTTGTTTACATAGTTCCTATTAAAAATAATATTTAGACGGAATGGTTGTACGAATTGCTGCTTCGGAAAAGTATATCAAGACTAAAGGCAAGCGTTGACATTGCAAACCACTCTTAATCTTTTACTTTGATAGAAAACAAACTGTTAGAAATGCGACCTACGTGTACTTTGAAGTATGAACAGTCTTTAACAACTGCAATATCCGCAATGTTAATTTGGCTAGCATGCATTGTCAAAATTTCAATCGCACGGCACATTAAAATCGATGACTTTAATTTGCAGTTATTCTATGTGTACCGTACTGATCACTGCTTTTTCGACGTGGCATATCTTTTATTTTATGTTTGATTTTTTACTAGCAAAATTAATGCTTAAGTTGCAGCTTATATGTTTACTCAAAAAACATTGTTGTGGGAATCAAACACGAAAGTGATGGTTTTCATTTGAACTCTATACGTGATGTAATTACAAAACATTACTGTCTGGCTGTGAAATTGATATTTACTAATTTTTTCAACTCTTTACATGCAAGTCTTGAAATATATTTTCTGTTGTATATTCACAAGCCCAAAACATTTATCTTGTGATAAAATTGTTGTTTCTTTGACTGTGCCCTTAAGTCTCTGGATTTTGTCTTTTGGAATTTGGAATATCTTTCTTGACTTGGGTTTATTGCTGCCAAAAGGTTCCATATTGCAATGATAGTTGTTTTAACTATGATCACAATAGTATGAGTGAAGCTTGATAAAAAAAGTTTGTGATATGTTGTATTTACAATACGGTCTGAATAAACCCTAAGATGTACTATAACTCTTTTTTCATTTTTTTTAGGAGGATCAAGTCTGGCAGGAAATACCAGGTAGGTAAATTTGACCTTTAAATAATTTTTATTTGTCATCAGTGAGTGTAACTTTGATTTGAATGATTAGAATGCTTAAAAAGTGGTTTATTCAGTACCTGTTTATCTTCTATATTTTTTTTTAGAAGTGATAATATTTTCTGAGAGACCAGGATAGACGCAAAAGGTTATAAACCTACGCCAGAAGTCTCAATTTTTATCTCAACATGAACTTTTACCTTCTCAAGTACCTTTTTATGTGTACGTCTAGACCTCAGATGTCCATATTTTTGTCAAGAGTTGAATACTCAGTAGTGTAACATATACAAGCAAATGTTTTGAATCAAACTCAAGAAATGATCAGTGTGGCATTACAAGCCAAGAAGACTTTCAAATTACGACTGCTAAAACCTCATATCTCTTGAGATCTCTTGACAGTTTGCAAGTAGAGAAACATTCAATTCCAGTGTTGGCATTATTCTCAATTATTTTGTAGAAGTAGCTTGATCTTAACATTGATGACAATATCTTGTTTTTTGCTGTATATAGCAAATGATGAAGCCCCCATACCAATGAATACAGCGGAATCAACAGGAGATGCAGATGCTGAGACAAAGGAGAAGAGCTCCCCTGGGGAGCTTCCTTTAAATGTGCCAATGTCGGAAGAGACAAGTATACCGACTCCTCTTCATGAAGAACAATCCAGCATTAAGGTAAATTCATTTGATAGCCAGAGATTTAGGTAAGAATAAAATCTAATCAGGCTCACTAACAAGCCCAGCCAGGTTTTCTGGCCTTTGACCCTTCAAAACTACCCCAAGTCTCTGTTTTCTTATGAAATTTCTGTTTCGGATAAGATCTTTCTCAGGGGGTGAAACTAGCTAATGGCTGGCTCTTAGCTGCCTCTTGGTATAGTTGTAATTATATGTATATCTTTTGTTGCATTATTAGTAATGAGATCAATTTTAGTATGTTACCAATGTTGTGTACATTTCTGAATTATCAGTCGTTTTTTTTTTCCCAAGATCATTAAAAACTGAGGCTTTAAAAGGTGATATTCAAAACCAGACATTAAATCTAAATCTTGTTCTCAAGTGAAGAAATGTCATGACCAAGAGTGGCATGTTGTGTTAGTTATCTACTTGTTCTGGAAAGCAAAAATAACATTGTTCATGTATCTTAACATGAAAGACTTGGTCAGCTGGATTTTTAATGCATCATGCCTTGTGGTAATGTACATGTTTATATGCATGTGTCTGTCATCTGGTGAAGTATATTGAGTGTTGTAACTTAATCTGACTACTTCTGTAGTATATTATTTAACTGCTACAAACTGCCTATTACAGACTTTGATACTTACACAAACTGTATGTTTGACAGTATGTTTTTTTTCATACAGCTGGATCCAGCTAATTCAAACTGGGTTATTTCAAATTCCCTTTTATTTCGAACTCAAAACCATTTTCTCTAGATTTTCCCTTTTACTATCAGTTACTTCCAACTCCTGCTACTTCAAACTATTTTTTGTTTCCTCTGAGAGTTCGAATTATTAGTGAAGTTCAACTGTAATTCTAGCCATAAATACATACACTGTACAGGTAATAATATTTTTGCATGTTGCCACGGTGCATCTTGCATTGTGAGAGAATAATTTACACCCCCAGCTGGCCTTGCTCTTATTATTTAATGTTTCCAATATCAAATTGAACTTTTTTTTTCATTGATGGGGGGAGGCGTAACCATAGTAATCACTTAGGGCTTAATATCATTCAATATTGAAATGAAAACCTTTATTGTTAAAAGCAATGAAAATTAATTTAAATATTGCTTGCATAAAACATGTACATGCATTTACAGTGTATATCAAGCCTTTTTTTTCTTTTCTTCATGTACATGTAGTGTGGTGATAACTTATTGTAATTTAGGCAAAATAAACATAGATTTGTGTCAAAATAATTTGTGTGGACAAAATAACATTTACAATACAGTTGTAATTTTTTTCCTTAGAAAAGACATTATTTTTGGCAGAATTACAATTACATTATTTTTGGAATTATCTCTACTGTTTGGAGCATCACTCTACAAATGATATGAATTAATTACAGCTGCAATGAAAGCCGTAAAGTTGTGGTGTAAATTTAGATTGAAGATTCAAATGAAATAATAAAAATTTTTAGATAACATCCTTGATATATACCGAAAATTATTAAATGAATTGTCAAAGAAAAGTGTCTTAAGTTCTGTGATCAGTATAGATTGTTTATTTTTTAAATAAGTATACATATTAGAAGCCTTTTGACACTTTGTTTTTCAGTATATATTAACTAAAGATAAAATACATATTGTATTCCTTCACTTGAAACTGATATCAATATGATCTAGAATCTTTGTGATTTGAAAAATATTGAAGTGTTTTTTTTTAATTTGTTTAGGTTAAACATTACATTGTATATATGTGACTGAAAACATTCAATCTGTGTAACTTGTTTTTAGAATTAAGCTACATGTTTTTTTTATTGTTGTTACTGATGTGTGTGTGGTATATCTAAAAACAATAGCAATATTATCACAGAGAATCAACCTGAAAGGATCTTTCAGGCTTCATTCTGCATAAAATACCATTTTGGAGAAGCCTATTCCCTTCATGGTAAACAATTCATATGAAAATGTGTTTTGCCTACAGGTTAATTTTCATGCAAATCAAATTCATTTTCATATGTGAAATGTGTTGCATGAGGAATTACCTTGAAACACGGGCACAATGTAGCACGGAAATTGCCAACTGTGCAAAATGCAAATGTTACTGAAATAATCATTCTTTCACTGGTGATTCTTGTGTATTTGTTGAGATGAGAAAGGTTAACTTCCGAAATAAATTAGTTTTCATTCAGACTGATGAATTTCTTTTTGGTAAATTCTTGAACAGATATTTGAATGAGTTGTGTTTCTTTTTTTAGCTGCCATTTCCCATTGTCTCCCTAAAATGGTTTTAACAACTTTTTAAATGAGAAAATTTGCACATACATGTACTTGTAGGAGTTTCTGTTATGTTACTCAGCAATAATTTACTATTTAAAGGTGGATGCAGAAGCAGAAAGACAGGGTGAAATCCTGGCTTTTTATGGTGAGGAAGAAACACGTAATTATGACAGCCCAGAACCAGGCCCTGTGGTAGAAAAGGACGATGTCACTACTGGCACTAAGGAGACAGCAGTATCTGACCAGGTTGGCCAAAATATTCTCCTGAAAATTTGGAATTCGTAGATGCCATGACGGTTATCTTATCACAGTGAAGTAATGTGCAAACAAGGCAATGAAACCACTAAGTTTCACCTTTGTGCTTTGGAGTATGTACATGTGTACTTGTCTATATGTCAAAGTCCATATGTATTATAGTTTGGAAATGCTCTAGCTGTGAGTATTTGAAAATGAACTGCACATTTGGACTACATCAAGCTATGGAAATTTCCCCAGTTCTTGGTGTCCTTGTTCATATGTATACACGTTTATGTTTACTTTCAGGAATTTCACTGTTATAAAAAAAAATCTCTGTTTAATGTACATTGTACTATAAGAGTGCCGAAAAGTCCTTCAAAACTTCAACGTTTCTGTTAAATTTCACACATCTCGCAGTCTTGTTTTTTGGGTGGTTATGCTTGTTTTGCAGTCTTCAGTTTTTGTAAAGCTGTCTCTGAGTCTTGATTTTTTTCAATGCTAAGAAAGTCCTGAATTTATTTCTTTCTTTTTTTGAAATGCCATCTGAATCAAAATGTCTTAGAGACTGTCTGTATGTCTCACAGTTGGGGTTGGATTTTGAAGGAAAATGTTATTCTCGCCTTCTCGCAAAAACATTGGTAAACTGCAAACCAACTTCTTAAATACATAACGATATTCTATTAAATCTCTGGGATAGCCAGCAAGAAATAATGTTTCATTCCAATTTTACAGGTTGAGAAAGAACTTCCTAAAGAGGAGGTCCCAGAAGATGAACCGCTTGCTGAGAACATGGGTAATGCGACCTTCAATGCCGTCAGCCAAGCATGCCTATCCTTTAAGGGTTCAGATACGCTTACAGATTGCATAAATGAAAGATCGGAGCAGTGTTTTGTTACACTGCATATGCCACATTCACTTGAAATGCATTTCGTTATAGCAGTTTAATTTACAGCTGTTATTTTAGTATTATAAAATACATGTTTGTGTGTGCTAATGCCGTGACTGTCTTAAAAATAACTGCATGCGTTATTAATAAATAATGGTGGGGCAAACTAAAGAAGAGCTATTATGTGAGAGAAAGAACATCCGAAGTGGCTTGTGTGGAAATTTTGATTAACCTTCAAAGTGTGACTTGTGGAGATAGAACCTCGCTTAAGTACAAATCTTTCCATGCGCTATGCTTTGCTATGCTATCATCGTAATTCAATTTGAAAGTCTCCACGTGTGACAGCTTTCTTTTTACAAATTTCACTTGTAAGCAGCTACTGAAACACCATTACCACCAATACATGGGTTTGTGCCTAGGTGAGGTTTAACTACATGTCCACATACAGTTGAACCCTTCTATTTCAAACTCAAAGGGAAGTGATAAATAGTTAACAATTATCCTGCGAAATCACGCGGAATATCGCCTGATACTTAGCCAACGAGGCTGTAGGCCGAGTCGGCTAAAATCAGGCGATTTTCTGCAAGACTGAGCAGGATAATTGTTTTATTATTCAACAAATTGATAACAAAACTAACAATTTTATCTGGCCAGGAAAAAAACTCTTTTATTTACAGTTTAGCTTGTTGCGGCGTACAAAATTACATATATTGCAGGATATCTGTTACCTACGGATGACAGATATTGAGAGAATCATATTTGGACAGTGTTACAATTTGTTGAATAATAACTTGAAATAGCTGAAGTACACAATAACGTATCTAGTAGATGACTGACACGGAAGGGAAACTGTTTTGAGTTCAGAATAATAGGAATTTGAAACAACCTTGTTCGAATTAGTTGGGTCCAGCTGTACCGTAATGATTCAATCTAGCCCTTGGGCTGCTAATATTTACTTTTGGTAGCTCAGCGGAGGTTGCTTATACCAAAGTATCCAAATGTGATGATTGGTTGAAGGGTCTTCACTTAAAACATTACCGTAACAGCAACATCGTATCAGTCACTTTGGGTGAGCTTTCTACCACATTCTCAATAGAGTTTGGGCTTCTTTTCAATGAGTGATGTTCTTTTAGCTGACAGTTCTTCTTGAACTGTATTATATAGCACTTTTTTAGTTTAAAGCCAGTCACAAAATGCTAATTTAGCTTAAACTTACATTCAATTCTAATTTTGGTAATTTTGACAGGTTTAAAAATGTTGAATTTAATTTTAAATATTTTACAAGTTTCTTTAAAACTAAACGTGCTTTAATTTCTAACACAGTAACTGTTTTGTCTGATACAGCAAAGTGTGAATTCTGCCGCTACGTTGGAATAAGGGAATCCTTTTTCTCAAAGTCCAAACGCTTTTGTAAAATGGAGTGTGCGAAAAGATACTCATCGGCGTCCAATATTAAACAGAAGTCAAAGGGAGACAAGATTGGGACTCCAAAAAAGAAACACAGAACTTCAGACAGACATCATAAAGTTTCTTTAAAACTCGACCTTCTTTCTAACATAGTGACTGTTTTGTCCGATACAGCCAAGTGTGAATTCTGCTGCTACATTGGGGTCAGAGAACACTTTTTCTCAAAGTCCAAACGCTTCTGTAAAATGGAGTGTGCGAAAAGGTACTCTGCATCAAATATTAAAAAGAAATCAAAAGGAGAAAAGATCGGAACTCCGAAAAAGAAACACAGAACTTCAGAACGGCATGCTCACAATGCTAACGCTTTGGCTTCTGCTTCGGCAACAACATCTTCAGCTACTACCGCGGCAACAGCTACTATTGTTCAAGAAACAGTTCAAGATGGACATCAGGTAAAGCTATTGTTGCTATCAGCTCACTTTGAATCCAAGTACTAACCCCCCCCACCTTTATTGCAAACTACTTTAATGACAAGTTATAGACAAGCGTCAAATGAGTTCCTTGAAATTTTTCTTTTGTCAGGAGGAGTCTGAAGGAGCCAGTGCTAGTGCAACCCCCTTGTCAAGAGAAGGTACAGATTATTCAGCATTGTAGTCTTTTCTGTATCTATGCACTTCATAGTTACAAGCTGTTTGTTTGCCGATTTGTCAGTTGATCGACTTGGATGTAGTGGATTGAGTGTAAGAAGTAGTTCACACCTTCTGTCTCATTATATTTGTTTCTGGTTTAATATGGTTTTCTTTTTCTTTCTCTACTTTTTCTCTCCTGCCTAAAGACGTCGGTGAAAACTGGCAGAATCGCAGCTTTGACTGGTCAGAGTACCTGAAGAAAACAGGAGCTAAAGCTGCTGCAAATCATCAATTTGAACATGTAAGAATGAATTTTTCTTTGTCCAAGATTAAAAAAAAAAAACAAATTCCCCTTAGATTCAGAGAATTTAGTGGTAGCTCATCAGACATTTTCTTGGCATGGAGAGCTGCTGTAAGTGTATCAATTAGGCCAAAAATCGTCACATTGAAAATAAATTGAGGTCATGATTGCTCATGGTTCATGTACATGTAGCACAGTAGTTCGAGGAAGACAAGTTATATGCACAGTTGGGAGAGGATCGGATGATGATACGGTTTTTGAAATTACATGTAATATGAGAGTTTATGACCAAGGGAGACTATACCCTGGTGAGCTGTACACAACGTATTAAACCC
>OMLO01004210.1_pt1 | contig 11987 bp, 5 predicted proteins | sample 1674811 | NCBI WGS metagenome assembly OMLO01 (sample SAMN06265003, study PRJEB25207) | coral metagenome | isolation source: Coral host | place: Mexico:La Bocana,Puerto Morelos, Mexico | collected 2008-11-13
AATGTAGTATCCAAGCAGATGTTCTTTGTTCTGTCACGCGTTCCTCCCACGAACGCACGACAAGCCTAAGAACGTCTGCGTGGGAGGCTAGGGTACATGTGGCAAATCCCGAGATACAAATAGCCGTGAAAAAACTGGGCACGAAAGGACCTTGAATGATTGACAGGTTCAACACCCAGGACACAGAGACTTAAAAAAGTTCTTTTGTCTACGATTGCTTTGTAATCACTTTGACATTTGACGTAAAGAGGGTTGACATGTTTGCTTAATTTGGAAACCAGCACTTGCCTGTATGAAAAGTTAATTGATCATTTGAAGTTTCGGACGTATTACATTAGAGATTACCCATCCAGATTGTGCAGTTCTTACGCCATAATTCCGAGATTTAAGTCACTCTTGAAACCGAAGGGTTGCAAATTTTTAACATTTTTATGACTTTTGCCCTTTGTTGACAAACTAACGTCATGATGTGTAATATCAACCTTGATGTATTTTACACCCTGCAAATTTGATAATTGAAATATTGTCTCCTCATGTTTAGCATACACCTTCTTTACAAGAGGTTTTAATCTCAACATTTTAACCGTTCTCTAGCCGAGATTTTCCTAGTTACACTTTCGATTGATCTCTACGCTTCATTAACTGCGTGTGTAATCCTGAATAAACAGACATTCCTGTTGGGAACGTGATAAAATTCATCGCCGCTTACTGATGTTTACATTGATCACCTCTTCAAACTTAATTATCAAATACCACAGATCAACAGATCGATTCAGTCACGACATTGTCACACTGATCAAACACCACCAAAGTAATCAAGTTTATACGTTACGAGGAATTCAAAACTTGCCAGAAAACTCGATCGAAATTACGCTAAAGTTTTTCGTGTTGTGTATTATGTTGTCGAGCCCTTGGGGGTTTAACAAAGTGGTGAATCAATTGTTCCCGTATGACAGACATTAGCTAATATCATTTGACCCCTGTGACAACTGCCATTCTTGTAGCACAGTGTAGACACTCATGTGCACATTACACGGCTCAAGTAGCAGAGGAGTAAAGATCGAAATTTTGCTTGTCTTCGTCGGTTTTAATAAGGTGGGTAACAGTTGTAACGTTTTGCTTCTGTGATACTTGAAATGGCTTCTCACATGTTTGCATTTAAAGGGGTTCTAATAACCAAACGTTGAGGCGTGATTAAGAGCTAGAGAATCTGCTTGCATGTAATATTGATTAAGGGGCCATGATTGCATTGCTAATCTCTTACACAAAGGAACAAGATGGCTTGTGAAAACAAATAGCTCTCGTTCTCGCATTTCTTTACAAGTTTTTTTTACTGGTTTTAAGATACTGTTTACCAAGGTTGTGTTTGGATTTTAAAAGCCGTTGCTTGATTCCCGACATAGACCAATTGTCCTGTTCAGAATTCCAGAGTCGAGAATACACAAGCTTTGGCTCTAGTTGAATCAGATGGAATGCAAGCGAGCCGTCATTAGCTTCAACCGTAATCTTTCAAGGGGTCGACAGCTTAGGTCATGCGATTACGGTTGATTCTAGGCAGATAAGGTTCGAGTTTATGTTATTGGAGAAAAGACACTGCATGAAAACAGAGTCCACAAAGTCTTACAACTTTTTAAGAAACATTTTTTCTAAGCTCCAGTTTGTCTAGGCAAATATGTGACGTAACGAGGGCGGATATGCCGAAAGGACTCTGTTTTCGTCTGTGTCGCCGGGACGCATCTTTGGAGAACAGATTTAAAGAGGATTCGAGATTATCGGTCACTTTTGTGTAAATACATAATATTGAGGTCATTATGGCGGGTCAGCTGTGGCGCGGATCGGAGCAGATATGACTACATTCCTAAAGAAATTAACGTCCTTTTCGAAAATATGGCACTTTTGTCAGCACATGAAGACATTTGGGGTCGTTATTTTGATTTTTCTGTGCCATATTGCAAATTTGGATGGCGCTGACAGCTTCGACCAAAAACAATGGACGAAGTGGGAGGTCACACGCATTTCACAGATTCTGTGCACCACATATCAACACAGGAATTACAGCTGTCTCCAACCAGTTGATAAACACCATGTTTTACCTCTAAACGCAGGAACTATATTTGAAACCGCTTTTAGTGTAACAGTAAAGGAAGTATACTAGCAACATGCTATCACTGCGAATTTCCGTTTGCTCTTTCCTTAATAGTGTATCTCGCATTGTTCGTAAATCAATTTATTGTTCAATTTCGGCGTCGGGTCTGCTTGGTATTTTTGGTGGTCACGCAAACTTGGCTCAACGTGCGTATATTTATAGTTAAGTATTTACTGATATCACTATTAACTAAGCGCTTTTTCTGCATTCCACCCTCCATTAAAAGCGATGTCTTATATTTAGACGCCTTAAGCTTCTTAGTACATGTGTTTTGCCAGACAATTCAGAATTATCTAGATTTGTATTTCTATAAACGTAATTTGCTACTTATAACCAGATTATCACACGCAAGCCTGCATATTTGCATTGTATTCACCATCTTCGTTGATTTCGAACCTGTATGGTGGAAACGAACCAGAAGCGAAAGTTTTTCAACTTCAAAAACTTCCCAACACCACACGGAGCAGACATTGGGGACTCCCGCGCGAGATCAAGGAGTATAGAGTCTGGAAACAATCATCTTCTTTATTATATTTTATTCTATTTTTTTTAAAAGTGAAGCAGTCGCAAGACTAAAGGCCTTAGCAACTTCATATAATACTGTTCATCAATACTGTTAATGTTACTGAAAGCTAGTAGTGTTGGCAACAAGACGTACCTTTGATTGAATAATTCAATATAATTTGTAGTTTATTTCCTGTCGTCGAAGGTCTAGGTAATAATGATAGTTAATACTGTCGGATCAAAGGATTATAAACCCTCTCACCGCCGTTCTGTCAAGATTATATAACCTTCCGAGCAGACTCAAAGAAGGGGTCGTAGAGTAAAGAATGGTGTAGTCTTCATTCTGCCTGGCTGTCAGATTGTTGCTTCTGGGGGTGGGCAAAATAAACTTTCTCGCTACTCCCACGCCTTTCATTTTTACAGTGTCTAATTCGGCCGATCCTTGGTGTATACTTATTAGAATTTTTACGAGGGTGTACCTATCAGTTCAGTGAAACGCCTCAAAAATGATCCTCAAGGTCACCTACGCTTATATATATGTAAACTATACAGTGGAGGATACCAGGGTGCATAGCACGTTCTCTTGTGGATATGGATCATGGTAAGTGTTGAGGAAGTAACCTTCTGCATCGTGACTTGAAAAGAACACTGAATTAGAATATTGATAGATTTTAGTTAGTTCTAATAAGATAGTAGCTAGATCTAGCTACTCATGACTCTCTCTAGCCTAATTTTATTGTGCGAGCCCTTCATCTTTCGCCTGAAAGTCTAAAACCAAAACAAACACAGTTACGATTGACGTGACACCTTCGAGATTGCGTGATGGTGGTCGTGTGTCCTGCCACACATCACACAGGGCACTTCAACTTATCTGTCGACGACAGAGATAGAATTGTGTTGAATAATTTTCTGACAGCTGGGACGGAAGATAATTGTTCCCCAGAAGCGCGTCTGCAGTCCTTCGATATCATATTCACCAGATATACACAGAAGTTATTTTAATCGCAGTAAAAATACTGCAGTGATTTTGCACCGGGTGATGTTTTTCGTGGCAATTGAAAACTTTGTAACTTTTTTTCTTCACAATAATTACTTGAAGCTGCTCTCCGTAAGCCCCTCGGTGATTTTTTTTTTCGGACACGCCGAAAAAAATATAAACTCATCGTGGCGTGCTTCTGGTAGAAATGAAGTTTCTTCTCCTTGACTTGCCAGGAATGGCTGAAGTTTCATCCAGTTCCATTCCCTCATTACTCAACTTGATCCGCTGGGCGGATTTCCGGATCTCTTGTGAACGTATCAATATTATTAGGCCCCTGTTGTTTTTCTCTGGAGCTTAGCACCCCATTGCCCTAAAAATGGAAACCAAGATTATTTCTGGGTTGCGAGCTAACTCAGTGAAACCATTGAATAGTCCCTGGTGTAAACGCGCCTCAGTCTCTCATAGTAACACTAGCAGGCAGATTTCCGCTCGTTTTTCACTTGGAACTGTTTGAAACATTTTTATGATGTCCAAATCGCACTCCCAAATATTCAGGCGGGTTTCCAAAAAATTATTCACCCCAACGTAGAGGTAATATTTTCCTTTGTACCGTGATCGCAACCGAGAAACATGGAGATAGGTTTATGTCGTAGCCAAAGGGCCTCTTCATTGACCAGATTGAGGAGTGAAATATATGTAACATTTCTAAATATTTGAACGCTATCAGAAGTAATATCGTACTAATTTTTTGTCGGCGAATGCTATCAAGAGATGGCTCAAAACGGGATCTTAGCACATATATCAACATTACTTTTTATTCGTGTGTTAAAAAGCGCCTGTGTACACACTTTGAACAATTCATTCAAAGATCATTTGTTCCACAAACAAAGCTAATTTAACGCGTGTGTGCACCCGAATAAAAGAACAACTGAATGAACATGTATAAATTACAAGAGCGACCGATTCACAAGTTCGAGCCGTGCTTCGCGTCTGTTTAGACAAGTATATTGGCTTCAAAAGAAACACGTAATTTGTAAGAGTGGCGCCGAGTTATTTTTTCAACTAAAATTATTGGAAGTGTAAATTAGACTTAGCTTCCTTTTAGAAATACAAACAAGTTGAAATCGCTCAGGCAAAACTTAAGAAAACAAAATAAAAAGAACGGACTAGCTCACAGTTTATACAAGTAGTCGCTTTTGAAAAGCGGAGTTAGTAATTATCTCATAATCGTATCCAAGCCTTTTAAATAAGCCATTTACAATATATAAATATCGACCGATAGTTTTCATTTGCTTTCAGAAATCATATTGATCAGTTATTCCACCCAGTTCGATGCAGCTGTCTTTGAAAACAATATAAAATAATTCCGTTTTCTACAGCTGATAATTTCCGTCGCAAAGTTCAGGCTAAAACATACATCATATGATAAAGAAGTTCAAAGATTTTTCAACGAGGAAACAGTTGAGATCTTGTCGAGAAAATAACTTCGAATGAGGTCCGTTGCTCTGAGATGTAGTTGCTCTATAAACTTGAAATCTACATTATGTCTCCTTTGTGATGTCAATTTCATTGTTTATTGTGTTTTGCTAACCGCGTGCGGTATGGCGGATACCTTTTCAAATTTGTTTTAAATTTATCGTTTTAATAGAAAAGCACGAAATAAAATTAGACTGTAGTTGCAGTTTTCCTTTAGTTAGTCTTGAAGAACGGGGTTAAGGAACGAAAACACGAGATTCGTGGTGTTGGCAAACGTCACTGTTGTGACAACTTCCGGTAGTGATTATCTAAAAACATGAATAACTTCTCCCAAGGGGACGATTTAAGTGGGCCAAATGTGTGATATCGAGAATTCTATTTCAGATCTCAAGTGATAAACACCAAAGATCTTTCCTCGGCGAGTAGAGTTTCAAAATTACTACCAGCTACTTGTTTCTGAAAAGGTAAGATCGAGACTTCTTATATTTCGTGTACATTTACATTTAAATTCGAAGCTGTGTTTATCATGTTCTTGGTTATTTGAACACATTTGAAACGGCATGCATTCTTCGTGATACGGCGGTGTCGGGGTGAGTCGCAACGGATGTCTCGCGATCGCCTTTAAATTATCGACTTTTACATCATCCTTCTTGCGCGCAAGGACTTCAAATATCTATAAGCTCAAAACCTTTTAGCTTTTCATAGCTTGCAGAGATTTAAGAGCGTTTTTGTTTGAAAACGTGTGAGTGAATGGAGCCATCAAAGGTTATTTTAAGCGGAAGGCTACTTTCGAACATGTTGCCGTGCTGTCGGGGTTACTGATCAGGATCGAATGTCATAAGATTTTCAGTAGAAATGTTCTTTTACGAGCAACTGTTCAGAGTTCAAGTTTTGAGATCGCTTCGCCAAAGTTCGATTTGAGCTCGCCAAAACTACCATGCATTCGGAGAGATCTTGATGAATGTTTAATTAGTAGAATTAAGCCGGTATGTTTGTAATGTATTCATATGTCTATTTTGCTCGCGTTTATATTTCGTAAATGATTTTGTAATTAGCAATAATTGCATTTAGACCGCGCTAACATCAGCCAAAGGGATTCTAGGCAAGAATTTCAACCCTTTTAACTCTCCGGATAACCAAAGCCAGGCATTTTCCTAAAGGAAAAGGTAAATTTGTAGTTATCTTTTAATCAGATATTGCGGTTGGCGCGTCATACTTCATAAACTGGGCTATCTTATTAGGGTCTTACAACAGTTTACAATGACTTCAACCAGACGTTTCGTTTGCTGTACTGTTTCGCTTTTATTCAGGACCACACAAGCGTAAAAGTGACTTTTTAACAACAACAGAAATGAAGATTCTTCTAGTGAATTCAAAGCCTATATCTTATTTTTCCCACTCGAGCGAAAACGAGGGGTCGGTTGGGATATCTGCTAACCAAAGATGACACATTTTGATCTAAAACCGCACATTCTAGTCAGAATACCTTAAGCGTGCAGCAACACGACACGAATTTCGTCAAGCTTATTGGTTGTTATTCCAGTCAGGCAGGAAGAAAGGTCGATCACTTCACTTTCACAGTTTGTTTGTTAAATTTATCGGGGGTAATAAATCGTTAAAGAAAATTATATACATGTTGTTTTCCTAATTTAAAATGCCGTACGCGTGTTTATATCATGTCAGTTTCACGAGCAGAGCGACATCTGTTTCTATATATCGAAAACATCTCGAAAATCCAAACTTTTACCGATATTTTATAAATCGACAAGTTAAGTTTTTTTCTGTCTTTCACAAATTAAATAAGGTACAAATAACAAAATACATAAAACGCTTTTAAAGTGCATCATGCATATTCGCTTTAGAAAACCAAAGTCACGTCAAGCTATTGAAATATGTCAACAGACATTTCAAAGATATTGAAACAGCAAAAATGTTCCTCGTATTCACAGCTCATCGCCTTTCCATTTCGGTAATTTGCTCCGCGAAATATTAGAAATCAGAAATGTTGTATAACAACAACAAGAAGGGTTGCTTATTTTAAAGAATAGATAAAAAAGTTATACGCGATCAGTTCGACTTCAGGGATAGTACAGTCTTGGGTACACTGATTTTACACATGAAGTTATATTTGCTCAGCTCTACCTTGGAAGGGAAGTCATTTTTTTTTTCATCGGCTGGTTTAGGCTACGGCTGGTACGGTGTAGTAGATTAGTCTGTATTACATAAAAGGATCTGCTTTGCACAGTTTGTTTGTTTAATGTCCAGCTTACAAAAAATGCCAGTCTCTTAGATCCAAAAATAGAAGGAAAAAAATCCGCTTTTATATTTGTCCTGGATTTGTATATTTACGGTTACGTACCGGCACTGGATATATTGCGAGGGATTTTAACGCCCCCCACTGAGCTACATCAAGTCATGTTTTTAGAGTCACAGAAACTGTTAGCGTTAAATCAAAGTGTAATAATCATATTTTGCCGCTCTGTTGCTTTTTAAGTCGAAGAGTTTGACACTTATTTACTACGAGTCCCTCTGTTCACAGCATTGTCGCTTGAATGATTTTAAAATTTCGCGTTCATTAATTGCCTGAAGCTGTTCTGGATATCTGTTGTTATGCGTCTTGTTTTCGAGATTTTGTATAACAATAACAAAATGAATTTATGACGTTGTTGAACTTTACCAGCATTGTGAATATCTTCTCATAGGCTAAACGACGTTTTAAAATCTACGTCGATTATAATTACGTTTTCGCCCGGGGCAAGAATTTATCCCTAACCCTGTTTTTTCAAGCGAGAAAGAGGAGCGAACTGTAAATTTACTTTTTAACCTTCAGATTGTTGGAGAGGCGACGATTTGAAGTGCGACTGTATGATTGACAGGAAAAAAAAGTGTTTACAAAATGAGCTCGTGATCGTTGTCAGCAAGACCATTATTTAGCTCCCGGTATTCAAAATTTCGGTCGGAAACGTCAAATGAATTGCATTAGGCCCTGCGGAAACAATCGTAGTTCGTTAACGTTGTAGATTTTCTGCTTCGAACTAGTAGAGATTCGGAAGGTTTGATTTGTATTTGAGTAGTTTAACGCTCGGATTAGAATTGTAAGTAGTTGAAATAGCCTTGACATGTACTTAACTCCTCAATCAAAATAAGCTCGCAGGTGATCTGACAGGGTTCACGCATTTAAGGATCTCTCAGCCAATCAGAGAGCTTCTTGCAACGCCTCATGCTGATTTCGCCAATCACGATCGACAAAGAAACCATCTGTTCTCGGTTTGTTCACCTCTCTCTTGTCTTTTTTGCTCATCTAAACAGCCAAATTGTGCGGTTTATGCATTGAGCTGACGGAAAGAGCATTTTCTCGGCCGGGGGTTAGCATTTGTTGGGCTACTCACAGCGATTTCTAGCTAAGATTTGTGTGGTTGTTCTCAAAGGTGATCTGTTTCTTCTTGAAAGCGCGTGTGCATCTCTCGTTTTGAAATAGCCTGATTTGACTCTGCAAATTTCCGTTCATCTCGATTTAAATGGTTAAATGGTTGTCGTATTGTAGAGGTAAGTTGCTCCTTCGAAAATATTTGTATTTTTTCCCGTATTCGTGTTCTTCTATGTTTGCGTCTTCATGGCGAGCTCACTCGCGTAGACAACATTTCCATTTGGACAAGTCGTTTCAACGGTTTGAAGTGTAATCGCTGTTGAGACAATAATCGTCCACATCTCTCATGTTAATAATATATTATATTTACAACACATGTAAAACAGAGTGTAGCCATTATATACGAATTTTCTCCTTGAATTCGACAAGCGTTCGTTTAGCAGCAAGTAACGGCAACTTCTGTGGGCGGATGGCATTCAGTTGTGTTTGTTAATGTTTTTGTAGGGTTTTTCAAACACGAAACAAGGGAATAAATCCCACGGTTAGAATGTTTACTTTGCTGTTTTGAAATAAAGTTACGTTCCAAAGTGAAAGCGAGAGAAAAGGAAAACAATTTTCTTTTGAACAGTCGTTTTATAGTTCGGTTATCGAATTTTTGCTTCTGCAGGTTCGGGTGGAAAATTGTTCGCTTTGAAGGCGGTGAATATCTGGTGTGGGTCGTTGTCTTTATAATCATCTTAAGACAATAGATTTTAGAATGTGTCACCGAGTCGTCGACTTTTCACGATAGGAAAGATATACGTTGCCTTTATCGCTTCTAGTATGTTTGATCTTGCGTCTAGCAGTATAAAATCGCTATTATTTCACTTTCAAAATCCACTGGTCCGCAACCGAAATTTTATGTAGTGGTAGCCGTCAATTGGTTTCTAATGTGGTTTCTTTGGTGTCATTCACAGTATACACAGAATTTATTCAAGCGGAAACCGCAAGGTACTCGACGTTCGTGACTCCGCAGACGTTGAAAATCAAGTAAAGAGATCGACAGTAGTTTTATGGAGTTAACTTGACTGAAACTTCGATTTAAAGGTAAATAGATTGTAGGATTGGTCAGATTTAGAATTTCCTGTCGCGAGAGCGTGTCTATTGTAAGGTTAATTGTCTGAATAAATTAGGAATTACATTATGAGGTGTCGGTCGAGAGGTGTTGAAAGAAGCGTTCATCGGAAGGGACAAGGATTTTTCAAGTACAATTATTCACTTTCCTGTTCAATGTTTCAGGTCAGTTGATAGTTTGCCACAGAAGCCTCCGCGAGAGGAATTCGTGGTTTACCACTTTCGAATAGGACAAGCTCCCTCAAGCTGAGGAGGCTGTAACACGTTTTCTCCAAAGAGAACCTTCCGCCGGCGAGGAACAGATATGAACATGGGTGGCAGAAGTGAAGGTACTTCAGAGTATAAAAGTGTGACCAATTCAACGAGGAATTCGATCTCTCAAGACGACAAGGGCAGTGAATTAAAGGGAAGGAAACAAGCCGGTAGATCTGCTAACAGCGATAAGAAAAGCGAAAATGCCGAGCCCTCGAAATTGACTTACACTTCCGAAGAAGATGTCTACTATGAACCGGGAGGTAAGCAAAAGAGAACTTCAGAGAAATTGTCGAATTTCAAAAGCCGTTCTATGTCAAAAACGATATGGATTGTTTGTGCTATTAGAATAATTACTTGTAATTAATATCACACACGAAAGGGAAAAATACACCGAACACGGACAATTTCGTATGGCTCTTCGGGTTCAAGGAACGATTTTTTAACATTTATTGTGTTCTGAGCGGATTTTGAAGACAAACGTGCTATCAGCAGTTTCTTATGCGCTCTGCTTTTGTTCTTAAAGATTCTGCGGTCTATTGCGAACAATGCTCTTTCTGCTAAACAATGTGGCCCATAGCTCGTGCAAATTGTAAATTTGCATTCGACATGTTTACCTTTGTTGTGGAAATCAATAAGAATTAGTCGCGTTGTTGATGCGATATATGGAGCAAGTTTTTTTCCTGGGGACGTTGTTAAATCGTTTTCCCGATGCGGTATTTGTTGAAAACCCAAAACGATTTCCACGGGACTTGGTTCACGCTTTCAAAACATTTTGAAACAAATAAAACCGAACATCAAAACAAACACGCGTTTTACGCACGGCACGCGGAGTTAAAATTTTTCATTTTTAGCTAAACTCGCTCAGATAAATCAATCTTATTATTTCTTTTCATAGACTGCGTTTACATCGATAGTCAAAGACCGGATGTAGCATATTTTATTTGTGCTATCAAAGAGTTTCGCATGGTAAGTTTTTTATCTTTGTTTTTTTTCGCTGTCAGTGTTTATATTTAACTTTATGCTTGTAGGTTCCTGGTAGTCGTTTTCATCCTCCCCGTTACACCTCCGATGTTTGTTTTTTTCTGTTAGCGCAAAATCCTATCAGTATAAAGTATGCTGTTTGGTAGAAAAATTTAAAATGTTTTTCATTTCAAGTTTCATTATCGAATTAGGGAAGGCATCAATTTGTGGAAGATTTCAATTGAGAATAATTTATTTATTTATGCAAGCAAACACTTCTTTTCCGTTCGATATGTAAGATGATCTCGTTTTCAAATGATTTTTTTGTAGAATTTTCTACTTCAATATTTTATTTTTCTAACATTTTTATTCTATCTGAGATTTGCAAATCATTTTCAGCACAATATAATATATACGTTTTTCATATGTTACTAAATCAGTCACATTTTGCTTTATAATACCCCAACATACATAAATTTAAGAATATTTTTATGCAGACTTTGGTTTTATTTTGTCTTATTCATTATCACACAGTATACAGCTGTCTGTTGATTACCAAGTATATATTTGTATTAAATTGTAAAATGTTAATGTTGAAAAGTTTCCTTGTGGCTTTGTAACTAAGAAAATTTTTCATTTAAATTGAGAGATTCAAATTATTTAATTATCTTTTCGTAACTTTGGGAAATTGTATTTAAATTTCGCACAAGTTGTTATTCTTCCATATCTATCATTTTAATTGTTTGGTCAGGCAAGCATCATCAAATAAATATCTGTTATTTTTTGTTAGTTGTACACAAAAAAAATAGATAAATTGCAATTTATTTCACTTTCACCTTTTGCAATAACTTACATAGTGGGAAAAAGAAAATTCACGATTACAAGACTTCTTAAAAATGTAGGAGCAGTAAAAGGCTTTTTACGTATAATTTCATTTAAAAATGTAAGGCAATAAATTAAATTAGTTTTACAAGCAATCGGTGATAAGATTGGAAACTGATGGTTGTCTTACATACATTTATGTATTTACTAAATCAGGGTACAAAACTGTTCAGATGTCAATATAAATAATAAAATCAGTTGGAAGGCAGCTTAGTAGTTTAGAATTTCTGTTTAAATTTCCGTTGGTAAAGATAACACAGTATGAATGGGTGGACTAATTTTCCTTTTTTTTTTTCAGCAGAGCA
>OMLO01004211.1_pt1 | contig 11982 bp, 6 predicted proteins | sample 1674811 | NCBI WGS metagenome assembly OMLO01 (sample SAMN06265003, study PRJEB25207) | coral metagenome | isolation source: Coral host | place: Mexico:La Bocana,Puerto Morelos, Mexico | collected 2008-11-13
ATTACTTACGAAACCCTGGCCTGATTGTGTTTCAAAATTGTTCTGACTACCCTGTAATAAACAGCACAAGGCATATTAGGAATTATTGCAAAAACTGAAACACACGCAAAATCTTATAACTGTCACGATTAATTTACCGTTATCTGTTGTTCGGCACTGAAATGCTCTCTATTAGTACAATCATTTGATAAAGGTCTGTGGCAAAATTTATCTACAATTTCTTGATTGTCCACTAGCAACAGTTCACAAATGCTTTCCTGTTGAAAAAATAAAAGGAACAATTGAATCCCATTTAAGATGATTTCTGCAGAACGTTCGAGCAATAATGGACCTCATGGCATTATTTTGAATACAAGTTAAGAAGAAATTGTCAAGACTTAAGCTCTCAAGCCATAAACTTGAAGTTATCCCTAATTTCAATTAAAACAGACATTTCATGTCAGTCAGTTAAAAACACAACAACACATGCTTTAAGCATTTTTACGAGATCTGAATTAACTTTCTTAAGACGGCTTGAGAATTTAATGGCAAGGTCACTTAATGAAATGAACTCAAGTGAGATGTTTTAAATAATACTCCAAATGTTACTATGATATGAGTAGATTTTTATTAAAAAAACATTTGCACTTATTGCTCGAACTTTGAGAGAAATCTATCTTAAAGAGAAATTGGAGCTAGTCAAACTAATACCTAACATGTATAGAAATTGGCAATGTGCAGTTCTAGAAAAACCCATACAAAACATCCCATGCATACAAGGTCATTCAGAGAATTCTAAAAGGGGTGAGAGGTTGCAAAAGATATTCAAACATTTTAGAGGAAAAATGCATGCTATGAAGCTACAGTCAAATCTCCAGTTCCGACTACCTCTCGTAAGCAAAATAAAAATGATGGAATTTCCAGAGTGGAGTAAGGTTTAAGGCAAAAAATCTCCTACGGGAAGGATTTGGGGTATTTTCTGTAACAACATAGGTGAAATTAATTAGTCATTTTCAATTACCACCTAAAGACAGATAATAAGAGTAACAGGACTAAAAAAGATTTGGGAATCTATCTGCTGACCATTTGAGATCAGCTAATAATAATTTTTTCCTATGCCCTCTGTACACAAATCAAAGGTAAATACTATCAAATACTTTAATTTGCTAAACATGAACGTACCTCAATATTGCCATGAGAATTCTCAATTTGCAGTGTAACAGTGATCTTCTCCCATTCTTCCAAATTACTTGTACTTGGCAAAGATAGGTAGTTGAATTCCACACACTCCTGGGTTACAGTGATTTCTCTGTGATTAAAGTTCACTACTAGTTTTTGCCAGGATGAAGCATTTACCAATATGAACAGTCCAATAATGGAATTATTATGATGGAACAAAACCGTTCTATTTTGAACAGTAATGGTATATAAAGTTTCAGATAAATTTCCCTGGACGGCGTTAACATTTATGAGAAATCTACTGTTATCTAAAGCTTGCCTAAGAATAAAAAGTAAAGAGTATTTTAACGGGTTTTCAGTAAATAAATAGTCTTTTTCAGCTAAAATTGGTGTTGTTGTGCTGTTTTCTTCATTGTGTATGTTAGTTGTACTCTTGCTTGTATTAGCCTCTAGTGTATATCTTTCTGAAGCATCCAATCCTGGCAGATCTAAAAGAGATTCAGGAAAAAACGAAAAACACCTTTAACATTAATGGAGGGGAGGTGCAGTGGCATCCTGGTTTAAGTGCACTCAACTCTGGAGCAAGCACCCAGGGTTCCCGCCCTGACAAGGGACATTAATTAATGTGTTGAGTACACTTTATTCTCATAGTGCCTCTTTCCGGTCAGGTACATGTGTAAATGGGTACCAGCGAATTTACTGCTGAGGGTAAGCCCACAATGGACTAGCATCCCATCCAGGGGGAATGGAAATACTCCTAGATGCTTCATGCTACTGAAACTGGGATAAGCTCCAGCCTGATGATCCACTTAACTCATATGCAGACTTAATTACCTACTTGCCAACAATAAATGATAAGAAAAATAAATATAAATATCAGACACTTGTACTTAGCTATCAGGTTAATAATTGACCTGATATATAGCTACAATTATTGTAGTCCTTTAAGGTAACCTGAGTACACCATTTAAACAAAGTTTTAGGTTTTGGCAATGCTCTTTTTAGATGCCATTTAATTGTTTGTAAGATTTTAAAAAATATTCATACCCACAACAAGAAAGGTCACTAGAAACTCTGAGGAGGAGACCGATTCAAAAGTTAAATGTTTTAAGGAATGTGAGAAGCTGAAATTTTAAAGGCGGAACAAGGGGCACAGGGTGGGAGTGGCTTGGAAAAGGGGAACCAAAAAACCTAGATACATTCCAGACTAGAGATATTTTCTGCAACAAAACATTTAGTAAATAGTACCTATGTACAGTTTTACTTGAGATTTACATTAACTTAATGACTTGGCCTGTGGGCTTGCCATTAATAGAAAAAATTGCAAAAACATGTGTAGCCATGTGATACTGTGGATTCTCATTACAATATAATTATAAAAACATGTAATTTAACTTAATGAGTTCATCACCAACTCAGCATACCCTGGCATTGTGAAACTGTTTTTACTCAGGAAGTTCCAGTAGGTAGCTTGGCATGTAAGCTACATTATGGCTCAGGGAGGGGGTGGGTTATTCTGCTAATCTTTAATCTAATTAGATGGGAATGTGTTGCTGGGAAGACACACTTGTTATCAGCAAAAACTACCTAATACACTTACTGCCTAATGTCTAATATAACAAAAATAATTTTAAAACAGCTGCTTTCCATGAATGGCCTGCCTTGCACATCTTGTCTGAGTAGGCATTTACAGTGCCTCAGGGACTCTGCTTTCCTTAAGTTACAAGGAAGGCTGTTCTAAAGAATGGCACCACAATACCTAATTTGAAAGTTCTTTGTTTGTAATAGTTTGTACATGGCAATGGGTTATGTGCATCAATAGCATGTCTGTTGAGCTCATTTCCCTGACACCCTTTTCCTTGGCCTGCAAGCAGGCTCTTGTGTTTGGGCTGGCAGCACAAGCTGTAGAGCTTGAGAGATACACCCAAGATGAGACAACCTCCTGAGCTGTGTAATCCTTTTCTACCCTTTCAGTCATCAACACAACTTCTGGGCAACTTCTATTTGTCATGCTATCAAGAACTCATTGCTAACTGTCATATTGACAATACAAACATATGTTGTTTCGCATTCAATCCCTTTGTTGCTGGTTGGGTCCATCGTGAGTAGCACCCCTGCAGGTACAGGTTTGCTACAGGTTCAACTATCTGTACCAACCTTCACACAAGTACCAGCCATCAGTAGCCTGAACACAGCTTGCATAAGGGTGGCATTCCATCATTATTGTGTAGCACCCTGCCAGTCTAGGTACACATGTACCTCTACTTTCGATGGGGCATTTCTGGAGGTGACACTTTGTGGAATTAGAAGACAAGCTTTTGGTGGATCTGCATGTGAAGGAGCGGAACCCTTTCTAGATAGAGGTTTAGTGGTTCCAGCTTCCAAATGCCAACAGGCAACCCAGGAATACTGTAATCTGGACTGATGCTTTTGCCATGTTTCAGTTAGTTATGTGCTCTGTTCATCACCACTTGTAGTTAGACCTTGGAAAATATAAGCTCTTAGACTGTTCAGGAATTTTCAGGGCAGGCAAAGTTGGAATATTGTGGCAACTTACTACTGTGAAGATACTGTGGTAGTAGGCTTAACTGTCAACTAAGGTTAATATATCCACCAGATCCCGATGCCACAACATTTGCGGATCATCTAAAGGAATTGTTAAACAGCAACATAAAAATAACCATGTAAATGAAAGTTTGGAGACAGTTTTATTCATTGATTTCAATCTTGACAATGTTTCACCAAATGTGGCAACCAAACATTTCCACCATATTACAAACCACTTTAAATTAAAGCAGCTTATTATCAACCCTACCATGAATACTCATCATTCCAGAATCCTAATTTAATTATTCTTTACCACAAAGGTGGTGGTGGGTGGAGTATTTGAAAATGTGGTGAATAGAAAACAAATGACCCACTTCTTCAAATTTGGAACAAAACTGAGTCACCAACCAATAAACAAAGGTTAAAAACTACATGACCCACCCCCTGTACAACATGACATTTTTATTACATAATCCAACAAAATCACAGTTTGTGTATGAACTTGTGGTATTATTTATGTTTTAAATTTAATCCTTAACAATAATACAAAAGCATCTAAAAGTAATATTATTTTGTTTTCCCTTGCAACTTTCATCAGTCCATACATTCTACAAAAAACTTGACCATAAATGTTTTTGTGTGGAACTCTGAGCCATTTTGAAAGGCTGCACTGATTCTTTTACCCCATGACTCAGGTTTCCTGTGACTCAGGTTTCTCCCTAATATGTTTGCACCAATTTTAGGCTGAGTTGCATAATCATTCTGAAAAAGAATCAATTGTCCACTTTCTGGGATACCTTCCATATTGGCTTTAACTCCGCAGTCTCACTCAGATCAGCTTCATCTAACATGTGCTCCATGCGGAGGATGCCTATCTACAAATGGAAATTTCTGAGAGAGGAATTGCTGGCCTATTCTCCTCCAAAGTGGAGTTGGAGAGACCATAGAGCAACCAACCTGGTAAATAGCATTTGATCCAAAAAGGATCTGCCATCTCAACCTGGCACAGTATCAACAGTGAAAACAGTGTATCTTAAAGTCTCCATTTATGGTGCAAGTGTCACATAAGATGGCATAAGAGCAGCCAAAGTAAATTAAAGCCTAGGTTTGATGAAGCTATTGTTTACTGTAATTGGGGAATAAGATAACATGGGCAATTATTTTGTGGACATCTATCGCCGTTACAACTTGTGTTCAGCTCCAATTATCTTCATAGTCATTGCAGACTACAGTTGCACCTTCCTCCCTAGAGCCAAGAGAAACATCTAATATTTGTACAGTTGTTGGACTCCTGGATGTTCTAATGTTTCTACAAAAGTTGCAACTTTGAGTCTGCCATTGACCACCTTCAGCACATTTGAAAGGTTTCGTCCCAAAGTTGAACATTGTTTTGCTTATGATCAACTTATTCTGTACTGCTGAGATGACCATCCCATCAGGTGGATTTTGGATATTCTCTTGTACTTAACTTCATGGTGAGAGGTGGAATCAAAACAAAATAAGTTGACCGATAGATGATTCTTTCCTAGCTCTATCAAATCATCAGATCTACATCTTGCTTCAACACTGCAATGGTTGCTTACACCCTTACATCCTCCAGCTGATGAACAGATGTACTCTTCAACAGTGCTTGCCAACAGCCTCTTAACTACTTACCTCTCAGCAGTGCACTCCCTTCAGTGACTTCAACTTGCTTGAGATCCACTATTCAGTTGTTGGCTTCAGGCAGAGATTCCAACCCCTAATGATGAAAAAAGGGAGGTTTGGGGGTCTGGGGGCATGCCCCCCAGGAAAGGGGTCTTTGTCAAGTGCCTTTTCCTGTATTTTGACATCATTTCTGATGTATTCTGGAGCTGCTAATTGGAGCAAGACTGCTGGCCTTATGGGTCTGCACAACATGCCGTGTTAAATGGAGAGACTGTGCTGTTGAGACATTATACGAATTAAGCAAATGTTTCCACTCAGATCGCAAAAATACTTAAGATTAGCATTTTTCCCTTTGTTTTTAAAATTTTATGATAAATCAGGAGAATCTGCTAAAAATCGGGAGAGCAGGAGGCAACACATCAGATTGGGTGACCCCCGATCAAATCGGGAGGGTTGGAAACTCTGCTTCAGGGGAATAATTACAAGGCAGGTCCAAGATCCTTTGCCTGCCAAGTGTATCTCTATCACCATTGATCTTCTTTGGACTATTCAGCATAGCCTGAATCTGGATGTCAGAGAGCACATCATGCTCTGGACCACATGATATTTCTGGTTGTTGTGGGGTTTTTTTCAAAGCTGGAGATTCTATGTTTGACCCAAGTGTCCATTTGTCTGTTACTGATCAAAGTCCACATGAACTGTTCCAAGACAGACCCCTTCCCTGTGGACTGTGATATTCATGTAGGTCATGGAGACAGCATGGTTTGTCTTGTGTTGATCCTTGGTAATTACCATTAAGATGTGCAGGCTAGGGCAGGGTCAGCAGTTCCATACTTACACATAGTATGTGCTTTAGGGTTGCCTTCATTAACTAGAGAATTTGGTAATTTTTCCCTGCCCACCTCTCCCTAATGCTCAAAACATCAGTTTTCAAATCACTTTACAGTAGCAATTCACATTATCAACCAAGATGATAAAACCAAATTACCTTGTAGTACTTCCCACCAATGCACCACCACAGTTTTGTTTTTAGAAACCGACTTTTTCATACAAGATTTAAGTAGATTTATATCAAGTTTATCCTATCATCAAACCTGTTTGATTTAAAGAAGGCACTTCAGCAGAAACTCTCTTTTCATATCCATCAGCAGTTACAGCGGAAAGGAGAAGGAAAAAAGCTATCACAGTTCTGCAATAAAATAAAAGTATGTTCAGAAAAAAATTCACTAGGAATAAAAAACAAACACATTTAAAAACTATTGCAAAGTAACAAGTGAATACCAAGAATAATGATTCTCCTTGTTTGCATTACATCTTAAAAAATGAAAGAAAAAATGCATAGGACTGAATTGTAAGATTATCAATAAAAGGCAGTAGTGATTGGCTTCATGAACCTGCAAAATCAAGATGACTTGCCACTCTCACTCTCTCACGATGACATGATACTCTGATGAAATACCCTTTATCCACATCTGGTTCCGCACTTGATAGACATCCCAATCAATACTCAGTTGGCACCCAATCCCCACTTCAATAGTTGGTTGATAGTCAGCTAAGTGTTGACCGATTCATATGGAAGGATAGAAAATTAGTCAATTCTTGACTGACTATCAACCAAGACATGTCAACTGAGGTGTTGATAGAGTGTCAGTCAACATTATTGAAGGAACAGTTATGAGATCCAAAGCAGAATGGTATGAGTAAGAGAAAGAAAAATGAAAAAAAATCTTTAAAAAGGCAAAAGAAGCTAGGCAAAACACATCCAGGAAAGTTATGAATGGTAAATAGCCATAAAATAATTAAGCTTATATCAGACTTTTACACCCAATTTTTGAAATTTAGTATTTCTCTACAACTAAAAGTAAAGAATCATGTTTCATACATTGACGTAATATAAATAATAAATACAGTACCACACAATATAAATTAATTAATATGTTTAATGTCAAATAAAACAAGGTTTCAGCTCCAGAAATTGTATATTTACCCAATGGACTAAGTGATAGCAAATCTAAAACCCATGCAAGTATAATATATTTGCATATTTTTTTTGCAGTTCTTTGGCTAGACTACGTTTTGTACCGTACATTTAAAACTCACAATTTAAGGCATGGCTGTGGGGGATTCCCTCTATGCAAAACAGAAACATTAAACGAGTGGCCAAAGAGAAGCTCGCCAGAAATAACATACAAATCCTACAACGGAGGAATCACATTTCCAGTCGCTAAAAAGCCCAGCGGATGCACAGAACTGTGCTCAAATTTATGTACTTTAAAAAAGCCTGTTGTATCCAATCCAAAATTAATCTTTCTTGCGTATTTACTATAGAATTACTATTTGGCTTAACTTCACTTGAAACCAAAGAGGAAAAGTGGCTTACAACATCGTAATGACCATAATGACTTCGGGGTTATCGCTATCAGAGATATTCTAGAAATGTAAACAGTCGTTTACCGACAAGCCAACAACCACTCATTTGCCTCTTGAAGCGTAAATATTCTTACTTCGATCATTTCAATTAAACCTTCTACTAAACACAAAAAAATCTAATACAAAATATCACAGATCAAAATAAATTGTGACAACTATTTTTCAACGCGCCATTGTATTTGCGACACGTAACCCCTGTGTGAACAAATTGATTGCATTGATGGCTTTCAAAATACCCAGAGCAAAAAGGGGATACAGAATGGGATTCCATTGAGCACTGTACGTTACTAGAAATGCTTGCACGAAAGACACTACTCACCTTACAAGTTTGCTTATGAAGAGCAGACGGAAGGGCTTCAGATTCCCAACTATCGAATGGGCAAACACGTTCTTCTTCACAGGGAACGAGGTAATCATCGCATCCTCGAGGCAAGGCTTACACAAAGGAATGACACTGGATTAGGTTTCTATCTAAAAGGAACTCAAGAACAAAATCTCACTGTGAAAAAGCGATATTTCGATATATTTTATTGACAGCTGACGAAATTCGTCACGTTTCCATCTGTCACGCGGTTCACGGATCTCGTTGAAAAAGGTGGTCTTTGTATAACGTCTACAAGCTGTGTTGAAACAGACGGATTAGGTGACGGAAAACACAAAACGGGATGAGGCGTTAAAAGAGAAAGCTCTTTCAATGTACATAGCACTATTCCACACTCCTTTGCTCGTGAGAGTGGACTACCTAGCTTTCCTATTCTTCCGACCTACAAAGTAATCTTCCTGTACTACAGTTTTAAGACTTAATTCTGCAGTCATCAAGATGGCACTTGCACAATATTTTTCAAATATGACCATCTAAGAACTCAAAAGAAATCTTTCTTAAATCATACTTCGAGGACGAACCTTCGCCTACCTGCAGTTTTCAGTCTGGAGAATACTGCCGGCCTCGGTATTTTGGAAAACGCTGCACGCGATCTTCAGTGCAAGCCATGCGTCAGGACTGGATCCAAGTGGCTTGACTGGTGTCAAGAAAGACTACAACAAGGCCTTTGTTGCTTGAACAGGGAACACCTTTGTCCGCTAATATGTTCTGTCGGTGTATAGATTCGCCAAATACCGATAAAATTGTTTCAGACGCCTTTCATTTGTTGGGAATGAGACCAAAATTGTAAAGAAAAGTTAAAGAAATTCAGCGGGTTCCATAAATTTTACGCTCGGTAACAAGTACAGGAAGCCTCGGGAGGGGAAATCTGTCTGAGGGCTGCGTGACAAGATGTCACGCAGACGTTTAACCTCAGAGAAATCGTTGTAGTAATTCGGCTGAGCCACAACCACATTTATACAAGGGTATAAATTGATTTCCCTATATTTTGAAAAACGATAACTACAACATAATAAGCAAAAGCTGCAATATATGATAACGTTGGTCTGTTGGGCTAAGCTGTAGCTATAGAGGATCAGCGAAGGCCCAGTTAATAATGAAATTTAAGCCTGAAATTTTAGGCACATCAAAAACATGCCTCAAGAGTTTTTGTCTGTTCCTTCAAATGCACCCTGTGGGCTCTTATTAAGCGTTTATTTGTCTCTCGCTTATTGTTCTCTCTTCTTACTCGAGGAAATAAGTCGGAAAAGTGGGCCTACTCGTAAACAATAAATAACATTTCTGGCTAACCTATACGGCTATACTAACGACCTCTTACTTTTGGAAATATTAAAACCGACAACATTTATTTTATATGTAAGTTAGAATGATCAATCTGATTTCAGGGACTTGTTTGAACAGAAATTCATAAGCGCCGTGGCTCAAGGACTAATAAGATACACGCCGTGCGGTTGGTCTATACAACATAATATCCTGTGTCAACCCTTGTTCTTCTAGGGGTTTCTGTTTGTTTCTGTTCGCGGCTTCTTGCCCTGGGGTGGGGTTATGTCTGGCCGCATAACCGAAATTGATACAGAGACGAGCTGAACACTATAAATACCCTATCTGGGTATTTGATGTTCGACAGCCTATTTGCACTTTTTTTTACAAGAATCTTTGAAGCAACTTCAGAATATTCCTTTTTTAATTACATACATTAAGAATATAGAGGCTGAAATTGGCGAAGTTTTACTGAGAGTTTGTCAAGAACGAATGTTTGCGTTTTGAAGGAAAATAAAATACAATAAAATCACATAATTTTACCATTTAAAAATATGGTCAATTTTGCTACAGATTAGCTAATTAAACAACAAAAACTACACATGAGGTTATTATAAACTGTAAAAGAAACTGCGCAATGTAACACGATACAGACACCAAGTAGTTATTCCGGGTCACATCCACTTTATTTAAAACTGACGTATATTTCCACTGCTTTGTAGTCTAAGACTGTACACAAGGACACTTTTAGCCTGAAGTCGGCAGAAGATATGAATATCCACTCAAGGCATGAAAATGTGCGTTCTTATATTGCATAAAAAGAGTGTATCGCTGCTTCGTTCTAACGACGATTCAAATCAATGGAATTGTCCAAACTGGTTGAAAACTCTCATGGATAAGTCACAGAAGTCATCGTTTTACCACTTAACTGTAAAATAATCCCTGTTTGGAGATATCTCGGTACCTCCAAGGACAATGAGTAATCTGGTGAAAACTGTTTTAGAATTAGCACCTCTTTTGGGGCAAACATCGAGCCACACCTATAAGACGACGTATGAGGTTCTTCCTTTCAAATTATCGACGATAACTTCAATCGCGTTTATACGCGTGTTTCTTGCGTAAAACTCGGGGCAAGCAAGTCAACGGTGTGCTTTAATCGTGAGAAGATCATTCATGGTACACGTACTATATAACTTTTGTACTCAATGGTGGCAGTTCTTCAACAATCGGTCCGCAGGTCGATTATTATGTAAAATAACCCCGTTCACTCCAACTTAACTCCAACTTAACATGTTTAATTGGAGTAACAGAACGAGCAGAGTCTGTCAGAAAATCCTATATCGGCCTCACGCCGCCATGGGGTTTGAATCGAGTTATGTTATGAATGGAGTAAAAGAGTCACGTTATTGCACCTTTTTGACGCCTTGATTAAAAGAACACTGACAAAGAATGTGCTCTTTGACTTTTCTCCTGTGACTATTCATGTCTGTTGAATAGAGAAATGCTTTATCGAGGATAAAGAGTATTTTGTATTGGTTGGGATTATTATTTTTTCTGATAACAACGCTTCACAGATCATTCCTGTGCCGGAATTCAACCCTCGATAGGTTTAGTATTTCTTTCTACAGACCAGATTTTATTTTCAACGCAAAATGCAGCTATTTCTATAGATTGCATAGTTTTTGCACGGGATATGACGTGACTTCTACCTTTAAGACACACTTTGCTAGAAAAAGAAATGATTCACATGTAAGTAGCGGAAGCAGTAGACAGACAAATGTACTACACTGTACCTCGGTACAAGGTTTAGCAGCAAACAGAGAAGGGAAGCAAAGATCAGAAATAAAAGAAACACATTAAATGCCTCTTTTGCAGAGTAGACTGATAAAACTATTGTTCAATCTAATTAATAGCAGGGACCTCTGATTGTGCATTGACTGATAACGCAATCGGAGGCCTTGATAACACTTACTATCGTGCAGGAGTTCTCGATAAGATTTGCGAGAGGACGATCTGGATCATACTCATAAAGAAAGGGGCAAGATAGGAAGTTTGCCTCCCGAAACTTATGAAGGATAGTAAAGGCACGCACAGAAGTAAAAATGAAGTCTTCAAGTATCTGTCTTTTCTGCCTACGAGAAGAGAAAAATACCTGAAGGTAACCTTATTTGTGATAAAAAAACACAGTCAAGTACATATTACCTGATTGCGAGCGATAAATGTCACAAGCATCTCAAGTCACGAAACCCTTACAAAGAAGGCTTCTGTGCTGGATAACACCCTAGCGAAATGTCGAAACGTCCATTATAGACACCAAAATGTTGCCCCCGCGGCAGAAGAAACCACTTCGAATGTGAATGAGAAAAAGGCAGCAACCACATACCTAGAAAGGCATAGACAGAACATCCTTTCTTTTTCAGACATCTGAAGTACATAAGTAGCATAGTTTTTGCCGCGGAATAAGTAACCATTTGTTCTCTCAGTTAACATGTAATCTGTTTTGAGATCTTGATGATATCGATATGCACAACAATGCGCGCAAAAGTAAGAAAACTAAA
>OMLO01004212.1_pt1 | contig 11982 bp, 9 predicted proteins | sample 1674811 | NCBI WGS metagenome assembly OMLO01 (sample SAMN06265003, study PRJEB25207) | coral metagenome | isolation source: Coral host | place: Mexico:La Bocana,Puerto Morelos, Mexico | collected 2008-11-13
CTCGTTGAAAGTTCCTGCGGACTTAGTACTCACACAGTTACCATTGCTTCAGCCGGTGAGTATTACAGCGATTTCTATCCGGGGGGGGAGGTACTCCCTTTTACGGGCTGTATAGGTATGGCTATGGTGTTTAAACCGTTTTGGGTCATAAATAGGGTATCGATTTTGGCCATTTCAGTCTCAAATAGGGTATGTTTTTGCCCTATGTTCTTTAATTGGAGATGTTTTTTTAAAAGAAGCCCCTTTTTCACCATTATCGATAAATCCTTTAACATCGGTCTGAACTTTTTCATTATCTCTATTTTTGTCAATAAACTCGTGAATCGTACACTCGTATATATCTGTCATTGCTACGTCGACTGTTTTGGCCGTCTTGCACGGGGATCTAGTTATAAGGCAGTTCTGAACAGAGCATTGATGTAATGGTCAGGTCGATTTTTTGGTCAGGCCATAAAAGGGTAGGAAAAATCACGGAATTTTGGTCTGAAGTAGGGAAAGGGAAGCGGGCCGCACACTCACCCAATTTTTCCGGGAGTAGCCCACCACCCCCTTTCTGAGATTTCTGCTTGCTTTTTTCATCGGGTGAACGACCGTATGTACGGTAGAAATGAAACGATTCGGTTCAAGTAATGTTTTTCAATACATCTACGATCTACGTACTTCCACTGTGACTATTTCATCGTTTTCTTAATGTAAGGCCCCGTCCACAATAGGTCAGAGGAATTTGAAACTGAAAACACATCAATTTTTTCCTTCCACACTACGCCAGGGACTTAAAAACGCTACAATCACCGGTCATTTTGGATTAAACAAAACTCATTCAGGCAAATCACACATGATGAGTATCATTATCGAAAAGCTCTCTTTTCAAAATGTCTTCCGTCCATACGAAAGCGAAAAGCCGTCATTTTTAAATTTCTCCGGTTGAAGAGCGTTTTCTAGAAGCTCCGTTTTCGGGCTGATTAGTGTGGACGGTAGACGGTAGACCAAAAAATAAAGCTGCGTTTTTTAAGTTCCTCCTACGTACTGTGGACGCTGCCTAAGACTACTATATTAACATTCAAGGATCTTATAAGTCGTTAAAAAATAGTTATACCAAACGCATGAACGCAAAAGCGATCAAGCTATGGGGTTTTGGACTAGCGTTCAGTTTAGGAGAAACTCTAATTGTTGTTTATTTATTATCATCAGCGTTTTTACTCCATATCCTCGTCGCCAGACCTATTTCCAGGGGAGATTCACCTCACGGTTGCAGTGGTGCAATATAACAAGAAAGGTAAGAAATTGGCCTTAACTTAAACTCTAACTTAGATCTTTACGAACACATTAACCTTTAAAATAGCTTTCATAACATGGCTTGTAATGCTGCGCTCTCAAACTGAGATGCTCTTGAGCATTACTGAGTTAGGATCCACTTTGGGGGGGGGGGGGTTGGTGAGGGCGAGGGGGAAATTTCAAACAGTAAATTCCTATCCTCGCATCTGTTCGCCGGAAGTGAGTTAGGTAACGATCGGCGATGAAAAAATGGTCAAAACTTTAAAGTACTTGAGTTCTAGTCTCGCAATTGTGCCTTGTAGGAATGCCTCCAGTAAGTCCCGGAGTCCTGCCTGTATCTGTCCCGTACAACCCTTCAAATCCCATGACCGGAAGTGCCCCATCATTGTTCATACCGCCCGGCGTACAACCCAAGCCACCGAGCGGAAGTACACCAAGTCCAACTACTTCCACACCTACGAACCCTCCGTTCACCGTCACGACTTCACAGTCCGATACTCAGAGTTCTTCTTCGTCACCAAGCGGATCTCCTTCCATCTCAGCACCTGCCGAGCCTGCTGCAGTTGGAGAAGGAAGCTCGAGCGTGAATGGTCAGGAAAACAGCGGCGAGGGCCAAAGTAAAGATGGCGGCGAGGAAACTCGGGTGGCACCTTATGTGAATTTTACAGACTTCTTTCAGCAGGTCCGTGATCTTGGCGAAGAATATGTTTATGGCTGGGACAATGCGAACAACGCGGCCGGCGAAACACCAGCTTAGATGTAGTGATTTTTTAAATAGTTTTACGGTTTTTGTAGAGCTGTTTTCTTTTAGAAACTTTACAAGTGAACGTAAAACAGAATCGGAGATGATAAGCGTAATGTGTAAGGCATTCAGATCCCGTTCTCGGTGTTCTTGCATGAATTCTCTCGAGTAGCGTTGTCCACTCCATGTTTTAGCGAAAACAATGACTAATTGTAGGAGAAATTATATGGGTCTCTTTTATTTCGAAATAACCACGTTTGACCCGCCGTGCACAACTAACGTTTACTGTGAACATTTGAATATGTCACTTTCTAGAATTTTCTTTGGTTGTGGTAAAAATCTTCCTTTTGGTACAAGATTTTATATTTATTCCAAGTTTCCGAGAACCACTTGGACAGCGATCGTAGAACAATTGGTCTAGGCATCTCTTAGTCTCCTTCGCAGCCGTTTTTTGGGATGTCACGCAACGCTCCCCCAAAGCGTTGCGTGACATCCAAAAAACAGCTGCGAAGGAGACTAGGCATCTCTAGGAAGCTGAGACTGTATGACGTAGAGCTCCTTAGGGATAGCGACATAACTGTTCTTGACCTGCGCTTTCCATTCAACAAAAGAATTCCGAAACGGGGGCAAATGGTACGGAAAATTTCCAGTAGGTTCCGAAAGTGTTAAATCTCCCAAACGAGAACAATCTTGGAATTTCCGGGAGAAAAATCAAATGGAACCGAAACTACCGAGAAGGAATTTTCGAAAATTTGATATGTCTTGCTTGCCTCGCGAGATTATTTCCGGAAGTTATGGAAGATGCTGTTGCATACATTACCAGAAGTTGTCCTCAAATGGAGAGCGCCCCTAGAAATTTCTAATTTTATGATATTTGTATTTTCAATGTTGAGGTCTGACTGGTTATGTCCAGGAGTGTAAGACTCGATAAAACTCATTAAGAAATGTTGACATCTTTTTCAGTTTTTTATGTATCCCAGTGCAGCGGGGATAAGGACGTTATCCCGAATACGATCCCGCAAGAGAGCACAGTATCAATTTCAAGATTTTTCAGGGAAACCAAATTGAAATCATGGCTAGCAAATCAAAAGATCGGGTAACACTATAAACCAAACTGTGTTTCAAGGAAAAGCAAGTAGCTTTTGGCTACTTTAGTAACGAAATGAAATCTGAGGCGGGACAGTCTCATAGTTTGGTTTGTTCTCAGTAATGGCGCCTGACGACTGCCACAGACTTTCTCTTTTGCATTCATGTGCTCAGTTACCTGGCAAGGCTGGTGACCTTGCTGTGACATAAAACAGTGACGTCTGTAACAAAACAGTCATCTCTAATCTCGGTGCCGTTCAGAGGCGAGGTGCATGAAAACGCACAGAGTACAACTCACTATTGTTCATGCTTTTGCATTTGATTGGTGTGAGAAAGCAATACCCTGCCCGTTTCCTATGATATGGGTATAGCACATTGCGGGCACAACGATTCAGTTTTGACTTTGATCTTTCCTTAGCGAAGTATACGTGCGATATGGACATAATGCGATAAAAGCCTTATTTACGGACGGTGCCAGCTACTTGTCAAAATCAACCTTTTTACCGAAAATCAACCTTGTTACCAACCTATTAAGTAAATCTGACGTCATCCAAAAGCAATTCAGAACTCAGAGCTACAATCTTGGACACATCTGGACCACACTTCTCCCCCCCCCCCCTTTTTAATGATGCCAAAATGACTGAATTTAAGTTTCTTTTAGCTTTTACAAGAAAACGGGAAAATAGATCGGTTCGATAGCCTCCCGCAGTTCCACATATGGAGCTGTTTTTATTCCTCAGTACCGACTACAAGATAAGCCCACCGAAACGGTTTTAGAAAATTTCCCCTTTCAGAAATTCCCCCTTTTAGAGATTCCCCCTTTTAGAGATTCCCCCTTTTAGAGATTCCCCCTTTTAGAGATTCCCCCTTTTAGTAAATTCCTCCTTTAAGAGAATCCCCATTTTAGTAAATTCCGCCTTTTAGAGATTCCTCATTTTAGTAATTCCCCCTTTTAGAGATTCCCTATTTTAGTAATTCCCCCTTTAGAGATTCCCCCTTTTAGTAAATTTCCCATTCCCCATTCCCCGTTCCCCGTTCCCCGTTCCCCGTTCCCCGTTCCCCGTTCCCCGTTCCCCGTTCCCCGTTCCCCGTTCCCGTTCCCCCTTCCCATTCCCCGATTCCCCGTTCTTTTTTTTAGAGATAGCCACCTAGGCTCCACAAGTAGGTCGCACTTGGCGTGGTAAACTAACGACAGGAATTTGACGGATTTTTTGTTGATCAAAACAAACTTGTCTAAGTTTTGTCTCAAGTGCGACCCAAGCCTATTAGAAAAAATAAGACTGAAACAACATTGAGAGAGGAAGATGTCAGAAACGCGCTGGTAATGGCTTACGCTGATGATTTGACGATGGAGAATTTTTGTTCTTGTACGATTATTACGGCCCGTTATCCTTCATATCCGTACTGAGATTTTGATCCATTTTGTTTGGATTCATTTGATTCTTGTGAGTGTGAAGCCCACTTTAGAGTGGCCAAAAAAGTACGCTGCAAATAAAAGAGAACACATCATGCGTGCGCCCTCGGCCAAAGAGACTGAGTAGCCTTTGAGTATTTCCCTCCATTTTCAGAATCCGTCTTCGTCGATCATGTAGTATTCGTGATGTTTTGTAGTTTTTGTGGCATCGGGGAAGTTCAGGAGAGTATCTGGGATAAATGTGTGGTTGAAAAAGATATAGGCGAAGTAATAACCCACTATTTTCATCGCGGTTATCCTTAGGACGTTATTGTGGGTCTTCTCGAGAAACGAGAAGGTCTTCAAATGTGTGTGCGAACACTCAAGAGACGTCTAAGATCTCTTGGGTTAAAGAGGAAAGATAACGCCAAGGTAATGGATGACTCAGAAATAACAACTGTCATTCGTGAAGAAATGAGAGGCCCTGGAAGTTTATCAGGTTACAGAAGTATTTGGCACGCCCTCAAATTGCGACATCACATTCATGTTCCTCGTACGTTGGTGGCAAAAATAATGAAGGAGATTGACCCTGTTGGGGTAGAAGAGAGGAGGTCTCGACGATTGAAGAGAAGGACGTTCCGCTCAGAAGGAGCCAATGCTTCGTGGCATATAGACGGTATTTGTTTTTCACTTCGTAATCACAGTAAAGTATAAAGTATATGTATGCGAGGGTGTGTATGTATGTATGTATGTGAGGGGGGTAGGTACATGCAGGTATGGTTTACGTGTATGTAAAATTGCTTCCCATTTCAAGATGAGTAAGTTATGACTGATCTACTTTCATTTCTAATATACAGATTATGTCCATTTTAGGTTATGATAAGCTCAAACCTTATGGGTTCCCCATACATGGCGCAGTTGATGGATTCAGTCGAAGAATATTATGGTTAGAAGTAGCCCGGTCTAACAATGACCCAAGAGTACCTGCAGCCTTGTACTTGAAACAAGTCAAAGAAGTAGGTGGTTGCCCTCTTCTCCTTGTGACTGACTGTGGCTCGGAAAATGATATTGCTGCCTCAATGCAGTGCGTGTTTCGTACCAATGATCATGATGAACTGGCAGGTATGAAGTCTCACAGATATCGCTCATCGCCTGCCAATCAAAGAATTGAAGGGGGGTGGTCCTTTTTCAGGCGAAATAGATTTAATTGGTGGATAAACCTGTTCAAGGACATGGTTGATTATCGATTACTTTGTGTTGGAAATGCATAGCCTGCGTAGCCAGCGGGAGTGGGTACCTGCGCGAACTTCGGTCCCGAACGCGAGTGCAAAAAGCCGCTCAGGTCGCGAGAAGAATGGGGAGGAGTCTAGTTAAATTCCCGCCGCGCGCGAAAATTCCCTCGCGAGCGAAGCCTGCAAGGGAATTAGCGGCTTCGCCGCAAAAAGTTTCGCGCGCACCAACTCCCGCAAGCTATGCAGGCTAGGAAATGCATTTCATATGGAGTGCTTATGGTTCTGTTTTTCAAAGGTACTTCAGGATGACCTAAACAAAGTGAAAGATCACTGGAATATTCACAAGATTTCTAAGTCTCCATACCGTTCCGTTTACTATGTGTTTTTTTTAACAGTATTTGTTAAGCACACATAAAAATGTGTTTCTTTGTTATTGTGAAAAGTGCACAAGCCAAATAGTTACATGTATTGTTCTTTTCGACCCCCCTCCCCCCTCCTACACCCAACGGATTGTTCTGAGGTTCCCAAAAAGCAAGAAAGCCCTTGTAGATGCCCAGAAAGCCAAAAAAAACCACTTGAAAAGAGCACTGGTGCTAAAGTTACTGTGTCTTAAACAAGTTGCGTGACTGAAATTGTAAGTTACACAACGGTGTACTGAACCGTGAGTCAAAGACAATGTTTTGCTGGATGACCAAAAGTTACATTGATCTGAAGCCAGAGATTGGCTAACACCATTGTTTTGACAGGCGTGAATAATCCAATTTAGATCAAATGTGGGAGCACGAAACAGAGAAATAAAGACGAGTATGACTAACTGTCGTGGGTCGTGGGTCCTTGGTGAAAATCGTGGGTCGTGGGTGTGGGTATGGGTAAAAGCCGTGGGTATCAAAAAAATCCCCTCCCCCCCCCAAAAAAAAACAATAAATAAAAATAAAAATAATTAAAAAATAATTCAAAGCATAACTTAATAAATAGAAACAAAAAAATAATAATTAAAGTGGTACTATGATCAAAATTTTACCCATTGATTTTTTAGCTGCATCACATAGAATTCCATGCAAATGAGAGTCATATACTCAACCCAATATTAGATGAGGCATGTTAATAGAGCTATCTTTGGCAATTTGCATCACAGATCATTGAAACTTGGTAGGCTGATAGTTCTAAAGGAACCACACCAACGACTATAAAAATTCTGTTCCCATGGCAACTCACTCTTTTCCAGTCCCCACCTACTTTATTTTAAATATCATTTGTGATTTATGATGACGAAAAAAAGTGCGTTGTACAAAAGGAAAACATTGATAACGGGACAAAAGGAAACATTGATAAGAGCAAAAAATATCACATAGGCAACTCCGCTGACAACTGCACCACCCATTGCGTGACATCGTTGCGTGACCACATTACGACTCATGATCAGTTTCCAGCGCTTTCAGGACCTTTTCCGGGTTGTCGCGACCACTTGGAGTATAGCTGTTCATTTTTAGACTCCTCGATTTTACTGACAGTATTAAATGGTGGATCAACAGTGATTAAAAATTCATTGGCTTTTTATTCAGTTAAATCAGCAGCATTTTTTGGTCTTTCGTATGATGGGACACCGTTTATACGAAAAGAATCGCGTTTTAGAGATCCATATATTATACCGAAAATTACCACCAGAGAAAATACTTACGTTAAAACCCTATTGCCTGGGTCATGTATGTAAGCATTGGGCCATGGAAAAAAGTGGGCAACTGCGACGGATTCTAATGGTTGTAAAATCCACCAGTCATTATTTATTGGGGGGGGGGGGCCACTATATTTGTCAGGACGGTCACTATTTTTTAAGCTCCGCTTTGGGGAGGGTCATTAAAAAAATGTGCCATTGAGGGGAGGGCTACGATTTTTGGCGTTACAAATATTACCACTTGTCTTAAATTTTGCCTTTATTTCGTAACTACTACCAGCTGCATAGACAAATATGGGACTTTTCAATAAAACTACATATATCATGGAAAGGCATGGTCTTCCTGGCGTAGCTGCTTTAAAAATAATAACGAAACATTTAAAAACATTATTGTTCGAAGTTCATATAAATTCAAAAATAAAGCATGATAAGATGTCAGCTGAAGCTAAAACGATTTGTCACCAATGTTAACTTTTTTTTTTGAACACATTATATTTTCCAAAGATAAAATTGTCATACAAATACAAAAAAATACTTCTTGTTCTGTTACAAGTCAGTCTGAAACATGGTCCAGATATTGCGTGGCGCATGGACGTAACCGTAATCATCGTCCGAACTCTCCTCGATTTGTGCTGTGACTGCCGTAACTCTGCAATCGTCTTCTTCATGTAAACATGGGTCGTCAACTTCATGGACATGAAGAAGACGATACCTAAATTACTGATTTTGTTAGAAATTGGTCTTGACTAAAGGAATCGCTTGGAATTTTTTTGTAAACCGATTTTATACTATTTTAGTCCTTGGGGAGGGTCACAATTTTTTTACTTCTGTGAAGGGAGGGCCCGAATTTTTTAAACCCTTTGTGGTTTAGTCCTCTTTGCCCCTCGTGAGGCATAAGGCCTCTACCATAGTCTTCTACCGGACTCTGTTCATCCACTTATGTCCAGGATTGAACGATTTTTCGTTTGAGTTTCAAATTTAACAAAATTTGCGGTTTTTTTCGTTGAACTCTACAAGATTTACAAAAATTCGCTGCCTCAACGATTTTTCCGCACATTGTTACAACTTACAAATTTACAACTTTATGCTAATCCATCAGCAAGCAAATTTCGCAGTTTTCGTAAATTTCGTAATTTTCGCAGTTTTCGTAACTTTCGATGGGCCTTCCTTGCTACCCTCTGAATAAATTTCGTAGATTTCGTCCATGGTCTTGACAATTATTGCAAATTTCGCAGTTTTCGTAACCTCGTTAAATCCTGGACATTACTCACTTACTCGCACCGTCGTCACTGTACGTAATATTTATCTTTAGCGCTCGCATTTCGCTTTAAAATGTACCAGGTACGACCCATCCGTCAACGAGTTTATGATACCCCCTCCTTATTGCTAATGAGGTCAGTGAAAGAGAATTGTTTTCAAACTAAAATGTTTATTTAGTTTAGCTGAAGAAACAACGTAAGTGAAATGACGTTCTTTTCGTCAGAAGATTGAAATGGACATTTAAATTCTAAAACTTGTCTATACTGTAACAACACTACATTGTAAAAATGTAGTAAATGCTTGACTTTCGCAAATCTTTAAACTGAGCGTAATGAATTTAAGGAAAAACAAAGACAACTGTAACTTCAACAGTGAAATTGTCATGGCATGAAAACACAACTAAAACCGCACGGCTGGGAACCGAGTGTAACGTAAACATGAACGAAATAAGTTTCTTTGCATCCGAGTTCAAATAACCAACTTTGAAGTTAACAAGTGCCACAAAGAACTACAGAGGAAACACTTAACAAGCTGCCTTCAGTTCTTTTACTACTCGAGAGTTCTCATTATAAACGACAGTTAAGTTTTCTAAGGGACCGATCGTTAATTACGTCCCAGGGGGGGTACAATTTTAAAACAAGCCCTTTTTTGGGGGGTAAATTTTTCTCTGGTAAGAAACATGAGAGGGGTCAAATTTTATGACACAACAGCAGCAGTCTAGGGAATTTGACGTCAGTGATCTATCCTCGGACCCGTTGGGGAAAAGAAAAGAATTTGACGCGATTTCAGGTCCCGAGGGAAGGGTTGTTTGACATGGTCACGCAAGAGCCTGGAACCTAGCTCTCAATCCGCCATCTTGAAAATTACCCCGAAGGCTCAGTTTGTCCTCGATCTTTTTTACTCGGTACAAAGCCTGGGATGTAACACGGGAGACGAGAAAGGCCGTAGTGACTGGGAGCTTCGAAGAATTTGCTAAAGCAGGTGAGCTATTTTGTTGATTCAATCTGACATGTACAGCGAGTGTCTTCAAAGAGGGTACGGTACGATAATATTTAGCTTAACTGACCTTTTCAAAGTTTACAATACATGCTATTCAGACCTCTGTTTATACTGCGAGTCAAATCATTAACTTTTTGCTACAAAAATACAAAAAGGTGTCTTTGTACTTGGTAGTTTCGGCCCACCACTCTCTGTATGAATAAATTAAACAAACTAGTGACACCTCGGCGCCATATTGGAATAGTAACCGCGTAAACAGGACAACGAGGCTGACGTCAGTGAGTTTTGATGTTTCAAGGTTGTTTTTGACGCTTGTACTAGCGAATGGACGGCGCTAACAGCACTCAGAGTAGCTCTGCTGCTTCTGCTAAAAGAAAAGGGAAGCAGTGTGCCGCTTTCGGATGTTGGAATGCAGTTTATTGGACAGACGGCACATTTTCATTTCTCTCATATTCCTTCGGAATATGACGGCTTTTTTGTAACAAATTCGACCGTGGTTTGCTCTTTCTAAGCACTTTAGAAAAGAAGATGTGCGTAATAGTTTGACGGGTCGCGAGTTCTTAGTGCCAAGTTTGTTAGGTTCAAGGTCGTTTCGCTACAAAGTCGATTCGCTTCAAGTCGTTTCGCTACACATATTCAGTCGATTCGCTACAACTCGAAGTCGATTCGCTGCAAACTTCAGAAACGCAAAAGTCGATCGTTACACAGCTTAATTTGATTCGCTACAGAATTTGAACTCGAGAATTTCTCAAGAACATTCGTGCGTTCGACCCGAACGATGGAATTACGTTATATTTCCCAGTTTCCCCGCGCGATGATTATAGTTTTACGTAATCGCTGATCGTGGCATTCATTCGCTTGCTGGTTGAGGACATAAGACAAACCTTTAGAAATAACGAGAACAGACAGTATTTACTTCCAACTGCAAGTTTGATGGTTACCAGAGATTATTTTTACATCACGCCTGTATATTAATTATTTACTTACTCTAAAACGACGCAAAAACTATTGGACCATATCTAAAGTATTTACAAAAGACATCCACGGGTGGGTCGCAATAACACTAATAACTGTAGTTAATGCTAATGTGCTACAATGTTTACTAAGTTGAAAATCCTGTCAATAGCTACTTGAATTTGAAAGTTATTTTCATTTCCTAGTCTTACTATAAGAAGTGTTTAAGACGCTGCTGGACCGTTAAGGTAAGAACATGCCTTCAGGAGGGGGGCATAAGGGTTTGCGGTGATGCGGTTTTGCGTTATTTTTGGTGCGGTTTTGCAGTAATTTTCATTTTAACTTGCGGTATTGCGGTTTCAAAGCACTAAGTGGTTTGTGGTTATTACAACCTTTAACTCGCGGTTTTCTGTGAAAAAAAAATGTCTACGGTGATAACACTCTTTAGACCAGTCGGCAGGTGGTCGGCATGCGGTTGTTTTGCAAGCTCGAGCCAAGTGTTTTGTTTTACAACGCATCAGAGTTCATTATATCAGCTTACAGTTTAATATTAACGTACAATGTTATCAGAATATATCACAAGTCTTACTGACGTCAGCTTTCACATTGTTGCCTCCATGTACGTGCGGTTTCGGTATTCGGGAAAAAATCTGATGCGGTTTGCGGTTTTTTGGCGTATTTCTGTGCGGTTTTGCGGTTTTTGGACCCCACTTACGCCCCCCTCCTTCAGAAGTTGTCTGACACTGCGCTCGCCATTCTGGTACTCGTCCCATAGGCCGAAGATCTTTGAAGTTGACGGAACGTTCTCTTTTGGATTCGGCGCAGCTTCTTTTCGGACATGAGCCTGATCTGAAGGGCTGTCCTGTGGGCCTCGCAGTGTAGAAGACTAATCAGCAAATAGAGTGGAAGCTGTGACTTGCCAGACGCGTGGCGATTCAGACCAAGATGCCATGCTCCAACTGCGGAGGAGGCTTGGGTACGTTTACAGGTACTCAAGTTTGCCTTCGAGAAAATCATTAGCCTTTATTGATCATTGCAACGTTTGCATCTAAAAGTAACTTATAGTTTCTGTAGCGAATCGACTTTTATGTTTTGAGCGAATGTGTAGCGAATCGACTGAATATGTGTAGCGAATTGACTTCGAATTGTAGCAAAACGACTTGGAGCGAATCGACCGGACACCGTTTGTTCGGATGACTGGAAGACGAGCAGAGACGAAAAAGAACTTGTAGCGGTAATATCAATGGATTTTTCGAAAGCTTTTGACACCATTCCACACGGGCTTCTATTAGCAAAACTGAGGGCGTACGGGTTGAGTGCGAGTAGCATTAAGCTGTTCGAAGACTATTTGTCTGGTAGAAAACAGAGA
>OMLO01004213.1_pt1 | contig 11981 bp, 7 predicted proteins | sample 1674811 | NCBI WGS metagenome assembly OMLO01 (sample SAMN06265003, study PRJEB25207) | coral metagenome | isolation source: Coral host | place: Mexico:La Bocana,Puerto Morelos, Mexico | collected 2008-11-13
GAAATCTCTCCGTTTGAAACAGAAGGGGGCTTCCCTTAGCTTCATTTGGCAGGGGGAACGTAAATTGCGGATTGCTTCACGTCATAAAGTAACAATAACTCTTATTCGTGTGCCTGCTCGAGAACAATACCTTTTGTGTCACATAAAACTTTCGCCACACTTATTAATCAACGAATTCAATTGATTTAACCTGGCATGCGGTCTGTCGGGGCTGCTGTAGTCAAAGAACCAAAGTGAAAAACCGTACGCTCGGTCTTCGTTCTTCTTTTATATGAAAAATCAGTTTTCCACTATTATACTAGTATGCCTTATTTGGTTTCTTGTTCCCGAAAATACGAGTAGTCGTATGTATCATTTGTCACAAAACAACCAGTTAATTTCGACGAAAGGTAAACATGTTTTTTTTTTCGTAAGTGCTTTCGTGTTTCGTATGTGCATTTGAGGTGTGAGATTAAAATTGGTATCGTCTAACATTTGCCTTTCTCTGAGCTGTTGTGGTAATAACTGCAGACATCTAGACTGTAAACTTCTGTGATATCTCAAACGCGGGGCAATCAAACTTTGGAAGTGACAGTTATGGACTAATCAATTGAATTCGTTGATTAAATTAGATAAGATAAATCATATCTGCCAACGAAAAAAAGTTGATAAGACCTGGAAATTATGACAGGGCAGGTCAGCTAGGGAAATTGAGAAAAGTCATCTCAATGTTTATATAAATTCTACGTCAATACGAAATTTGAAAACGCCAGGTCGGTTTGACGGTTTTAGTGTGGACGAAAAACATTTGAAAACGGAGCTGTTCGAAAACGGTGACGTCACGATAATCCTACGATTTCCCCGCTGGAGTATTCCTCAAACGCAAATGCAGTGTGCAGAGCCTAAGCGATTCAGTTCAAATCGGATCGTTATCAGCTTAACAAGGTTAAATTTAATTAAATTATTTTCGTAGCCTCTATGAATAATGTAAATTAAATATAATGATTAATACTCCTAATGCTGTTTCTCTCCATTACTTCAAGTAATCTTGACTTTGGTCTTGCAGAGTTATATCCAGCTACTTTTCTTAAATTAATTAGGAAAAAAGCTATATTTTTATAAAAAGAAAGGTGATCAACACTGTGGTCGAGTGGACTGCGTGCTCATATTACGTGTTTGTTTTGAGCCGATTTCATTGCAATCAAATCAGAAGAGATCTCTATATCTGCCAAACGGTACCAGCTGTGCGAAGTAAGATTTGCTTACAGTTGGTCGACTCACTGCGAACGTGAATGAGTGTTTCTCTATGCGGAGTTTGCTACAATTTCTCGATGTAGCAGAGCCGGATCAGTCACTTATCTTGTGCAGGATTCCAATTTTGGTTGCCTGAACAGAATTTTAAAAAGGAAACCGTTTCGTTTTCAAAATTCTGTTCCGGCAAAAAAAATGGTGGAACCATAGCTTTTTCTCAGCGCCCACCGTTAGAATATACCGCCAATATACGAGCAGAATCGGTAACAAAAAACTTAAAACAAAGAGAAAAAATTAAATAGAAATCAATCTATTAATAAAAGAAAAAAACATACAAGTTAGAAAAAAATGAAAACAAAAAAAGCTAAAGAGATGGGAAAAAATGTAGCCTAATAAAAATCAATCATGATTAATTAATTTAACCAAAAAATTATGTGGCTCCGCTCGGGATTTTCTTCCCGGCCCGCACGAGTTCGAACCTCATTCGGGAGAGAGGTTATTGGACCCCCAAGCAGTTCGAGAATAACCCTTTTTATGAAAAAAACCATTTTTGTAAATCATTTCATTGTTTGATTTCTCAATATTAAGCCTTTCATTTTGTGTAACTCATTTTGGTCGAACGTTGTATTTCTGTTTTCAGAATGATGTCGTGCTGTCTCAAATTTTTTCTATCAGTGTCCATTGCAGTTCTTTACATACAAGTGACTTCAGCCAAGGACTATGATCTCATACTATGCGTGCCACCATCTCAATTTCAGAGAATTCTGAACTTCTACTGTGGTAACTTAGCACGCAAGCGAGGTATAAGAAAACAAGGTGAGGATTAAACCAAATCATTGTCAATAGAGGAGAATGGTTATGAAACCCGACAAATTCTTTTGTTGTTGGCTTTTGTTCACTTTTTGGGCTTGACCGTGCACAAAACACAATAGTTGTTTACTCTGTCCTTAAAAACTTAAAAATAGAAACGTTTTGGTTTTGTAGTTTATGCATAGGGTCATGAACGCAAAACAAAAAACTGTGTACGGTCGCGGACCTTTCAACATAAATCCTGGCATCTTTGTTTGCTCCTTTGATTTTTGTCGGGCTTGATAACCTTTAGTCCCCATATTAACTTTGGCTAATCTAGAGATCCGAGGAGTATTGTTTTAGTTGTAATAACACTATGAGGATCAATATAGTTCGTGCCATGTGCATATATGGAACCTTTTGGGATGGGATCTAAAACCTGTTTTTAGATGTTTCTTTGAAAAGAAGGCTCTTTCAATGTGACGCAACATTAGTTTTGTTGCACGGGATTGTACGGTCATGGTTTCTTTTGATGTTCAGTGCAAATTCAAGCAGTTATCGATGACAATGTTGGGAATTAGAGAATGGGAGTCGTGCGTGTTGATTCAGCTGACAACGATGATAACAATAAAATGGCTGAAAGCAGCGTCGCGATAAAGAGATGTTGCCTCTGCCATGTGAATAACAATGACACTATGGAGTTACAATCAGTTTCGAAATAATCCAGACCTAAACAAGGGAAACATTGTTATATTGTCCTCTCCTCATCCAGAATCTCCAACATCCCTATGCTGTTAAGTCAGTTGAAGGGTCAGGGCTTCAAGTCTTTCCACTGTCCTTTTCTCTGCGCATCTCCTGTGAAATTTCAATGGCCGGAAATCGTAACAGCTGGCTGGGCTCTTTTTAACATTTGTACTTGCTACAATCACTGTTCGCGCTCTAGGTCAAAGGCTATCTGCCTGACTAAACACTGTGATTAATTTCATATCAATTGATTGATTGACTGAAGAAAAGACTGCCTGACTGACTGACTAAATGACTGACTGACTGACTGACTGACTGACTAAATGACTGACTTACTGACTGGCTGACTAAATGACTGACTGACTGACTGACTGACCGACTGACTAAATGACTGACTGACTGACTGACTGACTGACTAACTAACTGACTGACTAACTGACTGACTGACTAACTGACTGACTGACTAACTGACTTACTGACTGACTTACTGACTGACTAACTGACTGACTGACTAAATGACTGACTGACTGACTAACTGACTAACTGACTAACTGACTGACTAAATGACTGACTGACTGACTGACTGACTAAATGACTGACTGACTGACTAAATCACTGACTGACCGACTGACTGACTAAATGACTGACTGACAGACTAAATGACTGACTGACCGACTGACTAAATGACTGACTGACTGACTAACTGACTAACTAACTAACTGACTAACTGACTAACTGACTAAATGACTGACTGACTGACTGACTGACTAAATGACTGACTGACTGACTAAATGACTGACTAAATGACTGACTTACTGACTGACTAAATGACTGATTGACTGACTTGTTGACTAACTGATTTGGTTGATTACTTGATTGATTGACTACAAGGTATTGCGTTTCTTCTTTCAGCCTTGGTGAAATCGGAGACAGAAGCCAAGAGTTTTCTGACGAAGTTATCAAAAAGAGACCCAACTGATGTCGACGAACTGAGGCGAAGTTCAACTGACTATCACGAAGAATGTTGCAATGAAGGATGTAAAGTGAAAGAAATATTTGAATATTGCTGAAATATATGAATATTGCTGGCTGTAAAGTCGATATTATAACTCTATATTCGGCTTTAATTGCTCTTTGCATTCCGGGAATTTTCAAGGTGCTCTCTAATTGTCAATTATGTTGCTAAGATATCATGTACAGGCTTGTCAGTTTGCAATATTTTCAAATGGCTTTCCGACCCGGCATAGCTGTAATAAACACTTATTCTCTGAAGTTATTCTTGGTCTTTTCAAGTTCTTTCTTTAAACTACAATTTTTTGCATCACACTTTACGATTATACAGTTGCCAATGGTCGACAGTGTTAAGGCAAGGTGGCCTCATGGTTTGTATTCTTGGGCAGGACACTAACCCTCACAGTGCCTCTCCTTACCCATTGTAGGTGCATAAATGGGTAACGGCTAACTTAATGCTGAGGGTAACTCTCCGATGGACTAGGATCCTATCCAGGGGGGAGGGGGGGGATGGAGTGGAGATTAGAAATACCAGGCTTGTGATGTATTCAGTCTAAGAGGAAGTCTTGAAGAAGGCTATATAACAGGACCCTTAGACTAACAGTCTTAATGCGACTACAGGGTGCAACCTCCTTTGCAAGTCCAGAAAAATCGTAAATATATTAGACAGAAATTCCGATAAACCGCTATTATTGTTGACAAAAACCGAAAATCAAAGAATAAATTGGAGAAAACCCACAAATTGTACAAGACACCAATTCCGAAAAACCGCGGCTTTTAATTAAGTGCGAAAAACCGAAGCAAAAATTGGCTTAATCCGCAAAACGGAAAATACCAACGACCACCTTCTTCAGTTGAAAAACATGTCACTGTACACTGGAATCCCAGCTGATTTTGCTGCTTTTATAAAGTATTGATGAGGTTAAAGTGGACCGAGCTCGGTCAGTCAAAGGATTAGTAGTTTTAATATGGTCTTATACCCTAAAATATGGCGATGTTCATGAAAAATTCAATTTCTTGAAAAGAATCAGGGAGTGATCAGATTTTAAGAACCCTCAAACACTTGTTAAAAACAACTTGAAACGATCTATCCGTATTTGCCTGTAGGGTGTGAAAGTACGCAGTGGTATAAGTTTTTTCACGAAGCAACGGCCATAGCAACGACTGTTTACAGTAAGAATAAAGAAAAAAAAATATAGATAAGTTTTGGCATATATGAGCGATACTTTATAATAAATCTGTAACAGCTCCATTCGGTCTAAATACTTGTAAAAAGCTTTGCCTGAATTATCATAACAGGCTGATTTATTTCCCTTTTGAAAACGGATATTTCCTACATCTAACTGGGGTAACTTTTAACAAAATAGAACAATCGTTATATCCCCCCCCTCTCGAGATACAACCTGCACCCTCGACAAGTTTTGGTGGCTTATTAACTGCATCGGGGTTGAAAGGTGGTAAGGGGCCCTGGTGGAGTGCACTGGGGCCACCAGGTGTACTTCGTAAATGCCGGGAAATGCCTACCGTGTCATAGGCTCTGCCACCAAGTCGGAGGTCGCATGTCCTCGTCATAACCCTGGTAATGCAGTTGTTCTGCGGCTGAGAGACAACGGCAAAAGGCAGATATCCGTCGCCTTTCAAATAACGGGGTATCGGAGGGTTGTCCAATACTCCGACAATTTTATGCATAGTATTGTATTGTATTATATCCTAACAATAGATTAACAATACAATACAATAGAGAACGAAGCAATACAATAGAATGTAATACAATTCCATACATAAATTGTCGGAATATTGGACAATGTTGATCCCCCATCCCGTAAAAATTATTGATTACGGAAACCGGAAAAACCGGCCCTATACCCACCTAGGGTTATGGCCATAAGTAAGTAAAGTAAGTATTAACTGCATCAATTAAGAAACTTTAAGTGAATTTTTCTCATCTTGAAATCGTTTTTGCTAAAAGAAATTAAGGCAAGTTTACGGATAATATTCAGGCATGTTAGAGTGCTCTCTCAGGACAGCCTTACTGTTGACGACAAGTCGTAAAGCCTCATTGACCCTCATTTATATGGTCTCGGGTGTCCGAGACAACCATCCCCTCGAGTTACCCTGGGCGAGTTTACTTTTCCTTGTGTCCTTGTAAAATTTTTACAACCGTTTATATGAATGACCCCGAGCTGTGGACGAGTTGTCTCATCAGATCACCTCGGCAGGTAGGGTAATCCTGTCAGGCGGGACAACTTTTCTTCATAAAAGTACTTTGGCTCGCCTAACCGGGACAGCTCTCGGCGTAAAGAGTGTCACGAAATGCCTAGATTAAGAGATTAAAGCAGAACTTTGTATCAAAGAAGTGAAGATTAACTTTGCAAAACCCGCTGCGATCGAATGACCCAGGGAAACTCAACGAAAGAGGGACATTTGCACATTTAATTATTCAATAAGGGTTATGGATAATCATGCAGGGTCATCTTTGACTCTGCCTGTAGGGAAACCGTTTTTCACACATAAACGCTCGCTAGAGACCGAAAGCATTAGGAGGCTTGGTTACACAGGGTATTGGCCAAGAAGCTCTACGGTCATCCGCTGACAGCTTGAGATGGTTACATGGCAGGCCAGGTCAGTAGGGAGCAGCATTAGCTTTTCTTGAGAGACACTTAAATTTGTTGAGCCATGTTACTATAGGATTTATCATGAATGAGAGGATTGGCCGCCTAGTTACTTTTCACCCAACCCTCCCCTCCTCTCCCCTAGGGATAATGATAAACTTCAGTCGCGACGAGAGACTGGGTACCACTACTTGGATCCCGTTGTTTCTTGTCCCAAACACGCATCAAGAAAATTAGTGTTTAGAGTTTTTAAAAGCAAATGGTGTTATGAAGATAGCAGGGATCTCACGAACCAGCTGGACTTCCCAATTTGCATAAACAGCACTTAAAGATTTAAATACTTCTCTTGACAACGGGATCTCGACATTGTTTTCTACGTCCGCCCGTCCGCTAGCTTCCTCTTCGAATATCAAATGTCACGAATCGTGAAGTCAGAGACTGGCACCTTGTGAATTCGCCGGATATTTGTTGTGTTGAAGTGCTTTATCAGCAGCACTTGGTGTTTCACTTTTCGGATGCAAATCGAGTCCGTGGTAAGCATTTTTGGTTGCTGAATACGTTTGGCTGACGAGAACAGAGCTTAATATTCCAGCTCATGAATTACTTTTGAATTTGATTAAATTATCTGTGGGTTGTTGCGGTTCTATGCAAAATATTGGCCTCTATTAATATACCATGAGCAGAATCTAGAAGTATTTCACGCCACAGTGTTGTTTTCAAAAGTAAATCGACTTTGCTGTCTTAATATTACTTCATTTTTTGCAGCGTTCTTGTGCCTCTCCTAGCTAGATGACTGAGATCCTGTCCGATTCGAAAAAATTTTTGTCGCCAGAAGGGGTTTTCAAACGAACATCGAGCGAGCCTGATATCTCTGCGGCGGGCTTACGGCAAAGGACGTGTAGCAATGCTTCTCAGCTACAATACAACCGGACACGAGAAAGATCGAGGGCTTCGTTCGTACATCTAGCAAGTAAAGAAAGATCTCGATCGCCATCGCCGACTGGTGCTTCAAACTGCAGTGATTCTGAGGGACAAATGGTTGTAGACGGAAGGTGAGGAAAGAGAACTTTTCGTATCGTCGAATAATAGTAATTAAGACTGATTTGAACAGCAATATTTCTATCAAAACAGATCAACTAAAGATACATGAAAAAACGTATTGGTGTGTTAATATATTTTAGACCACGAAAAGCCAAGTTATAGAATAAATTGTAAGAGCCACTAAACTTACTTTTGGTTATAAGTTTAATTTGCTGTGATCAAAACAAGGAAGTTAAGTCAAACATTTTGATCATTTTCAGATGTTAATGATCCTACAAAATGTTTTTATAGTAAACCAGTACATGATCTGTTTACAATAATCATTCATAACGTGAAAGGAAGTTGTATTCGCAGCTGTTTTGTTTTCGTTTTGCTTGCCCCAGGCCTTTTATGAACATTCAATAAGTTTTTGAGGAAGGCCACCAGCCTCCAGCCTTGGAGGTAGATGCAATAATAAAGTGTATCAGAAAATAACCCAAAGCAAATATGCACACTGATTGGTTTAAAGCCGTGTTTCTATAAAACAGAACTAGCACAAGCTGTTGACGTAATGATGGTGCAAGCAAAGATAATTTACATTTTGATGATCAAAGTAAATAAGTTGATTTTCTTTTTTGTGTCATGGTATTTACTAAAAGAAATTAGAAAAATAGGAAACTTGTTCTATCAAGTTATAGAAATACTCGTGAAAGTTTGAGAAAACTCAAAAAAGCTGTGGAAACACTCACCTGTGGCTCATGTTCCTATAGCATTTCCTCGTTTTCCCAAACTTTCACTTGTGTTTACATGTTTCTATTTCTCAATTATTGTTTGTCTCATGACGTAATTATAACAAGATGTAGTCAAAGGCATGTCAAACTCCAATCAAGTAAATGGCTCCCTTTTATTAGCATTGCAAAGCGTACTACACACTGAAGCTATTTTTTGACTTATTCGTTATATTGGATAGGCTGAAACATTGTACATATTTTTCCCATAAAACCTCACTTACCCACTGGGAAAGCTGAGGATAGATTCCTGCCAGATCTACAATATGCAAGTCCCAGCCAGCTTATTGAGCACAACTTTCTTTGAATGGTGTTATGACTGGGATAACTTGTTCAATTTGACAAGAACATATCTTATGATGTATCCAAACTGTCACAGCACCGAAGTAACTTAACATTTAAAATTCGAGTCACCCTTGGTTCCTGTCACTAATAAATGCAAACCCCAAGTAATGCACTCAAGTGTGACCCCTATATATGTATCATTTTTTATTTTTAGCTCACTAAATGAGAGCTGCAACAGTGAAGAATTCTCCTTCAGAGATCGTGCACCAACATCTCCAAGTCGCGAGGAAGTGAAAGCACAGGCTTTTGAAAGGCTTCAAGAAGAACTAAACAAAGCTCAGGAGGTGAGAAGTAACCTTGCACTTATCACAGAACCCAAAAGCTAGATAAAAAAGAAATTAACACATGCTTTGGATCATTCTTACTAGCACTCCAAAACCTTCTTACTAACTCAAACTGATATTTTTAATCATTTGAATCACCTCTATGATGCCACTGAGTGCAAAGTTTCTCGTGCTCATTTCATTTCCTTTTTATGACTATTTTGCAGAATGTGAAATAGGAGTTAAGTGGGCAAGCGCGAATTCACTCGCTTGGTCCATCAGTTGGTCTCTCCTTCCTTCCTTCCTTCCTTCCTTGGGTTGTAAAGTTTTGTTTGTATTTCTGCTGACCAATGCACAACTTGACTTGACAAAGAGAAAAATGTAGTCAAATTGTTTGGCAAATGTGAAACATAGTGAAGCAATGAGTGATGAAATAATTACTATGTCAACAGCATGTGGTGCGAGCATTTTCTTATTTGAATCATTTTAAAAAAAACCTACAAAGCATTTGTTGTCCTTGTTACAAAACGCGGGCAAGCATGGGTTTTAATAACGTGATGCATGCAATGCATGAATATCTAGCAAAATAATAAATTGTTATAAATGGGTAGCACTGATTAGCTTTTTGGGGGAATAAGAAAGAAAAAACATGTCGAAGGGAAAAAAGAAAAGAAAAAAAAAGATTGTGCATTTGCCCGCCCGAGTCTTGAACTCTCGCCCTCCACGCATTCCAATACAGTATACCAACACATTGAGCTAACTTAACATAGGTCCGCAAAGCGTGTATGTGTCTAGAGCATTATGCATTATTGTATTGCAGAGTCAGGGCAGTGATTAAAGCGTGATTTTAAGAGTTTTAAATACGGGACAGAAGAAAGAAATTTATATTTGCAACAAAGCCAAAATATTTTCATCTTTTCTGCTTATACTGATGCATGTACTTCATCATGCAAAATAGTTGTAGTCTCAAAGAGGCCTTTGATTTATTCTCTTTTTCTTTACTTGTGTTCCAATCAAGCCTCAAGTTTTGACAGAACAGAACTGGACAAGTGTCACCAATAAAATTTGAAATCATACGGCTTGCCTCTTAAATGTTCCCAAAAAACTTCAAGAGCCCCTTGACCATGCAATGGATAGAATCCACTTGTCTTACTGCAAAATCCATTAACCGTGGGTTATCGGACACAACTTGCTTTACAAACTGATTGAACTGTGTTGGTGGCATATTATATACAGCGCTGTTATTTATTTTCACAGTTCATCTGTAGTCTTGATCTTCAAACCATCCCATAACAAACTTGTTACCTGTACTTTTCGGATGAATTGTATTAACAACTGGAAAATTTACTCATAACAACAAGGGCTCATGAAACATTGAGTCTCAGCTTTAAGTACTCTTGATCACTCAGGAGACCTTTCCAGCTATTAAATAAACCAGAGGTAATTTCCAATATGGTAAGGGTATTTGTAATTGATTCTGTGACTAAATATTATTTTTTATTGAAGGAACTCAAGTTAAAAGATGAGCAATGCGAGAAGCTATCTCGAGTTAGGAATGAGTTAGAAGCAGAGCTGGAAGACCTGACAGCAAGTTTGTTTCAGGTTTGTTTCAAATAGTTTTACACACATATACTGGAAACCAGTAAACAGATCAGAGTGATTGTACAGTTGTATAAGTACAAGATTTTAATTACATGATTGTGCATACAACTTAAGTTGTGTTGTATTATAATGTACTTGTAATGACATTAATTGACTGGATTTAAGAAGAATGATTACATGATTACAATACAATAAAGATAAAGTTAATACCATTCCATACTTGAGCTAAAGTGACCCATGCCCACAATGGTGATAAAAAAATATCTTCTTCAAGAGAGGATGCAAATCTGTCCTAGCTGGTTTTCAAGTAGGTCTGCCATTCAGCTGAGAAATTATTCAATGGAAATGCTGATTTTGCAGGAAGTGGAGAGGAAACTGGTTGAAGAGCCAATTAAACCAACTTAATACATGTATATGACACCAGGCTGGAAACAAACGTGGGCCACATTGTTGCGTGGGAGGCGAGTGGTCTTACCTCTATGCTTCCCCTGCTTTCTGTAAAAACAAGAACCATATTTTGATGTTCTATAGACAAAGAAACAATTCAGCCATGCATGTTGCACTAGTATGTGTATGATGGCATTTATACTTATTTTTTATCAGGAGGCACATGCTATGGTTCGAGCAGCAAAAGTTAAACAGGTTGCAGCGGAAAAGAGGTTCAAAGAAGCAAATAACAAGGTTGGTGGAAACATACATTTGTGTACACCTTCAAGATCTCAATGTTATCTATGCATTAATTTATTCTATGGAATAACAGATATTAGTGAAATGTTTGATAAGTTTTATCACAAAGTTACTACTATTATAAATAGCCATATACCTTTAAGGCAACTCTCTCGGAGAGAATCAAAATTTCATACAAAACCCTGGATTACGTTAGGACTAAGGGCATCAATTAAATATAAAAATAGATTATATAAATATTACTTGAAAACAAGAACATGTTATAGCCTCAACAAATTTAAGTGCTATAGAAATAAATTAAATCACCTACTTAAATTAAGTAAAGCAAATTATTATAAAGAATACTTTACGAACAATAAGGGAAGGACAAAAGAAATTTGGAAAGGAATAAAGCAACTCATATGTCTCAAGTCCAAGGGTTCAAACTCACCTAACAAGTTAATAATCGATGGGAATGAGATTAAAAATGACAAAGCCATTGCTGACGAATTGAACAAATTCTTTTCCAATATTGGAAAAAATTTAGCATCAACCATTCCAAAGCCAAATCTACCCTATAATTATTATTTAGATAAACCTCAGGCCTCTAGCTTTTTCTTATCATCAGTAAGTCTAACTGAGATAGAGAATATAATTATGTCCTTAGATTTAACCAAGACATGCGGTCCATTTAGCATTCCAACATCTATCCTCAAGATCCTAAAAAGTGTTTTGGCAATACCTCTTCAACTGCTTTTTAATTACTCATTTTATTCTGGTACAGTTCCTGATCAATTTAAAGTTGCTAGGGTAGTCCCAATTCATAAGAAAGGATCCACCTGTTTAGTATCCAACTATAGACCTATTTCTTTGCTATCCATATTTAATAAATTAATTGAAAAATTAATGTA
>OMLO01004214.1_pt1 | contig 11980 bp, 9 predicted proteins | sample 1674811 | NCBI WGS metagenome assembly OMLO01 (sample SAMN06265003, study PRJEB25207) | coral metagenome | isolation source: Coral host | place: Mexico:La Bocana,Puerto Morelos, Mexico | collected 2008-11-13
TACTGCTACTGCTACTGCTATTGCTACTGCTACTACTACTCTTACTACTATTACTACTACTACTACTTCTTCTACTACTACTACTACTGGTACTACTACTACTACTACTACCACTACTACTACTACTACTTCTACTACTATTACTATTACTACTACTACTACTACTACCACTACTACTACTACTACTACTACTACTATTACTACGACTACGACTACGACTACGACTACGACTGCTACTGCTACTGCTACTGCTACTACTTCTACTACTACTACTCCTCCTCTTCCTACTACTACTACTACTACTACTACTACTACTACTAGTACCTCTAGTAGTACTACAGTAGTACTACTAGTATTCCTTCTACTTGTACTTGTACTTTTACAACTACTTCTAGTACTATTACAAGCCAGGGGCGGAAGTTTCGATCCTAGAGGAAAACGCGGGCCTAGAGAAAACACAATGAACCATGTGCGGCAAGGCATCGAAGACAAGGCAAGCGGCAAGCGCAAATGACATCATGCACACTGTCCGAAGTGGCGCATGTGCTGCAAAATTTATCAAAAAACTCTGTTGTGAACGATGTAGGCTGTAGCTCGGACGTTCATGTTTCATGGTCGCGACACATGAAGCGTCCAGTACAGCGCGCTTAGCGACCAATTGGGATGCAAAACGTGATGTAACTACGACATTCATGTTCGAAACCATAACGCATGATACGGCCAAAGCTCGTTTAGTGTTTCAAGGCTCTGAAACTCGAGTTGGGTGGGAACCCGGCCATATTGCTTGGCCTAGACAGTCGCCCCTCGGTTTTTTCGCTCCTGCTGGAGCTGGCCACAGTTTTTTCTGGATTTTACTGGTCTTTGGGGTCTTGCGATTTTTTTTCCACTGGTGCTACGCTTGAGTGGATCTGCTTCCTTGGTGCATTTCCATTTTGCGGAGCGAGGAGCGAAGGTTCCAGCCTAACCATGGAGGCGGGTGGAGTGGGCGCTTTTCAAACAAATTCCAATTATACACCCGCGAAGCTTTCTCATGGTGGTAGGTCACAGTTTGACCCCGGTCGTGTTTACAGCAGATGTTCAACTACTCAGTCAATTAAAAAACGTTAAAAACGTTGCTTGAAAAGTGCTCACCGCAGGTTACAGTCGCATGGTTTTACTTGGTATCCTGGTTAATTCTGGCAACAACAGGTGACCCTGCCAAAGCCCACCAATTTCATTGCTAGTTTTGCAGCAGCTTCTCCAACCAACAAGGTGTGTCAACCTCCAGAACATCTACCATCTCATCGTCTTGTGTTTTGCATTGGAATGCAGGTACTCTCCCCCACTCGATATCAGGAGCTCCTACGTTATATCTTCATCTGCAGATGGTGGATGTTGCCTTGATTAGTGAGGCCCATTGGAGATGTCACAGTGAATAGAGTACACAGCACTGGCATGCTATTCACATGTGTAATGAACTCTCCTGCAGTTCTGAAAAGGCCTCACGACTTTTACTGCTGATTGCCAAACGATGCTGTCAGGCGCATCAAATTAGTTGGCGGGCTATTGCACCTGGTAGACTTTTGCACTGCAGACTTCACATTGCCTCCAAACCCATTGATATCTTTGGTGTCTATCAATACCCGTGGAATACCTTGGTGGCTCACGGCAGGCTAGCCATATGGACGCATCTGAGAGATAGTGTTCTCGCTGGCTTCAATTGTTCACTTCCCAGCATCAACAGGCTGGTTGGAATGCCAAACTTCAGAACATCGAATGGACGCCAGTCTGGACCTGAACGTGGTGACATGGCATAGCCTTCTCTTGCCTTCTTCAAGATTTTCAACTCATTGCCTTGAATAGCTGGTCCGCTTCTCACGGTGCTACTTTTAGATCTCACTCTGGTGATTCACGGATCGACTTGATTCTGACAAGGCATCGTGATGCTGACAATCTGGCTAAGCAGGTTGGCTTGATTGACACCTCACCTTTTTGCCATCAGGGGCACATCATATTCCTATGATGACGAGTTTGAACTACAAATTGCTTCCCAGACAACATCGACAATGTTTTTCACGTCAGGTCAAACAGCAACGCTTGGAAGCTTTCAGGCAAGATACGCTGCACTGGCAAGCATGCGACAATGGGGTGAATTTTGCACTTCGTACATCTGCACAGCTTGATTCCCTGGATGACATTTTCAAAATTCTTGCACAAGGTGCCAACCATTATTTGCAGAACGGTGTCGGAGCCGGAAACGGTGTCGGAAAATGGGTGGGTTCGGTTTTGTGGGTTAGAATTTAGATGGGAGAACTCCAACCAACTTCATGTTTCCTAACCTTCTTACACCCGGGATCTGTTGGATAGACATGACGTGAAGGAATCTCGTGGTTCCCCAATGCCCAAACTAAGTCCCCTTGGAGCCCGAGAGAAGATTTGTCAGTTGACGATGGTCGGAAGGGTCCCAAGGCCAACTCTTCTGTGAGACCTTCCCCCCAATCATGAACCCTTTCAACTTGGCTAGGGGGGTCTTCAAGAACTTCATAGCTCCGCACTCCCCACATTCATTTTTCCATCATGAACATCAAAAACAGGAGCCAACAAGGTACCAACCATAGCACGTGCCACTTTTTTTGAAACTGAACCACATCAACCCCCCGTCGACCACGATGACGACCCTCCAGAATCCTTCCTACGGTGGGGTTTTCCTGATCCCGTATGCAACAAACAAGTCCTGCAGTCTCTACGGAAAGGTCTATGTAGTTGTTGGAAATGTCGAAACCACTGTTCTCGATTTAACATCTTTCTAAGGCTACACCCGGACCCATCGTCAAACCCATGTTCCTTCAACAAAGAAAGTAAGGAAAGTCGAAGCAACTGTTTCAAAGCTGGTGCCCAAATCGACCAACTGGATGTTTGTTCACACCGCTCCCCCAAATCCTTTTTGAGGGGTTCACCCTTGTCATCAAGGGGCAGTGTCCACTTCAGAAGGAAGTTGTGGGGGTCTTTTCGGGGTTCCTTTTCCATCAACGCCCTTACCTCCGGCGTTGGATTCTTCCGGATCCCTCTTAGAAGCACCACGAGATTTCGCCCTAGCAATCTTTTTCTTCAAGTGCGGACAGTCCCTTTTTGAATGTCCAACCGCCGAGCACCCAAAACACCGGTCATCCTTGGGGTTTAGAATGCGATGAGAAAACCTGCAACGGTTTCCGCTCTTGCAACTCTCGCCGCAAAACTTACAAACTCCCGGCCCCGCATTCGACATCGAACCCGAATCCGGACCCGAAATTTTGGTTTCACCCTTTGACACACCTTTTCCATTTTCAAAATTGGTATATTGGGGGTTCCGATCCTCCTACATCATTCAAAGCCTTCACAGCAGGTTTCCCAACCGTCTTGGGTGTCTTCGGCAACTTTCCCGACCTTCCACCAGTGAGAACCATGCAATTCTTCGGCGGGAAGGTGTTCCGAATAAGTCATCACATTCATGGTGTTTGGCTGCTGGTCCAATCCAAATTGATGCTTAATCATGTACAGTGATAAGCCACTTGGGGGGACCTTTGGCTAAGGAATTCTGATCCATACTGCAACACCCCTACCAACACCAACGCATCAGGCAAAGTCACTCCTAATTCCTTGGCCCTACCGACATATTGACGGCACGTTCTCACCCAACGCAACACTTCGAACACCGATTCTCCGCACTTGCAATCCGAGACAGCTTGAAGTAGCTTCGTTCGCTCCGATGCTCCACCCGGTTGATAGGTGCAACGCAGGCGAAAGAGCGCTTGGTCCGCGGTGAGCTTCCGCGCACTGATCACCTCACTTCTTACATGCTCAGGAACCGCCTGAAGCAAAGACAACGCCTTCAGTTCGGAAAGGTGGGCTTGTGACTCCAATTGGGGCTTAACTCGAAGTCGGTTCTAGAGGTACTAACTGCAACCATTCCTGGTAACGTTCTTCAACAGCCTTACGAACCATGTTCCACCACAAACCCGAGCTATAAGAAAGATCACCCATGTGGGAACCTCATATTGCTTAACCAATCCCCAAACTTTAAAGGGTCAAACGTCCGAAGTGATTCGCTGGGGTTTCTCCTACCAAGCCCCTTGACAACAACTCATTCGGCAAAGGGGGCAATGGTGGAGCGCGGAGGAGGAGGAGAAGTGATGAAACCCTTGCGGGGCTCTCAGGAGGGGCCCCGGAGGTGGACGAGGATCTTCAGGAGCCCTCACATCAGTAGTGGAAAAGAATGAACACTGCTAGTCGGGCCTTCCTGGGTCATCTTAAGAATCCCTTGCGAAATTTCTCCTCAGCTTGAAGACAAATCCGGAAAAGAGTAACATCATCCAATTCAACTTGACCAGGGGATGGTTCCGACATGGCCCTCTGAGGTCCCGGGCCACCCAAAACATTTTCCCCATAGTGCAACGCGCCATCGCCGGCAGCTGCTTCAGCCCCCGCCGCTACTTCACCACCCGCTACCCCGCCCGCTGTCCCATCATATGGCTGCTGAACCACCAGCCCCTCAAGCTAGGAAACCACCATCCCTTCTGGCAGCTTCTGGTTCTCTTGCCCGGGCTCCACCATCGTCACGGGCAATTCGAACATTTCGAACACCGAGATCTTTTCGACTGCCACTCACCGCAGTCCCGCCGCTGGGGCACCACACTTCTCAGCAAATCGCCCACAGCTCCTAAAGCTCGACTACCAGATGCTCCAAACCGACGGACCATCTCATTTGCGAGTCTGCAGACCTCACTCGCCGAGACGACGAAGAACTCCGCTGCATGGTCGCTGATGCACCCCTTTTTCTTGAGCCAAAGCAAGCGTCAGCGTGTCATCACCCAGCAGGGGCCATGCTAATCTTCCGCAGGCCGTGCTATCCAAAGCCTCTCTATTGGCCTTAGATTCCAAAAAGAATGGAGAATGTCCCAAACACAAGTTTAATCGGCCTCATCCAACCTGGCCTTTTCTCTTCTGTGTCTTCTATATTGACTTTCTGTGGCTTGTATTGTCGCAAAAAAGATGTTCAGCCTGATACTTCTCGTTTTTTTCTGGGTGATTAAGACCAGGCTCCGCGGGGTTGCGGCTTTCTTGCGGCGAGCGCTCCAACATCGGGTTTCTTTGGTTTTCTTCAATCTGGTAATAGTCAAACCCATTCAGTTCAAACCCATTCAGTTTAAAGATAATATCAGGCATGATCTTGTAGTAACCTTTTTCATATGGGGAAGAGAGTGTAGATGTCTCCAAGTGCGTTGTCTACAAAGTTTCAATGCCCCTTACCCTTCTTGGCCTCGCGTTAAACTAGGAACAGCTTCGCCCTTTGGGGTATCCTCAGTCTTCAGTCTTCAGTCTTGACTGCCAGTTGGCTGCTGCCAGTTGTCTTTATGGATTTGGCAGTTTTCTTCCCCGAAAGGAATACAGCAAAGTTTGAAAGCTGGAGAGGATTTGATCATCAATGATCGAAATTCAGACATAGTCATTGATACCGGGGATTTAAACTTTTGTGCGCCCACTTCAAAACCTACATCTCGGCCATGATGTATGAGAAAGTATCGTTTCTTAACTCTAAACTAAAAAAGGGTGTGAACATGTATCAATTCAGTCCAGAAATTAGGTCTGAATGAAATGGAAAGTTCGGAATGTTTGGTTGATGAATTCATAGTCGTTCGCATTTGGCGCCAAACGGTTTGTATCAGCAAATGATTGTCACGCACTGTTTGCAAAAGACAAGAACATTTGATTTTGACGTGCAATCAACTTGACTTTCAGAACAAGAACTCCGTGAAAGAATCACCTTGAAGCTTTGGAGAACAGAATGCAAAAACTACAAGGTAATCTCTTCAAAGGAGACACGGCAAAATGTTTCAAATGACCGGTGGAAAAAAGACAGTTCAAAAAAACGCAATTCAGAGGAGTTGGCAAATTGCGAATGTGTTGAATGCCTGCAAAGCTCAGCCCATTTCTCTTCAAATGTGCGCAGGAGCTTCAAAAATTAAATGGCGTCGCACCAGGCCATGCGCAATCCAATTACTTCTTGCCATCATCTCGGCGAACTTTTCAAATCCACCATGGGATTCCATTCTTCCTGGTTCTTAATTTCCAAATCTCCTCTGAAGGCCTCGAAGCCACATCTGGTTGCATCCGGCTGCTCTTAAATATCATTTCCTCCATGCTCACCAGACGCCAAATCCTCAATCAGTGGGCTTTCATGTTGGGTTTTGCTTGCAGCGGAGGACGGCCCATTTTCTTTAAGTTCTTCCAAGTCAGAAATAGCTTCACTAGATCTTCTTCAACCCTGCTGTCTCTCCAGCGGCGTCAAGCAGCTTCTGCTCAGCTCCGGCATCAAGACAGGGGCCCCAGTACCCAACCCTTAGAGCCAATCCTTTTCCCAATCTGGTTTTCCCGACTTCCCTTTCATATTTTGCTCTATCGAGGCTACATAGGCACACCTGCATTTGTGATGAAATATGTCACCCGGACTGTGGTTGTTTTTTCTAGGTGGTAAATGTCCCAACTGCAGGTGTGCCTTTGGAAGTAGCTCATCTATACAAATGTTACATACCTATCTAGTAGTTGGCCCAGCCAGTCTCTGGACCTTGTTTGAACCTCGTTTAGACCTCAATGGAACCTTGTCTGAGGCCAGTGTTCACGCCACCACTGTTCCCCTCGGTGTCCAAGCAGCGTTTGGAAGTTTTCTGAAGTTAGCTTACGAAGTGGTTACAACGGCTGTAGGAATGAAAGCGCGTATACAGAAGGGATCTAGTAGGGGTGTCTACCAGCCACGTCTACTCATTACTCCTCACCTGTCATCCAAATACATGTTCTAAGTGCGTGGTCTAGCAATGTGCAAAAAAAATAGCAAAAACATGCAAAAACGTCATTTTATGTGTTAGAATGTTCGAAGTGTATGCTTCTTGTGTCCTTCCAAATATTTGCATGCCATGTCATTTGTAAAAACCATGTGTCCAAAACGTGTTCTAAGTGAGGCAGGTTTGCTGTATATGCTACCTTGTTGCCCATGTCGATCTTGGCAAAAACAAAAGACACTTGTTCAGCAAACATTGGGAAAGAGATTGAACTCAGCCTGCCAGTGATTGTGATGCACTGAAAACAGCAGTTTGCAAGAGAAAGGAAAATATATGTTCTAAAGGTGCGCTAAGAACATGCATGTCCTTGATTTCCCAGATGATTTTAGAATGTGGTCCAAGAAAACGGTCTGCGATTCTGTTTTTTTGATGTTCTACAGCACGTGCTTGTCCGGCGGTAGATGTACATGTTGATAATTCATTCAACATATGAATGATGAAATGATTGCTGCAAAATGTTTACGCACCAAATTATCATTGAATGAGTTCTCCATCGATCGGCAGTCCAGACGTGGAAAATAGATCCATCATGGAAGTGTGTCAAACGTGAAGAATCGAGATTTCCGTACATCCGCGAGTGTCCGCATGTCCCACATCCTCCTTTGGTCGCAGAATAAAAAGCCGTCGCCCATTTCTTTCGGTAAATTCAAATCCGTTTTTCATTTGAAGAGTTACTGAACCTCATGTACATATATGTTTATTTGGACCAAGTCTTTTCAATATTTGAATTACTCCGTCCAGTCACATCAAATCACCATCCTCAATTCAATTGGCAGGAAAAGACGAGATTCAAACATGTCGGGACGTGTCCACTTTCCTCTCTCGTTTGCCAAATGAATCGAAGTCGCTGCTCATTTACTCTGTGTACGTAAGTTGCTATATTCAAATTGGACTTTCATTTGCAGATACAATGAAGATCATGCATGTATATCACATGAAACTATCCATGTGTCCACAACACTTCAGCACCCCCAATCCAACCGGCAGTCCAGACGTGGAAAAACGAAATCCATCATGGAAGTGTGTCAACTGTCAAGCGTGAAGAAACGATATGCAAACAAAGCACGGGGTCCTTTGTAATTCAATGGTGAAAATTAAGGTGAGAGTGATGTTGGTGGTGTGCAGTATTTGCTGGTAGTCGAGCACGCCCACCCCACACCCAGTCGTGCGTTTTATTGCACGCCATGTCCTTGCGCGCATCCTTGTCTACGTTTCCGTTCCGCCCATGTTTGTACATGCCCGTGCGTATTCGTACATGTGCGCGTCCGTCTGTGTCCGCGTGCCAAGCCCCAAGAGGGGCTGTCATGAATGCTAAAACATATTGCCCAAAACAGTGTGCATGAGTCACTTAGATCACAGACACTTGGACTTTCTGCAAAGGTACTTGAGCTGAAATTTCCATTTTATACCTTTATGACGTCCGACCAGCACATCACTCAGCTAGAGCTGTTTAAATTTTCCATGACACCCGTTTGAAAATGAACGCAATGAGGCAAAACCGAAAACTCTCCAGCCGTCGTTGCAGGTGGTCAGATTCTACACACTTTGACTTCCTGCTTCTCTTTCAGGTTGCTGTAGCAATCTCTTCACACTGTGAGAGGGGGGTTCGGGAACCACATGTGGCGCCCAAACTGCCTTAAACAGGGAGGGAAACAATCAAAGATGCTGATTGTGTGAAAGAACCCCGAAGATGAGATCATTCTATGTGACTGAAATCGGGCCTCATGGCCAATGTCAGCAACCTTGCTTGTTTGATTTGAAGTTAAGGGCGCATAAATACTACTCCCATCAGTAGGGTTGTTGCAAATGATTGGGCACAATCCATCCACTTCAACCCTACGAATCCCTTACGCCATCTTACACATCCTTTGAACCAACGTTTCTGGAGTGAACATTTGATTTTATGAATGGCCCCTCAAGTACCATTTCACAAAAACACAAGTACCTTCACTCAAACAGCACTGTACAAAACATGTTTGTTGATCGCAATATGTTTAAAATTCGAATTTTTAAATCTTGATTTTTAATTCTTTAAACAGATGGCTTGGAAGTTGTGAAGGAATGTCAACGGGGCAATTCAAATTCATAAAGGTTTTTTCAATACCCAGAATGGTCATTTCAAGTCACTTCATGAATATTAGGTATGATGTAATTTCCTAGCTGGCCACAACAATACTATGTATGGGTGACTCCTTGAATGATGGCTTCTGTTGGGAACTAGTGTGGAATGGGATGGAATTGGATCTAGGTGCTGGTTCTCTTGTAGACGCGGGCATGCCATTTGATAAACATGTGTGTTCTTGATGCTGGTACTCAACTACTGTAAATGAAATTGTGGATATCCTAGCCAAACCTGCCGGGGTGATTGCCTACAATCTCATTTCAGAACTGAAACTTGTTTAAGACAACCCTTATAAGTTCATTTCAAAAACATCCTTCCGGGGTGATTACCACAGCGGTTGTCTTCGTTCTGGTAAACATGTTGCTGGCGCCACAGCGCCCTCATTTTGTTCCAGACTTGTCAAGATTTCCGGAAGCTTGAATTTAAAGTTTTTTTTTGCGACTCATTGTGTGTGTTTACAGGTCCAACTGCGTATCAAAGCGTGCATGTTTTTTGGTTGTGATTTGAAGATGTTTTGCAACAAAGACAGCAAAGAAGATAGTCGAGACTTTGCGGGTCATCGGATTTACAGGAGAAAATGTTTGTCTTCGCATGTGGTAGAAACAAAATCAGTATTCTGGCAGCATCGTGCCATTGTGTTCTGTCTTTCTGTTCAAAGAGTTGCTTGCAGAACATATTCCCTGGAAACATGTTTTCTGAGTAGAAGATCTTCTCGTTGTGATTGAGGAGATATATCTGCGGAAACAATCATAAATATGCGACTCTGTGAAGATGTGACAATGTGCATAATTTTCCAACGTCTTGCGCGTTCAAGGAACCTTAACATACTGTAACATCGAACATATGTGCAGGTTTAAGGTCCCCCCTCACAACATTGAAATACACAATCCATGTGAACATGTAAAGGTGTGCTTGACATGTGCTCGACTATAAGTTTTTTTTCACTCTGCTAGCAAAAACAAGATATCTGTGAAGGTAAGTCAACTGTCAAGAACATACTTGCTGAACACCCTGGCTTTTCATAAAGCCCACCCAGAATGGATGACATTTTCAAATTCCATCACAAACCAATCAACAACATGTCATCCCATGATAATTTGCGCTCAAAACAGTCACAGCCCTGCTCATAGCAGTCATAACATGATATAACATGTTTTTGTGATTGTTTTTGTGAACACTTTCGCATTGTACAATTTGTACATCTTAACAAATTTAACAAACTTAAGTTCCTTAAGGAACCTTCCTGCAAGGCGATCCGGAAACTGCTGGATCAAAAGATGTTGGAGGCCGTTGAAGCACCGGCTGAAGCGAGGCAGGATCCCTCCCAACCTCCCAAGCTCTCAGAGCATCTCTCGGGTTTCCGGGGCCTAAGGGGCGCAAACCGGGGGCCTAAGGGGGCCTGGAAAATTCAGAAACACGAACATTTGGGGCGCAAACCGGCAACTTGTGGCTCAGCCTGTGTCAGAACTGGTAAGGCCTACATCAAATTTGTTGCCGCAACACCAAGTAAAGCTTGTAAGTTTACTAAGTTTACTAAGTTTACTTGTTTATATATAATCTTTCTGTTGGCAAGACTCGTATACTGACTCCTTCTGTAGTTCCAACAAATGATTCACCATTGCTGTCATCAATTCCTAACCCAATTGCTTTGTGTAGTGCCAAGGCTCCTTTGACAAGTTTCTTTGCAGGTACTCTGTAGATTGCATGTTTGTAGTCTCGTTCCCATCGTTTTTTGGTAGCTTGTAAGGCCATCACTATGTATCAAGTATCTGTTGATAAGCCACGCTGAGTGTCGTATCATCCGTGGCACTAATGCAATCATGTGATTGTTCTCGTGATTTCACTTGGCATCTTTCTTACTGATCCTTGAGTTGCGAAGTTGGACTTTGTCTGACTTCTCATCTTTCTACATTTTTCGACATCCATGGCGAATGAAATGAAATGAGTCAATTCAACTGCTGCAAGGCTTTGCTCAATGAGATGTCTGAAAAATGCCTTTGCAAAATGCATAAAACAGTCAGTTGCTCTGTTTGTTGTTGCAGTTACTGCAGTTGTGCTTGCTATGTTGCTGTGTTACAATCTGCTTTGATTGTTGCTTTTGATTGCTTTTTGATTGCTGCTTTTTGCATCTTGTTACCTTGTTTGCTGTGCTTTGACGTATTTTTCGACAGCAACTTCTGTTTTGACGATGCGCAAGCATGCGTAAGTGCATGCTCCTCCATCTCTTGTCTTGCTTGTGTAGGTTGTGGTCTGCCTCTTGCTCTTCTTGCTCTTCTTGCTCTTCTTGCTCTTCTTGCTCTTCTTGCTTCTTGTAGTGTATCAGGATGTTCTGGTGGTGGTGCTACAACATCTTCAAGTGTAGATTCAAATCCATCCTTCAGCATAAAGGTGGTCGTACCTTTCCAAGTGTATTGGAGTTCTGCAGGCATGTCGGCATGTCTGTTGTAGTCACGTAGTCCATTCATCCTTGATCTGTGATACTTCATCTGTATGTCAATGGTGTGTGTTGTACGGTATGGTTCAAGTGTAGATGTTGGTGGATGTCCTGGTCCATCAATCGGTACGAAGAGTGTTCGTCTGTAGATGGTGTCTTATCCATCTAGCTCCTCTTCTCTCCCAGTCCTGTTCATCATTCAAGACTATCATTGGTGTAGACACGTTGCCTGTCTTCTGTACCTTAGATGGTGTTGCTTTTCTTTCCTGTGCAGAGCTCTTACTCTGCTTGGTGCTCGGTGTAGGTGTTGGTGCATGTTGTCCTGATGTAGCGCCTGAACTGCTGAGTTGCTGACCTGTAGCTGTTGCCTGAGTGTTCTCCTGGAATGAGTTCTCTGTAGAACTTTGGTTCAACACTTGGGTAGTTGTTAGTGTAAATAAGGTCTTCCTGTCCAGGTCTTCTGACTGTAGTTTGTCTCCATTCATCAAGTTGCTCTGTACGAACTGGACACTGTTTGTTTTCTGGTGTGAACTTTGCTCTCCGTAGTCTCTTGTGTACTCTAATGACGTAGTT